>Ga0126381_100007776_pt1 | contig 11945 bp, 9 predicted proteins | sample PanSoiMetPlot_28_FD_96465 | JGI IMG/M metagenome (GOLD analysis project Ga0126381, IMG submission 96465) | Tropical forest soil microbial communities from Panama - MetaG Plot_28 | ecosystem: Environmental > Terrestrial > Soil > Tropical forest > Bulk soil | place: Panama | collected 2016-02-17
GAGCATCAGGGCATAGGTGAGCGCCTGCGTGATGATGGAGAAGTAAACGCCGCTCACGCGCGAACGAAACGCGAACCAACCGAACACCAGCGCAAGTGCCGCCGGTACCACCAGGATCATCGCCACAGCCCACGCGAAGTGATCGAAGCCATACCAGAACCACGGCAGCGACGTCCAATTCAGGAACACCATGAAGTCCGGGAGTACTGGGTTTCCGTAGACGCCCCGCGTACCGATCTGGCGCATGAGGTACATTCCCATCGCGTAGCCGCCAAGCGCAAAGAATGCTCCCTGGCCGAGGCTCAGAATGCCGCAATATCCCCAGATCAGGTCGACGGACAGCGCGAGCATCGCATAGCAAAGATACTTGCCAATGAGCATGATTCCGTAGGTGGAGAGATGCAGTCCGGAAGATGCGGGGACCAGCAAGTTAAGAATCGGGACACCGGCTGCTACAAGAACGAGAGCGAACAGCAAACCTGCCTCACCCCGATCGCCAGATCGACTTGAAAACCAGCGACGAGACTCCATCACTTGTCCTCCGCGGCGCGGCCGGTCTGGGGGAACAATCCACGTGGGCGGGCCTGAATGAAAAAGATGAGCGCAACCAGCAGCAAAATCTTGGAGAGCACCGCTCCGACGTAAGGCTCCAGCAGCTTGTTGGCGATCCCCATGGAAAGGCCGCCGATCAGCGAGCCCCAGAGGTTACCGACACCGCCGAACACCACCACGACGAAAGAATCAATGATATACGACTGTCCCAGGTTGGGGCCGACATTGGTAAGTTGGCTGAGCGCGACTCCCGCAACTCCGGCGATCCCGGAACCCAGGCCGAACGTGACAGCGTCTACCCACTCTGTTCGTATGCCCATGGCCTTCGCCATCGCCCGGTTCTGAGAAACCGCGCGAATATTTAGACCAATCCGGGTGCGCTTCAATGCCAGAACCACTAGAAAGAAAACCATCAGCGTGAACAGCACGATGTAAAGGCGATTGTTCGTGATGGCCAGTGCATCGTTGATTCGCAGGGACCCGCTGAGCCACTCCGGGGTCACAACGGAACGATTCAGCGCCGAAAAAATCGAGCGCACCGCCTGCTGCAGGATCAGGCTGACGCCGAAGGTAGCCAGTAGTGTTTCCAGAGGACGCCCATAGAGAAACCGCACGATGCAGCGCTCCATGAGAACGCCGATCAAGCCGGACACCACAAACGCGGCGGGAATGGCGACGACTATCGATATGCCGATGTGATTCGGCATTGCCGTTTGCACCACATATGTGGTGTACGCGCCGATCATCATGAGTTCGCCGTGAGCCATGTTGATCACACCGACCACGCCGAACGTGATCGCCAGCCCGATGGCGATTAGGACCAGAACGGATCCGAGGCTGAGGCCAAAGAAGAGGGTCTCGATGGCAGAGTAAAGGATGCGCCAACGATCGATGCTGGCGGTGGCGGCCTTGGCGGCGGCCTTCAATTTCGGGTCCTGGTCTTCCTCGATGACTCGCGCGAGTCGATTGCGAACGTCCTGACTAAGGCTTCCTTTGAGAACCTCGACGGCTCGGAGACGGGATGCGGTATCGCCGCCGTCTAACGCGCCGAGGGCCAACCCCGTTGCGATCTCCTTCCGGACGGCGGCATCGACTTCTACCGCACTGCGGTCGCGGAGCAGCGCGAGGGTGTTTTCGTCAAGCGATTGCGAGATCTCGCGCACGGCCTGAAGGCGTGTGGCGGCATCCGGACTGGCCAGTGAGAATCGCGCCAGTTCCGTGCGGAGTGTGCGCCGGAGCGTATTGTTGGTGCCGACCTTGGAGACATTGTCGGCGGCCGCCGAGCCGGACTCCTTAAGAGAGAGCGGATCGATCAGAACGACTGGATCGCCGTCGGCTGATTTGAGGATGAATACCCGATTGTCGTCATTTCGAAACGCGAAGCGATCTTCGAGGAGGGCCGTAAGTACATCGTGCACGCGCGGGTGGCCGCTTTGGATTAGTCGTTGGGAGATGGAAGCTTTGTCGGAATAGGTGGCTTCGCGCAATTCTCCAATGGCAGCGAGAAAACCTGCGTCATCGAGCTTTTGGCCGTGGGCGGAACCCACGGCCAAAAGAGCTACTGCAAATAGGACCAACCACTGTCTACCCATGGGAAATTGAAGCAGTCTACTTGTAGTTCTGTCCCGAGCACTTCTTGGTGACCTTGTTGTAATTGCCGCAATTGAGCGACACCCAGTCTGCCTCGATGTCCTTGCTACCCGGCAAATAGTCGGACCACGCGTCGCCAGGCACCAGCCCGCTAGATTTCCACACGACGTTGAACTGGCCATCCGCCTTCACCTCGCCGATCAGCACCGGCTTGGTGATGTGGTGGTTTGGCAGCACCTTCGCCGTTCCACCGGTCAGGTTGGGAGTTTCCAGCCCGGGAAGCGCGGCGATCACTTTGTTGACGTCCGTCGTCTTTGCCTTCTCCACGGCCTTCACCCAGAGGTTGAATCCGATGTAGTGGGCTTCCATAGGGTCGTTGGTGGTGCGCTTGGGATTCTTGATGAACGTGTGCCACTGCTGGATGAACGCCTTATTCACGGGGGTGTTCACGCTCTCGAAATAGTTCCACGCGGCTAGATGGCCGACCAGTGGCTTGGTGTCTACGCCGGACAGTTCCTCTTCACCGACCGAGAAGGCCACCACCGGGATCTGCTCCGCCGAGATCTTCTGGTTGCCGAGTTCCTTATAGAACGGAACGTTGGCGTCGCCGTTGATCGTGGAAACCACCGCCGTTTTCTTTCCGGCAGTGCCGAACTTGCGGATGGCGGCGACGCGTGTCTGCCAGTCGGAATAGCCAAAGGGCGTGTAGTTGATGGAAATGTCTTCCGGCTTCACGTCCTTCGAGCGGAGGTAGGCTTCCAAGATTTTGTTGGTCGTACGCGGGTAGACATAATCCGTGCCCTCGAGGACCCACCGCTTCACGCCGACTTCCTTCATCAGGTAGTCCACGGCCGGGATCGCTTGCTGATTAGGCGCCGCGCCGGTGTAGATGACATTTTTCGACGATTCCTCTCCCTCGTACTGGACCGGGTAGAAGAGCAGCCCGTTGTCCTTCTCGAACACAGGCAGCACCGATTTCCGGGAGACCGATGTCCAGCACCCAAAGACGACCGCGACCTTGTCCTTCTCCAGCAATTGAGCCGCTTTTTCGGCAAAGAGCGGCCAGTTGGACGCCGGGTCTACCACTACAGGCTCCAGTCTCTTGCCTAGTAGGCCGCCCTTCTTGTTCTGGGCGTCGATCATCATCAGAATCGTATCCTTCAGCGTGGTTTCGCTGATGGCCATGGTGCCGGATAGCGAATGAAGAATTCCGACTTTGATGGTGTCCTGCCCCAGAGCGACCGTGGAAAATACCGCGGTGCTAGAGACCACGCTGGCAACTCCGGTCAGAAAGGCAATCATCCCTTTACGTTTCATGATTTCATTCCCTCTCGTAATCTCTTTCTTTGGACGCTACATCTGAAGCTGGAGACCTATCCCAGCCGTCCAAAAATCCGATTTGCCCTGACTATATGAGGTCTTCCTGACGAAGGTCATCACCCGAGCGTTGAATTCTTTGATCAGGTAGTTGATGTTTGCTTCCGTAGTTTTCTGGTTGTAGCTCGGCAGGGCGCTGCGGGTGAAGTCGGCCTTGGCATATTTTGCCAGAAGCTGAACTCTTCCAGGTCCCACCGCCTTCGGAAGAATATAGGCCGCCAGTCCGTATGCGCCCTGGCTCTTCGAGTATTTGGGGTCGTACCCGCCCAGGCCGTTGTAGTTGGCGTACTCGCTTTCGAGCGTGATCACACCGTAATCGGAGAGATTTCGCTCGAGCAGGAAATCCACAGTCGTCGCAGTGTTGCCTCCCTGCACCTGCGTGGCGCCGCCCAGAGCCAGAAGCTTCTTCGCGCCATAGTAAGTGCTGTTCAGGTAATAGCCATCCTCGTGGTCCCAGAAATCAAACTGCACGCGATACGCGCTGATGACGCTCGGCCTGCCATCGGCTGACTGGCCATCGAATGCGCCCGCCGAGATCTTCACCTTCTTGGTGAAGTCGCCCCAGTAGACAAAGCCGTTATCGCGGCCTTGGAATACGGATGGGTGACCGTTCTGGATGCCGTCGGTGTAGACGCCCCAGTTACTGTTGAAGTAGGGACCGGCCAGATTCGCGCGATCGCTTGGCGGCAATACGCGCCCGGCCCATACATTAAACATCGGATCCAACTCGAAGCGCCCCACGGCATCCAACACACCGATGTGGTTGTTGCTGCTGTTGTAGTCCGTGTTGAACATGAACTTGATTTTGTTGTCCTCTGTGACCGACCCGTTGATGTAAAGCCGGATGCTGTCAAGGGCGAACTTGTCGGTGGAGTCGCCGGTATCCGGACTTGTATAGGCAAAACTGGTTCGCATTCCGGCGCCAACCGTAATCGAGCCGATCTTCAACTGGGCCATGGAAGGCATGGCAGTAAACAAACCGGCCAGCAACAGCAAGCCGGAACGCGCCAGGATAGAGCGATTTTCTGTGTGTATCCTCGTCACGATTCCTCGTTTTCGGGAGACAGGAGTCAACCCGCGCTGAGATATTTTTGCGACATCTGAGCGATGCCGTGAAGGACTTGACTGGCGGCCGGGCCACAGACAGCAGACGCCGGTAAGGCGTTATGTCACGATACGGACGAGGAAGCGCTAGATCAAGAATGGTTATCACCCAATTCAGTTTTGACCTGGAGGTAGATTATCACGGTCTGTTACAATCCGAAGTATTTTAAGTTCGAATCGTGCTCGAAAAAAATTTTTATAGCGGCCTCGCCGTAACAATAGGGATAAGATACGGCATGCTCCTTGAGCTGCTCCAGCTTGCCGATTCCGCACTACCTGTGGGTGGTGCGGCGCATTCCTTCGGGCTGGAAACGCTGGTGGAAGAGGGGATCCTGGAACCGCGCAATCTCGCCGAATTCCTGCGCGGCTATCTCGCGGAGTCCGGTCGGCTAGATGCGGTTTTCGTCCGGCGTGCGTGGCGAGGGGAGGACTGCGCGGCGTTGGCGGCGGAGTTGAGTGCGCGGCGGCCCGCGCGTGAGTCGCGCGAGGCATCCTGGAAGATGGCGCGCCGCTTTTCCGAGCTGTTTGAGGCGCTGACTGGCAGATGCCTCCCTCCGCGCACTCACTATCCGATCGCGTTCGGCGCGGCTGGCGCTGACTTGGCCGTCCCGGAAGAGCTCGTGGTTCCAGCGTATCTGCAGCAGTCCGTCACGGGGCTAGTATCTGCGTGTCAGCGTCTGATGCCGCTGGGACAAGTGGCGGCGAGCCAGTTGATATGGAATTTGAAACCGGCGATTCTCGACGCGGTGTCGAATTCAGAAAGGCTGGATTGCACGTGCTACAGCCCGCTTCCGGAACTGGGCTCGATGCGGCACGCAAGCATCGAAACGCGCCTATTCATCAGTTAAACGCCCGCCTCGAACTTCGCTTCGATGACTGCGACGGCCGGACCAGGATGCAGTTTGGTACGCAGCAGCCGCCCTGGAGAGTGATCCGCGCATTTCCTCAGGAAAACGGGACGGCCCTGGTTCATCTGCACAACGTGTCCGGCGGCGTGCTGGCCGGCGATGATCTCCACCTGGATATCGAAGTCGGCCCGCGTGCTCGCGCGCAGGTGACGTCGACAGGCGCAACCAGGCTCTACCGCCATCGCCACGGGAGTCCTGACAGCCAACAAATCATCTCGATTTCGGTGGCCGAGGGCGGCCTGCTGGAATACCTTCCCGATGCTTTGATCCCTTTCGCTGGAACGAGGCATCGCCAGAGCACCAGGATCATGCTCGCCGCAGGCGCGACGATCTTTGGCTGGGAAGTGATTGCCCCGGGACGGCAGGCGATGGGCGAGCGTTTCCGGTTCGACCGGCTGCGCCTCACAATGAGAATCGAATCGCCGCGCGATCCGGTCCTGCTGGAGGACTTTCTGTTACAACCCGACGTAGAATCGCTGGTTTCGCCGGCGCGGCTCGGCGACTACACGCACGTCGCAACGTTTTACGCAATCCAGGTAGGCCGGCCCGTGGCGGATCTGCTGGAACTCGAACGCCAACTCAGGGAAATTGCCATTCGCGAGTCGTGCCAGGGATGTACGATATGGGGAACCAGTGCTCTCACCTCCGATGGCGTGCTGGTGAAAGGATTGAGCACCTCTGCGCGAGGAATACAGGCCACGCTTGTTGGTTTCTGGACTGCAGCCAGATGCTTTCTCATTGGTGATGCGCCCGTCCCCCCGAGGAAACTCAAGTAGGAGATTAGATGCACCTTACCCCACGGGAACTGGAACGCCTTTTGATATTCGTGGCGGCCGATGTGGCGCGGAAACGGCGCGCGCGCGGGCTTAAGCTCAACTATCCGGATTCGATCGCCGTATTGACCGCCGAGATTCTCGAGCTGGCGCGCGATGGAAAATCGGTTGCCGAGATCATGACTCTCGGGACGAATATCCTGGGAGCTAACGACGTGATGCCCGGCATCGCCGAGATGATTCACGAGGTGCAGGTGGAAGCCACATTCCCCGACGGGACGAAGCTGGTAACCGTTCACGACCCGATTCCATCGGGACGGCACAAGCGCACTCCAGGCGAGTACCTGCTCAAATCGCAGCCCATCGAGGCAAACATCGGTCGCCGCACGCTGTCAGTGCTTGTCCGGCACAGCGGCGACCGTCCCGTTCAAATCGGCAGTCACTATCACTTCTTCGAGGTGAACAATGCATTGCAGTTCGATCGTGCACAGGCGCGCGGGATGCGGCTGAACATTCCAGCGGGAACTTCGGTCAGGTTTGAACCCGGGGAAGAAAAGTCCGTGGAACTTGTGGAATTCGCAGGTGAGCGCAAGATCTTCGGCCACCAGGGGAAGGGGAATCAATGAGCCTCTCCATTCCACGGCGGGTCTACGCCGATCTCTATGGACCAACTACAGGCGACCGCGTGCGCCTGGGCGATACGGACCTGATCGTCGAAGTGGAAAAGGATTTCACGTTGTACGGAGACGAGATCACCTTCGGTGGTGGCAAGGTGATCCGAGACGGCATGGGGCAGAGCTCACGGGCCACGCGCGCGGAAGGTGCTCTCGATCTGGTCATCACTAACGCGCTGATCATCGATCACTGGGGGATCGTCAAGGGCGATATTGGCGTCCGCGACGGCCGGATTGTCAACGTGGGCAAGGCAGGCAACCCGGACACTATGGACGGAGTAGATCCCGCGCTGGTGGTGGGCGCCTCCACCGAGGTGATCGCCGGAGAGAACCTGATCGTCACGGCCGGCGGAGTGGACAGCCACATTCATTTCATTTCGCCGCAGCAGGTGTACGAGGCGCTCTCGAACGGTATCACTACAATGATCGGCGGCGGCACCGGTCCCGCCACCGGTACCAATGCCACTACGTGTTCTCCGGGCAAATGGAACATCGCCAGAATGTTGGAGGCGGCAGATGCGTGGCCGATGAATTTCGGATTCCTTGGTAAAGGCAACGCGTCCACCGAAGGCCCGCTGGAAGAACAGGTCCGCGCCGGAGCGTGCGGATTGAAACTCCACGAAGACTGGGGCACGACGCCGGCGGCTATCGACACCTGCCTTCGCGTTGCCGACCGGTTGGATGTGCAGGTGGCGATTCACACCGATACCATCAATGAAGCGGGCTTCGTGGAGGACACGATCGCGGCCATCGCGGGGCGGGCCATCCATACCTATCACACCGAGGGCGCCGGTGGAGGCCACGCACCGGATATCATCCGCATTGCGGCCCTTCCGCACGTGCTGCCTTCATCCACTAATCCGACGCGGCCGTACACCGTCAATACGGTCGCCGAACATCTGGACATGCTGATGGTCTGCCATCACTTGAATCCAATGGTGCCGGAGGACGTTGCCTTCGCCGAGAGCCGCATCCGGCCGGAGACGATTGCGGCGGAGGACATCCTGCACGACCTGGGGGTCTTCAGCATGATCTCGAGCGACTCTCAGGCGATGGGACGCATTGGAGAGGTCGTAACCCGTACGTGGCAGACGGCGCACAAGATGAAGACGCAGCGCGGCATGCTGCCCGAAGATTCCGCCCGAAACGATAACTTCCGCGTGAAGCGCTACGTGGCCAAGTACACGATCAATCCCGCAATCACGCACGGCATTGCCGGGGAAGTTGGCTCCATCGAGCCTGGCAAACTAGCCGATCTGGTGCTGTGGAAGCCTTCGATGTTCGGCGTCAAACCGGAGATGATTGTGAAAGGCGGCTTTATTGCCTGGAGCGTGATGGGCGATGCAAACGCGTCGATTCCCACGCCGCAGCCGGTGCTGTACCGGCCGATGTTCGGAGCCTTCGGCGGCGCCACGGCATCGACTTCGCTCACCTTCGTATCGGAGAGTGCCGCCGAGGCCGGAATCCAGCAGCTTGTGAAGAAGCGCGCGGTGGCAGTGAAGAAATGCCGCGCTATCGGCAAGAAAGACATGATTCACAACGCTTCGATGCCACGCATCGAGGTCGATCCGGAAACTTATGAAGTTCGCGCCAATGATGAGCTGTTGACGTGCGGGCCAGCCAGCGAACTTCCATTGGCCCAGCGGTATTTTCTGTTTTGAGGAGATTCGAAAGAATGAGAGCGTATCGAGTAGGCATTGCCGGACCTGTGGGAAGCGGGAAAACCGCGCTGGTGGACCGATTGAGCAGGTGCCTGTGGCCGGAAGTGAATCTCGGGGTAGTGACCAACGACATTTACACGAGAGAGGATGCCGAGTTTTTGATGCGGCAGGGGACACTCCCGCTCGACCGGATTCGTGGCGTCGAGACCGGCGGCTGCCCACACGCAGCGATCCGTGAAGATGCCTCCATGAACCTCGAAGCCATAGGCGATTTGGAGCACGCCCATTCCGGACTCGAGCTCATCTTCGTCGAAAGCGGCGGCGATAATCTCGCAGCGGCGTTCAGTCCCGAACTCGTGGACGCGTTCATTTACGTGATCGATGTGTCGGGAGGCGACAAGATCCCGCGCAAGGGCGGTCCTGGAATCCGGCGAAGCGGTCTGCTGGTTATCAACAAGATCGACCTTGCTCCGTACGTCGGGGCCTCGCTGGAAGTGATGGACCGGGACGCGCGGCGCATGCGCGGAAACTTGCCATTTGTCTTCACAAATATGAAAACGGGTGAAGGTCTGGCTCAAGTCGTCGAGTGGCTTCAAGAGCAGCGCGCCCGCGGCCTGACCGCCTCGGGGCACCCCAGTGCCGTCCCTCATTCCCATAGCCATGATGAAGCCCACCATCATCATGGCTAGCAGACGCATTGTTCGAAAAGACCAAGAATCGGAACACAGATCTTCCGTGAGCGGGATGTCGGAGTAAACGAAATGCGGGATCTGTAGCAACGGTAACGCTGTTTTGATATGGTGAGCAACCATGCGGAAGACCCGACCGGGGCTGTTTCGCGGCCGTCATTTTCAGGACCACGTCATCGTGCTGTGCGTCAGATGGTACTAGCGGTATTGCCTGATGCTACGCGACCTGGAGGAGATGATGGCCGAACGTGGGCTGGAAGTGGATCACTCCACGATCGGTCGATGGGCGTTTAGCCAAAATATTCATGCAGCGCGACTGTAGTATCGAAGTAGTCCGCCGAGACGTTCTCGACAGCAGATGCCACGTCGGCGATCCGTCTGAAGCAGCGCAGGGGAAGGGAAGAGCAGAGCGTTACTCTTTCCGTGGTGGCGTTCTCTGTGATAATGCTCTAGATACTCGGTTAGGGCTCGTTGGAGCGAGCGTTCCCCAAACAGGACGAGTTTGGAGAGGCATTCGTCCTTGACTGGTCGCACCCAACATTCCGTGTATGCGTTCAGATTGGGGCTGCGCGGTCGAATCTTTAACGCGTCGATGCCGTCTGAGGCGAGTACTTCGTCGAAGACGGCGCAGAATTTAGCGTCGCGGTCGTGCAGCAGATAACGACATTGCCGGAGTCCTCCCGAGGTGTGGTCGACAGCATTACGAGCCATCTGCGTGATCCAGGCTTCGGTGGGATGACGCGTGATGCCGGCGGGAGTGACGCGCCCGGACTCCAGGTGGAGGAAAAACAGAATATAGTAAGTCGCCAAACCCGCCAAGTCAGCACTTCTACCGTGAAGAAATACGTGCCAGCAAGGACTGCCAGGTGAGCCGAAATAAAGTCCTTCCAGGTCGTAGTTTGGCTGCGTTTGGGCGCCGGGGCGATACCGTGCCGCCGAGGTTGGCCAGGGCACCCGCGATCCGATCGTATCCCCCACTGGAGTTCTGTTCGGCCAGGCGGACGATCAGTGCCTCCACCGCAGCATCGAGAAGCGGGCGTCCGGGGTAGGAACGATGCTAGGAGCCGTCGAACTTGCGGGCAATGAGCCCGCCATACTAGGCCAGGATGGTCTCAGGTTTGGCGACCAAGGCCACCTTGGCCAGATATTTGCGACCGAGACGCTTGCCGATCTCAGCCAGTGTGCTCCGCTCGGGATCGGAGAGCCGGAGCTTTGCGGAGAGGTGGGAGCGCAGGATGCGATTCTCGGCGACGAGGTATTCGCATTGGAGGAGGCTCTGATTGACCAGGCCTGTCACATACGTGCGCAATCGAGCCCATTTGTTGTCTAGCATCTTGAATCAGCGTCATAGCGATAGCGTGATGCCCGTTGCAAACGAGTATTTGGCCCTACGGGGTTCACGAAGATTGATCGACAAGCTTGCTCCGTAACCGATACGCGATCTCACGAATGGAGCGCTGCCTGTTCGGTAGGCGCGACTACGATGTTCGGCCCGCTGCATTATCGCCCTGACTGTTTCGTATGGCGACAATCGGCAGATCTGCAAATATCACCCTGAGGCAACCCTTGAGCAATTTGGGCGCCTTAAACACGTCAAAGGTGTGTGCGACTTTTGGCAGTCCGAGAGGATGGCGATAGCTCAGCGCTTCGAAGAGCTGCCCAGCACGCGCGTGGTCGGCTTCGCACGCCACTCGGCAGCCGTCTCCGGCCTGCCCCAGGCCTCATACAGATCCACAAGCCACTTGTGGGCGCGATCGAGATGATAGTAGTCTGGAACGGCAATTCGATCCTTGCGCGCCAGCATTCCTTGATAGCCCTCCAGCAGTAGCGGCTCCCCTTGGGCGTATTTCTTCTCTCCAGCGAGGCTAGCGCCCAGCAGGCTTTCGGCGCGAAATCGTTTCCAATCGTCCGGCTGCTTCTTGCGGCCAAACTCGAAGGCCTCCCGCGCAAGTGGCTCCGTCTCACTGAACTTTCCTTGCGATAGGTAGGCCAGCGCAACGTCGAGCGCCGAATCTATCGTGTCCGGGTGTTCCGAGCCCAACGCGTGCCGTCGCCCCGCCAGGGCCTGCGCCGCCTGAGTCTCCGCCAAGCCGTACTTGCCCTGTCGTTGGTACATGAATGCGAAATCCGAGAGGGTTCTAAGCGTGCCGGGATGCTCGGCACCCAGCACGCGGCGCTGGATCCCCAGGGTCTGACTATAGAGCGTCTCAGCCAGCGCGTACTTGCCCTGGTTGCCGTAGACGTTGGCCAGACTGTTCATGGAACCGAGCGTGCTGTCGTGCTCGACACCTAGCACGCGGCGCTTGATCTCAAGGGTCTGGCTCTGGAGCGCCTCAGCCAGCGCGTACTTGCCCTGGTTGCCGTAGACGTTGGCCAGATTGTTCATGGAAACGAGCGTGTCGGGATGCTCGGCACCCAGCACGCGGCGTTTGATCTCCAGGGTCTGACTATGGAGCGCCTCGGCCTGCGCGTACTTGCCCTCGAAGGAGTAGGCATCGGCCAGATTGTTCATGGAACCGAGCGTGAGGGGATGCTCGGCACCTAGCACGCGGCGCTGGATCCCCAGGGTCTGACTATAGAGCGTCTCAGCCTGCACGTACTTGCCCTGCAAGCGGTA
>Ga0126381_100007777_pt1 | contig 11944 bp, 11 predicted proteins | sample PanSoiMetPlot_28_FD_96465 | JGI IMG/M metagenome (GOLD analysis project Ga0126381, IMG submission 96465) | Tropical forest soil microbial communities from Panama - MetaG Plot_28 | ecosystem: Environmental > Terrestrial > Soil > Tropical forest > Bulk soil | place: Panama | collected 2016-02-17
CGGGGAGCGAATTCGTATGAAGGCTCCCAGGGTTCCAATCAAAGTGGGAAAAGGAATAAAGAAGGGTGGAGTCGCGTGCACGCGATATTTGAGGCAGAACAGATAATGTCCCATCTCATGCGCTAGCAGAATCAGCATGAGGGTGAGCGAAAAGGGAACTCCCAGCAGCAGATTATGACCGTGCAATGCCCAGAGCACTGGAAAGATGTGTCCGTCGAGAGCGAAGGGCGGAAGTCCCCGCTGAAAATTCAACTCCAGCCGGGCCCCCACGACGAGCGTGGTAAAAACCGTCGCCAGCAGCAGCAAAACATGGACCCAATACCTAGGCCGGCGGCGTGGAACCCACACCACAGGCGCGGCATCGGGCGGATAGATTTCGCTAGGGACGAGAATTTCAGGGGAGTTGTTAGACATCGGCACTTCTTTGGATTCTAACCTGTCAGCCGTGAACCACGCAGCTTGCGCTGAGCGACTGGCGATGAAAGGGAACTATCCTGGGATGCAATGCTAAGGGCCAAATGGCGAATGCCTCAGCGCTACTCGATCGACTGTAGTTCCTTGCCGGGCTTGAATCGCACCGCCTTCCCCGGAGGAATAGAAACCTCCGCACCGGTGCGCGGGTTACGGCCAATCCCGGTCTTGCGCGGCCGCACGTTGAACACGCCAAATCCCCGCAACTCGATGCGGTCGCCCTTGGCCAGCGAACGCTTCATGCTTTCAAACACCGTTTCCACGGCCATTTCGGCCTTGGTCTTGGTGATACCGGTCCGATTGACGACCTCATTAATAATGTCAAGCTTGATCACGTGCGCCTCGCCACGTCAGCAGTTTTGGGATGTCCCAAGTGATTGATACTAAGGGGCATAATGGCAGATTGTCAACGCCGTCCATTATCGCGCAAGGTGCCGGTTCCCCGCTCCGACATTTATCTCCGGGCAGAACCGTGTGGCACGCGGCGTCGATGGACGAAGTGGCGATTCAAGCGGCCGGTATTCAGGAAGCCAGCCGAGAAGTCATCACGATCGCGTTCTGGTTGTAGAAAAACGAAGTAGAAAAATCCTGGCGTTTGCGACAGTGGGGACAATCCCAGTGCCACTGTCCTTCATGGCATTGTCCGCAGAAAATGCCAGGAGTCTCCATTACCGTATCCAGCACCAACTTGGAACTGCCACAGTTCTGGCAGCACAAGTCGAACGGGAATTCGCGATGGCACCGCCCGCAAGTCATCTTGGCATTGCTGGGATTGAATCCGCCATTCATTCCATTCCAGCAATCCGGGTTGCGGACGCGACGCCATTTTGCTGCGAGTTGATGCATGGTTGTCTCCGCAGCGCCGGTCTGATTCTTGTCGGGCTCTTCCGGTTCTGAACTGGCCTGGCTCGTCGTTCGGCGCGCGACTCGGCCCCACGGAAGGACGAGTCGAATCTGCAGCACGCGCTCGCGCCGATGTTCCTCTTCCAGGCGGCGCACCCTCGCCTTTAAAAGATCCTGCAGCGATACCAGTCCCAGCACCTTGCGCGGGTCGGTTGGCTCCACCACCACAAATGCGTTCAGTCCAGTTTCCGCCATGCGGTTCACCACCTGGGTCAGGGGTTCGCCTGGATACGCTAGAACGGGACGAGGGCGTACGATTTCTGCGAGTCGCAGATAAGGGTTCTCGGAATCTTCACCTTCGGTGTATTTTTCAATGTCCTCGGCAGTCAGCACCCCGATCAGCTGAGCATCGTCATCCACAACCGGAAATAGGCGCTGAGAGCCGCGATGCGTGCTGGAGATCGCACTCTTTAGCTCTTTCACCACGGTTGAGGCAGTCAGGGCAGCAATTTTTGTGCGCATGACCTCGCGAACAAAAAGGACTTCGAGGGGATCAACGGCGTACTCGCGGCTCAGATGATAGCCCCTGCGGCTGACCTTCTCCGTCAGGATCGAGCGCTTCATGGTGAGCACGGTGAAACAATGAGCGATCGTTACCGCAAGCATCAGCGGGAGCAGCGCGTTCAGGTCATGAGTGAGTTCGAGCACGAATATGATTCCAGTGAATGGGGAACGCATGGTGCCGCCAAGGACAGCGCCCATGCTGATCAGGGGCCAGAATCCCAGGCCTTCGTTGGGCAGAAACATGGCAGCGAGGCCACCGAGCGCACCTCCCATCATGAGCAAGGGCGCAAGCACACCTCCCGAAGTTCCTGAGCCCAGCGACACCGCCCAGATGACGCACTTAACCAGCAGAATTCCCAAAAGCAGTCCCATTGGGAGGTTCCGCGAAACGATGTCGCCGATCACGTCGTAGCCGACTCCGAGCGCCTGCGGAAAGATTAGGCCACCGAGGCCGACGACCAGGCCGCCAATCGCTGGCCACCACATCCAGTGGATCGGTAATTTGCGAAAGGCATCTTCTGCGGCGTAGACCGCAACCGTCAGCAATGCGGACAGCACACCCGCCATCAGTCCGATCAGTGCGCATCCCAGCAGGCCTTTGGGCCCGATGAAGGCGGGATGAGCAGCCACCGGAAACAGTGGTCCTAACCCGATGATGTAACGGCGGACCGCAGCCGCCGTAGCACTGGAAAGTGCAACTGGAACGAAACTTCGCGGCTGCCATTCGAAGAGAAGCAGCTCGACCGCCAGTAATGCGGCGGCAATGGGCGAGGCAAACGTTGCCGACATCCCCGCCGCCGCCCCGGCAACCAGCAAAGTCTTGCGCTCCGCGCTCGAGAGGTGCAGGAATTGCGCAAAAATCGAACCAAACGCGCCGCCGGTCATAATGATTGGCCCTTCGGCACCAAAGGGGCCGCCCGAGCCAATCGAAATAGCGGAGGAAAGTGGCTTGAGAAAAGCCAGGCGTGGTTGGATGCGGCTGCCTTGAATAAGAATGGCCTCGATGGCCTCGGGAATTCCGTGGCCGCGAATGCGCTCGGAGCCGTAGCGTGCCATCAGGCCCACAAGGAATGCGCCAAGGACTGGCACCAGAATTACGAGTGCACCGAGTTGGTTGCCGGCGGGCGAAACCAGAGCGGTCGACCACCGCTGAAAGAAAAATAGATTGGTAAAAAGGCCGATCAGGCGCAGCAGGGCGAGAGCGACGAAGGCGCCGACCACCCCGATGACGATGGCAACTGCAGATAAGAAGATTACGTGACTGGTAGTGGTGAAGTCGCCAAGGTCGCGGCGACTAGAGTGATGGACCTGGAAACGCACGGTCACCCGCCGCTGAGGGGCACAGTAAGTCTAGATATATCGTATCACGACATGATGTCCGGGAGCAACAAAAAGTACGGAACCGCTCGGAATGGCGGACTGCGTCAGGCACCCACGCAGAGTGCGGATAGAAGCACGGCAACACGGCTGGTGTCTGGGAAACTGCGGAAAAGACCTGGACGAAACTATGACGTGGAACGAAACTGTAATTCCCTTGGACGCGAAGATCTTCACATCGAACCGACTCAAGTTCACTCCGGATGGGAAGCTCGTATTCATTACCAGTTTGCGTGGAGGCGATGTCGTGATCTACAACGCCGCATCAAGGAAGGAATATAAACGTGTGGCGGTTGGGCATGGCGCAGCAGGCATTCTGATGGATCCCGTCAGCCACGTAATCGCCTGTACTCCCGACAACTACGTCGCCGTGGTGGATCTCAAGTCACTCGAAGTCACCGGACATGTAGACGTCGGCGGTGAGCCCGATGGTCTGGCCTGGGCTGTGCGCCATTAGGATAGGTATGCTTTTGGGGGCGGGGGAAAGGTCTTTCGAAGTTCTGTGCCAGTTTAGCCCGGCACAGGGCGGATCAGCATTGATTTGGAGGCTTAAAGAATTCTGTAAGAAAGTTCTGGGCACGACGACTACCTTGCTGTGAGCGCAATCAGGACCATGGACGTGAGCGAAGCTGGCGCAATCCCGGCGGTCAAGTCCAGGCAGGATGAGCTCTATAACCAAGTCGCGGGCAGCTTCGGCCCGGCGATCGAACGCCTGGCGCACGCCTACGAAGCTGATCCTGACATCCGTCGCGATCTGGTGCAGGAGATTCACATCGCTTTGTGGCGCAGTTTTACCACTTTCGATGGACGCTGTTCCCTCCGCACCTGGCTCTACCGGGTCGCGCACAATGTCGCGACTTCGCATGTGATCAAGCAACGTCGCTCGAAAGGCCCCGGTCTGATCGGTTTAGATGAGTTAGACAATTTGCCCGAGGCGAGCCGCAGCCAGCACACAGCCGATCGCAATCAAGACCTGGCCCGCTTAATGGACTTCATTCAGCGGCTCCAGCCGCTCGAACGGCAGGTGATCCTGTTGTATCTCGAAGGCATGGACGCCGCTTCGATTGGCGAAATTACAGGCCTCTCTGCGAGATACGTTTCAACCAAGGTTTACCGGATCAAAGCAGTTCTCGCTCGCCGTTTTAATGCGGGAGGACGCAATGAAGAATGAATCTCCCACAAATCGTGTGCAGGAAATCTGGCAGTGCCAGCCAGTGGAGGGTATCAAAATGTCAGTCGAAGAAATCCGCAAGCGCGCGACGAAATTTGAGAAAAAAATTTTCTGGCGCAATATGCGGGAATACGTTGCGGGGGCAATTACCATCGTCGTCCTCGGATTTTCCATCGCCCGCTCGCATAACCTGCTGGACCGTTCCGCGTTTGCGCTGCTGATTGCGGGCATGGTGTACGTTATGTACCAGCTGCATCGCCGTGGAGCTGCAAAGAGCGCGCCGGCATCCGCAGCCGTGGGACCGTCGCTGGAGTTCTATCGCTGCGAACTCAAACGTCAGCGCGATCTGACCAGCACCGTCTGGTCATGGTACTTGGGGCCTTTTGTTCCAGGGTTGGTGGTGTCCGCCATGGCTTCGGCAGCACACGACTGGCATCCACAGCATATTGCAATGCTCACATTCTGGTACGGGTTGATTGCTGCGTTTTTCGTGTTTGTCTGGAGATTGAACGCTCGCGCGGCACGCTGTCTGAACAGGATGATCGACGATCTGGGAGTGGCGGAGTAACTGGATTCAGCCAGCAAGGGCCAGGGCACCTGTTTGGGGTTTGAGACTCCCGTTGGGAAGCACAAAAATTCAGCTGGAGGATTTATGAAAGCAGCACGGGTTTTAATCCCCCTCGTACTCAGCATTGCGAATCTCGCCTTGGCGCAGGATGTAACCGGCGACTGGCATGGGACGCTAAGTGTGAACGGCGCCGAATTGCGTTTGGTGCTGCATATCAGCAAGAATTCCGACGGCAGCCTGAAAGCCACGCTCGACAGCATTGACCAGAATGCGAATGGAATCCCCGTGAGCTCCGCTACGCTGACCGGATCGGCGCTGAGCCTCAGGGTGGATGCGGTTCAGGGCTGGTACGAGGGCAAGGTAAATGCCGCCGGCAGTGAAATTTCCGGCACCTGGAACCAAGGCGCTCCGCTCGAACTGACCTTTCATCGCGGCGGAATTCCTGCCAAGGCTGCAGCAAAACCGGCCAAGCCTTCCGACATTGATGGAGACTGGCTGGGATCGATCGACACCGGGAGGGGAACGCTGCAACTGGTGCTGCACATCCGCAACACCGATCAAGGCCTGGCCGCCACGCTGGACAGCCCCGACCAGAACGCGGAAGGGTTGCCGGTCACAGGCATTACACGGAGTGGAATGTCCCTGAGATTTGAGATGAAAGAGATCGGCGGCGCCTATGAAGGCAACATCAGCTCGGATCTGGATACTTTCATGGGCACCTGGACACAGCAAGGCAAAAGTCTGCCACTGGCTTTTAAACGCGTGAAGAGGGCGGTGGAACTGGATCGCCGTCTGCAGAATCCGTCGCGGCCTTATCCGTGCCGGGAAGAAGACGTCTAAGGATCCGGCCGCGACCGCACTGTTTCCGAGTGCGCAACGTTAAAAGAGGATCGCCTCCATAGCTAAGAACGCAGGGTAGGAGATGGGTCCGAACAATGCGTCATCAGGAATAATTGCGGCGTCTCATCCATGGCCTTTAGATATTCCTCGCAGTATGGCCGGATCACTGGCACAAGGCCAGGTGTTGGCATGTAGTTGAATCGTGGATGTCCTGATTCACGGGAGAACTCTCAGCTCGGCGAATTTCTATGAAGTGTGTTTTATGAGCAGGACTTCGTTTCCAAATTCGCTGTAGATCAACTCGTCGAAAACCCCCTTCGCCGTCAAAATGCCGAACCCGCCGGGTCGCATCCCCATGGCTTCACGCAGTTCCAAATGCGCGATGGGAGCCCCCGACGGATTGGAAACCGCGGCGTGGGGGATCTCATCCCAGCTGAAACCCGAGCCCGGATCTCTCACATAAAACACAATAGCCCTTTGCGTATGCACCGCAACGACCTCGACGAGTTTCGAGGGATGAAACTCGGCACCGTGTTCCAGTGCATTCATCAGAATCTCCCGAAATGCCATCATCAGTTGTTCTCGCGGTCCTTCGGGGAGACTGGTCTGCAATTGACTCAGAAAGGTAACCACGCGTTCCGCAGTTAGCTTCTCGCAATTTGCACGCAACGACACCCAGTCGCGCTGTGCGGATAACACTTCGATCCCTGCGACCGGATCCGCTGCGGACGCTGCGCGCACAGCATACTCAGCAATCTCATCAACATCAAAGGGACGACTCTGCACCAGAAACACACGGGCGCGCAATGCGGCAATGATTTCCTCTGGAGTGCTTTCTGGCGCCAATACGATCATCGCTACGCCCGGCCGAACCGCGCGCATTTCCGACAGCAATGCCAAGTCTTCTTCGATGCTGGTCGTTGGATCAGTGATCACCACATCACAGGGTGCTCGTCGGAGCTGGCGGAGGGTGTCGGCGCTACCAGTGGCATGCTGAAAAACACAACTCCGGGAATTCAGAGCCCCGTCCAGAGCTGTGCTCAGCTGCGAACCCGCGCCAATCACTAGGACGCGGCATGAAGCCTGCTTGCAGCTGACGGGAATGTGGATGGCTGCGTTCATGACAACACCTCATTGGTCGCCCGTGCTTTCGTCCCAAACGCCGGACGAGAGTGGTCAACCATGTTTCATTCCCCCTCGTTCCCACGGACATCAGTTTACTGCAATGGCGGTCGTGAGCCGTTATGACAACTGCGCGCCTTTTATTCGCCAAAACCGGGCTCCGACAAGCGATATTGCGATGTCATCCAAACTGAGGATCAGGGGCCTCGGCCCTTGCCGCGAACACTATTAGGCAGAAACCAGTTATGACATCAGCTAGGCCCATGGGCGGAAAAGAGATGCGCTGGAACAACTGGTGATATTGCGGGAATATCAAATTGGCAAAATACAGGCCGATCCAGATCACTGAGGCAAACAGGCCCAGGGCTGAAACCGCTCTCGGAATATATCTCGATTTCAAGAACAGATAGAAGAAAATGAGCAAGCCTATGCCGAAACAGATACCACCGAGATTCTCTGTGATATCTGCAATAGTGCTCATCAGGTCGGACAAAACCTGAGCGGTGTTGAATCCGACCGTTTGTGCAGATGCGTAAAGATGCACCCTCACGAATTCGCACATCCGCACGATCAAGGCGAGGAATGAATCTTCAAGAGCGAAGATCATGGCGAGTTGAGCCAGTAAACGATTGACAGGCCTCAGCGTTGCATACAGTGCAAAAGCAAGCAGAGCGCTGCCTAAGCTCACAATCACCATCATCGAAAGTCCCATTCGATACAGGTGTTCCGAGGCTGCGATTCTCATTACTCTCCCTGCGAACGTTCCACTTCCCGCGACGCGGGAGAGGATCAAACCGCCCGCAAGAGCAACAATGATCTCGGCGAGGAATAAGGACCCGGCAAGTCTCGCGTATGTTCGTTGTGCTCTCGACGCTTCGGCCCTATCAATTTCGGATTCCATTCGGTCCTCCGCGTTACAGAGAGCTGTCCAGGCGAAAAAACGCTAGCAGAGCTAAACCCAAATGTTGTCACCAGGACAACTCACGTTCAAATCACAGTGTCCGGATTCCTGACGATTCGGGAGTCGCTGTTGCTCGTCGAAACGGTGTTGTCACAGGCTGCTGATGCCGCCAAGCGGCCTCCTTGGTACAAGTGATTCGGGCCGGTAGCATATCCATCATCGAAAGCCGGCCCGTGTAGCGAAGCCCTTGGACGGGGAAAACCGTATTGACCCTAAAGTTGGTAGCAAACTTCGCGTTGAAGGTTCATTCCGGTCCGCCGCCGCCTGTCTGGACTGGATGGAAAAGTAATAATCGAATCTGCGCAAGCTCCGGAATGTTTGCCTGATGAATGTTTACATGGATGCTGAAGGTCGGAGTAGACCGACGCCCAGTGTGATTACCGAGATCGCGAGAATGACTGCGCCCGAGTAGATCAGTGCGACGGCTCGGCTCGGCTGCGTGGCCGCAGGTGGCAGCATCGAGAGAAAGAACCCCGACGGTATGAGGACCGCCGAGACTGGTACTCCGATACGCACAAACCAGACAAGCAGGGAGGGAAGAACCGCAGAGTCTGCGAGGATCTGACAAACGAGGGAAAGAATCACGATGACGCCGGCATGGGCGTGCCCCGCACGGAAGAAATTCTGCCGCAGGGGGTTCTCCATGTATCCGCTGCCTTTGTTCATCAGGGAGGTTAACAGAAAGTACCCACCGTATTGGATTGTGGGCACGGTGATGAGGATGATCCCAGAAATCAGTCTAGCTTCTCGCGTCATTAGATTCTCCTTAATATAAGTTGAGTATTTTGACAGAAGCAGCGCTCCAAGCATTCCACGGTGAACTCTCGATCTGACCGCCATCGCTTGCTTCTGCCGGCCGGGGCCAGATTCTTCAGCCTATGCAATCGTGTCCGAGTCTCTCTATCGGAGCCATGCTGCAGCAATCAGCGTCGCGATGAATACAAGCTGGATTGCAGCCCGAACTGGCAAGCGGGGCACCCGCCGTCCGGCGATCGTCAAATTCTCGCGCGCCGCACGGATGTTTGCAGGGAATAACGCCACTAAAAGGAGCACTAGGCAAATGCCGGCTGCCCGCGCCGTGGTCGGCACCAACAGACCGATCGCCCCGAGGATTTCGAAGACGCCCGTGAAGGTAACGAGCAGATCAGGCCGCGGAAGAGACGGCGGCACCATACGAATCAGGTCCTGGCGTCGCTTGCCCCAATGAGCGGACGCGGCGAATAAGAACATCACCCCTAGAGCTGCACGAAGAATGAAGCCAAGGTCTCGAAATGCCGCCACCCCCGTCCGTCCTGCAAGCCAGAAAAGCAGAGCCGAAACGACCAGCACGATCAAAGGCGCCATGTTTACCCTCCTCAATGTTGCCAGTGTCAACATTGTAAAACAGACAATGTTGGCATTGTCAACATATTTTTGGCATAATTTTCGAGTGCACCAACGCAGGCCGTACCATCACGGCGATCTTCGCGGAACTCTGCTTCAGGCTTCGCTCGATCTTTTACGCGACCCAGCATCCGGCGATTTCACCTTGCGCGAAGTTGCTCGCCGAGCGGGTGTGTCGCACAATGCGCCATATCGTCATTTCCGAGATAAGGATGACCTTTTGGCGGCAATTGCGGAACAGGGGTTTGAGCGTCTGACCGCCGCCATGCAATCGGCGGCCGGTAAGGAGCAAACCTCGTTCCAGCAACTGCAGAGTGCAGGTATCGCCTACCTGGAGTTCGCGCTGGCTCAGCCCGAACACTTTTCTGTGATGTTCAGCATCGATCTCAGAGAGAATCGGCATGTTTCTGCGAAAGCGGCTGCTGAGAAGTGTTTTGCCGAACTTGTCAAATTGGTGGTTGCGTGTGGTCAGGGCCAATCATTCAGGACTGTGTCGCCTGAAACAGCCGCTCTGGCTGCGTGGACTCAAGTGCATGGTATCGCCGTGCTCGCCCTTCGCGGCCAACTTCGATTCCGCAGCCGGAGAGAAATAAGGGACTTCGCTAAAGTCGCAACCGAAGCCATCGGCCGTGGCCTCAGATTGACCAATTAGCATCCGATCAGCGCGAGAAATCGAAGACCGCACAAATCGCAATCATACGTCCCCTTGGATCTCGATTATGCGGGGGATAAAATTCTTACGTCCAGGCGTGCTGCGATGCGTATCACCCTTGGTTGGTCTGGCAAGCTTCGTCGGCTGCCTATCAGTTTTGACAGTTGGGCTCCTGGGGCTCAGGCTTATAGTTGTCGGATCTGTACTCTGGACCGCACGGAAAATCCTGGCCTAATCTCACTCGCGCGCCCACAATGCGCGATTGTCAAGACGGTAACTGTAGCCGTGCGTGGTTGCTTTCGATCGCTCAAGCCCTCAAACTATTCTGAACGATCGTTTCAAGCGCTGACATTGTGCCGACTTCTCACCACGAAAATTTCGAGTGGGCACGGCGGCTATGAGAAGGGTCGTCTAATCACCAACCGAACGCAAAGACTTCTAATCAACCTGGATTGTGGTTTTGAGCACTATATTCACAGAAGAGTCGCCGATCATCAGGCGGACAGGTTCTGATTCGACACGGAATGCGTGGGTGTGCACGTCCCAATAGGCGAGTTGCGCAGCCGGAAGCTTGATGGAGACCGTCTTGGTCTCGCCGGGATCGATCGGGACGCGCTCAAAGCCTTCCAGTTCCTCATGCGGTCGCGAGACCGCTGAATGCAGATGCTTCACGTAAAGCTGAACGACTTCATCTCCGGCGCGGCTGCCGGTGTTGGTGACATCGACGCTTACAGTTGCTGCGCCGTCTTTGGCAAGCCGCGGTGCACTGGTGCGGAGGTTGGAGAATTTGAATGTCGTATAGCTCAGGCCGAAGCCGAAAGGATACAACGGCTGGCCCTTGAAATACATGTAAGTGTAGCCGTCGCGAATGTTGTAATCCATGCGCGGCGGGAGTTGATCTTCGGATCGGGGCCAGGTGTGGACGAGATGGCCACCGGGATTGTAGTCACCGAAGAGAACCTGGGCGAGCGCGGTGCCTTCATCCTGCGACGCATGAGCCATGGTGAGAATGGCCGGAACGTGGGCTTCAGTCCAGTTGATTGTGAACGGGAAGCTCGTGATGAGCATGACCACAGTCCTGGGATTCTTGATGAAGACCTGCTTGACGATCTGCTCCTGATAAAGATCCATGGTTTCGCGGTCGCGGCCTTCGCGTCCATCGCTGGGGACAGTGCATGGAAGGGTGATCCCGCCGCCCTCGGTGGGCGTGTTGTACCATGCGTGCCCTTCGTCGCCGCAGGTGGGATTGTTCCCCACGACGACTACGGCAACATCAGATTCGCTGGCCGCCTTGAGAGCCGCGTCTTCGCCGTCTGGCGTGTCATAGGCGGCGTAGTTCACTTTCACGTCGGGGCCGGCTTCCTTCTGAATGCCCTGGAGCGGTGTGACCGCGTAGGGCGGCGTGCCGCCGTACCAATCCCAATGAACGACATCGGCCAGCGGCCCGATCACAGCAATGGATTTGATCTTCTTCTTGTCGAGAGGGAGAAGATTGCCCTGGTTTTTGAGTAACACCACCGACTCGCGAGCCATTTTCTCGGAGACGGAGCGGTCGCGATCGGTATCCCAGGGAAGCGGCGAGTCTTTGATGCTGGTGTAGGGAACCATTTCCGGCGGATCGAGCAGGCCAAGCTTGAGCTCAATACGGAATTTGGGGCGCAGGGCATTGTCGATATCGGACTCCGTCAGCGAGCCGTCTTTGAGCGCCGCTTTGGCTTCGTCCTGGTAGCGGTCGAGGAACTGATTGATGCCGGCCTTGACGCAGGCGACCACGGCCGCCTCCTGGTTGGGGAAAAGATGGCGCGGGTTGACCAGCAGCGTGACAGCTCCGCCATCACTGGAGATGACGTCAACACCCCACTTGTCGATAACGATGCTACGCAGGATCGGGTTAATGGCCATCGCCGTACCGTTCCAGGCGTTGTAGGAAGCCATGACGGCTTTGGCGCCGCCGTCAACGAACGCCATGCGGAAGGGAACCGAGTAGTATTC
>Ga0126381_100007778_pt1 | contig 11944 bp, 9 predicted proteins | sample PanSoiMetPlot_28_FD_96465 | JGI IMG/M metagenome (GOLD analysis project Ga0126381, IMG submission 96465) | Tropical forest soil microbial communities from Panama - MetaG Plot_28 | ecosystem: Environmental > Terrestrial > Soil > Tropical forest > Bulk soil | place: Panama | collected 2016-02-17
GATAATCATCCTTACGTTCCCAGGTCAACGATCGGTCAAACCCAGTTTACAGATATGACCGTTACCGTAAGCAACACTTCAGGCCCCTTCAAAGTGACATCGCCTAATACAAATGTGACATGGGCAGGTGGTTCAACCCAGACAATAATGTGGAATGTAGCTGGCACTACCGCCCCCCCGGTCGCTTGTGCCGCTGTCAAGATATCATTGTCTACCGACGGCGGAACAACTTTCCCAACTCTTCTTTCTGCAAGCACACCTAACGATGGTTCGGAAGCACTGACAATACCTAACGTAGCTACGACAACGGCGAGGGTAAAGGTCGAAGCAGTAGATAACATCTTCTTTGATATTTCCGATTCAGATTTTACAATAACTGCTGCCCCGACATCGCAGCTCGCCAACGTCAGTACGCGCGCCTTTGTTCAGACAGGCGACAACGTGATGATTGGCGGATTCATGGTTCAAGGGAGCGAACCAAAGAGGGTAATTATTCGCGCCATAGGGCCTGATCTCACTCGGTATGGCGTTCTCAACCCGTTGGTTGATCCGACATTGGAGCTGCACGACGGCACGGGAGCTTTGATTGCCTCAAATAACAACTGGATGACGACGATCATCGGTGGGATTATCACCAGTAATCAAGTCCACGAGATTCAGGCCAGCGGCCGCGCTCCGCGCAACCCCTTGGACTCGGCAATCATCGCGGATCTGCCAGCGGGTAATTACACGGCGATTGTGCGTGGTGTAAACAACCTGACCGGAGTTGCCCTCGTGGAAGTGTACAGTCTCAGCCCCGAGACTAATTCAATACTAAGCAACATTAGTACGCGCAGCTTTGTTCAGACGGGTGACAACGTGATGATTGGCGGATTCATGGTTCAAGGGACCGAACCAAAGAAGGTAATTATTCGCGCCATAGGCCCTGACCTCACCCAGTATGGCGTTCCCGATGCACTGGCTGATCCGACCCTGGAACTGCACGACGGTACGGGAGCTTTGATTGCCTCTAATAACAACTGGATGAAGACGATCATCGGTGGGATTATCACCAGTAATCAAGTCCACGAGATTCAAGCCAGCGGCCACGTTCCGGGCGACCCCTTGGACTCGGCAATCATTGCGGATCTGCCAGCGGGCAACTACACCGCGATCGTCCGTGGTGTAAACAACCTGACCGGAGTTGCGCTCGTGGAAGTGTACAATCTGCAATAATATTGGCGATCCGGAGTACAGACCACACACTGTGCGCTACGAGCGGGTTAGCGCGATGTTACTCAACGAGTTTCTCAAAGAAGAGGCCGATTGGCTACCGATCCATCGCTTCGACAACAAAGCACCTATTACCCGACAATACCTGGCGCTGGATGGGCAGCATTAACCCGGCGTTTTGGGACATTAACAGGGACCCTCAATGTTACTGGCCGTCAAACCACACTTGTGAAGCTCGCTCTTGAGTAGAGCCACAACGGGTGATCCTCCAGAATCGGCGGGGAAATTAACATTGACTAACACGCCAGCGCTTAACAAACCGTAACGTTTCCCAACCCAGAAAGGAAAAGTTCATGCGAGTATTTCTTGTTTTTAGTTACAGGCCACCTTGCAACGAGAGGGGCTACTATCATGGCGAGGTAGACGGTTTGCTCGGGCGACTCACTCGATCGGCCTTAGCCAATTACCAACGTAATAACGGACTTCATGTAACTTCCGCGATCGATAGCCCCACTCTCGAATCGTTCGGAATAACGTAAACGCCAATTTGTGCTGGGGAAGGCCGCGCGGCAGTTTTTCGACTCCGCCGTTTTAACCAAACGCCAGAGCGTTCATGTACGTCGTACCAAAAGCGGCAAACGCCCTCAAACTTGCTACTCTTTCGCCGCCGATGTGTGATCGAGAATAATTCGCCAGCCTTCTGCCAGCCGTTTGAAGACAAGTGTGAACCGGCCGTGCGGCTGATCGTTTGCGCGCTGCAAACTCCATCGCCCTAGCACGACGGCGGAATCGGGTGACAGGGGGGTAACTTCAACCTCCGAAAAGGTGAGCGTCCCCATTTTCGTGCGATCAGAATATTTTTTCCGGTAACGCTCCCGGACTGTATCCCAGCCGCGTGTGACTTCGTCTCCTGAGATAAATACAGGTGAGGGTGAACGTGCGTAGCCGTTCATAAACGCGTCTATGTCGCCGCGGTTCCAGGCGTCCTGTTGGGCGTTAAGGACCGACTGAATCTCGGCAACCGAATTCAGAGGCGCTTCGCGCGCGGCACAAACGACTGCAGCCGTCAGAATGCAGCAAGCGATGGGAAGCATGAGTCGGGTTTGCAATGACACCGATCTCTTATAAGCTAGCAATCCCTGCCGCGTCCAGCCTTGCACTGGAGCACGGTCCACTGAGGGAAATACGTTGACGGGACCCATAAATCTACTACGCTCCGCCATCCAGCAAAAGAGGACTGTGTATCGGCTTTTCTGCATCGTGACACTCGTGCTTACCGGCGCGACCGTAGTTTCTGCTCAGCGCGACTCGCAACGTCCTAAACTGCCCGCGGTGAAGGGAGTCGCTCCGCCAGCGCAAGAGGAAGCGCCCACCGCTCCGCCGAACGCCCCGGCTACTGTGCGACTGCAATTTCCTAACAGCGACGTAGTCGACGTGTTGCATCTGTACGAACAGCTCACCGGCAAGAAGTTGGTGATGGATAATTTCGTGCAGGGCAAGGTCAACATTTTTATCTCCAAAGACGTGTCGCGCGAAGAGGCGATCAAGATCATTGAGATGAGTATGGGGCTGAACGGGATTTCACTCGTTCCATCGGGTCGCGACATTGTTAGTGTCGTCGGCGCGGGCCAGAATCCGCGCAAAGCGCCGGTTCCGATCATCTCGGATTTGGCCGACATCCCGGCGGGAAATCCGGTGATCAGCTTTTTGTTCCGGCTGCAGTACGCCGATCCGCAGGAGCTTCAGCAAGTCTTGATGGCGTATTTTCAGGGAAGCTCGGGCACGATCAACATTTTGGCGCTGCCTAAATCCTCCAGCCTGCTTGTGACACAGAACGCTGACATTATTCGGCAACTTGCCGGGGTGATTGAGCAGGTAGACGTGGCGCCGGCAGAAGTGGTGAGTGAGTTCATCAAGCTCGATCGCGCAGATGCGACCAAAGTCGTCGACATGCTGAAAGACATTTTCGAGAAGGGCGCCGAGACGCCAGGTCAGCCGGGTGTTCGGGGTGTAAAGTTGCCCGGGGGTGTGCCGCAGCCAGTTCCGGTGGAGGGAGGCGGCGGCGGTCTACTGTCCGAAGAAGCAGTGATCGTGGGGAAAATTAAACTGACTCCCGATGTGCGGACGAACCGCATCCACGTCGTGACACGACCGATCAACATGCCGTTCATCCGGCAATTGATCCATGAATTCGATGCCAACGTTGAGTTTGCAAAGCCAGTTACGCGATATTTGAAATACGTTTCCGCCGGCGACATTTTGCCGGTTCTTGTCCAGGCACTGACCGAACCGGGAAGCGAACAAGGCGCCGGCGCTCAAGGAGCGGGAGGACTACCGGGCATTGGGCCATCTCCGGGTACAGGTCAAACGCAACAGGGACGGGGCACAACGAGCAATACGTCGCTGACGAGCCAATACGGTAGCACCGGCTCATCCAGCACAGGCAGCTCGCTTAATATTTCCGAGGAACTTTCCACTCAGCCTGTGGACACCGTGCCCAAGGCAGTCACGATCGGCAATTCGAAGCTGATCGCGGATCAACGCGCTAACTCAATCATCGTGCTTGGTAATCGCGAGGTGGTGACGAAGGTCGAAAAGATCCTCGACGAAATGGACGTCAAAGCGCCCCAGGTGTCGTTGAGCACGGTGATCGGGCAATTGACCCTTAACAATAACGAAGAATTCGGTGTCGATTGGTTCGCAAAGTACAACAGAAGGTTCGTGGGCACTTCGCGTAACAATAGTGTCTTCACGAATGACCCCGGGATTCCCATCCCCGGTACCTCCGCATCACCGGGCACCATACCTGGCAGCAGCGTGGCGCCGATTGTCAGCAATATTCTCGATCCGGCGAATCTGATTAACTTCAGTCAAATCATCCAAAACGTCGGTAACGGAACGAACATCTACGTGGCAGCCGGGAACGCCTTCGCGGCTATTGTCCATATGCTGGAGTCCACGAATCGATTCAGAGTTATTTCGCGGCCGACTGTTTTCACCAGCAACAACAAAAAGGCCATCATCGCTTCCGGGCAGGAGGTTCCCGTCCCGGTAAGTACCCTTACAAATGCGAACGCTGGGGTCATAAATCAGACAGCAGCTGTTTCGGCGAGCATCGAGTACAAGAAGGTCGTGCTCCAGCTTGAGGTCGTCCCGCTCATTAATAACGAGAAGGAAGTGTCGCTCGATATTTTGCAAAAAATCGACAGCATTGTCCCCAACGGCAACGTAAACATCAGCGGCAACGAAGTTCCAACAATCGATACACGTTACATACGCACGAATGTTTCCGCGGCGAACGGATCGACGATTGTCCTCGGTGGACTAATTGAAGATCAAAAGCAGAAGAACTATCAAGGATTTCCTTATCTCTCGCGCATTCCCATCCTTGGCGCGGCATTCCGTTCCACACAAAGTAGCAAGCAGCGTCGCGAACTAATCATTCTCATGTGTCCAGAGGTAACCTTGACGAAACTCGATCTTTATCGACTTCGCCAGAGATATGAGAACACGCATACACATTTTGGTCCGGAACTCGACCAGGCTGAGTGCCCAGACTGCCCGAAAGTGGAGACGGGTAAACAGATAAACTTGCCTCCGCCGGATCTTCCGGACAATAAAGACATGCATTAAACTTTTGTACTTATGAAACGAATGGCACTCGTTTTGGTTGTCGGGTTGAGCGCAATGGTCGCACGGGGCGACGAGTTTGACATTGTCGATTATGGTATCTTTCGGTCAACCGATCCTCTGGCTCAAAGGAGCGAGTGGGGAACCACTCATCAGACGCCTCACGTGAATGCGACTGATTTTGCGCCCAGATATTCCTGGCGATGGATGTACTACTTTAAGTGCCGCGACCAACTCATTTTGGATCCGGCTTATGTTGGATCGATGCAAACGGCGTTACGTCGCCTCGGCTACTATTGCGGACCCGTGGACGGTGTATTCACTCCGGAAGTGAGCTACGCCATTGCACGCCTGCAAAAGAATTATTCGATGCGCGTCACCGGTACGCTGACTGTTCCCGTGCGGCGCGCGCTACACATGCCTTAGGGCCTGCTGAATGAGTGCAGCTCCGAGTCAGTCGCTGATTAATTTACTGCTCGAAAGTGGTGTGCCTTCGAACGAAGAAGCAGCCGAGTTAGCGACCAACCTCAACGGAGGTTCGTGGGTAAGTCAGGTACTCGATTCGGGCAAGGTCGACGAGCAACGTTTCCTCGGCGCGATTGGGAAGTTCTTCCGCGTGCCGATCGTTTCGATTGACGCCAAGAACATCGATCGCACCACGTTATCAATCCTGCCGAGCCGTTTCGTGTTCCAACATCATATACTGCCGATCGAGTCGAAGGATAACTCGGTGGTGCTGGCGACGTACGATCTCTTCAATTCGATCGGACGCCAGCTTGCCGGGCAGCTTTTGAAAAAACCCGCTGAATGGGTGCTCGTACCGCGCGCGCAGCTTCTGCGGGCGATGAAAACTCTTTATGGCGTCGGCGCGGAAACATTCGACGAGATTCTGAAGACCAGGGGTTCCATGGACGTGTTGGAGGACACGGAGACCGCGATTGAACTAAATGCCGACGATCCCGAAGCGTCCGTGGTCAAATTTGTTAACCAGATCATTCGCGAGGCTATCGCAGAGCGTGCGACTGATATCCACGTCGAACCACTGGAAAACGATCTGCGCATTCGGTATCGGATCGACGGCATCTTGCACGAAGTCGCGGTGCCACCGCAGTTGCGCGTCTTACAGTCCGCCATCATCTCGCGTTTGAAGGTGATGTCGCATATGGACATCGCCGAGCGACGTCTTCCTCAGGACGGCCGAATGAATTTGCTCGCGGGCAACGTCGAGATAGACGTCCGCGTTTCGACGATTCCAACCGTCAACGGCGAATCAATCAGTTTGCGATTGCTAAGCCGCGGCGAACAACAATTCAATTTCGAACGACTCGATTTGAGCGATGACCAGGAGAAAATTATCCGGAACCTGCTTGCCCAGCCAAACGGAATTATCCTCCTCACGGGTCCTACCGGCTGCGGAAAATCGACCTCGCTTTATTGCTTTCTCAGCAGCATTAATTCGGTGCAGCGCCGGATCATTACTATTGAAGAACCGGTGGAATATCGAATTCCTGGTGTGTCGCAAATCGATGTGAAACCAGAGATTGATCTGACATTCGCCAAAGGCCTGCGACACATTTTGCGACAGGACCCGAACGTCGTCATGGTCGGAGAGATTCGAGACATCGAAACCGCTGATATCGCGATTCGCGCCGCGATGACAGGTCACCTTGTTTTCAGCACACTCCACACAAATGACGCGGTAGGTGGAATTACGCGTTTGCTCGACATGGACGTGGAACCGTTTCTGCTCGCCTCTGTGGTGAAGTCGTTTATCGCGCAGCGCCTTGTCCGCACGATTTGCCCGGATTGCGTAGAAGTTGTCGATTATCCGCGCGATTATCTCGCTGAGATTGGTGTTCCTGTGAAAGAACTCGGCACCAAATTCAGGCGGGGAGCGGGGTGCGATCAATGCCGCCAGACCGGTTACCAGGGACGCGCAGCGATTTACGAAGTTTGCGTGATCACCGAACCGTTGCGCAAACTGATCATGCGAAGGCGTGATGGCAGCGAGTTGAAGCAATGCGCTGTTACGGAAGGAATGTTGACTTTGCGACACGATGGTTGGCGACGCGTAGCGCAGGGCAAAACAACTATAGAAGAAGTTGTTCGGGTCACGCAGACTGACGAAGTGATGGCTGAAACTGCTGAAGAAGCAGAGCCGGTTGTGGCCGCCGGCGCCGCCGAAATACACTGAGCTTCGGAACCTTCGTCTTATTCGCCGCGCAATTCGCGAATTGCTTGGGCGTAATCATCGGAATGGAAAATCGACGTGCCGGCGACAAGAACGTTCGCGCCGTTTTCGATTGAGATTCGGGCTGTTTTTGGATTAATGCCGCCATCCACCTCGATGTCCATCTTGTGCTCGCGAGATTGGTTCCATTTCGCTGCAGACCTGACTTTTTCCATCTGATCAGCGCGGAACGGTTGTCCGCCAAAACCAGGATGAACAGTCATAATGAGCAGAATATCAAATTCGCCGAGGAACGATTCGATCATTTCAATTGGAGTTTCGGGATTCAGTGTGAGGCCGGCACGGCAACCGGCGTCTCGAATCTTTCGCAGTGTCCCAAGGACGTCATGTTTGGCTTCTGGTTCCACGTGGACGGTGATCGAGTTTGCGCCTGCTTTGACAAAACGCGGCACATAGTGATCGGCATGTTCGATCATGAGATGAACGTCCAGCGGCAGGCTCGTTTCTTTGCGCACGAGCTGCACAACGCCCGGCCCAAACGAAATATTGTCGACGAAATGGCCGTCCATGATGTCGCAGTGAATCCAATCGGCGCCTGCCGCCTCGACGCGGTGAATTTCCTCAGCTAGCCGCGAGAAATCCGCCGCAAGAATGGACGGGGCGATGATAATTCCTCCCATGGAGTGATGGAGTAATGGAGGAATGGAGTCATCGCAAGCCCACGGGCAATATTCCAGCACTCCCATACTCTATTACTCCGGCAGAATGCGCTTGACGACGGCCTACGCCTTCTCATGTTACCGCGTCTCAGCTGGCCGAATCGCGCCGCGTGAACGCGCTTCATTCGAGCTGGACAGTGCTGCTAATAAATAATTCATGTTCAACGGATTTTTCGGCTGGCTATCCAGCGACATAGGAATCGATCTCGGCACGGCGAACACCTTGGTTTACGTAAAGGATCAGGGGATCGTCTTACGTGAGCCATCTGTCGTGGCCGTGCAGGCTGGCACAAACCGGGTGCTGGCTGTGGGGGACGAAGCGAAGCGTATGCTTGGGCGCACGCCAGCGAATATCGTCGCGGTGCGTCCGCTCAAGGACGGGGTGATCGCCGATTTTGAAGTCACGGAGGCGATGTTGCGGCACTTCATTACCAAGGTGCACAATCGCAAGGTGCGCGTGAAACCGCGCGTCGTTATCGCGGTGCCATCCGGAATTACGGAGGTGGAAAAGCGTGCCGTCCGTGAATCAGCCACTCATGCCGGTGCGCGTGAAGTTTATTTGATCGAGGAACCGATGGCTGCGGCGATCGGTGTCGGGCTGCCGGTGCAAGATCCCGCCGGTAATATGATCATCGATATCGGGGGTGGAACGACGGAAGTCGCAATCATTTCGCTTTCGGGAATCGTGTTTAGTCGAAGCGTCCGCGTGGCTGGCGATGAGTTGGACGAGGCCATCGTGCAATACATGAAACGCGCTTACAATTTGATGGTTGGCGAGCGCACCGCCGAAGAAATCAAAATCAAAATCGGTTCGGCGTATCCGAGTGAAAAAGAAACAAGCGTCGAAGTTAAAGGCCGCGACCTGGTCGCTGGCCTGCCCAAGACATTGATGATCACGTCTCAAGAAGTGCGTGAAGCTTTGCTCGAACCGATCTCGACGATTGTCGATTCCGTGCGCATCACCCTCGAGCGTTGTCCGCCCGAGCTTTCGGCTGACTTGGTTGATCGTGGGCTTGTGCTGGCAGGCGGCGGCGCGCTATTGCGCGGCTTTGACAAACTTTTGAGTGAGGAAACCGGGTTGCCTGTCCATGTAGCGGAAGACCCGCTCAGTGCAGTGGCAGAGGGAACAGGCAAATGCCTCAATGAACTTAAATTTTTGCGTCAGGTGGCCTCAGCAGATCGCCAGTGGCGCTAATAATGGCAGATACCCGAACGCGGAAACCGGAAACCTCGTCAGGCGTCCGCCGGTGAAGTCGAGTGGCCAGTCGGCAATCGGCAGTCAGCAATTCTAATGAGCCGCACAAACATTATCGCGCTGCTGATTTTCGGCGCCATCCTAGGCTATTTCCTCAGCTTCGGTCCGGAAACGACGCAGAAGTTTAAGACTAGTGTGTATCGGCTGTTGGCACCGTTTTTAACTGGTGGGTCTGGAATCAAAAAGCAGATTACCTCCGTGCGGTCAGGGTTAAAGTCGCTCGACGAATTGGAGAAGGAGAACGCTGCCTTGAACGTCGAAAATCGAGAGCTGCGTGCGACCAACCAGGGCTTGCGCGATGTTGAGCACGAAGTGAATCGTCTGCGCCACGCGCTCAATTACCGTGAGCGGTCGGTATTTAAGTTAGTCGCAGCTGAGGTAATTGCGCGCGATTCGTCCAGTTGGTGGCGAACGCTTACCATAAACCGTGGGAAGAGAGATGCGATCGAAACGGACATGCCCGTAGTAACCGACGTTGGCTTAGTAGGAAAAACGACGACCGTAAGTGACACGATTTCGGTTGTTTTGCTCGTTTCCGATGAAAACTGCCGGGTCGCAGCCTCAGTGGAAGGCAGTCGCGAACAAGGGATTGTTTCGGGCGAGCGCGTTACGGGTGGACTCACGCCGCTATTGGATCTCAATTTTCTGTCGAAGCAGGCGGATTTGAAGCCCGGCCAGAAAGTTTATACTTCAGGAGTTGGTGGTGTCTTTCCATCGGGATTGTTCATCGGAGCTGTGAAGAGTTTTCGTGTGCGCGAACTGGATGGTCAGGCGCAGCTAACGCCGGCCGTCGAACTTTCTCATCTGGAGGACGTCTTCGTAGTGACGGGTCGAAGATGATTTTCTTCCTTGTTCTCGTAGGGCTCGTGCTGGTGGCGCAGATTACCGAGCTTTTCATCCCGGCGCTGCCGTGGCTCTACAATTCGCACGTCTACATCGTGCCGGTCATTGTTTTCTACGGCGCAATGGCGTTGCCTTTTCCGTTTATGCTGGCCTTGGCATTCTTCGCCGGGGTTCTGATGGACGCGCTAACTGTTCAAGTGATCGGAGGCAAGGTTGAAATCTCGGCCGGATCATCCATACTCCTCTACGGTGTGCTGGCGGGAATAATGCACGGCTTACGACCGCTCTTTGCCCGTGGCCGATGGGAAGTGCATTGTATCCTGAGTGGCGTTTTCACCTCCCTAATAGTTCTGGCGCAATACCTCATGATTACATTTCGGCGCGGCTCGCTTGTTTTTACACGTGAAATCTGGTGGCAGATCGGCGGGCCCGGCCTAGTCGCGATGGCGATCGCGCCCATTTTCTTTTGGGGGTTACAATGGCTCGGCCAGATCACCGCGTACTCGTACGGTCCGGAAAGGGGACAGGTAGAATGAGCAAAGGACGTCTGAGTTCCCGTCTGCGGATTCAGTTTCTTGGGGTGTTCATGCTGTTGGGCGTCGGCTCACTTGGTGTTCGACTTTGGTGGATACAAGTGGCGCACGGTCAGGAATGGACGTCCCAGATTCGCGGGAGCTCTCAGGCGACTGTCCGAATCCCGTCGGTGCGCGGCGAAATCAAAGACCGCAATGGCATGACCCTGGTGCAAAACCGCGCCAGCTACGAGGTCGATTTCTATCTGCCGGAGATGGTCAAGGGCTACCGGCAACGTTTCGGTTCGCCGCCCACGAGTGAATATCGAGCGATCATCAGCGGAATGCCGAAAGACATGAAGGAGCCGGATATCATCAGGATCGTCAATAATGGGATTGTTCCGCGTCTCAATGAGCTTGATCTCGCACGGGACTACAACGCCGGGAAGTTGCAAAAACATTTTCGTAACGACACCGAGGTACCGTTCTCTTACATCAAAGACATCGATTTCCCTACGATGGCCAAATTTTCAGAGCACGATGTCGGTTTGCCCGGAGTAGACGTCGCCATCAAACCGGTGCGCTCCTATATTTACGGCGCGCTAGCCGCGCACATCCTTGGCTACGTCGGCGTACCCGACGATGTGAACCAGGAGGAGGCGAAAAAATTCACCTTTTACCAGGCGGACGTGGAAGGAAAATCGAATATCGAGAAATCGATGGACGAATATCTGCGCGGGAAACCAGGTGTGCGTTATTTACGGCGTAACGCAAAAGGCACAATCGATGGAGTGCTGCATGAAGATCCTCCGCAACAAGGCGCTAATGTCCTCCTGACACTCGACGCGCGCATTCAGGCAATTACGGAGGAAGCGCTGCGTGCCGTTCCACGGGCAGGCGCAGTAGTGGTCGATCCAAACAATGGCAACATCCTTGCGATGGCTACCGTACCATCATTCGACCCGAATACTTTCATTCCTAGCATCAAGGCAAAGGATTGGAAAGCGCTGCAGAAAGACGAGGGTGATCCGTTAGTGAATCGTGCGATCAGTTGTCTGCCGCCGGGATCAACATTCAAGCTGATCACGGCGCTCGCCGGTTTGCGGGGCACGAAGAATCTCGCAAACGGGCGCTACAACTGCAGCGGTGGCGTGAGTTATGGCGATCACTACTTCCAATGCTGGAAACATTCCGGGCACGGTACAGTTGGGCTTGTTGATGCCATTAAAGTATCGTGTGACTCCTTTTTCTATCAGTATGGCAATGCGGCCGGCATTCAGTCGATTGACCACATTGGCAAGATGCTGGGTATTGGGGACGAATCAGGTCTGCACCTCAGTGGCGAGCAGACTGGCAATATGCCAGGGCCGGAGTGGATGCAGATTCACCACCCGCAGGAGAGATGGTCAAGCGCCCAAACCGCAAACGTTACTATCGGCCAGGGCTATACACTTGTTTCGCCCCTCCAACTCGCAATGGCATATGTTGCGATTGCAAACGGCGGCGTCTGCTATTATCCCCGCCTAGTTGATAAGGTCTTAACGCAAGACGGCTCTCCAGTGTTGGATGAGCAAGGCAATCC
>Ga0126381_100007779_pt1 | contig 11944 bp, 11 predicted proteins | sample PanSoiMetPlot_28_FD_96465 | JGI IMG/M metagenome (GOLD analysis project Ga0126381, IMG submission 96465) | Tropical forest soil microbial communities from Panama - MetaG Plot_28 | ecosystem: Environmental > Terrestrial > Soil > Tropical forest > Bulk soil | place: Panama | collected 2016-02-17
TCGCCGCAGGCGCTGTCGTCGCCTACGTCGTCGTTTCGTCGTGGCCGGAGATCGTTCGCTACCGCCGGATGATGGCGATGTGATGAGAGTCCTGGTGGCCGGGATCGGGAACATCTTTCTGGGCGACGACAGGTTCGGGGTGGAGGTGGTGCGGCGGCTGCGCGATCGTCCGCTCGGCGACGGTGTGGAGGTGGTGGACTACGGCATCCGCGGCCTGCATCTCGCGTACGCGCTCACCGACGGTCGCTATGACGCTGCAATCCTCGTCGACGCGGTGCCGCGGGCCGGTGAGCCAGGGACGCTGTACGTGCTCGAACCGGATCTCGGCGCCGATCCCGGCGAGGGCCTCGTTGCCGACACGCACACGCTGACGCCCGATGCCGTGCTCGCATGGATACGGAGGATCGGCGCGCCGCTTGGACGCGTCTTCGTCGTCGGTTGTGAACCGGCGTCGGTCAGGGAATCGATGGAACTGTCGGCGCCCGTGGCAGCGTCGATCGACAGCGCGATCGCCACGATTCGCGATCTCGTGGCGAAACTGGATGGAGCGATGCCGTGTGCTTAGCGATACCCGGTCAGATCGTCGGCGTGGCGCCGGAAGGGCATCTCGCGACAGTCGAAGTGTCGAAGGTGCGCCGCACGATCAACATCGACCTGCTCGATCCGGCGCCGTCGGCGGGTGAGTGGGTCCTCATTCATGTCGGCTTCGCGATGAGCCGCATCAGCAGCGAGGAAGCCGCCGAGCAGCTGAGGCTCCTGGCGATGCTCGGCGAGGATGCGCAGGCGATGGCGGAACTCGATGGGTACGAGTTTGGATCCTCATGAAGTACGTTGACGAATTCCGCGATCCGCGTCTCATCAAGCAGGCGAGCGACGAGATTAAGCGCCTGATCGACCCGTCGCGCCACTACCGCATCATGGAAGTCTGCGGCGGGCACACGCACGCGATTTATCGATTCGCGCTCGCCGATCTCCTGCCGCCAAACATCGAGCTGGTCCACGGTCCTGGCTGCCCGGTGTGCGTGCTGCCGATGGGACGCATCGACGCAGGTCTGTCTCTCGTCGAAGAGCAGCACGCGATCTTCACGACATTCGGCGACGTGATGCGCGTGCCCGGCCGCCACGGAAGCCCGATCGAGCGTCAGGCACGCGGCGCCGACATTCGTATGGTCTACTCGCCGCTCGACGCGCTGAAGCTCGCACGCGACAACCCCGAGCGCCAGGTCGTCTTCTTCGCGATCGGGTTCGAGACGACGGCGCCGTCGACGGCGCTGACGTTGAAGCGAGCGCAGGAGGCGGCGATCGCGAACTTCTCGGTGTTCTCCAATCACGTGACCATCGTGCCGGCGATTCGCGCGATTCTCGATTCGCCCGACATGCGGCTCGACGCGTTCATCGGGCCCGGACACGTGTCGACGGTCATCGGCGCCCGGCCGTACGCGTTCATCGCGCGCGACTACCAGAAGCCGGTCGTGATCTCCGGCTTCGAGCCGCTCGACCTTCTGCAGTCGATCGTGATGATCCTGCGTCAGCTGAGGGATGGACGCGCCGACGTCGAGAACCAGTACGGCCGCACGGTGCCGTGGGACGGCAACCTGCCGGCCTTGCGCGTCCTCGCGGATGTGTTCGAGCTGCGGCCGTTCTTCGAGTGGCGCGGCCTCGGCTTCATCTCGCAGTCCGCACTGAAGCTGCGATCCGAATATGCGCCGTGGGACGCCGAGGCGCGATTTGACATGGCTGCGGTTCAGGTGACCGATCCGAAGGCCGCTCAGTGCGGCGAGGTGTTGAAGGGCGTTCTGAAGCCGCATCAGTGCAAGCTGTTCGCCCGCGAGTGCACGCCCGAGCGCCCGGTCGGCGCGCTGATGGTGTCGTCGGAAGGCGCGTGCGCCGCCTACTACAACTACGTGCATCGCCGCGACATGGCGGCATCAGCCTGAGGAGCGACGTGACCACGATCGCATCGCGAGTCGTCACGTTCAGCGATCAGCAGATCGACATGGCGCACGGCGCTGGCGGCAAGGCAAGCCGGCGGCTCGTCGAAGGACTGATCGTCCCGAACTTCTTCACGAGCGGCGCCGGTGAACCGCTGAGCGACGCGGCGTACCTCGCCCTCGGTGACGCGCGCCTGGCCATCACCACCGACAGCTTCGTCGTGCGTCCGCTCCGGTTCGCAGGCGGATCGATCGGCGATCTCGCGGTCAACGGCACGGTGAACGATCTCGCGGTTGGCGGTGCGATCCCGTACGCCCTCATGTGCAGCCTGATCGTCGAAGCCGGGCTGCCGACGGATGTCCTCCGCGCTGAGGTCGAAGCGATGGGCGCCGCAGCGGCGCGCGCGGGCGTGCGCATCGTCGGCGGCGACACGAAAGTCGTCGAGCACGGGAAGGCTGATGGTCTCTACATCACCACGACCGGCATAGGACGCGTCGACGACCGGGCGTCCTTGTCGGCGGCGACCGTGCGTCCCGGCGATCGCGTGCTGGTGAGCGGACACGTCGGCGATCACGGGATCACCGTGCTCCTCGCGCGCGGGGACATCGACCTGGCCGCGGATCTGCGGTCGGACACGCGATCGGTGTTTCCGTTCGTCGATGCACTCTTCGACGCGGCCGGCGCCGAAGTCCGCTGGATGCGCGATCCGACGCGTGGCGGCCTGGCGACGAGCCTCAACGAGCTCGCTCGCGACTGCGGCCTGGCGATCGTGCTCGACGAGGAATCGATGCCGGTTCGCGACGAAGTGCGCGGCGCATGCGAACTGCTCGGACTCGATCCGCTGCACATCGCGAACGAAGGTCAGCTCGTGGCGGTGGTCGCGCAGCAGGCCGCCGGGCGAGCGCTCGACGCGATACGGAATGTACCCGGCGGCGAATCGGCTGCGATTGTCGGTCGCGTCGACGTGGCACCCGCGCGAACCGTGTTGGCGGCCGCATCTTACGGCGGTACTCGGGTGGTCGACATGCTCGTCGGCGATCCGTTGCCGCGCATCTGTTGAGACATGACGGTCCTGGGTACCGAGCTGCGCACGTTCGTGGTCGATCAACTGCTCGCGCGGAATCCGCAGTCGAACGCGCTGTTCACGCGCGAAGCGGATCGTCTGGCGCGCGCATGCGAGGAGATGTCGGCTCGTTTTCTCCGCGGCGGGCGCCTGCTCGCGTTCGGCCGAGGCACCAGGGCTACGGATGCGCAGCACGTTTCGGTCGAGTTCGTGCACCCGGTCATCGTCGGGAAGCGTGCGCTCCCGGCACTCGATCTCTCCGCAGCGTTCGAGTCGTGGTTGCCGGCGATAGTACGTGAAGAGGATATTGTGATGGCGTTTGACGCCCCGATCGCGGATGCGGTCATCGCGCGCGGCGCCTACACATTTGCACTGCCAGGACCGCGCGCCAGTTTCGCGATCGACGCGCCGTCAACGGACCCGTTCATCGCGCAGGAACTCATCGAAATCCTCTACCACACGCTGTGGGAGACGGTGCACGTGTTCCTCGAGCATCGGGAACACGGGCACGACGACGTCGGCGCCAGCGCATTCCTGTATCCGTTTCTTGGAGGTGAGAAGCAGGACGTATCGAACGTCGTCGGCGACGTCGCCGCGTCGATCCGCGCCAAGGCGCAGGACGATGAGTGGTTGCGCGAGGAGGTAGCGCGTGAGCAGGCAGAGCAGATCGCCGCGGCGGCCGAGACGGTGATGCGTCGTCTCGAGACGGGTGCGACGTTGCTGATGTTCGGGAACGGCGGCTCGGCGACCGACGCGAACGACTGGGCGATCGACTGTGTGAGTCCGCCGGCTGGCGCCGCCACCGTCCGCGCCCTGTCGCTGTCGATGGAACCGGCGAACATCAGCGCGATTGCGAACGACATCGGCACCGAGGCGATTTTCCTACGCCAGCTGATCGCGCACGGCCGTCGCGGCGACGTCGCGGTGGCCATCTCGACGAGCGGCGGATCGGCGAACGTGATCGCGGCGCTCCAGGAGGCGCGGAAGCGCGGCATGTTGACGGTCGCGCTGCTCGGCTATGACGGCGGTGAAATCGTCCGCCGCGGACTCGCCGATCTCCCGATCGTCGTGCGCTGCGACTACATCCCGCGCATTCAAGAAGTCCAGGCGTCGATTTATCACGTGATGACGAACATATGGCGTCGATGGTCGATGTAACCGGAACGGTGGAACTGTTCGGTGCGGGCGGCTGCCCCTACACGAGCGAACTGCGCGAGCACCTGCTCTGGAGCGGCGTCAACTTTATCGAGTACGACGTCGAAGCGGACGCGGCGGCACGTGCGCGCTTGTTTGCGCTGACCGGCGATCGTGCTGCCGTGCCGGTGCTGGTTCAGGACGGGCGCATCAAGGAAATCGGATGGCGCGGCCGCTGCTGCGCCATCAGTGCGCCGTGAGGTGGGATGCCAGTCGCCACCGGACCGCTGCGAATTGCGAAGGTCGTACGCGTGCGTGGTGTCGTGCAAGGCGTCGGTTTTCGCCCGCACGTGTACCGCCTGGCACAGGCGCACGCACTCGACGGCTGGGTACTGAACGGCGATAGCGGTGTCGAGATTCGTGTCGCAGGATCGCCTGAGGCGATCGACGCGTTCGTCCAGGCTCTGACGGAACAAGCGCCTCCAGCAGCCGCGATTGTCGCGGTCGACGTCGGGTCCTGTGACGTGGACGCGGTCGGCGCCGGCTTCGAAATCCGCACCAGCACATCGGGCCATCAGCCCACCACGCGGATGTCACCCGATCTCGCGGTGTGCGATGCGTGCCTGCGCGAACTCGTCGAGCCACTCGATCGTCGACACCGGTATCCCTACATCAATTGCACCAACTGCGGTCCGCGCTATTCCATCATTCGTGCGCTGCCGTACGACCGGCCGCAGACAACGATGGCGGACTGGCACCTGTGCGAGGCGTGTGCGACGGAGTATCACGATCCGGCGGATCGCAGATTTCACGCCCAGCCGGTCGCGTGCGCCGCGTGCGGACCGATGTATCGGCTCTTCATCGACGGCGAGGAGTCGATTCGTGGCGATGAGGCGATCGGAGAAGCCGCTCGCCTGTTGCGCGGCGGATTCATCGTTGCGATCAAAGGTATCGGTGGTTATCACCTTGGCTGCGACGCGGATAATGCAAACGCCGTGGCCGAAGTGCGCGAGCGGAAATATCGCAAGGACCAGGCGTTCGCGGTCATGGTTCGCAACATGGACGTCGCCGACGACACCGTATGGCTCGATCGTGAGTCACGCGAGCTGATCTCGTCCGTCGCTCGTCCGATCGTCCTCGCTCCGGCGCGGGTCACGCTCGCTGGTGTCGCGCCGGACAATCGCGATCTCGGTGTGATGCTGCCGTACACGCCACTACATCACTTGCTGTTCGCGTCCGGCGCGCCCTCGCGCCTCGTGATGACGAGCGGCAACCGATCGAGCGAGCCGATCGCGTATCGAGACGATGAAGCGCGGACACGGTTGACGGGGCTCGCCGATGCGTTTCTGATCGGCGAGCGGCCGATCGCGCGACGCGTAGACGACTCGGTGGTGCGAGTCGGCGTGTGTGGTCCGGTCGTGTTGCGCCGCTCGCGCGGCCTCGCGCCGGCGGCGGTCGCGACACTGCCCGTGAAGACGCCGCTTCTCGCCGTCGGCGGCGACCTGAAGAACGCGGTGACGCTTGCCGTGGACGGACAGGCGTACGTCAGCCAACACATCGGCGACCTGTCGCACGTCGAGTCGCGTCGCGCTTTTGAGGAGACCATTCGCGACCTCCTCGAGATGTATGCGATCGCGCCGAGCGATCTGATCGTGGCGCACGATCAGCATCCGGAATATGCGTCGACGTTTCACGCAGCCGGCATCACGGCTGAGCGGACGATCGCCGTGCAGCATCATCGCGCGCACGTCGCGAGCGTCCTCGCCGAACGCGGCGCCTTCGATCGACGAGTCGTCGGCGTCGCCTTCGATGGGACCGGTTACGGAGACGATGGGTCGATCTGGGGAGGGGAGCTCTTCGTGGGCAGCGTCGCGGGCGGTTTCGCGCGTGTCGCGCGTCTGCGGCCGGCGTTCCTTGCCGGCGGTGACGCCGCGGCGAAACACCCGGTCCAGGCCGCGGCAGGATTTCTCGCACAGCTCGACAATCTGCCGGACCTGTCGTCTGCGCCGTTCGCGTTTCCGGCGCGGTATCGGGACGCATGCGTGCTCGTGCAGCGGCGTGTGCGCGTGTTTCCGACGACCTCGGCGGGACGGCTCTTCGATACGGTCGCAGCGCTGCTCGGCTTCACGAGGCCGGTGACGTTCGAAGGGCAGGCCGCGATGTGGCTGGAACATCTCGCGCGCGGCGCGGATTGGGACGCAATGGAGCTGCCGTGTTCGTTCGTGGACGCCGAGCTCGACTGGCGCGGCACGTTGGCTGCGATTGTCGACGCACGGATGCGCGAGGTGCCGCCCGAACGCATCGCCCGCGCGTTTCATCGCGCGCTCGCGCGTGGACTGCGCGACGCGATTGTGGCGATCGCTCGCAGCGCGGGCGTCGACACGGTCGCGCTGTCGGGTGGCGTCATGCAGAACCAGCTGCTGCTCGAGGAGCTGCGCGACGCATTGCCCCCCGCCGCGCTTCAGCTGTGGACCAACCGCGCGGTGCCGCCGAACGACGGCGGCATCAGCCTCGGACAGGCGGCAATAGCGGCGTTCGCGCGATGAAAGACATGGAGTCCGCCGGAACGCGGCACCTGCTCTCGCGTGCCTTCACCTGGGCCGAGGACATCGTCTACATCGGTCTCGGCGTGTTGCTGGCCGCGAGCGCACTGGTACTGCTCGGTCATGCGGCGACGACGTTCGTCCACGACATCACGCATGCGGCGCTGCCGGGCGCGATCGTCAGCCTGCTCGATCGCCTGCTGCTCGTGTTGATGATCGTGGAGCTGCTCTATACGGTGCAGGTCTCGTTTCGCGAACACGCCCTCGTGCCCGAACCGTTTCTGATCGTCGGGCTCATCGCCGCGACGCGCCGCGTGCTCGTGCTGACGGCGGAGTTCACCGGGAGCCAGCCCCAGCCCGAGGCGCTCTTTCGCGTCACGATGATCGAGCTTGGAGTGCTGACGGGGATGATTGTGGCGCTGGTGGGGTCGCTGTTGATGCTGCGGGGCCGTCACCCCTCCGCGAAGGCGCTGCGGGCATGAGCGGCCATCCCGGGATAGGCACCTGCCAGGAAGATTTAGCCCCAGGGTGCCATCGGACGTTCGGATCGGTGATACTGTGTTTTCGGGTATCCACGAAACGAGGCGACCATGGCGACGACGACGAATGGCACGATCAAGCGGCTCGTAAGCGACAAAGGCTTCGGCTTCATCGCGGCGGGCGACGGCAACGAGTACTTCTTCCACAACTCCGCATGCAGCGGCGTGCGCTTCAACGAGCTGCGCGAGGGCCAGAATGTGACGTTCGAGCGCGGGCAGGGTCCCAAGGGCCCGCGCGCGGAAAACGTTCGGCTCGCGTAGTCCAGCGACGCGCTGGCGCCGTCTTCGCCGGGCTTACCGGGTGACCGTCTGCTTCACCTTCCCGGTACTGGTGGCGAAGGTGGCGTCGCCGGCGTAGATCGCCGCAATCGTGTGCGAGCCTACGGTGAGCGACGACGTGCTGAGGCTCGCCTGGCCCGCGCTGGTGGTGCCTGTGCCCAGGACGGTCGAGCCGTTCTTGAACGTCACGGTCTCGCCATCCGGAATCGCGCCGGACGCGGATGACACGGTCGCGGTGAACGTGACCGGCGCACCGGCTGTCGACGGGTTCTGCGACGAAGCGACGGCGGTCGTCGTTGAGTACTTGTCTACAACCTGTTTGACGCTGCCGGTGCTCGGCTTGAACTTCGTATCGCCGGCGTAAGCCGCGACGATCGCGTCGGAGCCGGCCGCAAGCGCAGATGTGGTCAAGCTGGCGGTTCCCCCGGTCAGCACGACAGTCCCGAGTACGGTCGTCCCGTTCTTGAAAGTGACTTTGCCGCTCGGTGTCCCGCCAAACGCACCCGTGACGGTTGCCGTGAACGTCACCGCCTGCCCCACAAACGACGGATTCAACGACGACACGACCGCTGTAGCCGTAGTCGCTTTGCGCACCGACTGGCGGAGCACCGCCGACGTGCTGGCATTCGCGTTCGCATCGCCGCCGTAGACCGCAGTGATGGAGCGCGTGCCGATCACGAGGCTGGACGTAGTGAGCGTGGCTGTGGTGCCTGAAAGCGCGGAGCTCCCAAGAACCGTGCTGCCATCTTTGAAGGTGACGCTGCCAGTCAGTGCGCCGCCGAACTCCGATGTGACTGTCGCGGTGAAGGTCACTGACTGCAGATACGACGAAGGATTCGGAGTCGACGCCAACGCCGTCGTGGTTCCGCTCTTGTTGACCGTCTGCGCCAACGGCGTCGAGGCGCTCGCTCGAAACGCGCTGTCGCTGGAATAGCTGGCGACGATCGTATGCGCGCCGGCCGACAACGTCGACACGGACAGCGTGGCCGTGTCGCCGGCCAGCTCAGAGATTCCCAGCGTCGTCGCGCCCTCGGTGAACCTGACGTTTCCGGTGGGAGTGCCGGGAGCGGAAGACGTCACCGTAGCCGTGAACATGACGCTCTGGCCGTAGCCGGACGGATTGGGCGCCGACCCAAGTGCAGTCGTCGTCGCGGCCCGCGGCGTCTCGTTCAGCCTGACGCCAGCCTCTTGAGCGCAGCTTGCCGGATTTCCGCAACCGATGGCCGCAATCAGATCCGGCTTGCTGTCTCCGTTCAGGTCTGTCGCGACCACCATATTGACTGGCGTCAGGGATGGGTAGAAGTTGTAGATCCCATCGCAGGGGTACGAGACGCAGTTCGGCGGCTTTTGTAAGGTGCCGTCGCCGTTGCCGAGCATCACGCTCACGGTTGGAGTGCGATTGCCGAAGGGATCCGTCGCGCTCAAGACAATGGCGTCAGGATTGCCGTCGCCATCTACGTCGGCGGCGGTGATCCAGGTTGCATCCGCTACTGTGCCGGCGCTGTAGTTGGTCGGCGTCTGGAAGGTGCCATCGCCGTTGCCTATTAACACCGTTGCCATCGCGTAGTTCGCGCAGCATTGATTGGACACCACCAGATCCAGCGCGCCGTCGTGGTTCAGATCGACGGCCGTTAACGACTGGCTGATGGCCACGCCCGCTGGCGCCATGTATCCACCCGAGAAGTAGACCACCGCGGCCTGGAAGGTGCCGTCGCCGTTACCGAGGAGCACGCCGACGGTTCCGGGTTGCTCGGAGGCATCCGAACCAATGCAAGGATTTGAGGTGCCGTTGGGTTTCCCGGTCGGCGTTGAACACAGGTTCACGTCGATGAGATCGGGCCTTCCATCGCCGTTCACGTCGGCGACAATCACGCCGGTCGTGCCGAAGAGCCCACCGGAGTTGTAGACCGTTGGACTGCCAAAGCTGCCATCACCATTGTTCAGCAGCACCGTGATCACAGACTTCCCGCCGCTCCCGTTGTTGATTGCGACAACGACATCCGGCTTGCCGTCACCGCTGACATCCGCCACGGTCACCGCGTTCTGGTTCGGCGCATATAAGGCACCGAAACCGCTCGGCAGCAGCGGATAGTCCACTGACGCCTGGAAGGTGCCGTCGCCGTTGCCCAGCATCACGCTCATTGACGTGGGAGACGTGTTGTTGATGACCACCACGTCGGGCGCGCCATCGCCGTTGACGTCACCTATGGCGACCCCGATTGCGTCCAGTTCGTCGCCCTCGTACTTCACGGACGGCTGGAAGGTGCCGTCGCCCTTGTTGATCATCACGCTGACGCCGGCGTGGCAATCAAGCGGAGGATAGGAATAGCACTGGCTTGCCGTCACCAGGTCGGGAAATCCGTCGTGATTCAGGTCTCCGACGGCGACCGATGTGGTGTTGACGCTGCCTGACGCGTAGAACGCAGGCGGCCCAAATGAACTGGGATCGACTTGAGCGATAGCCTGAGCCGGTACGAGCGTCAGCACGCAGGCAAGAGCGGAGAGTCTCGCAGTAATGGCGGTCTCTTCTTCTGAAATTGATGAGCCGGCGGCGCCACTGCAAAACGCTGACCTGATCAATTGCCAGCGAAACCGCGTAAAGAGACAGAGGAGAGCCTGGATTGTCGTCCGGAAGGCGGATTTAAGACTCGTCAACGAGGCGTCTGGTCAACCGGCGGTCCCGCGAAGGCGCCGGTTACTGCATACGTCGGCACCGGTGCAGGAAAGCCAGCCTCGCCGAACGCCTCGCGGATCAACCGGTTCGTGTCGAAGTACACCTGCCAGTAGTCTGCGTTTCGGCAATACGGCCTGACGCAGAGAAGCGGCCCTGCCGGTGTGAACTGCAGCACGTCGACGTCGGGCGACGGCGTGGCCAGCACGTTCGGAATGCCGGCGAGCCGCTGCTTCAGACGACGAATCGCCTCGTGATGATCGACGGCGTTGTTGATCGTCGCCGTCAGATCCACTCGCCGGTACGGGTTCACCGAAAAGTTCTGGATGGTGTCGGAGAAGATCTTGTTGTTGCCGATTATGGTGTGCACGTTGTCGGGCGTGTTGATCACGGTGCCGAACAGCCCGATCGAATCGACGGTGCCGGTGACGCCGCCCGCCGTCACGAAATCGCCCACTTTGAAGGGACGCAGGAACACGAGGAAGGCGCCCGCGGCGAAGTTGGCCAGCAGGCCGCCCCAGGCAACGCCGATCGCGACACCGCCCGCCGCAAGAAGCGCCGCGAACGTCGTCGTCTCGACGCCGAAGAAGCCGAGGATCGCGACGGCTAGCGCCACGTTGAGAAGGATCCGCAGCGCCGTCTGCATGTAGCGGTTGAGCGTCACGTCGAACTGCTGGCGCTCGAGCGCGCGGCCGAGCATGTCGAGTGCAAAATTGATCAACCAGCGGCCGGCGAACCACAGGACGACCGCGCCGGCGACTTTCCAGGCCACAGCAACGAGTGTCGCGGTTGTGGTTTGCATCAGGGTGTTGAGTTCCATATCAGCCGCCGCAGCAGAACGCGTACCCCGGACTCCGGCGGGATTACGTGTGACGCAACTGCGCGTGTGTCAGCGGCTTATCGCGGAATCGTAAGCCATGGAGGCGCGGCGTCGCGGGCTGCCGCCTCCGTTCCGTCGGACGTAGCCCACGCGAGGGAAGAGGGTGCGATTGGTGCGCCCATGAAGCCGATCCGCACAAATGGATTTCGTTCAGCGCTCTATCAGCGTTTGTCGCTGCCGACCTCCGGGAACTCGCTGACGAGACGACGTCGTTGTGTGCCGAGACTGTGTACCGCGTGATCCAGTGACGGGAAGGCCGCGCGCACGTCGTGTCCGGACCCGCGCAGGTGCCGGATCATCGTGCGCACGTCGCTTCGGTAACGATCCAGTACGCGGTTTGTCATGCTGTGTCAGCGGATCGTCCAATCCATCGGATGGCAGGAACCGCTCACTATGTGTTGTGGAGCACTCACTATCTGGCGCGGCTCGCCTCGATGACGTAACTGCTCCCTCAGATGATGTACGTCCTGATCCAGTTCCTGTAATGGCGCGCGGTCATTGCGGATCGTCGCGCCGAGATTGTGAATATGACGACGCAGATGACATGCTGAGCCGCTCAGTCGTCGGCACAGTGCGCTCGGTGTCCGGTGCGGCTCGCGCTGACGGCATAACGACGCACGGAGATTTCGTCAGCTCTGTTTCAGTGACGGGAAGGTGTTCCGCTGGCGAAGGACATTGCTGCAGGCCTGATGGCCTGCGCCACGGGACGGGCGACTCAGATTTGAGAACTGCCCTTGGCCGTCATCGGGCCGGTCATCCGAAGCGTGAACGCAACTGCGCCAGCGAACACCTGTCCTCGGTCGTCCCGAATGGGCGCCGATACGTCACGGACGCGTCGCTCCGAGCCATCCCTGGCGACCAACAGCGTTTCGTCAGATGGTCCGACGATGACGCCCTTGTGCA
>Ga0126381_100007780_pt1 | contig 11944 bp, 9 predicted proteins | sample PanSoiMetPlot_28_FD_96465 | JGI IMG/M metagenome (GOLD analysis project Ga0126381, IMG submission 96465) | Tropical forest soil microbial communities from Panama - MetaG Plot_28 | ecosystem: Environmental > Terrestrial > Soil > Tropical forest > Bulk soil | place: Panama | collected 2016-02-17
CGCGCCGGCCATCTGTCCCATCCCGTCGCGCAACACCTTCCCGCCTCCGAACTTGCATTCGTCGCCGTAGACGGTGTGGTCGCGCTCGACTTCGGCGATCAAGTTCGTATCAGCGAGCGCCACGCGGTCGCCGCGAGTCGGGCCAAACATGTCGGCGTAGTGGCGTCGGTCAATTGAGCGGCTCATGCCTTTTCCTCTCGGTGCGCGAATTCTTTCTTTTCGACATTGGCCATCGCCCGCGCTTTGTTCTCACCGGTCAGCGGGCCGTCGGCGAGTGCGTTTCCGCCTCGGGCGACCCGGGCGCCCGCCAGAGCGACGAGCTGAACCGTTTTGAGCTGCCCGGGCTCGAAGCGAACAGCGGTCCCGGCGGGAATATCAAGGCGCATCCCGTACGCCTTGCCGCGATCAAAGGAAAGCGCGCGGTTCGTTTCGAAGAAGTGGTAGTGGCTCCCGACCTGGATCGGCCGATCGCCGGTGTTGGTCACTGCAAGAGACACCCATGCGCGGCCCTCGTTCAGGACGATCTCGCCCGGCGGCGACAGCACCTCGCCGACCGGCGGTCGATCGGCTGGCTCCGCGAGGCGCGCGCGCTCCGGCACGGGGAGGAAACTGCCGTACAGGGCGAGCGTCAGGTCTCCGTGTTCCGCCACAATGGGATGGTGCACTGTGACCAGCTTGGTCCCGTCAGGGAACGTGCCCTCCACCTGGACCTCGGTCACCAGCTCGGCAACGCCGTCCATCACCTCGGCTCGGCCGAGCAAGCGGCGGCCCCGGTCCATCAGCTGCGCCACGCTGTGGCCATCGCGGATGAATTCCAAAAGCTGTGTCGCAATCAGCGCCACCGACTCTGGATAGTTGAGCCGCAGCCCGCGGGCGAGGCGCTTTTGCGCGAGAAAGCCGGCGCCGTGAAGGACCAACTTGTCGATCTCTCGGGGGGTCAGGTGCATGGTGAGCCTCCTTTGCTGGCTAATTTCGCCGCGTCCATGGATCATCTCCTAGCAACAGAGGAAGAAAGCTGAGGTGCCTTCGAATCGATCGCAGCGCGTCTTCCAGCGAAAGCGAGGCCATTCGAACAAGCAAGGCATCTTGGCCGAGCGCATTGGCTGACTCGATCAGCGTCGAGCGGGCAGTGGCGGGCAACTGCTGGAGCTCGTCGCGTAGCGCATCGTAGTAGGTTCGGAGTCGCTCGCCGGCGAGCAGCAGTGTAGCCAGGACTTCGAAGCGGCCGAAGCGCTCAGCGATCGGGCCGTGCCGAGGATCGAGGAGCACGCTCTCGGCGAGTACCACGCGCTCCCCCATTCGCAGCGTCAGCTCGGCCGCGTATCGCTTGAACGCCCAGCGCTCGCCTCGGGCGGTGCGGCCGGCAACTAAGATGTCGGCGAGCACGAGAGCCCCTTTCGGCGCGACGGCGATCTCGGTGCGCTGGCTGTAGCAAGCGTCGGCAAAACACACGGTGGGATCCGGCAGGACTGCGAGCAATGCGCCGTCTTTGACCTCCGCAGTCAGCTCGGTGTGGCAGCCGCGAGGTGAGCGGTACACCCGCGTCTCTCCCTGCGTGGAGAGCACAGCGGCAGCACCGGTCTCGACCTCGATGTGAAGCCGAACGCGATCGTCGTCGACAAGCCCGCCGCCGAGCGTGCTGGTGTACGCCCACGCCGCGTGGCCGTGATTGCGCGGCGTCAAAATGCGAAGGGGGCTCGTTGCAAAGCAACCGCGGACAACGCTCCGCGATCCGACCTTTTGAACCCACAGTCGTGCCGGCGAGCCTTTCGCTCGCGCTTCGCGCGCCGTCGGCCCGCGCTGTTCGGCGGCGACATTCATGCAGACCTCAAGTGGCGAGAGCAAACGCATCTTCAAAGCGCCAGATAGCGGCGCACCTCATCAGGTCGCAAGTCTGCAATCGGTCCGCGTTCGACCACCGAGCCGCGCGAAAAGATGGCGTATTGCTGAGCGAGTGAGAGCGCGAAGTCCAGGTACTGTTCGACGAGCAGGATGGTAATGCCTCGCTCGAGCAGAAGATGCAAAACGCGATCGATCTCTTTGATGATCGATGGCTGGATGCCCTCGGTAGGCTCGTCTAGAAGCAGCAGCTTTGGTCTCCCAACCAGCGCTCGGGCGATCGCCAGCTGCTGTTGCTGGCCGCCCGAAAGATTTCCGCCTGGCCGCGAGCGCATTGCCTTCAGACCGGGGAAGAGCGCTTCCAGATTATGCTCCGGCTCAGGTTGGCGTTCGTCGCCGGCGGCTGCTTGCCCAACCAGGAGGTTCTCGCCCACGGTAAGGCGCGGGAAGATTTCCCGGCCCTGGGGCACGTAGCCAATTCCGAGCCGCGCGCGCTGGTAGGGCCGAAGGGAAGTAATGTCCCGACCGGAGAAGATCACCGAGCCGGATCGAACGGGCAACATGCCCATCAGGCAGCGAAGAAGCGTGGTCTTTCCCACGCCATTGCGCCCCAACAGCGCGGTGCACTCGCCCTGCCGCACCTCGAGATCCACGCCCCGAAGGGTGTGACTTCCGCCGTAGAACTGATTCAGCCCACGAATCTCCAGCATTCAGCGCCCCAGATAGACCTCGATCACGCGCGGGTTCTTGCGCACCTCTTCCATGTTCCCTTCCGAGAGCACCTTGCCCTCGTGCAGCACGGTGACTTTGCGGGCGATGCTCTCGACGAAGTGCATGTCGTGCTCGACCACCACCAGCGAGTGCTTGCCGGCGAGCGATTGGAACAGCTCGCCAGTTCGCGCCGTCTCCTCGTCGGACATTCCCGCCACCGGCTCGTCGAGGAGGAGCAGCTTCGGCTCCTGAACGAGCAGCATGCCTATTTCCAGCCACTGCTTCTGGCCATGCGAGAGCAGGTCTGCTTTGCGACCCGCGTGCTCGCGAAGGCCAATCAGCTCTAACATCTCCTCGATCCGGCTCCTTTGATCAGCGGTCAGCCTCGCCCCCAGCGTATGGAAGACGCCCTTGCTGGTCTTCATCGCCAGCTCGAGGTTTTCGAAAACGGTGTGGTTGCGAAAGACGGTGGGTTTCTGGAATTTGCGACCGATGCCGGCGTGCGCGATGTCCGTCTCAGACATTCGCGTGAGGTCATTGGCTTCGCCGAACAGCGCTTCGCCTTCGTCCGGCCGGGTCTTTCCGGTGACCACGTCCATCATCGTGGTTTTGCCCGCGCCGTTGGGACCGATGACGCAGCGCAGCTCGCCAGGCTCGACGATGAGAGACAGGCTGTCGAGCGCTTTGAAGCCGTCGAACGTAACGGTTACGCCGTTGAGGTACAGCACGGGTCCGCCGGAACCGTCGAGGTTCATGGCTTGGACACTCGGGCCAGCGTGCCGACGATGCCGCCGGGCTTGGACACTCGGGCCAGGCTGCCGACGATGCCGCCGGGCAAGAATCGGGTCACCAGAATGAACAGCAGGCCCAGCGCGTAGAGCCACAGCTCGGGCACCGCCGCAGTCAGCCAGCTCTTGGCGCCGTTGACCAGCGCCGCCCCCAGAATCGGACCGATCAGCGTGCCCCGGCCGCCGATGGCGACCCAGATGGCGATCTCGATCGAGTTGGAAGGCGACATTTCGCTCGGGTTGATGATCCCGACTTGCGGAACGTAGAGCGCACCGGCGATGCCGCAGATGACTGCGGACACTGTCCAGACGAACAGCTTGTAGCGAACCGGATCGTATCCACAGAATCGCAGGCGACTTTCCTCGTCGCGAATGGCGGTGAGCACTCGCCCCAGCTTCGATCGAACGATGAAGCGGCAAAGCAGCAGCGCGAGAAGAAGAACGGTGGCGGTGAGGACATACAGGCCCACCTTTGTTCGAGGGTCCGCGATCGGCAGCCCGAGAATTCGCTTGAAGTCGGTGAATCCGTTGTTGCCGCCAAAACCAGTGCCGTTGCGAAAGAACAGCAGCATGAAGGCATAGGTCAACGCTTGGGTCATGATCGAAAAGTAGACGCCTCGGATCCGCGAGCGAAAAGCGAAGAAACCGAAGATGAGCGCGAGCAACCCGGGCGCCAGCACGACGAGCGTCGAGGCCCACCAGAAGCGGTCCGAGCCGCGCCAGTACCAGGGCAGCTCCTTCCAGTCGAGGAACACCATGAAGTCGGGGAGAGGGCTTTGGTAGACGCCCTCCAGTCCGATGGAGCGCATCAGGTACATACCCATCGCGTAGCCGCCAAGAGCGAAGAAGAGGCCGTGCCCCAGGCTCAAGATGCCGGTGTAGCCCCAGATGAGATCCATCGCCAGGGCGACGATCGCGTAGCAGAGGATTTTCCCGAACAGCGCGACGTAGTAGTCCGAGAAGTGCAAAACACTTCCGCGAGGCACGGCAAGATTGAGCAGCGGCACGACAACGACGAGCGCGCCGTAAACCGCCCCGATCGCGAGAAGGGCTTTGCGCGGGTAGAGCTGCCGGAGCGTCTCAAGCACGGCGTTCTTCAAGCATCTTCGGCAGCGCGCCCCCTCGGCGCGAACAGCCCGCGCGGGCGCCGTTGAATGAAGAGGATGACGAAAACCAGAACGGTGATCTTGGCGAGGACCGCACCAGCGTACGGCTCCAGAAGCTTGTTGACCTGCCCCAGCCCGATGGCGGCAATCACCGTGCCGGCGAGTTGACCGACGCCGCCCAGAACCACCACCATGAATGAGTCAACGATGTACCCTTGGCCGAGCTCAGGGCCGACATTGCCGATCTGCGAGAGCGCGCATCCGCCAAGCCCGGCGATTCCAGATCCCAGCGCGAAAGCGAACATGTCCACCCAGGGCGTCGTGACCCCGAGCCCAGAGGCCATGGTGCGGTTTTGCATCACCGCGCGGACGAAGAGGCCGAGTCTCGTGCGCGTGAGCAGAAGCCAGACGACGAACAGCACAATCGCAGCAAAACCGAGAATGGCGATTCGGTTGTACGGAAGCACCAACCCCGACATCACCCTCACCCCGCCGGACATCCAGACGGGATTGGTCACCTCGACATTCTGCGCTCCGAAGAGCAGGCGCACGGATTGGATGAGCAGCAAGCTCACGCCCCAAGTGGCGAGGAGGGTTTCCAGAGGACGGCCGTACAAAGCGCGCACGACTGTCCTCTCGAGCACCAGACCGACGATTCCAGCGACGAGGAACGCGGCCGGGGCCGCTGCGACGAGATACCAGGCAAACGCGCCGGGAAAATGATTTCGAAAGACGGTCTGCGCGACATAGGTGGTGTAGGCGCCGATCATCAGCAGCTCTCCGTGCGCCATGTTGATCACGCCCATCAGCCCGAAGGTGATCGCGAGCCCCAGGGCAGCGAGCAGCAAAATGCTGCCCAGGCTCAGACCTCCGAAAATCCATCCCACCACCTCTGCCAGATGCAGCGATCCGTCGATGCTTTCGATGCCCCGTTCGAGCGCCTCGCGAATCGCGGGGTCCGTCTCGACGCCCGGCTCGCTGGGGCTGCGACCCAGGCGCTGCAGCAGGAGCCTTTTGTTGCGAGTGCTCGGGGCTCGCCGAAGCACGTCGATCGCGGCGAGCCTCTTTTCCCGATCCGGGCTGGACAACATGAGCCCGGCCTGAATCGAGCGAAGCAAGTCTTTTACCTGCGCGTTCTTTTCCTGGCCGAGCGCTCGCTCCACCGTCGGCAGTACCTCCTCGTCCGCGCTGTCCTGAAGATCGCGCGCCGCGGCCAGGCGTTCCGACACGCTGGGCACGAACAGCCCGAGGGCGGCGAGCGCCCGTTCCAAATTGCGGCGCACGCGGTTGTTGATCGAGACTTTCTCCAATTCGCCGGCGGCGGTGACTGACTCTCTGGTGATCGGATCGAGCAGCGCGCCGCCTTCCTCGATGACGATTTGCTTCTCGCCAGCGATCGACAGCCTGCCGTCCAACAGGGCGCGCAGGACCGGGATGAGGTCGGCATCACCTTTGGCGAGCGCTTCGTTGATCGCTTCGAGCTTTGCCGAAGCATCGCCGCGGGCCAGCTTCTCGACGATCGCGGGGTCAGCGGCGGCCGCGGCGGAGGCAGCGAACGACGTCAACGCGAAAGCGAGCAAGCTCATGAAGCGCACTTCGAGCGCTCCTTAGCGGATCGCGAGAATCGGCGCCATGCTTTTCCAATGACCGCCCGACATTTTTGTATCTCATTGCTTCAAATACCCACAAAAGCGTATCTGCGATCAGCGACGCAATTGCGGCGAAGCTCGCGGGGAGCCCCGGCTTCATTCTTGGATCTGGACCCCGAGCTGGAACGAGGTTGAGCTCTGTGACTGCGGCGGGTTGATATTCTGGACTACGAGTGCGAGGCGCGTTTTGTGTCCGTCGATGATGTAGTTGATCCCGCCGTCGATGATCTTCGTCGCGTCGCCGCCGGTCGGATTCGACTGGGTGTAGCGTCCCATCGGTTGCAGCTGGCCGATCCCGATCCTTGTTGCAATGAGATAGCTCGCCAAGGCGAAGAAGCTCCAGCCCTGACTGCCCTTGTTGAAGTTGTAGTAGGCACCTTCGATCGTCAGCGTGTCGCCCCCTCCGATCGGCAGTCGCTTCTCGGCGAGAAGATCGATATTGAAGCCCAGCAAGTCCCTCTTGTCGGTCGGCGATACCACCGCGCCCATCTGCTGGAATTGGATGGCTCCGCCAAGCGCCAGGACGTCCTTCGCTCCGTAGTAGGTGCTGCTGTTGTAGTAGCCAGGCTCTGGGTCCAAAAAATTGAAGGTGAGCCTGCCGGCGTAGATTCCCTGATCGGCCGGTGTGGCTGGGTTGGTGGTGAAGAACCCCGCTTGGTACTTGAAGCGGCCCTGGCCCACCTGACCCCAAAGCGCCGCGCCATCGGCTCGCCCGGCATAGATCGAGGGGTAAGCGTTTACGCTCGGGAAGTTCCACGCGTTCTGGTAGTACGGCCCGCTTAGATTTGCTCTGTCCGAGGGCGGCAGAAAACGTCCAAACCAGACATTGAACAACTCATCGGGTTCGAACTTGGCGACCGCGTCAAGCACGTGAATGCGACCGAGGTCGCTGTTGTTGAGGTCGAGATTCCCCTCGAACTTGAGGAAGGGAAGGACCTGGCCACTGATGTACGGTCGAACGTCCAGCGTGGTGATGCCCACGCTGTTGGGTTGGTTGCCAGTAGTGCCGGTGCTTGAGCCGTAGGCGGTGTAGCCGCCCCCGGCGCGAAGGCCAACGCCGTAGCTGAGCGTCTTGTCACCGGCTGCATGCGCGGCGCCGGAAAAAATCCCGGCCAGCAAAACCATCGGACACACAACGGCCAACCATGCTTCCCTTTTCATTCGGTTCTCCACTGGGTTCAGAGCTACAAAGCTCGGATCGCCGCAGACGCGCGCGTCCCCGAGAGGACGCGCGGCATCAGTGACCTGCTACGAGCCGATCGGCTCGGCCTACGCGCTGCTGAAAGAAGGAACCTGGAGGTCTACATCTCTGCCCGTTTTTCGTTCCCTGCGACGAATGGGCTCCAGGGTTGCGCGCGGATGGTCTTGTCCGTCTTCCAAACCACGTCGAATTGCCCGTTCGCCTGCACTTCGCCGATCATCACCGGCTTCCACAGGTGATGGTTCTTCTCGTCCATCTTCAGCGTGTAGCCCGACGGCGCGGCGAAGGTTTGACCCGACATCGCTTTGCGAACCGCGTCCACCGACGTGGTTCCGGCCTTCTTCACGGCCTGCGCCCACATGTGGATGCCGACGTAGCTCGCTTCCATGGGATCGTTGGTCACGCGCGTGTCGCCCCCGGGAAGCTTGTTCTTTTTCACGTATGCCTTCCACTTGGCGATGAAGTCTGCGTTCGCCGGATTCTTCAGCGACATGAAATAGTTCCACGCTGCGAGATGGCCGACGAGTGGCTTGGTATCGATCCCGCGCAGCTCCTCCTCACCGACGGAGAAGGCGATCACCGGAATATCCGTTGCCTTGAGCCCTTGATTCCCTAGCTCTTTGTAGAAGGGCACGTTGGAGTCCCCATTGATGGTGGAGATCACCGCGGTTCGCCCACCGGCGCCGAAGCTCTTAATTTGCGCCACGATGGTCTGGTAGTCGTTGTGCCCGAAGGGCGTATAGATCTCCTGGATGTCGCTCTCGGGAATTCCCTTCTTCTTGAGGAAGGCCCGGAGAATCTTATTCGTCGTTCGCGGATACACGTAATCCGTTCCGAGCAGGAAGAAACGCGTCGCGCCGCCACCCTCCTTGCTCATCAGGTATTCCACCGCAGGTATCGCCTGTTGGTTCGGAGCCGCACCGGTGTAGAAGACGTTTTGCGATAGCTCCTCGCCCTCGTATTGCACCGGGTAGAAGAGCAAGCCGTTCAGCTCCTCGAACACCGGCAGCACCGACTTTCGAGAGACCGAGGTCCAGCAGCCAAACACCGCGGCCACCTTGTCCTTGGTTAGCAGTTGGCGAGCCTTCTCAGCGAAGAGCGGCCAGTTCGACGCAGGATCGACGACGATGGGTTCGATTTGCTTGCCCAGCACGCCGCCCTTGGCGTTGATCTCCTCGATCGCCATCAGGGAGACGTCCTTGAGCGAGGTTTCACTGATCGCCATCGTGCCGGAGAGCGAGTGCAGGACGCCAACCTTGACTGTCTCGGCCGCTTGAGCGGGCGCGAGGGCGAAGATACAGCCGATGACAGCAAACGCACGTGCCACATAGGGTGGGATCTTCATTTTTCCTCCAATTGGTTTGGCTGCGCACCATTCACGAAGCATGCCGCCCACGGCTAAGCGAGTCAGCTTCGGCGCGAAATCGGCGAATGCTCCTCTGGGTAGCGACACTTGGAGCACTCAGGTCGAGCAAATCTGCCTGGGTTAAGTAGGTCGCTTGTATTAGACAATTTCGTCAGAGCAGCAAGCAAACTGCGACAAAATTGTATCCAAACTGTGTCGAAAGCGTGTCGCGTCCTTGGGTCAGCGCGCGGGAGTTTAGAGAGGGAAGGGCGAAAGCGGTGGAATCGTTCCCTCGGGAAGCGCTGTGCGCGCGACATTCATCACCATCGCCGTCAGTGTGTAGTAACCCTGAAGGACGACTAGCTCGATGATGCTCTGTTCGCCAAACCGGGCGAGCGCGCGTCCGTAGGTTTCATCACTGACCCGTTTGTTATGGTGTAGCTCACCGCAGAGCTCGTAGACGATTTCCTCGTCCTCGCTCATGTCTCTGGGGCGGCGGCCCTCGGCGATCGCCTGCACGAGAGCGGGCTTGAGGCCTCGCTCGAGCGCGATCGCGTGATGGTGCTGCCACTCGAATTGTTGCGTCCACTCTCGCGCGACGATCAGCGTGGCGAGCTCGCTGAGCTTTTGCGGCAGAACGCCCTGATACCTGAGGTACTCCCCGGTCTTTTGCAAACGGCGCATCAGCTCCGGGCTGCGGAGCAACGGCACGAACGGCCCATACACGGCGCCGCGCGGGCCGGAAGCGATTTCATCGTACGCTTGCTTTTGTGCTGCGGTCATCTTGTCGCGAGGAATCTCCGGCAGGCGATCGATTGGCGTCATGTCTTCCTCCGGTGAGGCCGTTGGAGTAGCTCAGCCGACGATCGACGCCAAGCCAATTCGCCATGCTCGGCGTGGACAGAGGCGATTCGTGGGAACACCCTCGGCGCTATTGCGATTTTCGATTCATCGGCTCGGCCTGCGCGGGATGCAGCGCGCGTCGAGCGATTGCAAGCCGCGGCTCCGGGATCCCAATGCGGCCAGGATCCCGGTGATTGTCCCTTTCGGGCGGTCAATCGTCGCAGTGCGCGAAATACTCCTTGTCGTCATGCCACCAATAGTTTGTCTTTGAAGCGGGCAGCGCAGAGACCTGGCGGTGCTTGGGCTCCTCTTTAACCGAGCTCTGGAGGGCTTCGGGTTGGAAGGGCGCCATGAGCTCTGGAATTGTATACAGTCGGCCGTTCTTCATCACGCTTTGAACGTTTGCCAGATCGGCGATGTTCTGAAGCGGATCTCCGTTGATGAAAACGAGATCGGCGAGCTTGCCCGGTGCAATCATGCCGAGATCGTCCTCCACGCCGAACACCTTGGCGGGCCAGCGCGTCGCTGTCTGCAGCGCTTCGTACGGTGCCAAGCCAAAATGTACCTGCGAACGCAAATTGAAGTGCAGCGCGAGCCCCGGGTTGTCGAGCGGCGAGTCAGTGCCGGCCAGCGCGATTCCACCCCCGCGCAGAATGTTTCTTACCGTCGCTTCTTCCTTCTCCAGGCTGTCCAGGGAGACGGTGGGATCGCTGGTAAGGATGCCCTGAAGCTTCGCCCGCAGATTCACTATCTCCCAGGGCGGGTAGAGGATTTGGATTCGCTGGTCGTCGACAAATCCGGGATCCTCCCGGAGGAGCACCTCGTTGAAAGTCGTCGAGGTATCGTGCGCTCCGGAAAGTCGGAACAGGTCGATCATGTCCCGATAGCTGACCCCGGCGCCTGAGCGGGTGTATGCGAAACCTAGCCGCGTAGTCGCGCTGACGTGCGACTGCCCATCCATTCCGTTCGCCAATCCCGGGAGCATATAGTGCGAGCTGGTCCATACGCCCATCTGGTCGTGAACTGCTCTCGCCACCCTGGCCTGCATCGCGTGCGGAAGGCGAACGTAAGTCTTGACCATGTCGTACTCAAGCGCCCGCCCACGCGACAGCTGGTGTTGCATGGCATCCTCCGTCGTGGTGGGGCGCATGAAGTTGTAGAAAAGGCGCTCGCCGTCGAGCGCTTCGCCGGTCGCAAAGAGCCTGGGGCCGACCCGACTGCCAGAGGCGAGCGATTCGCGGCCCTCGACGCCTCGATACGCTGGATCCCCGACCGAGTGCAAAGTGGTTACGCCGTAGGACAGCCAAAGCCGGCCGAGGCGATCGCCAAACGGCTTGCCGCTGATCATTTGATGAGTGTGCGACTCCCAGAGGCCGGGAATGACGGTCAGCTTCGATGCATCGATGTAGCTCGCATGGCTGTGGGGCCGATCGCGGTGCGGTTCGATGCTCGCGATTCGATTGGCGACCACCACGATGTCCACGTCACGAAGCACTTGCGGGCCGACTCCTTGCCAGAGCTTTCCAGCGCGAATGATGGTTCGCCCGCGCGGCTTATCCTGTCGCCAATCAAGTTGCAGCGGGACCGTCCGCTGCCGAGAACCAGTTCGGGATACCAGGCGCAGCCTGTCGTTCGAAAGATAGAGTAGCTGCTGCGAGTCGCCGCTCCAGGTCGGAGCCGCGGTTGGCTCGTTCGTGAGCTGTTGGGCCGGACCGGTCGGCTCACCGCTTGGGTCCACCGGCAACACCCAAAGCACCTCATCCATCACAAATGCCAATTCGGAGCCATCGGGAGACCAAACTGGTCCGTCATCGCCGCGGGTGCTCGTAGATTTGAAAGGCATCGGCTCCCGGTACGTAAGCTCGCCCGTGTCCAGGTCCACCGTAAGGAATTGACTGGTACCCTCGCGGAAGCGGCTCGTGTATGGCTTCAGCGCCGCGAGCGCGATGTGCTTGCCGTCGGATGACCAAGTCGGCCGGCTTGGCGCAAAGAGGTCCGGAGTCACTCTTCTCACATCGCCGCTCGCCAGGTCGATAGTGAACGTGCCACTAAAACCCGTTGCTCCGCTCTGATCCTGGAAGGCGAGCATGGTGCCGTCTGGCGACCATGCGGCTCCAAGCTCAGCGCCGGGCAATGAAGTGATGCGCCGCTCCCGCCCGGAGGCGACTTCCACGGCGTAGATGTCCTGGGTGCCGCCTTTGTCCGAAGAATAAGCGATCCAGCGGCCGTCGGGAGACCAAGCCGGATCCGTTTTGAAGTATCCATCGCTGGTGATCTGCCGGGGCCTGCCGCCGATTTCGATCAGCCACAGCTCATTGAGGGCTTCGAAGACCACCCGCCTGCCGTCCGGAGAAAGGGCAGGGCTGACGATGCCCTTCACCGGGCGAGGCCTGGTGGAATCGAAATCGAACGTCTTGCGGACGTACGGCGGGCGACTGAGCAGCAATTGAGCCTGGAATGGA
>Ga0126381_100007782_pt1 | contig 11943 bp, 12 predicted proteins | sample PanSoiMetPlot_28_FD_96465 | JGI IMG/M metagenome (GOLD analysis project Ga0126381, IMG submission 96465) | Tropical forest soil microbial communities from Panama - MetaG Plot_28 | ecosystem: Environmental > Terrestrial > Soil > Tropical forest > Bulk soil | place: Panama | collected 2016-02-17
GACGCGGGCTTCTGGATCGTCAATCAATACTTCGGTCTGACAGTGCCCCAGACCGTGAAATCCTGGACAGCGATGCAGATCGTTCCCGGAATCGTTGGGTTCGGCATCGTACTTGCTGCGAATGCACTTTTATAAAGGTCCATCCACTAGAATCAAGCTATGGCAACGGAAGCGGCCCTGAACCCCTCGGTCGCGAAACTGAACTCGGTCCGAGCCGAAATCGGCAAGGTCATCGTCGGGCAGCAAAGCGTCGTGGACGGCGTTTTGATCTGTCTGCTCTCCGCGGGACACGTTCTTCTGGAAGGCGTCCCGGGACTTGGCAAGACCACGCTGCTTCGCACGCTCGCCCGCGCCCTGAGCCTGCGTTATTCCCGAATTCAGTTCACGCCGGACCTCATGCCCGCCGATATCGTGGGCAGCATGATCATGGAGACGGATGAGCGCGGTCACAAATCTCTGCGTTTCCAGCCTGGCCCGATCTTCGCCCATCTGGTATTGGCCGACGAAATCAACCGCGCCACGCCGAAAACTCAGTCTGCGTTGCTTGAGGCCATGCAGGAACGCACCGTCACGAGCGGGGCGACCACTCATGAACTCGAATCGCCGTTCCTGGTGATGGCGACGCAGAACCCGATCGAGATGGAAGGAACCTACCCGCTTCCCGAAGCCCAGCTCGACCGCTTTCTGATGAAGATCGTGGTGACGTATCCTTCGCGATCGGAACTCACGCGAATTGTTGAGCGCACGATCGCTCGCGAAGAAATCCATGTGCACTCCGTGTTGGGGCGCGAAGAGGTTCTGGAACTCCGCGCGGCCTGCCGGCAGGTGATGGTCGCGCCGCACGTGCAGGATTATGCGGTTCAGTTGGTCATGGCGACGCAACCGGATCAGAAAGAGGCCCATGAGGAGGCAAAGCGCTACATCCGGTACGGCAGCTCGCCTCGTGGAGCTCAGGCGCTCGTCGAGTGTGGGCGCGTTCTCGCCATGATGCGGGGCCGATATCACCTCAGTGTGGACGACATCCGGGAAATCGCCACCTCCGTGCTGCGTCACCGCATCATCCTCAATTTCGACGCGCACGCCGATGGAAAAACGGCGGATTCCATCCTCGCCTCGATTCTTTCCGATACCGAAGTGCGCGCTTCCGCCGCGTAGTCGAGGTTCGTTTTGGCGAAAGAACCTCTTCTCGACCGGCGCTTCCTCGAACGCCTCGAACGCCTGTCGATTCGATGGCAGCGTTCCTTCGCTGGCCTGGTGGGGGGGCACAACCGGTCGCACTTTGCGGGCGGCGGCCAGGAATTCCTCGACCATCGCCATTTCCATCAGGGCGATGATCTGCGCGCGGTCAACTGGCGCGCTTACATGCGGCTCGGCAAGATGTTCCTCAAGATGTTTCAGATCGAGCCTCGCGTCCCGGTCCGTCTCCTGCTCGACACGTCCGTCTCCATGGCCGCGGGAAGCCGTGAGAAGTTCGACTACGCTCTGCGCCTCGCGGCCGCCCTTTGCTATGTGGGATTGGTACGGCTGGACACCATCGAAGTGCTGCCGTTCGCAAATGAATTACACGAAGGCAAGGTTTGCGGCGGCGGCCGCCATCGCTTCAGCCCCCTTTCGAGTTTTCTCGAAGGGTTGAAACCGGCCGGGTCCACGAATTTCCTGACTGTGGTGAAAGAATTCCTGAATGAGTACCCTCAGCGCGGTCTCGTGATCGTGATTTCGGACTTCCTGGACGAAGGCGACTGCGAGAAAGCGCTTCAGTATCTCGCCGATTACGGCAACGAACTGATGCTGATCCATTTATGGACCGACGAAGATCGATCACCCACGAATTCCGGAGAGTATGATTTCATCGACGCCGAAACGTCATCCCGGCTGCATATTCATGTAGACGCGGACGCGCGGCGACGATACACCGAGGCGTTCGATCACTTCTCGAATTCTCTGAAAACGCTGGCGATGCGGAATAACGGCAAGTACGCCAGCTTACCCACTTCAGCGCCCCTCGACGAAGCAATCTTCGGCGCGCTGATGCGCGCTCAGACGGTAGTGTAATGGCGAGCTAAAGCGCCCGGTTCCCGATTGCGCGCGCCACAAGCGGCTGGGCGCCCAACTCGAAGAACCCGTTGGCGCACTCCCGCATTCCCTCAGCTGTTTCTGCGATCCGCGCAAAGCAATCGAGCCGTTCTTCGAGAGTTAGGTCCGGCTTCCGGAGCATCTCGATCAATCGGTCGAGCATGGCTTTTTGGCGCTGGAAAACCCGCGAAATCTCACGGTTATTCTGAGCGAGGAACTGCTCGGCGGTTGATTCGGCCCTCGCCAGTTCGGCGTCGGACCAGTTCGAATAGTCGAAAGTGGCGTCCATTCGATCCCTACTGTGCGGTTGTTTACATTCATTATACCGAAACGCTTGACATGCGTCGTAGCAAATCGCGCCTAACTTTTTTTTGTCGCTCTTTGTCGAACTTTGGGTAGGCCGCTCGTCGTACCGGTGAAAGGAGCTTCACCATGCAATATCTTTTGACGATCTATACGGACGAGGTGGCGGACGCCAAGGCGACGGCCGAACAGACGCAGGCCCTGATGGGCGCTTACTACAACTTCACGAACGAGGTGAAGGACAAGAAGGTGTACCTCGGCGGAAACGCCCTTCAGCCGACCTCGACGGCCACCAGCGTTCGGGTGCGAAACGGAAAGACCATGACAACGGACGGACCGTTCGCCGAGACGAAGGAACAGTTGGGCGGGTATTATCTGCTCGATTGCAAGAATCTCGATGAAGCGCTGCAATATGCGGCGAAGATTCCGGGCGCTGCCTACGGGACCATCGAAGTTCGGCCGATCATGGTATTTTCTTAGCGCGTGCCGGACATCCGCGGCGGCGTCGAAGAGGTGTTTCATCGCGAGTCGGGCCGGATCATGGCTTCCCTGATCCGGTTTTCCGGCTCATTCGATCTCGCCGAAGAAGCGATGCAGGACGCCTTTGCGGCGGCCCTCGCGGCGTGGCCGTCCTCCGGGATCCCGGACAACCCCGGCGCGTGGATCACCACCACAGCCCGCCGCAAAATCATCGACGAAACGCGCAAGCGCAAACTCCGCCGCGAGAGGAACGAAACTCCGCGCGGCGCTTTTGAAGCGCCGGTTCCTGAATTTCCCGACGAAGAGCTTCCCGACGATCAACTCCGCCTGATCTTCACATGCTGCCATCCGGCGCTCGCCCGTGAGGCGCAGGTCGCGCTCACACTGCGCACGCTGGGTGGCCTGACCACGTCTGAAATCGCCCGCTCTTTCCTGATGCCCGAGCCGGCGATCTTCCAACGCCTGACACGCGCGAAAAAGAAAATCCGTGATGCGGGCATTCCATACGAAGTCCCGCCGCTCGCAGTTCTTTCGGAACGGCTCGAGCCCGTTCGGGCGGTGATTTACCTGATCTTTAACGAAGGCTATTCGGCAACGTCCGGAGCGGCGCTCGTTCGTACCGAACTCTGCGCCGAGGCGATTCGGCTTGCCCGCGTACTCGCTGATCTTCTTCCGAACGACGCTGAGAACAGAGATCTGCTCGCCCTGATGCTTCTGCACGACTCGCGCCGGGCTGCGCGCACAAATGCATCCGGAGAACTGGTAACGCTCGAAGAGCAGGATCGATCGCTCTGGAATGCGGGAGGGATCGCCGAAGCCGCGCGAATCCTTGCGCGAGGCGAGCCGCGTGGCCGTTACGGTCTTGAAGCGCGAATCGCATTTCAGCATGCGCGAGCCGCCCAGGCCACCCACACGGACTGGCGCGCAATCGCCGCACTCTATACCGAACTTCTGGCAATGATCCCCTCGCCGGTGGTTGAACTGAACCGCGCCGTGGCTATCGCTATGTCGGATGGTTGCGAGCCCGGTCTTGCCGCTATGGACCGCATCGAAGGGCTGGGCAGCTTTCACCTTTTTCACGCCGCGCGCGCGGATCTTCTGCGGCGTCTGCGCCGAGCAGACGAAGCCGCTGCCGCGTATGAAAAAGCGCTGGAGCTTGCCACCAATCCCGTCGAGATCGCGTATCTTAAGAAGCGGCTGTCCGGCCTCGACAGCAAGTAAAGCTTGCGGATGGCCGTAAAATAATGGAGCTATGGCTCAGCTTGACAGCCTCGACCACGTCGCGATCCCGGTGAGCGACATCGCCTCGGCAGTGGATTGGTACACGAAGAACTTCAGTTGCGAAGTGAAGTACCGTGACGAAACGTGGGCTCTGCTGGCTTTCGCCAATACGCGGCTTGCGCTGGTTATTCCTAGTCAGCATCCGCCGCATGTGGGATTCGTGAGTCCCGAAGCGGAAAAGTTCGGCGCTCTTAAGACGCACCGCGACGGCACCCGTTCCTGCTACGTAAGCGATCCCGCCGGAAACTCCGTCGAGATTCTCGCCGCAGATTCCCGCTGAGCGGCGGCCGTTCGCGCGGCTTGTATCATGCATATGATCCATGTCCGCTCAGAAGCCTTCAACTGACATCGAGTCGTCACTCAAGGAAGAACGCCTTTTTGCTCCTCCCGCGGAGTTCAGCTCCCGCGCTCACATTAAGTCCATCGAGGAGTATGAGCGTCTGTACAAGGAAGCCGACACGGATCCGGAGGCTTTCTGGGCCCGGATTGCGCGCGAGCTCGAATGGTTCGAGCCCTGGACTAAGGTGCTGGAGTGGGATGCGCCCTGGGCCAAATGGTTCGTTGGCGGCAAACTGAATCTCGCTTACAACTGCCTCGATCGGCATCTGAACTCATGGCGAAAGAACAAGGCCGCGATCATTTGGGAAAGTGAAGCCGGCGAGGTCCGCACGCTGACTTATCAGCAGCTCCATTCGGAAGTCTGCAAGTTCGCCAACGTTCTCAAATCGTACGGAGTGAAGAAGGGAGATCGTGTCGCAATATACATGGGCATGGCCCCGGAACTCGCGATCGCTCTTCTTGCATGCGCTCGAATCGGGGCTCCGCACACGGTCGTGTTCGGTGGTTTCTCCTCGCAGGCCCTTGTTGACAGGATCAATGATTCGCAGGCCGTCTGCGTCATCACACAGGACGGCAGCTATCGCAGAGGCGCGGAAATCAAACTGAAGCCTGCGGTCGATGAGGCGCTCGAACAGTGTCCATCAGTGAAATGCGTCCTCGTATACCGCCGCACGGGCACTGAACAGAAGATGCGCGCGGGCCGCGACCACTGGTGGCACGAGCTCATGGACGCCGCTTCCGACGAGTGCCCCGCTGAGTCTCTCGACTCGGAACATCCGCTTTATCTGCTTTACACTTCGGGCACGACTGGTAAGCCGAAGGGGATCCTTCATACCACCGGCGGGTACGCCGTCGCCACCTACATCAGCTCAAAATGGGTCTTTGACCTGAAAGACGAGGATGTCTATTGGTGCAGCGCCGACATCGGTTGGGTTACCGGCCATAGTTACGTCGTCTACGGACCGCTTCAGAACGGCGCGACGGTGCTGATGTACGAGGGCGGGCCGATGCATCCCCAACCCGACCGTTTCTGGGACATCATCGATCGGCACAAGGTCACGGTCTTCTACACCGCCCCTACGGCTATCCGCGCTTTCATGCGCATGGGCGAAAGCTGGCCGGCGCGGCATTCGCTGAAGTCGCTTCGTCTGCTGGGCAGCGTTGGCGAGCCCATCAACCCAGACGCGTGGATGTGGTACCGCAGCATTATCGGGCATGACCGCTGTCCAATTGTCGATACATGGTGGCAGACGGAAACGGGCTCCATCATGGTGAGCCCGATTCCCGGCGCTACGCCTGCCAAGCCCGGTTCGTGCACACGACCGTTGCCTGGTATCAAGATCGAGGTCGTCACCCGTGATGGTGAACCTGTTGCGCCCGGTTCCGGCGGTTACCTGGTGATAAGAAAGCCCTGGCCCGCGATGCTGCGCACAATTTACGGCGACGACGAACGATTCAAACAGCAGTACTGGTCGCAGATCCCGGGTTCTTACTTCACTGGTGACGGCGCGCGTCAGGACGAAGATGGCTATTTCTGGGTGATGGGACGCGTAGACGACGTCATCAACGTCTCCGGCCATCGTCTGAGCACGATGGAAGTGGAATCCGCGCTCGTTGCGCATCCAAGGGTGGCGGAAGCGGCAGTGGTGGGCAAGCCTGACGAAATCAAAGGGCAGGGAATCGCCGCGTTCGTGACGCTGCAGGTGGGCAATGAGCCCACGGCCGCTCTTAAAGAAGAACTCCGCGCCTGGGTGGCCAAAGAGATCGGCTCGCTGGCGAAACCGGATGAAATCCGGTTCACTGACGCGCTTCCGAAGACCCGGAGCGGCAAGATCATGCGCCGCCTGCTTCGCGAACTTGCCGCTGGAGGCGACGTCAAAGGCGATGTCACCACGCTGGAAGATCTGGCGGTACTCGCGAGACTGCGCCAGGACGAAGAATAGCGAGATTCCTCACCCGCGGACCCACTGTATCGGTTGCGCGGGAAACATCAGTTCGACATCGCGATCAAGGAAATCCTCCATGACGCTGTCGAGACTTTGAGGCAAATCGGTGTTCGAAACATTCGGCGGTGGCTGAATGTGGAACTCCCGCACCTTCGCGCGCCGCGTGTGGATCTTTTGGGCGAGACCGAATCCGGCGAACTGATTCAGGTCGAATTGCAAACGACCAATGATCCGGCGATGCCGCTCCGAATGCTCGAATACGGAATCGCGATCGCGCGGCGGCACGGACGATTCCCGCGGCAGATCGTTGTTTATGTTGGCCGTGATCGTCTTCGAATGGCGGACGTTTACGCGGCTTCTGGAGTGATGTTCCGTTACGAGTTGCTGGATTTCCGTTCGCTCAATGCCGGCGCAATGCTGAAGCGCCGCGCGCCGGCGGATCATATTCTGGCTTTACTGGCGGGTTCGCGAGACGAACCAGCGATTCACCGGATTCTAAAGCGCATTCAGCGATTGCCGGAAGCCCAACGCAAAGCGGCGGCCAACAGTCTTCTGGTACTATCCGAACTGAGAGGCCTCGAAACTACAGTCAGGCGCGAGGTTGAGACTATGCCGATCGTCATAAATCTTTTGGATCACGCCATTTACGGTCCCCGTCTTCGGAAGGCGATGAAAGAGGGTCGCGAGCGAGGCCGCAGGAAAGGCCGGGAGGAAGGCCGTGACGAGGCCGCTCGCCGCATTGTCCGCCTGCTGATCGAAAAGCGTTTCCGCAAGGTCCCCGATTGGGCCGAAGAACGCCTGAATGCGATGTCCGCGGCGGACGTTGAAGACCTGAGCCTCGCGATTCTAGAGGCCCCGACTCTGAAGTCTCTTTTCGGTGGAGAGCGCCCCAAACGCCGGGTCACGGCCTGAGTATCCACAAATTTTCTGAGAACAAATCCGGGCCGCCGCACTTCCCTTGAGGATGACCGAAGCGGAAAAGCGGAAAGCGATCGATCTCGCCTTGGTGGCGATGGACAAGCAGTTCGGGCGGGGCGCCGTCCTGCGTCTGGGAGCCGACAATGTAGTCCCCGTCTCGGTGATCTCATCCGGTTGCCTCTCCCTTGACAACGCCTTAGGCGTCGGCGGCTTCCCGCGCGGTCGCGTCATTGAAATCTTCGGGCCGGAATCTTCCGGCAAGACCACAATCGCCCTCCAGGCCATCGCTCAGGCTCAGAAAAACGGTGGCACAGCCGCATTCGTTGACGCCGAACACGCTCTCGATCCGGTCTACGCGCGTAAACTCGGGGTCGATGTCGACAACCTGCTCGTCTCCCAGCCTGACACGGGCGAACAAGCGCTGGAAATCACCGCAGCCCTCGTTCAATGCGGGGCCATCGATACCGTCGTTGTCGATTCCGTAGCCGCCCTCGTTCCCAAAGCCGAACTCGAGGGCGAAATGGGCGATAACCATGTCGGCCTTCACGCGCGCCTCATGTCGCAAGCGCTGCGCAAGCTCACCGGCGTGGTCTCCCGCACCAACACCTGCATGATCTTCATCAACCAGATCCGGGAAAAGATCGGCGTCATGTTCGGCAGCCCCGAGACCACCACCGGAGGCCGTGCCCTGAAGTTCTATTCCTCCGTTCGCCTCGACGTCCGCCGCACCGGAGCCCTGAAGGACGGTGAAACCGTCATTGGCAACCGCACCCGTGTCAAAGTCGTGAAGAACAAGGTCGCGTCGCCGTTCCGCGAAGCCGAGTTCGACATCCTCTACGGCGAAGGCGCCTCCCGCGAAGGCGACCTCCTCGATCTCGGCGTCACCCATAATCTGGTCGAGAAGTCCGGCTCCTGGTTCAGTTTCCATGGCGAGCGAATCGGACAGGGACGCGAAAACGCCCGCATCTTTCTCAAAGAGCATCCGGACGCTGCGCAGCGCCTTGACGCCGAGCTGCGGAGCGCTCTGGGAATCGATCAGAAATCCAAGCCCGTAGCGGCCTGAACCGGGCTTTTCCATCCAAATTCACGGGAACCGATATAATCGTCCCGTGACCGACGTAAGCGTTTTCGCCCGGGGCGCCGCGGCGATTCTTCTGGCAACCATCAGCCTTTCCGCACAAGGACCGCCCCCGGGCGGCCGCGGCCCCGGACGCCGCGGGGGAGACGGCGGACTCCTGGCCCAGGCTGGCTCTGCCGACAAACAAATCGTTGACCCGGAAGCCGCTGACCGAGGCAAAAAAATCTATATCGCCGAGTGCATCACCTGCCACGGCGCGACAGCCCGTGGCGGCCAGAACGGCCCCGATCTCGTGCGATCGCTCGTAGTTCTCCACGATCGCTATGGCAGCACCATCGGGCCGTTTCTGAAAAAAGGCCATCAAACGCAATCCACGCCTTCGGCGAATCTCACCACCGCGCAGGTCCAGGATCTTTCGCATTTCCTCCACGCGAAGGTTGAGGACACCCTCCGAACCTCGCCCACTTTCCACGCGCAGAACGTGCTGACCGGAGATCCGAAAGCCGGTCAGGCTTATTTCAACGGTGAAGGCAAATGTAATGCCTGCCACTCGCCCACGGGCGATCTGAAGGGCTTCGGCGCCAAGTACGATCCGATCGACATTCAGCAGCGCTTCCTGTTCCCCCGTCCAGGTATCGGCCGCGGCGCGAACATCAAACGCGTCATGGTGACGGTGACGCCGCCTTCCGGACCCGCTGTGACGGGCGTTCTCGATCGCATTGACGATTTCACCGTGTCGCTCCGTGACGCAGGCGGCGAATACCACGCGTTCACGCGAACGCCCGCACTGAAAGTGAAGATCGACGATCCTTACCTCGCGCACGCGCAGCTACTGGACAAATATACCGACAAAAACATGCACGACCTCACCGCTTATCTGGAGACCCTGAAATGAAAAAGCTCGCCATCCTTGTCTTCTCGATCGCGAGCCTCTCGTTCGGGCAGGGACTCGACAATGCGAAGCTCCTTCAGCCGCCCACCGACAGTTGGCCCACGTACGGAGGCGACTACACGAGTCGCCGTTTCAGTCCGCTGAAAAACATAAATACGGGCAACGTAAAGGCGATGAGCCTGGCCTGGATTTACCGGTGGAACGTCCAGGGCCAGCCAATCAAGGCGAGCCCGCTGCAGATCAATGGGATCGTATACCTCACTGCGAACGATCACGCCTGGGCCATAGATGCAAGGTCCGGCCGAGAGATCTGGCATTACCAGCATCAGTCGAAGGGCGGGATTCATCTCGGAAACCGCGGCGCAGGCGTTTCTGGCAACTGGCTCTACTTCGAAACTCCCGATTGCCAGCTCATCTCTCTCAACATCAAAGACGGTAAGGAGCGCTGGTCAAAAAGCATCTGCGATCTCGACCTGATGTACTACGCGTCGGTTGCGCCGGTAATCGTAGGTAACCACGTGCTCGTGGGGGTCAGCGGCGATGACCTCGACATCCCCGGCTACTATGAATCGCGCGACCCGGAAACTGGTGAACTCCAGTGGCATTGGGATGTGTCACCGAAAAAGGGCGAGCCCGGCTTCGACACCTGGCCGAGTGAGGACGCGGCCGCGCACGGGGGCGGCATGACATGGGGTCCGACCTCATACGACCGCGACCTGAACCTCATCTACTTCGGTACCGGCAACCCGCAGCCGGTAGTCGCGGGTAAGGGCCGGAAGGGCGACAATCTCTACACGGCGTCCATCGTGGCGCTCAATGCCGATACCGGCAAACTCGCCTGGTACTTCCAGCCTTCACCGCACGACACGCACGACTGGGACAACATCGAAGCGCCCGTGCTCATTGACGGAACGATCAATGGCGAAAAACGAAAGCTCCTCGCGATGGCCTGCCGCAACGGCTGGTTCTTCGTTCTCGATCGAACGAATGGAAAGGCCATCGTCTCGAAAGAGTTCGTCAAAACGAACTGGGCGAAAGGCGTCGACGCCAAGGGTCAGCCGATCCCAAATGTCGCCAAGGAGCCCCAGATCGACGGCTCTCTCGTGTCCCCCAATCAGGGAGGCGCAGCTAACTGGCCGCCACCCGCTTACAATCCCGATACCGGCCTCTTTTACATCAATGCTACGCGCGCGTATAGTGTCTGGTATCTCTATGATCCGGATGACAAACCCGAAGGCTGGGGCGGTACGGATCGCGGCGGGTGGGCCGAATCGATGTTGCAGGCGATCGACTACAAGACCGGCGACATCAAATGGAGTCACAAATGGGAAGGCGGCGGCGCGCGCGCTGGCATGCTCACCACAGGTGGTGGACTCCTCTTCACCGGCGACGGCTCGGGGAACTTTATCGCAATGGATGCGAAGAACGGCGCTCCCCTTTGGCATGCGAACATCGGAACTCAGGTTTCGAACGCGCCGGTCACCTACGAACTCGATGGAAGCCAATACGTCCTCGTCGGCGCAGGCGACCTCCTTTTCGCCTTTACGGTTCACGAGAAATAACGACGATGCGTAGAAGAGACCTACTAGCCGGTTTTGCCGCGTCGACAGCGGCCGCTCAGATCACCGCGGAAGCGCAGGTCATAGAAGCGCCATCCCCAGTTCAGCGCAAGGGCCGGCTGAAGCAATCCGTCACGCGCGGGGTTTTCGGACGCGGCATGTCGTTCGAGGACTCCTGCCGCGAAGCGGCCCGGCTCGGATGTAAGGGGTACGACCTCATCGGACCAGCCGACTGGCCGACTCTAAAAAAATACGGCCTGGTACCCGCCATGTACCCGCCCGGCCCCGGTGGCACGATCCCCGATGCGCTCAACCGAAAGGAAAACCACCAGCGGATTGAAGCTTCGCTGCATGCGGCCATCGACGAGGCCAAGGCTAACGGTGTCCCCAACATCATCACGTTCTCCGGCAACCGCAAGGGTATGGATGATCGCGAAGGCGCCGATAACTGCGTCGCTTCCCTGAACCGCATCAAGGCCCACGCGGAAGATCAGGGCGTCACGATCTGCATGGAGTACCTGAACAGCAAGGTCAACCACAAGGACTACATGTTCGATCACATCGCCTGGGGAGTCGATGTGATGAAGCGCGTGAACTCGCCGCGGGTGAAGATCCTCTACGACATCTATCACGCGCAGATTATGGACGGCGACATCGTCCGCAACATCCGCGACAACTACCAGTGGATCGGTCACTTCCACACCGGCGGCAATCCGGGACGCCACGATATCGACGAAACCCAGGAGCTGAACTACCACTTCATCGCTCAGGCCATCGCCGATCTTGGTTTCACCGGTTTCATTGCCCACGAGTATTCCCCTGCGCAGGGACACGACCCCATCGCGACGCTGAACAAGGCTATGGAGATCTGCGACGTGTGAACGCGAGCCGGGCTCGCGAACTCGTCATGCGATACGGGTGGAACTCCACCGCCTATCAGATCCTGAATCCCGGTATTGAACACTGGTTTTCTGACAATCCGCCTGCTGTTGTCGGATATGTACGCCGCAACGGATACCTCCTTGCGGCGGGCGCTCCCATTTGCGGTCCTGAGCACCTGCCCGGCGCGGCGGC
>Ga0126381_100007783_pt1 | contig 11942 bp, 12 predicted proteins | sample PanSoiMetPlot_28_FD_96465 | JGI IMG/M metagenome (GOLD analysis project Ga0126381, IMG submission 96465) | Tropical forest soil microbial communities from Panama - MetaG Plot_28 | ecosystem: Environmental > Terrestrial > Soil > Tropical forest > Bulk soil | place: Panama | collected 2016-02-17
ACGCTCGACGTGATGGCGACCAGCCTGGTCGATTGGACCGAGGCCCTCGTGGCGGCGGGCCTGTTCGAGCGCGGCGCACGGGTGTTCGCCATGACGAGTGAAGGCGCCAAGCGCGTCTGGCCCTCCTACGGCCCGGTGGGTGCCGCCAAGGCGGCCCTCGAAGCGCTCGTGCGCCAGCTCGCGGTGGAGCTGGCGCCCGAGGAGATCACGGTGAACGCGCTCTGCGCGGGCGTCACCCGGACGCCGGCCCTCGCCAAGATCCCCGGGAGCGACGAGATGGTGGAGATGGCGCTCGCGCGCCACCCGCGCGGGCGCCTCACCACCCCTGAGGACGTGGCGCAGGTGCTGGTGGCGCTCGCTTCCCCCGGCTGCGGCTGGCTCACGGGCAACGTGATTCAAGTCGACGGCGGCGAAGGGCTCGTGGCGTGAGACCGCAGGACATACCGTCCACGCCCGACGACGAGCCGATCGTGATCGAGCTGAACCCCCGGGAGCGACGGCTCTACGACCGCCTGCGGGCCGTCGTGATCGCGCCGAGACCGCATTCGGGCTCGGGCTTTGGCGATCTGCTGCTCTTCCTGCCCGACACCGTCGTGTTGATGAGCCGTCTGCTGCGTGACGATCGCGTGCCGCTTCGGGCGAAGGCGTTCGCACTCTTCGGCGTGGGCTACGTGCTCTCGCCGATCGACCTTCTGCCGGAGGCGCTGCTCGGCCCGATCGGGCTGGTGGACGACCTGTTCGTGGTGGCAGCGACGCTCTCGCGACTGTTGCACGACGTGCACCCCGACGTCGTGCGCTCTCACTGGCCGGGGCAGGGCGACGCCCTCGTGGCCATCGACCGCATCACCACCTGGGCGGAGAGGGTCGTGAAGGACCGGTTCCGGGACGTGGTGCGCCGAATCGGCGGTCTGTTCGGACGCCCGGGCCGGGCCTAGAACACGTCCTTTTGCGCCCGCAGTCGACCGAGCTCGACTGCGTCGCGGGCACGCATGAACGGGTTTGTGGCGTGCTCCTCGTCGAGGGTCGACGGCACCGTCATCTCCCCGTCCGTGGCGTCGTGCCAATCGGCCGCCCGGCGCGCGCGGATCGCTCGAACCTGCTCGAGCTTCTCCCGCACGGCGCGGTTTTCCGCATCCACATGCGCGGCAAAGCGCAGATTGCTCTCGGTGTATTCGTGTCCGCAGTACACGCGCGTCGGTCCGGGCAGGGGGCCCAGTTTGTCGTGGAGCGCTTGAAACATCATCTCGGGCGTGCCCTCGAAGAGCCTCCCGCAGCCTGCGGCGAAGAGCGTGTCTCCGCAGAAGAGCGCTCCGGCGTCCGCGAAGAAGTAGGCGATGTGGCCCCGGGTGTGCGCGGGAATGTAGAGCACGGAGGCCGTCTCGCGGCCGACGGAGACCTGGTCCCCCTCCTCCAATCCGTCGGTGAAGCCCGGCAAACGTGCAGCGTCCGAGGCGTGACCGAAGACGGGAACGCCCCACTGCTTCGCCAGCTGCGGGTTGGCGGCGCTGTGGTCAGGGTGGTGGTGCGTGGACAGGACCTTGGTGACGCGCGCCCCGGTGGCCTCGACCCGACGCAGCACGGGGCCGGCTTCCGGCGCGTCCACCACGGCCGCCTCGCCGCTCGCCTCACACACAAGGAGGTAGGTGTAGTTGTCGCGCAGCGTGGGGATGCGTTCGACCCGCAGGGCCATCGCGTCCACGCTAGCGCTCGGGTGCGAGTTCGGGGAGGGTGGACCCGCCAACTCCGGTGGGCTTGCGTGGGCGGCGCTGGGCCTTGGCGCGGGCCTTCACCCGATCGCCCCGGCGCGTCCGCGCCGCCGTCGCCCCCGGGCGCCTTCGGAAGCTGCCAGAACGGGGGATGCGAGGAGCTGTCAGGACGGGTCAGTCGCGGTCGGGCGCACCGAGTGGGAAGAAGGAACGATAGGGCCGCGCTTCGTCCACGGCGCGAGCAAAGGAGGGTCGCGTGTTCAGGCGTTCGCGGTAGGCGCGAAGCTTGGAAAAGCCTTCGCCGATCGGCTGGGCCCAGTCCGCGTAGAACAGCGCGGGTGCCGCCGCACAGTCTGCGAGGCTGAAGCGCTCGCCCACCGCCCAGTGGCGGTTCGTCATCCGCTGCTCCAGCCAGCGATACGCAGTTTCGAGCATCGCGCGCGCCTCTGCCACGCCCTTGGCATCGCGCGCTCCCGCGTCGCGCAGCGCGTCGGAGACGATCCTCTGCATCGGGGTGTGCACATAGTTGTCGAAAAAGCGATCGATGAAGCGCACCTCGAGCGCGGCGACCGGATGCTCAGGGATAAGGCGCACGGGGCCGGGATGATGCAGGCCCAGGTGCTCAATGATGATGGTCGCCTCGGCGATCGGACGGTCCTCGTCCAGAAGGAGCGGGAAGCCTTTCAGGGGCCACAACGCTTCAAACTCTTCAAACGTCCTCGGGTCCGATTTGTCGAGCATGCGAAAGGTGAATGGCGTGCGGTTCTCGTAGAGCGCGATCAGCACCTTCTGGCAGTAGGATGAGAAGGGGTGGGCGAACAGAATCGGCGGCATCGGCATCGTCTCCGCGCGAAGGGAAGACCGATCAAACGCTGACCCAGGGACGGGTGCTCTCCGAGGTAGCGCTGGCAGGGCCAGCGCGCACGACGGGTGGCCTTGGGAGCACGGAGGGGGCCCACCCACCCTCGACCATGGCGACACGAGGGTGCGGAGGTCCTAGGGGGCGAAAAGCGACAGCTGCGCCGGCACCGCCACGGGGGGCGGGGCGGTGCGGGGGAGCGCGAGCTCCGCGCGGAGTGCTGCGCTCTCCACAGGCGGCGCCGCAGGCACTGAGGAGGCAAAGATTGGACAGCGCTCGCGGTACTCGCACCAGCTGCAAAGCGGCCCCGGGCGCGGCTCGAAGCGCTGCTCGCCTTGGATCGAGTCGATGAGACCAATGGTGCGCTCCCGCAGCGCCTCGAGCTGCTCCGCGCTTCGGCGCGAGACCCGCACCTGGTCCACGGCGAGGTAGTGCCAGACCAGACGGACCTCCGGGGCGCCATCGAGGCGCGCGGCGAGGCCCAGCTGATAGAGCGCAAGTTGCCTGTCCTCGTCCAGCGCGCGCTGGGGTGGGACCCGCCGGCCCGTCTTGTAGTCATGGATTTCGACCGCGCCATCGCGGGCGCGCACGAGGCGATCGATCACCCCCTGCATTCGATACGTCCCTGCCGCATCCAGGGCGAAGCTCACGCGCTCCTCGATCCCGAGTGTTTCTTCCCCGTCAAAGGGGTAGTAGCGCCGGTAGAAATTGCGCAGCGAGCGCACGCCGACCTCACGGTAATGCGCGGGATCGAGCTCGTTCCGCACGATCCGGACCCGCTCGGCCTGAAACGCCTCCTCCCAGTTGGCGTGGAAGCGCCGAACGACTTGAGCAAGCGAGGGAACGCGCCCCTCGCGGACGACCAGATAGAGGCGTTCCAACACTTCGTGCACGCGCTTGCCGAGGAACGCTTCCACCGACTCGGTTTCCGCAGGGAGGCGGAGGACGTAGCGAAAATAAAACTGTTTCGGGCACTTCTCGAAGCTCGAGAGCCGCGAATGGCTGAACACCCCGACCACAACGCTCCAGGGCCGGCCGAGGGCCGGCGACGCAACGGGCGGTGGAGGGGGGGCCCGTCTGGATTCAGTCAGGGGAAGTTCGCGGGTCGAGTATAGCCGGTGCGAGGGAGGGCAGGAGGGCCGAAACGCGCGCGAGGACCTGCTCGACGGTTCGGCGCTCCCCCCGATAGCGAAGCAGGGCCGGTGCGCGCTCCAGGGGGTACCAGAACACCCGGTCCATCTCGCCGTCCGCGGCGTGCGGCTGGCCGGCCTCCCAGGCCATGGCGTAGAACTGCACGCGCTTTGCCACCAGGGCGCCGTCCACCGGGGAGAGGTAGCGATACCGAACCTCGGGGAGGGTCTCGAGGACTCTCGCGCGAAGTCCGGTCTCCTCCGCCACCTCCCGCACGGCCGTCTGCTCCGGCGACTCCCCGGGGTCGATCAACCCCTTCGGCAGACAGACCGAACGTGCGGACGTGGCGCGGTCCGTGCGTTCGGCGAGGGCCACCTCGACCCCCCGTTCGACGCGGCGCAGCACGACGCCGCCCGCGCTGTGCTCCCGGCGCCTCATGCCGCAGGGACGCTATCACCCAGGCGCGTGGGGCCAAGGCGCCCCCGCGCTATCCTCCCCCCGCCGTTGTGGGGAGGCGGTGGAAGGAGCCTCGCATGGACCCCGAGCGACCCGAGGAGACCCTCGAATCCACGATCGCCGCGCTCTCCGCATCCGGATCGGATGCCCTCACCAAGGCCCTCGCGGAAGGCTTTCCCGAGCGCGCGGAGGTCACCGCCTGGACGGAGCGCGCCCAGCGCATCGTCCTCTACATGCGCGATGCCTCTGCGCTGCGCGCCGAGGTCCCGCAGCTCGCCGAGCACCTCGAGCGCCTCCTGCGCGGCCTGAACCTGCCCGAGGCGGAGACCGCGCAGTCGATCACGGCGCGCTTCCTGCCGCGGCTGCCCTTTGTGCGCCAGCTCCTCGCCGAAGACGTCGAGGCGGCGTTCGACGGGGACCCCGCTGCCACGAGCTACGCGGAGATCCTGGTCGCGTATCCGGGTCTTGACGCCATCGCCGTGTACCGTCTGGCCCACGAGCTTCACCGTCTGGGTGTCCCGCTCATCCCCCGGATGATGACCGAGGACGCGCACAGCAGGACGGGGATCGACATCCATCCCGGCGCCCACATCGGCCGGCGCTTCTTCGTGGACCACGGCACCGGGGTCGTGATCGGCGAAACCTGCCTGATCGGGGAGAGGGTCCGGTTGTACCAGGGGGTGACGCTCGGCGCGCTGGCCGTGCAGAGCCGGACGATCCGGGGCCAGAAGCGTCACCCGACGCTCGAAGACGACGTGGTGATCTATGCCGGCGCGAAGATCCTGGGCGGGAACACCGTGATCGGTCGTGGCAGCGTGATCGGAGGGAATGTCTGGCTCACGTCCTCCGTTCCGCCGTGCTCGAAGGTGCAGATCGAGCCGCCCGCACAGCTGGTCGGGACCCGAGAGGGATGCGAGGCGGCCGAAAGCCCGGAATGGCTCCACGCCCAGCTCGACTGGCACATCTGATGGAGGGAAGGGCCGGGGGGGATGCCGCCCCGCAAAGCGCTCGGCACAGCGGGCGCGCCGGCCCCGAGGGCTCCCGTCACGCAGGCGGCGGCTTCGCGTTTCGCCCGTTGCGCACGGGCCTGGTCGCGAGGGCACGCCTCGCCGCAGGCGTGTTGGGCGGGGCGCTTCTCCTTGCCGGGGCGTGCAGCCCCACGCCCCCGGAGAGCTGGGCCTATGAGCTCACCCATCAGCTCATGAGCCCCTTCTGCCCCGGTCGAACCCTTCCCGACTGTCCGAGCCCCCAGGCCGCCCAGCTGCAGCAATGGATTCGCGAGCAGGAACAGATCGGGCGCTCCCGGAACGACGTGGAGACGGAGCTCGTGACACAGTTCGGGGACATGATCCTGCAGTCGCCCCGCGCCAGCGGCTTTGGCCTTGCAGCCTACGTGATCCCCGTCGTGCTCGTTCTCTCCGGTGGCTCGCTTCTCGCGTATTTCCTGCGGCGCGAGACCCGTGGACCGAAGCTGGCTCCCCCGCCCGCGGCAGGCCTGCGTCCCGTGGATCCCGAGCTCGAGCGTCTGCTCGAGGCCGAGCTTCGCGAGAGCGATCCGGAGCGCTAGCTCGGGCTCGCTGCCGGGGACAGCGCCAGGGAGAAGCTGTCCTCGAAGGACACCTCGATCCGGCGTGCCATGGCCTCGCCTGGGACGGCAATCCACACGGCGCCGCGTCGCAGACCCGGAAGTCGGAGCGTGAGCCCGAGCGCCCCGTCCTCCCGGGCGCGGATGCCCCCGGCCTCGAGACACCCCATGCCGAGGTGGAGCGTCGTGCCGATCACCTGGGCGCGGGGTGCGACGGGGGTTAATGCGAAAAGGCGAGACCCCAGCGGCTCCACGGGGACTGGCGCCAGGGCCTCGTGGACCTCGCCCAAGGTCCTTTCGTTCCAGAAGTCGAACACGTGGTGGGGGCCTTCGATGCCGAGACTGCGAAACGTGGCCTCCAGGGACAGCGTCGATCCCGATTCGTTCACCAGCAGAACCGCCCATCGCTCGCCAACGAGGGACACGACCATGGCGCGTCCGCCAGGGATCGGGCGCACGGTGGTGGGCCGGGCCAGGCCGGGGGTCGCGAGCCGGAGCCAGCGCGCACGCACCGGGTCGAGACGCCGCGGATCGCCCACGATGCGGAATGCCGCACCCACCAGCGAAAAGACGCAGAACTGTGTTCGCTCCTGCTCCGTCGGCGGCGAGCCCCCGGGCGCGAGGGCCGGTCCCGGATCGAGGCGCCAGAGCCGCTGAGTGCTGAAGCCGAGGTCGAGGGCACGGCGCACGCCCGCTGCGCCCGGCGCCGCGGGAAGTCGCAGGGCATCGATCAGACCGACGCTCCCGAGGGTCACGTCCTCGACCCGTGCCGCCACGTGCTCGATGCCCAGGCGGCGAAGCGCCGCGCACTCCGCGGCAAACGCTTCCCGCGATCTTCGGGGTCCCGGGCCGAGCGTGGCTCCGGGGAGCGCGCCCAGCGCGTGGGCCTCGCTTGCGAACGCCGCCCAAGCGCTCTCCTCCCTCGCCCTGGAGGCGGAACTCCCGGCCGGCTCCACGACCACGAGATCCGCGAATTGCCGCAGCGCCGCGACCCGCGCCGGGAGTTCGTGCGGGGAGGCGTCGCTCACCAAGACGGCCCGCCCGGGCGCGCGGGCCTCCATTTCGAGCCCCGCAAGCCGCGCCCATTCTGCCAAGAGGGAGGCTTCGTCGGTGCCTAAGGCCAGCCAGGCCCGCTCGGACTCGATCGCCTCTCCCGGCTCGAGGACGCCCGGAAGTGTGTGCTCGAGGGAAAACGCGGGCTCAGGGGTGGCCTCGCCCGCCCACCGCACGCACGCGGGGTGACGCCGCTCCGTCGTGAAGCCGAGGGCGAGAAACGCGTCCTTCTGGCTGCGCACGATCTGCACGGGAAGCGGCGTTGGGAGAGTGCGCGCGCTCGGAGCGAGCGGACCCCGCGCCAAGGGTGCCAGGGTTTGCAGCTCGAGCCTCTGCGATGTGCGGTTCTCGAGCGCCAAGCTGCAGGCCAGGGCGTCGCCCGCCGCTGCGACCTCGAGCGTCCAGCGCACGCCCACGAAGCCACGCCCCACCGCTTGCACCTCGAGGCGGAGGGCAGGACCACCGCGCCCCTTGAGCTCCCCCACCGAGAGCGTGCGCCGGGGACCGATGGCCAGCGCCCCATCCCCGGGCGCCGCCGCTTCCAGCCGGGGCGTGATCCCGGAAAGGGTCAGGGCACCTTGCGCGTCGTGAAGGGTGAGGGAGAGCGACGCGGGATCGAGGCAGAGCCGCAAACGTCCCGCCGCAATCTGTGCGGCGCGCGGGGTCGCGCTGCCCGTCCTGAGGAGAGAGACGCCCTGCATCGTGCGGCCGTTATACTCGCCCCCGTGGCGATCTACACCAAGCGCGGCGATCTCGGTGAAACGGATCTCTTTGGTGGGCCGCGCGTGGCAAAAGATCATCTCCGCGTCGACGCCTACGGTGCCGTGGACGAGCTCAACGCCGTGCTCGGCACCTGCGCCGCAGAGACGGAACAAGACGACGTGCGGGCCCTGACCCAGACCCTCCAGTCGACCCTCTTCGATCTCGGTTCCTATCTCGCGTCGCCAGATCCTGCGCGGCGCAAGGCCAGCCGCATCCCCGAACCCTCCGATTCGGACGTGGCTTTGCTCGAAGCGCGCATCGACGGCTTCGAAGAGGAGCTTTCACCCCTGCGTCGCTTCATCCTGCCGGGGGGTACGCGGGCGGCGGCGGCGTTCCATCTCGCGCGCACCGTGTGTCGTCGGGCTGAACGGCGGGTGGTGGCCCTGCATCACGCCGACGCCCTCGATCAGGTCGCGCTGCGCTACCTGAACCGCCTGTCAGACCTCTTGTTCGTGATGGCACGGGTCGAGAACCGCCGCGCGGGTCTCGCCGAGGTGGAGTGGAAGGGACGCGAGCGCGGAGCCTGAATCCCACGCGCCCGCGCCCCCGATGAAACGTACCGGGCGCTCCATGCGCAGACGGATCACGGATCCGATCACCAGCCAGAGCAGAAACCAAAGCACGAGGAAGAGCAGCACCCCGCGCAGGGCGCGTCGCCCCGCCCGACTCGGCCGCGGCGGTTTGTCCACCCCGAGGGTCACGCGAAGGGGTCGCGCGCGAGATCACGCCGTCTGCCGCGCAGGCCGTGTTCGAGCCGCCGGCGCAGGGGATCGGTGACGCCACGCCGGGGGCAATCGTCGTCGTGCCTCACCAGACCCTCGAGCAGCCGCACCAGCCCCACAAAATCGGCGGCATGGATTGACTCGAGGCGAATCGCTCCCCCCTCGCTCATGTTGTGGTAGTTGCCGAGGGGGACGCAGAGTGCCGCGCTGCGGTAGCCGTAGAGCTGGAAGGCAGTCGCCTCGCAGGTCCCTCCGTCCATCAGGCGTCGCTGCCAGCGGAAGCCGTTGCCCCGCGGCCCGGCGAGGGTGGCTGCGACGCGCGCCATCCAGCGGGTGAGTCCATCGTCGAAGCTGCTCGTGCGGTCGCCCACGCGCAGGATGGGCCCGCCACCCTGGGGCGCGTGGGCAAAGGCCTTGCTCGCTTCGAGGGACAGGATGCGCGCCCCTGGCGGGAGGCGCCGGCCGCGCGCCACGGCGAGGGCGCCCACGAAGCCCACCTCCTCCCCCCGCGTGAAGAGCGCCCGGAGGTCGACCCGGCGCCGGGGATCGATCCGCTCGACCGCGTCGAGCACCGCGAGCGCGGCGGCGACCCCGGCGAGGTCGTCGATGGCGCGCGACTCGAGCACGCCGCGCGCCCGCGGTGCGCGCCGAAAGGCGGGGAGGTCCCACATGCCGAACGCGTCTGCCGGCACCTCGCTTGAAGCGCGCAGCGAGACCTCGAGCTCGCCCGTCGCGGGGTCATGACGCACCCTTGTGACGGCCGCGCGCACCTCGCCCCCAGTCGAAAAGAAGCGCACCCCCGCGCCGGGGAAGAACTCGGGGCGCACGCCCCCCAGGAACCGCGCGGAGACCCTCCAGCTCCCGTTCACGCGGCGTGAGGTGCGCGCCCGGAACCCCGGGTGGTCCATGTGGGCGGAGAGCACGAGGGGGGAGGCCCCGCGGCGCACGCCTTGGCGCGAGAGCTGCATGTTGCCGTCGCGGTCGACGCGCACCGCGAGGTGTCGCCGCGCGGCCACAAACGCCAACACCCATGCCATGACTGCACCCTCGCGAAAGGGCGCCGTCGGGCAGGAGAGGGTGCGGCGGGCGATGGCGAGGGCGCGTGCGGAGCGGATCTCGGAGTTCACGGCAGCGGCTTCCGGAGCGCATCCTCGATCTCTCGGCCCAGCCCGAGCACCAGGGCAAAGGCGGAGGTCTCTCGGGCGTCCCGCACCCGACTGGCAATCCCTGCCGCGCCGCCCAATTGTGCGGTCCCGTAGCTTCCATACCGGCGCTCGAGAGCGTCCTGGACGAAGGCTTCCTTGCCCCGCGCACGGCGCGCTTCGAGGCCACCGCCCGCTTCGAGCTGCCCGCGATGGGCGCGCAGCGTGTCGACCAAAGGGGCGATCCCGGTGCCGTCGCGGGCGGAGACCAGCAGGATGGGGGGCTTCCATCCCGCGCTGAGATCGCGCGAGCCCAAACCAAGCCCGGCCTCGAGCTCGCCCGCGGTGCGGGCGGCCGGCGCACCCAGATCCGCCTTGTTCACGACGAAGACATCGGGCACCTCGAGGATGCCCGCCTTCATGAACTGCAACAGGTCGCCCGCTCCGGGCTGTGCGACGTAGACGAGGGTATCCACCAGCGTGGCGACGTCGGTTTCCGACTGGCCCACCCCCACGGTCTCGACGAAGACCCAGTCGAAGGCGGCAGCGAGCACGGTAACGCCGGCGCGCGTCGCGTCGGCCACACCGCCGAGGCGCTCCCGCGCTGCCATGGAGCGGAAGAAGACGCCCGGATCGCTGGCGCTGGAGCGCACGCGGATGCGGTCGCCGAGCAGCGCGCCCCCGGTGTGACGGCTCGAGGGGTCCACGGCGACGATGCCAAGCGTCTCTCCCGCGGCGCGTACGCTGCGGACGATCGCGTCGAGGAGCGACGACTTGCCGGCGCCCGGAGCCCCGGTGACGCCCACCCGGGGCGGGCCGGGAAATCGCGCCGCACGCTCGAGGGCTCCGAGCAGCTCGAGCGCCCTCTCGCGCTGCCCGGGGCGCGCGTCGTCGATGCGGTTCAAGGCCTCGGAGACGGCATCTCGGTCCCGCGCGAGCAAGCGTTGCACGAGCTCAAGCGGCAGCGGGGGACTCCGCCACGAGTTCGGCGATCTCTTCCATGATGCGCGCGAGATCGAAGTCCTTGGGCGTGTAGACCCGACGCACACCGGCCGCGCGAAGGCGCTCGGCATCGCTTTCGGGGATGATGCCACCCACCACGACCGGAAGGGCACCGAGCCCCGCCTTGCGCAGGCGTTCCATCACGTCGATCACGAGCACCCGGTGCGAGCCCGAGAGGATCGAGAGTCCGATCACATGAACGCCTTCATCCCGGGCGCTTTGCACGATCTCCTGGGGGGTGAGCCGGATGCCCTCGTACACCACCTCCATTCCGACGTCGCGCGCCTTCACGGCGATCTGCTCGGCACCGTTGCTGTGACCGTCGAGCCCGGGCTTGCCGACCAAGATCTTGAGGGGGCGTCCGAGCTGCGCCGCGACACTGCGCACCAGGGCCCGCGCCCGCTCCGTCGCCGCGCTCGTCGAGTCTCCCCCCGCGGCCCGCGCGCCTGTGACTCCGGTGGGCGCACGGTACTCGCCGAAGAGCGCGCGCAGTGTGTCCGCCCACTCCCCCGTCGTCACACCGGCATGGGCAGCGCCGATCGAGGCCGGCATCACGTTCCCTTGGTTCGCCGCGGCGTCGCGCAGGTTTCGCAGCGCCACCGCCACGTCCTTCGCGTTGCGCTTGGCGCGGAACGCTCTCAGGCGCTCGATTTGCTGCCGCTCCGCAGACTCGTCCACCGTGAGGATCGACTGGCTCCCCGCGAGCAGAGGTGAGGGCTCGTGCTCCTGGTAGACGTTCACGCCGACGATCGGGAGCTCGCCCGACTCGATGGCACGGACCCTGGCCGTGTGCGCCTCCACGAGCCGTTGCTTCATGTAGGCATTCTCGACCGCGGCGATGGCGCCTCCCATGCCGAGCACCTTGTCGAGCTCGCTGCGTGCGCTGCCCTTCAGCTCGGCCACCTTCGCCGCGACGACCGGCGATCCGTCGAACAAATCGGCGTACTCGAGCAGATCCGTTTCATAGGCGAGGATCTGCTGGATCCGCAGCGACCACTGTTGATCGAAGGGACGCGGGAGTCCGAGCGCCTCGTTCCAGGCCGGAAGTTGCAGCGCCCGACAGCGCGCGCGCTGGCTCAGGGTGACGCCGAGCGCTTCGAGCACGATCCGGATTACGTTGTTCTCGGGCTGCGCCTCAGTGAGCCCCAGACTGTTAACCTGCACGCCGTAGCGGAACAGACGCGCCTTCGGGTCTTCCACCCCGTAGCGCTCCCGGGTGATCTCGTCCCAGAGTTCCGCCATCGCGCGGCACTTGCAGGTCTCCTCGACAAAGCGGATGCCCGCGTTCAAGAAGAACGAGATCCGAGACACGACGCTCGGAATCTTCTCCTTCGGAACGTCATGGCGTGCGCGCACTGCGTCGAGCACCGCGATCGCCGTGGCCATGGCGTAGGCGATCTCTTGGACCGGGGTGGCGCCCGCCTCTTGGAGGTGATAGGAGCAGACATTGATCGGATTCCATTTCGGGATCGCGTCGACGGTGTAGGCAACCATGTCGCTGATCAGCCGCAGGGACGGCTCGGG
>Ga0126381_100007784_pt1 | contig 11942 bp, 8 predicted proteins | sample PanSoiMetPlot_28_FD_96465 | JGI IMG/M metagenome (GOLD analysis project Ga0126381, IMG submission 96465) | Tropical forest soil microbial communities from Panama - MetaG Plot_28 | ecosystem: Environmental > Terrestrial > Soil > Tropical forest > Bulk soil | place: Panama | collected 2016-02-17
CGTTGCTGCTGCTCGCGGTCAGCAGCGCGTTCTGCGTCGATGCCAGATCCTGGCTTGGTGGCGTGATGCTCACCTTGCGACAGCTCTGGCGGGCGTGGCTGAGCTATGCCGTCGTCCTGATCGTGTATGCGCTGGCGGCGATCGCTGCCTTCCGGGCGTCGAGGTCGATCTCACACCTGGCGACGTCAATGTCTGCGGTGCGAACCTTCGCTTCCTACTTCGTCGCGCACAACCTGCTTCCCGGGCTGTTCGGCGGGCCCTGGCACTGGCTTGCGGCCGGGCCAGGAAGCAGGTACGCGATCGCCCTGCCGTCGATGCTCATGGTGACGGTGTGCGAAGTCGCTGCTGTCGTCTTGCTGGCCGTCAATCTCTGGATCAGGCCGATCGCGTGGCGAGCCTGGACGATATTCGCCATCTGGGTCGTGCTCGCCGACATGGCGACGGCCATCGTCGGTCGCCTCGGCTTCGGGCTCGTCATCTTTTTCGGGCTCGAGACGCGGTATCTGGCTGATGCCGCGCCCGTGCTCGCGGTCTGCCTCGGGCTGGCCTTGCTTCCGGTTGCCGGGGCAGGCGAGCGAGCCGCCACGGCTCAGGAGGTCCGCAGGCGGCTGCCCATCGGCATCGCCCCGCAATTCGCGGGCATCGCGCTGGTTGCGGCCTTCGTCATCAGCGCGATCTGGTCGGACCAGCGCTACCAGAACGTCACGAACGGCGCGCCCGCCGTCGCGGCCTACATGGCGAACGCAGGCCGGGCCCTGACTCACGCCGCGCCCGGCACCTTCATAGTCGACCAGGCGATGCCTACCAACGCCATACTGCCGACGTTCGGCGCGCTGGCCGATCAGTCCCAGATCATCGGCCCGCTCGCAACGGCCAAGCGGGCGAGGCGGCTGCACTGGATCCGGCAGGCTGCCGGGACGATCGACAACCTGAAGATGTTCGGCGCCGACGGCCGCTTGGTGCCCGCGCTCATCTCGGGCGCCTACAGCATCCGCAGGCCCGGACGCGGACTCAAATCATGCTGGCCGTACCGGCATCGGCGGATCGTGGTGAAGTTCGCGCGTCCCACCTCACCTTTCGCCCAGACGCTGCACATCGGCTACATCTGGGGTGGCGGCGCGCCAGGGTTCCTGGCCGTTCAGTATGGCGACTCGGCTCAGCGGCTCTACCTGACACCGGGAGTGCACAGCGCATACCTGCCTCTCCCTGGATCGCAAGCTCCTGCATCAATAGCTCCCGGATCAGTGAGAGAGTTCGCGATCGACGGTGCGCGGGGCCGCTACCTGTGCGTTGGGGTCGCCGCCGCTGGGAAGCTCGTCCCATTCTGAGTACGGGACTAGCGGGGGATGATGAGCGCGTCGACGGCGATCGCGCCGGTGGGGGAGCAGATCAGCGGGTTAATGTCGAGGGCTTGGATGTGGTCGCCGAGCTCGCTTGCGAGCTCGGCGACGCCTGCGATCGCCTTGGCGATCGCGCCGAGATCGGCTGGGGCGGCGCCGCGGACACCGGCTAGGAGCTTGCTCACCTTGAGGCCGCTGAGCAGGGCGGCGGGCTGCTCAGCGGCAAGCTCGGGCAGCGTGACGGCCCGGTCGGCGAGCAGCTCGACGAGGACGCCGCCGGCCCCGACGACGATCAGCGGCCCGAGATCAGGATCGGTGACCATGCCGAGAGCCAGCTCGACTCCTGCCGGGATCATCTGGCAGACCAGCGCCGCGGGTCCCAGCCTGGTGGCCAGGTCGGCGTAGCCGGCCAGCAGCGCGGGCTCGTCTTTGACGCCAACCAGCACCCCGCCCGCATCTGACTTGTGCGCGATCGCGGGCTCGTCGGTCTTGAGCACGACCGGGTAGCCGATGCGCCCTGCGGCGGCAAGCGCCTCGTCGGCGCTACAGACACGCTCCGTGCGCGCCGCGTCGATGCCGTACTCGGCGAGCAGCGCGAGCCCGGCTGCTCCCGTTTCGCCGCAACGGGCGAGTAGCTGGCCGGCTCTGGCCCGCCTGGCGGGGTCGGCCCCCAGGGACGCATTGGCTGTGCTCGGCGACGGCGGGCCTTCGAGCTGGTCGAGCAGGTGCCGCATCGCCGCCAGCCCGGTCCGCATGCCCTCGAGCACGGGGATTCCGCTGGCGCGCAGCATCGCGGCCGTGCCTGGGTCGATCGCGCTCGGCACGTTGGCGATCACCGCGATCGGCTTGCTTGTCCGCGCGGCGGCGTCCAGCACGGCCAGCTGATAGGAGTCGTCGCCGTCAAGCTCGGTGACCAGGTCGACGGCGAGCGCGACGGCCTGCACGGACTCGTCGTCGGCCAGAGCTGTCAGGCAGTGGGAGACAAGCTCCCTCGTGCTAGCTCCGGTACCCCAGACGTCGAGCGGGTTCGCGGCGATCAGGCCAGGGTCGAGCCGCGCGGTCAGCCTGGCTTTGGTTGACTCGGCCAGTGGCGCGAACGGCACACCGAGCTCATCGGCGACATCAGCCGCGTGCGCCCGTTCCAAGCCAGAGTCGTGGACTGTGGCTATGCCATTCTGCCCGGGGGTGCGCGGCGCCGCGCTCCGCCCGGGAGCGCGAGACTTCGTCAGGAGCGTGAAGAGTTCCAGGGTGTCGGCCATCTCAGCCAGGTCCCCGACCCGGTGTAGGCCGTAGCTGCGGGTGAGCGCCTCCCAGCCGGCGCCGGTGCCGGCGAGGGCACCCGAGTGCGCGGCGACCATGGCCCGGCCGCTGGCCGAGTTGCCTGCGGTGAGGATGACGACGGGCAGATCGCGTTCGGCCGCTTGGGCGAGTACCTGCCTTAGCCTGACCGGATCCCTGATCGCTTCGAGCACAAGCGCGAGCACCCTGGTCTCCGGCTGGCGAAGCGCGTACTCAAGGTAAGAAGGCGCCGTCGTGACGAGTTCCTGGCCTGAGGAAACCGCGACCGTGAAACCGAACGCGCGCCTGGTGCGCAGCAACGCGGAGAACACCGACCCGGAGTGCGTTACTAGTGCCACAGGACCAGCGGGCAGCGGGTCGGGCTCCACGTACCCCATTGCCCGCAGGCCGTAGCTCACGTTCGCGAACCCCATGCAGCCCGCCCCGCACAGCTCCATTCCGGCCGAGGTCGCCGTGAGGGCGAGTCGCCGGCGGTCCGCCTCGGCGGCGTTGCCGAAGACCACGGCGGACCTGCAGCCGGTTTCAGCGGCGAGTGCGAGTTGCTGTTCAAGGCTGGCGTCGGGGACGCCGAGCAGGGCCAGGTCGACCGCCTCGGGCAGATCAGCGAGTGATGTGTAGCAGCGGAGGCCGTCGATCTGCTGGTAGCGGGGGTTCACCGGGTAGACGGCAGGCCTGGCCGGTGACTTGCCGGCCTCGGCCAGCATCCTTGCCCCGAAGCTGCCTGGCCGCGCCGAGGCGCCGACGATCGCGACGCTGCGGGCTTCGAGCATCGCGAGCAAGGCCGGCCCAACGGGGGGTTCTGGGGGGTCGTCCCCCCGGGCAGACGCTGCGGAGCCGGCTTGTTGCCCTGCAATTCTTTCGGTCCGGATGTTTGTGGTCATGCCTGCCTGGACTTGCTGACTGTGTTCCCCCGGCGCTTATCGGCCAGCGCGGCGCGGGCAGCCTGCCAGCCAGGGATGCCGCACACGCCACCCCCGGCATGAGTGGCCGAGCTGCCGTAGTACAGGCCGCCTATCGGAGTGCGGTAGTCGGCGTAGCCGGGAGCTGGCCGCATGTGGAACAGCTGCTCGAGCGAGAGCTCGCCGTGGAAGATGTTCCCGCCGATGAGGCCATATTCGCGCTCCATCTGGTAGGGCCCGACGACGTCGCGGTGCAGCACGGAAGCCTTGAAGTTCGGCGCCACCTCGTCGTAGAGCTCGATCATTCGGTCCGCGTACGCCTCGAGTTCGGCGGTGTGCGGCTCGAGGTTCCAGTCGGCGGGCACCCACTGGGTGAACAGCGACATGACGTGCGTGCCCTGCGGTGACGACGTCGTGTCGAACGTGGTTGGTATCACGCCGTCGCTGAACGGGCGGGCGGCCGGGCGGCCTTCGCGCGCGTCCTGGAACGCCCGCTCGATGAACTCCATCGACGGTGCCATCTCGACCGACCCGGTGTGGTGCTCTTGCAGGTCGCTGCCCGGGTCGGCGGTGAAGTTCGGTAGCTCGGAGAGCGCCAGGTTGATCTTGACAACGCCGCTTCTTGTCTTCCAGTTCTTGATGTCGGTGGCGAAGTCCGATGGCAAGTTCTGCTCGCCGACGTGATCGAGGAACGCCGTACGCGGATGCAGCGTGCTCACGATCGTGCTGGCCTTGAGCTCGTCACCATTGGCCAGCGCGACGCCTACGGCCCTGCCGTTCTCGATCAGGACGCGGCTGACCGGAGCGTTGAGCCTGACCTCGACGCCGAAGCCGCGTGCCGCGGCCCCGATGGCGTCGGCGACCGCGCCCATGCCACCCTCCTGGAAGCCCCAGTTGCCGAGGTGGCCATCGCCGACATCGCCAATCGAGTGGTGCGCCATCACGTAGGCGGTGCCTGGCGCGTAAGGGCCAGCCCACGTGCCGATCACCCCGTTGACCGCCAGCGCGCCTTTGACCTGGGAGGAATCGAACCAGTCGTCGAGCAGGTCGGCGATCGACATGGTCATCAGCCTGGTCACGTCGGCGATCGTTCGTACATTGAGGCCGCGATTGCGCCAGGCGAGCTTCAGCAGGCCGGTCAGGTCGCGCGGCTTGCGCGAGCCGATGTTCGGCGGGACGGTGAGCAGCAGCGGGCCGAGTACCTCGGCCAGGCCGGCCAGCCACGCATCCCAGCGCGGCATCGCCTCAGCATCCTTCTTCGACCACCTGGCGACGGATTCGTAGTTACGCTTGGCATCATCCGCGTAGAGCTTGATCGAGCCGCCTTCAGGAAATGCCTGATAGTACGGCCCCATCGGATAGACCTTGTATCCGTGGCTGGCTAGCTTGAGGTCATTGATAATAGTCGGCGGCATAAGGCTCATGACGTAGGAAAGCCTGGTCACCTTGAACTCAGGAGCATCTGGCCATGGAGATTCTGTGGTCGCGGCACCGCCGGTCTTATGGCGGCTTTCTAGCACCACTGTCCGCGCCCCGGCTCGCGCTAGATAGGCGGCGGCCACTAGGCCGTTATGCCCTCCGCCCACGACGATGGCATCGTATGTTGCGGCCATGGCTGCGCTTTCCTTTCCCGGGCTTTCCAGGCCCCGGCCTTCCAGGCCCCGGCCTTCCAAGCCCTTGCCTTCCAAGCCCTTGCCATCCGGGCCCTGCCTTCCAGGCCCCGACCTGCCAGGCCCCCGCCTTCTTACTGCCGCGGGGGACTGACTGAATGTTCAGTCTAAAATTTTGATACGGTTAGGACAAGTGCTGCGAAGGAAGTAACGGGATGAGACACCAGGTTGGGGGCGTCCAGGCCGGGTTCAGCGTGACCGAGCCCGACCTGTCGGCACCGGGTAATCAGGCGAGGCCTAGCTCGGCCGGAGCCGGGATCGCCGATCAGCGGCGGGGCCAGATGCTGACCGCCGCGCTCGACGTGATCTCGGAGCGCGGCTTCGCCGATACGAGAATCGCCGACATCGCCGAGCGCATCGGGATCAGTCCGGCGCTGGTGATTTACTACTTCAAGACCAAGGATCAGCTTCTGACCGAGGCGATCAGGCATTACGAAGATGCCTGGTACGCCGAGGGCAAGCGCAGGATGGACGCGCTGCCGACGTCGGCCAAACGGCTCGAAGAGTTCGTAGCGATGAATTTGCTGCCTGACGGCGATCCCGAGCCCCAGAGCAACTGGCAGCTATGGCTGGATTTCTGGGTGCAGGCGGCGCGGAACTCGGACGTCGCCATGCTTCGGAGGAAATCGGACGAACGCTGGCGCGAGGTGATTGTCTCGCTGGTACTCGCTGGTCAGGAAGCGGGAGAATTCGCTAGCATCGATCCCCACCAGTTTGCGATCTTCCTCTCGGCGCTTCTCGATGGGCTGACGGTGCAGATCGCACTTGATGATCCGGTAGTCGACCCGGTGAACGCCTTTCAGCTGTGTATGCGCTACATAGCGGATCATCTGGGTTTTGAGTGGGCACCGAGCGGGCGCGCCCACAGGGACGCCGCTGTTGCCCACGCTGGAACAGGGGCTGGTGCAGGGAGGTAGCCGCGATGTCCGGTGGTCAGATCGACCTCGTCTCGCTCAGCAAGCGGTTCGTCGAGCTTGCGGTCGACGATGTGAACCTGACCGTGTCCAGCGGGGAGTTCTTCTCCCTGCTCGGCCCGTCGGGCTGCGGCAAGACCACCACGCTGCGGCTGATTGCTGGCTTTGAGCAGCCGACGTCCGGGCGGGTGCTGCTCGACGGCGTGGATGTGACGAACGTGGCGCCGAACAAGCGGCATGTGAACACGGTGTTCCAGAGCTACGCGCTGTTCCCGTTCCTGAACGTGTACGAAAACGTCGCGTTCGGCTTGCGGAACGCCGGCGCCGATAAGGCGACCATCCGCGGCAAGGTATTCGAAATGCTCGAGCTCGTGTCGCTGACCTCCTACGAGAAGCGGAGGCCGGCCCAGCTTTCCGGTGGCCAGCAGCAGCGGGTGGCGCTGGCCAGGGCCCTCGTGCTCGACCCGGCTGTGCTGTTGCTCGACGAGCCGCTTGGCGCGCTCGACGCCAAGCTGCGCAGGTCGCTCAAAGTTGAGCTCAAGGCGCTGCAGGAACGGGTCGGCATCACATTCCTCTACGTGACGCACGACCAGGAGGAGGCGCTGACGATGTCTGACCGCCTCGCCGTGATGCGCTCGGGCAAGATCGTGCAGATGGGCGGCCCGCACGAGATCTACGACGAGCCAGCAGACACCTACGTTGCCGACTTCCTCGGGGTCTCGAACTTGATGGCCGTCACAGTCGTCGAGCGCGGGCCTGGCTCGCGGTGCACGGTCAAGCTCGGCGAGTCGGTACTGACGGCTGGGTTCGGCGGCCAGCAGCTGCCAGATCGGGCTCACGCGGTCATTAGGCCGGAGCGGGTGCGGATCGAGGAGTTCGGAGCACCCGGGCCGAACCGTGTGCCTGGCATGGTCGAGCGCCTGGTCTATCTGGGCTCGGCCACCCAGATCCTGATCAGGCTGGCGGCTGGCGTGCAGGTGCAGGCGCTCGTCCAGAACGATGGCAGTGCCGCTGACCTGGCCCAGGGAACCCCGGTGCAGGTTCATCTGGCCCCGGACGCTCTGCGGGTGCTGACCGGTGACGATATACCGCAGGACGAGGACGAGTTCGAGGTAGCCGCCGCCAGCTAGCTGCTTGGACGAAATCGGAAGCAGCAACGATCCCACGCTGCTCTCGCAGGCCACCGATCGGGAACAGCAGCTATCCCACGCTGCGATAGCGGCGGGCAAAGGCAGCCGCAGACGCGATGAAATGCCGAATCCATCGCGGGCAAGCCATCACCCGACCTGATGGATTCCCGAATTCACACCCGCTTTCCCGGATGGATTGCCACATCCATCGCAGGGGTTCGTGCAGAGTGCGATGGATTGCCACATCCATCGCACGGGTCACCCGGTCGCGCGACGATAGTCAGGCGTTCAGGTAGGCGAGGACGGCGAGTACGCGGCGGTTGTCATCATCTGAGGGTTCGAGCCCGAGCTTGATGAAAATGCTGGTGCTGTGCTTGCTGACCGCTTTCTCCGAGATGTAAAGGCGCTGAGCGATGGCCCCGTTCGAGCGGCCTTGCGCCATGAGCTCGAGCACCTCGCGCTCGCGTGGGGACAGCGCGGCGATCGGCTCGTCGACCGCGCGCTTGCGCAGCAGCTTGAGTACGACCTCGGGGTCGAGCACGGTCCCGCCCGCGGCGACGGTTCGCAGCGCGTCGATGAACGCCTCGTCGCTGAACACCCTGTCCTTGAGCAGGTAGCCCACTCCGCCTGCCTGGTCGGATAGCAGTTCGCGGGCGTAGAGCTGCTCGACGTACTGGGACAGGACGAGCACGGGTAGGCCGGGAACCTGGCGCCTGGCCTCAAGCGCGACCCGCAAGCCCTCGTCGGTGAACGTGGGCGGCAGCCGCACGTCGATCACTGCGACGTCCGGCTTGTGCTCGAGCAGCGCAGACAGCAGTTCCGGGCCGCTGCCGACTGCTGCGGCCACGTCGATATCGTGCGCCTGCAGCAGCCTGGTCAGGCCGTCCCGTAGCAGGAAAAGGTCTTCGGCGATCACGACGTTCATGTCGCCTCGAATCCTCGCGCACCGACGCCGCTTCCGGAATAGCCGAGCACCTACCGGCGAGGTAGGTCTGGCCCTACCGCAGCTACGCCGTGACGTCGGCGGCGAAGCGCCAGCGGGCGATGCCGACGGCGACCGCCGCCGTGGCCGCGATGCCGATGAGCCCAGCGAGCTGACCAAGGTTCTGGCCGCTGCTGATGAACCTGCTCCAGAAGTTCGTCGGAAGGTAGCCGACCGGGCCGAAGCCCATCCAGGCCTGGACGAAGGACGCTGGCGACAGCCGCCCGATGCTGGCGATGCCGGCGACAAGCAGCGCCAGCAGCATCGATCCCGCCGTGATCGCCATCGTCGCAAGCTGGCCGCGGCCGATTGTGCCCGCAGCGGTGCCGACGGCCGCGAACAGCCCGAGTACGACCGCGGCCCGACCCGCGTCGGCGACCGAGGAGCCGAGACCGGCAAACAGACCGGAATGAGCGGCGGGCAGGCCGGCCGACGCGGCGATCAGCGGCGCCGCCACGGCGAGCACGAGATAGCACGCGGCCAGCGTGGCAACGCCGGCGATCCACGTAGACAGCCACTTCGCCAGCAGTACCCGGCCCCTCCTGCCCTCGCGGCACAGTAGCTGGCGAATGGTGCGCGATCCCCATTCGCCGCCCCAGTGGCCGCCCGCGATCATCGAGATCAGCAGCAGGCCAGGCAGCGAGGCGAGCATGCCGGCCGCGACCTGGCCGACCTCGCCCGGCTGGGTCAGCTTGCTGGTCGCCAGGGCCGCAGCACGAGCGGCGGCGTGGGAGTGCGCGATCACCTGCCGGCACTGGGCGGTCGCTGCTCGCGCGCACACATCGGGTATGCGCGGGCTGGCCAGCCCGGCATGCGCGTTGTGCGCCGCGCCCCAGGTGATCAGCAGGCAGAACGCCACGATCGCGAGCGCGGTGCCCCACACCAGAGGCCTGACGATCTTGCGGAGCTCAGCCGCCAGCAGCCACGGCATGCGCGTCCTCCCCGACGATCTCCATGAACCGGTCTTCGAGTCGCGGCAGCTCAACGGTCACCGACTCCGCGATCACCCCTCCCGCCGCGAGGGCAGCGTTCACGTCCCTGCCGCTGTCGTGCTCGACAACGAACTCGCCATCGCGCGTTCGCGACCCAGCCTGCAGCGCCCAGCGTGAGAGCAGCCGGAACGCAGACTCGGCGTCGGTCTCGGCTACCCGCACGCGGACCCGCCGCCTGGCAGTGCCGAGCCGGGCCGGCGGACCTTCCTCGACAAGGCGGCCCCTGACGATCACCGCGACCCGGTCGCAGACCTGCTCGACTTCGGCCAGCAGGTGACTGGACATGAAGACGGTGGTGCCGTCGCTTGCTAGCTCGCCCAAAAGCCCTCTGATCTCCCTGATGCCCGGCGGGTCGAGCCCGTTGGTCGGCTCATCGATAATCATCAGCGGCGGCCGGCCGAGCATCGCGACGGCCAAACCGAGCCGCTGGCGCATGCCCTGCGAGTAGGTGCGAACCTTGCGGTCCGCGACCTCGCTCAAGCCGGTGGCGTTGAGCACGCGGCTCACCTCGCGGCCGCCGCGAGCGCCACCCGACCAGGTCGACACTTGAAGGTTCTGACTGCCGGTCAGCCACGGATAGAAGGCCGGCTCCTCGATCATCGACCCGGTGAGCCGTACGGCCTGGGGGTCAGGCATCGGCCGGCCGAGCAGCCTGATCTGCCCGGAGGTCGGGCCGATCAGGCCGAGCAGCATCCGGATCGTCGTCGTCTTGCCCGCCCCGTTAGGCCCGAGGAAGCCGTATACCTGCCCGCGGCCGACCTCCAGGTCAAGTTCGCTCACCGCGACGGTGCCGCCGAACCGCTTCGTCAGGCGCGCGCAGCTGATGACGTTCATGCCCGACAGGCTAAGGAGACACCTGTTGGCCGGGCTTCCCCCGCGAGAGGGAAGCGGCATCACCTTCTAGGGCGAGACTTTCTGCGGCGAGAGCGCGCACGGCACCTCGATCGCCACGATCGTCGGCCCGCCTGGCGGGCTGTTCAGCGCGAGCACTCCGTCGAATGCCGCTAGTCTTCGTTCCAGGCCCAGCAGTCCGGTGCCGCGCTGGGTGTCGGCGCCGCCACATCCGTCGTCTATCACGGTGATTCGTAGCGAACCGTCGGCGTACCACATCCTGATCTGCACCTGTCGCGCCGCCGAGTGCTTGACCGCGTTGGTGAGGGCCTCGGCGACGGCGAAGTAGCAGGCGGTCTCCACGGGCAGGTCGGGCCGACCTGCGAGGTCGATGTCGACCTCCGTACGCAGCGGTGTGTCGAGTGCTAGCGCTCTCACAGCGTCGGCGAGACCACGGTCGGCGAGAACGGGAGGGCAGATCCCGCGTACCAGGTCACGCAGATCGTCGAGCACCTTGGCCGACGTGATCCTGGCGTCGGCGACAAGCGTGGCCGCAACTTCGGGGCTGGTCGGGATCAGGTACTCGGCCGCTCGCAGGCTCATCCCGAGCGCGACGAGCCTGGCCTGGGCACCGTCGTGCAGGTCGCGTTCCAGCCGGCGCAGCTGAGCTGTCGCGCTGTCCACCGCGTCGGCGCGGGTGCTCGTGAGCCGTACCACCCGGCTCGCCAGCTCGGCGTCGGCGGCCGACCGGAATAGCGCCCTGGTCCTGTCGTCGATCGCACGAGGCGCGAGCCAGAGGCCAATGCCAGCGAACGCGAGCCCGACGAACCCGGCGCCGAATGCGCTCAGCCTGCTGTGCACCCACACCGGCCCGTAGCGGACGAACACGGTATACGGCGACGGGAGCGGAACATGCGCTGGCCAAAGGGCGCCAAGGGCGATGCCATACAGACCGAAAAGGATCAGCCCAGCTAGCGCGATGTCGGCTGCGATGGCCGGGAAGCGAATGACCAGAACGAGCGCGACCAGAACGACAACGGCGGTCTGCGTAAACGTCCACCAGGGGATCTCAAGCCAGAATCTGCGTCCGAGCAACTCGACGCCCATGCCAATGACAGGGAGCAGGAGCAAGCCCCACCTTGGGCGGCCAGGTCGCCCGGTGATGCGCGGTCGCTCTCTGAGCACCCGCTTGGCTACGGGTCCGTTCTTGTCGATCGCCCGCCAGGTCAGCCACAGCCCAGCCGCGATCATGGCGTAGGCCTGGAGCAGCAGGTTCTGCGGGAAGGCGCCGACGCGCAACAGGCCGGGTACGGAATTGAACTGGGCCAGCGAATAGCCGCCGAGTATGAAGGCGCGCAGCACGAGGAGCGTGAAGATGCCCGAGCACACTAGGGCGAGCGGCACGATCTTGGAGTTGAGGTAGCGCGGCAAGAGCGTCCAGCCAACTAGTGCGAGCCCCGACGAGGCCAGCACATATTCGACCTTGACGTTCGTGGGCAGCGTTGCCACCGCGATGACGGCTGGGAGCAGAAAGATCCCGAGCCCGAGCTTGCTCAGCCGTTCGCTGATCGGCCTGTGGCGAAACGCCGGGTCGCGCAGCCGACGCCGCAACACCAACGCGAACCAGCCCAGATAGCCGATGATGAGCAATATGACGGCCACGCCGCCGAAGGTCCAATGCATCGCGTCACTCCCTGGGCTCTGCCGCCCAGCTCCATTGGCGGCATTCCTCATCGTGACGCAGCGCGAGCGCGCTCGTAATGGCCTACGACCTACATCTGAGGTAGGGATAACCCCACCGCTCGACTAGCCCGGAGGCGCCATGCGAGAAACGGTGACGTCCGTCACAACGCCGGCCGGCGACCTGCGGGCTATCGTGCGGCAC
>Ga0126381_100007785_pt1 | contig 11941 bp, 11 predicted proteins | sample PanSoiMetPlot_28_FD_96465 | JGI IMG/M metagenome (GOLD analysis project Ga0126381, IMG submission 96465) | Tropical forest soil microbial communities from Panama - MetaG Plot_28 | ecosystem: Environmental > Terrestrial > Soil > Tropical forest > Bulk soil | place: Panama | collected 2016-02-17
CAAATCGCCATGGTCGTATGTAATGCTTCAGCGATACTCTCCAGTTCCGCACTCGGCGGCTGGCTGTCGAATATTACGCCCCATGAACACAAAAACCCGTTGAGCAAGTGGATGAATATCGCTCTCATCAGTGGAATGGGGGTCATTGTGGCAGCGGGCGGCGAGTTTGTGCAGCGGTTGCCCGTGATCTCAGCAGCACTCTTGATGGGCGCCATCGTGTTCTTACCGACGGCCATTTTCCTGTTCATGCCCGCACCGGGGCCGGACCGCCGCCTGGCCAGCGAGAGCTTCGGGCAATTCAACCGTGAAGTCATCTCATTGCTACGGCGACGCGAAGTGGTTATCGTACTGCTGCTGTTCCTCTCACCTTGCAGTACCTTCGTTTTAACGAATCTGCTGGGTGGGCTCGGTGCAGATTTCCATGCCTCTGCCCGCACCGTCAGCCTAGCCGGAGGAACTGGCGCATTTATTCCAGGGCTTCTCGGCTGCTTCCTGTTTCCAGTTGTCGCGCAGCGCCTGCGCCTGCGCTCGTTCTACTTCGCCAATGGCATTGTCGGCTGCCTGTTTACACTGAGCCTTGTCATAATGCCCCACACGAGCTTCACTTTCGCACTAGCGGTGTTTGGTGAGTTCCTGTTCCAAGCAATCGCGTTCTCGATCCAGATCGGGATCGTATTCGAAGCCATTGGCCCCAATAATCCGCTGGCAGCTACTACATTCGCTTTCCTCACCGCCGCCACCAACATCCCCGTCACCTATCTCACCGTCATTGACGGCCACGCATACTCGATCGCAGGCATCACTGGCACTCTTTTCGCCGATGCGGGCATCGGCATCACCGCCTGCATTGCAGCGGCCATCCTCCTCGCCAGGTTCAGTTCCCCCCGTGCGGGAATAAGCCCGCTCATCCAGCCCGAAGCCGCACGCGAGGAAACCTAGTCCGACAGCGTCCTGTACCCGGCGTTCTGGGCGTGTGACCGGCAATCCGGAACTTTCGGGAATGGTGGGCGTCCACCGTGACACTTCGGTTGAAATGTCCGAATTGCCGACACTCCGGAATTACTGGCAAAACATCTGGTTCTGAGGATAGACACCAGTACCACTGCGGGACTGGCACAGGATTCGCGTTCCTACCCTCGTGTGGGTGAACCGCGATCACGTCATGAGGACCCTTTCCCTTTGGATACCGAATGAAGTCCACTGCGTTTTCAGTAGCACAGGCTTGTCGCTTGCCATCAGATACGCCGTCGCCGTGACGCGTGACCAGACAGGAACCGGAGTCTTGGCACAGGCCACTGCAGACACTACCGCCGAGGGTCATCAAGAAACACTTTCAGTTGATCTTGATCTGCATAGAGCCACGGCTGGAGCCTACTTCCTCGCCACTACGCACGAGCAGGATCAGGCAGCGTATTACTACGCGCTGCAAATCAAATAGCTGCCGCCCTAGCGTTGTTCTGTCACGCATCGTTTCGCCGAGCGCATTGTTTAGAATGGGCAGCGATGGTCGCTGAACAAAAAAACATCACCCGCCGCCAATTCGTGTCTCGATCCGCGCTTTTGACAAGTGGCATCTCCCTCATCCTGGATTCCGCTGCCACTAACCTAGTCGCCGAAACAGAGACCGCATTCTCCGCATATCAGCAGCGTCGGCGCGCCGCTCTCTGGGGCCTCCTCGGCGATCTGCCCTGGCAGCATGAACCCGCGCCGCCCAAACTTGTCCGCACGGAGGAACACGATCAGTACACTCTAGAGCGGCTTGTCCTCGATCTGAACGGGATTGAACCGGTTCCTGCGCTTCTGTTGATCCCCAAACGACTCAAGCGTCCTGCGCCCGGCCTCCTCTTCATTCACTGGCACGCAGGAATGTACGGCTTGGGCAAGGAACAACTTCTCAAGGGAACCAGCGTTCAACCTGCCTATGCTCCTGTCCTCGCTGAGATGGGAGTGGTCACGCTGGCCATCGACAGTTGGTGCTTTGGTGAGCGCCAGCACGACACCAACGGCCACCGCGGAGAGGAGGACGCCTTCAAGCTCATGCTCTGGCGCGGCCAGGTGCTCTGGGGCATGATGATGTTCGACGAATTCCGCGCTTTCTCTTACCTCGCAAGCCGGCCTGAAGTGGATCCGCAAAGGCTGGGCGTGACTGGTATGTCGATGGGGGCCACCAAGACTTGGTGGCTTGCCGCACTCGATCCCCGTGTCAAATTGGCCATTGACCTTTGTTGCCTGACCGATTTCGACTCGCTCATCGCTGCGCACAATCTCAGCGGTCACAGCATTTTCTATTACGTTCCATCGTTGTTGAAGCAATTCGATACCACTGCGATCAACGAGTTGATCGTTCCGCGGCCTCATCTCAGCGTCAACGGCCGCAAGGATCCTCTTACGCCGCCCGCCGGGGTGGAGAAGATTCGCGATAATCTATCACCGTTTTATCGGCAATACGGCCACCAGGAGGACTGCCGCATCGAGCTGTTCGATTGCGCTCACGAGGAAACCCCTGAAATGCGCAGCCTAGTCATCGACTGGATACGGAGATATCTGGCTACAGGCTAATCCCGATCCTGCCCTTAAGGAAGAGGATGTTGCGGTGTTTACTGTCCGACACGCCATGGGGACGTTGTTTTCCAGGAAAGCAACTGGTTGTCGGCCCAATCGGTGGATTTGTCGGTGTGACATGTAGTACACGGGTTCGGCATTTTGTACTTGGCTGTCATCGCCGGCGTGATGAACTGGAAGGTGTGAGAACGGACGAAGGATCCGGGAACGCCTTCGCTTTCGATTCTGGGCATGTGACAGGCCATGCACTGACTCCCTGGGCTGCCATCCTTATGGTGGGTGTGTTCTTCGAGGCTCGCGGTATGAGGTCCGTTGGGCGAACCCGGACTATGGCAATCAAGGCATAGCTTGTCTGCCGGCTTGCGAAGCTGAGCGTAATTGTCAGTGCCGTGGACATCGTGGCAGGTCGCGCAAGTTACTCCGTGGCGATACATTACGCTTTGCACGAAATCATTCCCCTGCATGCGGTTCTTGTGGGCTGTGCCATCTGCAAAATGCAAGAAGTCGGTTTGACCAAGGGTGATGTTTTCGAGCTTCCAGTAATCCTGAAGTCGCAGGCCAACGTGGTAACCAACGGGCCAGTCATAGGCTTTGCCCTCGATAAGGCCAGTACGAGGCCGCCCCTGGGAATGACACTGAATGCACGTGTCGTCTGACGCAACATCATCCATTTCCGATGGGTTCAGGATGTTAGTGCGGGTCGGGTGCGCCACGTGTTCGCTTCCTGGCCCGTGGCAACGTTCGCATCCGACATTCCATTCCGCGACCTGCTTGGTGTGGACGTCATAGTTGACCGAATGGCAACCGTCACAGGTTGGACCGGTTGGACGCTGCATGTTGTCAGATGGGTAGTAAGCCGTCCACCAATCAGCTCCAGTATCGGCAATGTGATATTTGAGCCATTTCTTGTTGCCAACATCCCACTGCACAGGCAGCGGATAGTAGTCGTCTCCAACTTTCGTTTCGATGCAAAACTACTCGCATGGTCCGCCGCCTAAGCCCCTCGAGGGTGTAGAGGTGAGCAAGGGAGGTGTTCCATGGAGATTCGCACCATCGGTATCGATCTGGGAAAGACTGTCTTTCACCTTGTGGGTGTCAACGCCCGGGGTGAAGTTGTGGTTCGCAAAAAGTGTTCGCGGACTCAGCTACTGCGCTTTGCATCGAACCTTCGCGAGTGCCTGATCGGCATGGAGGCCTGCGGAGGATCTCATTTTCTAGGCCGTGCTCTACGCGAACAGGGGCATGACGTGCGCCTGATGCCGGCCCAGTACGTCAAGCCATACGTAAAGACCAACAAAAATGACTACATCGATGCCGAAGCCATTGCCGAGGCTGTAACCCGTCCCACGATGCGCTTTGTGCCCATCAAGAGCGACGATCAGCTCGACCTGCAGTCGCTGCATCGAGTACGTGAACGGTGGGTCGTGCGCCGCACCGCGGTGATCAACCAAATTCGCGGATTGTTGCTTGAGCGTGGCATCACGATGCGCAAGGGTCGCCAACATCTTGAAGCTTGGCTACCCGGCATGCTGGAAGACGCCGACAACAAACTGTCCGGTGCATTGCGAGTACTGCTAACACAGCTGCGGCGGGAGATGCAGTATCTGCACAGACAGATCGAGGAATCTGACAAGCTGATCGTGCGCATCGCCGGCGACCTTGAACCATGCAGGCGTCTGGTCGCCATCCCCGGCATTGGACCCTTAATCGCCACGGCCACGATCGCGGCCATCGGCAACGGCGCTGCCTTTCAAGAAGAGCCAAGGATTTGCTGCCTGGTTAGGGGTGGTTCCGGGTGAGCACTCCACAGGTGGCAAGCAGCAGCTCTCAACTCGAGAGCAGATTGCGTAAGTTTGACGAATCGCTCAAGGGCGTCTAACTCAGATGGGTTTGCGAAACTTCCGTATTTCGACAAACCGGACACAACCAGATTCCACGCACGGTGGATATCTCCAAGTGCAACGTATACGCTTAAGAAGGATCAAAGCGCAGGAGCGACCTCGGCCCTCGCCGTCGTCTGATGGCGGTTCCCGGCGTTGGACCTGTGACGGCGACGGCGGTTGTGGCTGCGATTGGTAGCGGCGCAGAGTTCAGAAAAGGACCGTTTACCGCATGGCTGGGACTGGTACCGGAGCAGCACTCAACGCGCGGGAAGCAGAAATTGCCGGGATCAGCGAGCGTGGAAATCACTACCTGCGAAGACTTCTCGTGCACGGAGCCCACGCGGTGCGGCAGTGCAGGGCCAGGAGTCGCCCGGCCGCATCGCATGGCTGGGTCAGCTCTCGTCGCGTGCTCACACCAATTGTCGTGGTGGCCCTGGCCAGCAAGATGGCCCGCATCACTTTTCGGCTTGCGACACGGCGGCGGACCATACATTCCGTGTTGCGGAACAACCGGACAGGGAGTCGTTATAGAGGGCCTCTGGTGACGGCGTAACATCAGCGCATGAACGAATCCCAAGACGCAGTCGTACAACTCTGGAATGCGTTAAGGGCCGAAGAAATTGAGCGCATCGAGCATCGCCGCTCTCTGATTGAGCAGGGAACTATACCAAGGGAACAGGGCACCGCGATCATCGCACACCATCAAAGAATCGTGGAGATCTACGACCAGCTGATTAATGCTGTCCCATTTGCTCCCGATTCCTGGTAGCGGCTCTTTTGTGCTACCTCGCCGCCTGACTTCGACTCCGTTGGCGAACGCCGGAAGAGTGTTGACCGATGTATAGTCGACGTGTCGCCGTCAATCCCATTTTACGCCGCCTTACGAGCAACCCAGAGAATTGATTTCCCTAACAGGTTCCTACTCGAGAGGACCGCCGACGGATAGACGTCGTGCACGGTCCACAAGGATGTCTTTTACCCTGACGCGAGGGATATAATCCGCCCTGACCATGCCGCTCGCTGCGAGTACGAGGCTTGATGACTACGAGATTCTCGCCCTCTTGGGTGCAGGCGGAATGGGCGAGGTCTATCGCGCCCGTGATCCTGCCCTGAAACGCGAGGTCGCGATTAAGGTACTGCCGTCTTTTGTTACGCAAGACAGCAGCCGCCTGAGCCGTTCCGGTTGATGTCATGACCGTCCCCCGCGCCGTTTCACAACTCCTGGCGGGCCAACGGGCAGCTAAGTCGAAGGATCCTGTCAGGAGGCCTTTTCGAGGGACCCACAGAGGCGCCTTCGCGGGCGCGCCTGCTGAGCGCCAACTGGACCGCCGAGTGGAGTTGAGCGGCACTGTGCGGTTTGGTCAAGAATGCATTCGGCATGGAGGACTGTGCCTCCGAAAGGGTCGCCTGATAGAACCTCGCCGTCAGGAAAACAATTGGAATGTGGAATTGTTCCCACAGTATCGCAGCGGCTTCTGTTCCTTTCATTCTTCCTGCTAGGCTCACGTCCATGATGACAATGTCAGGCATCGAGGATTGAACCTTGTCGATCACTTGTTCTCCTGAGGGAACGACGGTGATGACATGATGATTGAGCTCCGTCAGCTGATCTTGCAGATCGGAAGCGAGGAGCCAGTCATCTTCAACGATCATCACGCGCGCTTTGCGTTGGTCTGGCGGTTGTGTGACCTCTCACCAGTTCTTCTAGCCGGGCCGACATCTCGGACGATCGCAAACAGTAATCGACTGGCACAGCATTCATAGCCGATTGCGGCATGGATGGGTAGGTCGCCTCCGAAGGATCCTGAGCAATCGTCACTCCTCCATGCTTCCGTATTTCCCAGCATCTTGCTGTACCGTCATAGAGTGTCCCGCTGAGCAGGATCCCGATCACTCGCTCACCGTATGCGTGCACCGCGAACGTGAACAATTCATCGATCGTCTTTCGCGGAATCGCTGGTGCATCAGCCCGCAAACTCAGCACACCACCTTCGATGACCATTTCCACGCGACGCGGAGCCACGTAGATGTGATCGCCTACAAATCTCTCCCCAGTCTGTGCAAGAGTGGTACTCAGGTTGGATGAGCGGGTGATGATATCAGGAAGATAATCGGGTCCTTCCACCTTCCCCCTGTGGATAGTCACGAATACGGCAACATGAAGGTCATTAGGCAGTTGAGACAAGACCTGTTGTAGCGGCTTCAGACTGCCCGCAGAGCCACCAATCACGATGATGTCGCGAGTGAACATTTCAGAGTGAGAGTATAGCTGAGCAGGCTCTAACCACCGGAATATGATTGGCAAGCGAAATGCGCATTTTGGCAGACAACCCTTGCCAGACCGGGCAGGCATGCACTGTCGAAGAAAGGGCTTTCTGCGCTGGTTCCCGAAATTGGGTGCATCGCGGTAGGCTAGGCGGAACAACCGGATGCCCTCATGCTGGAAAAGAGAAAATTCCATGGTGTCACCGCGCTTGGCTCGGGAGCAACCGAACCTCCCCTCACGGCCGTCTTTCAGAAGGGCAGGAGACATTCAGGATGGCCGGTTCCGACGATCACGCTCGGAGATGCCAGAAGCTGTTTGAGGAGAGCGCCATGCTCCGCTCCAGCGCGATCCGCTCCCAGCTAATGACTGTCCGTACCTTCTGCGATCTTGCTGAGTTCGAAGTGCAGCGCGAAGCGAACAATGAAGCCCGGATGATTCTCACGAGAATTCGCAAAGCGCTATCGGTGATCGATCGTCATCTGCGGAAGCCGGGGCACGTCCCACGCAGTGAGTTTGAGAACCTAGCGCATCTTTACGTCGATTTGATGGTGCGGGTGCAGCGGATTGAGACGGCTCTCGATTCTTGATGATGGGCGGCGCATCGCTGACCTTGACAGAACGTGTTTTAGCTTCTCAAGGGAGCCTTGATCAGCGCGCCTGCACCCTTTTCCAGTCGCCGACATCTCGTTCACCAGGGCAGCCACGAGCCTGTCAACCAAAATATGGTCAGCCTCAGCCAATTGCGCGGCGTACTCTCTTCATGGCAGTTGCTTTTATATAGGATAAGGATTCCCTCGGAGTTCGGACGCGAAATCTCCAAAAGCGCAGAGATGGGCTCAGTAGAAAAAGGCATCTACAATCGGTCTGTGGCCGTTACCCTCTGCCCATTCTGAAGTTCTGGACCAATCGATCCCCGTATCTCTAGTAATGTGAATGAGAAAGCCGCGCCTTGGGTCTCTTGAGGAGCCAGAAGCGCAGATTGAGATGGATGGAAGAACTGAAATGGGATTCGCGGAGTGGTTTGGACTGTTTGGTAAGCGGGCGCTGATCACTGGCGCTAGCCGCGGCCTTGGTCGCGAGATGGCGTTGGCCATTGCCGAAGCGGGTGCAGATATCGTCATCACGGGTCGCACTCAGAACACACTAGACCGTACAGCGGCAGAGATTCGGGCGCTGAGCCGTCAGGCATGGCCCATCAAGACCGATATGGCAATTCCCGAGGAGTGTCAGGCCACCTGCGAGCGTATTCTAGAAGAGATCGGCCCGATCGATATTCTGGTGAACAATGTTGGTAACCGTGAGGTTACCGCCGCCATTCAAGAGGAGTCCCTTGCAGCCTGGCGCTCCTCTATCGATCTCAATCTGACGAGCTGCTTTCTTTCCACTAGGATCATTGGCGCGTCGATGGTGGCACAAGGTAATGGAGGCCGCATTATCAACATCGCGTCCATCAGCGCCTTGATTGCTAACCGAGGAATTGGAGGCCGCGACTACGAAACCAGCAAGGCCGCCGTCTTGCACTTTACACGTTGTGTCGCGGTCGACTGGGCGCCGCACGGCATAACGGTAAACGCGATCTGTCCTGGACTGTTCATGACCGATGCGAATCGCGAGTGGAAGCGGAAGCGCCCTGATATCATCGAAGCCTTTGTCGTTAATGTTCCGATGAGACGGGCAGGCGATCCGCCTGAGATTGGTCCATTGGCGGTTTACCTCGCCAGTCCAGCGGCCGCCTATGTTACAGGCGCTGCTTATGTCATCGATGGTGGCTACACGCTCTGGTAGGAGAGTCTTGGAAGAGGTGCCACGTTAAGATCCTGGATGTAAATATCTTTGCAGGAACGCAAGCTCTTGTTGCATGGAATCGAGCCGGTGTTCCGGACTGCGGAACCCATGACCTTCATGTGGATAGGTAACGTAGTTATAGGTCTTGCCCGCCTTCTTTAGGGCGGTCACGAATTCTACTGACTCTTGCGGTGGAACTTGCGGATCTTCTTCCCCATGCATGATCAGAAGCGGCGTCTTGATCCTGTCAACGTCGGGGAGCACATTTGCCTTCCGATAGACCGCGGGTTGTTCCGCGGGCGTTCCACCCATTTTGGTCTCCCAACGAATTTTTGAATTGCGATTCGTGTACTGCAGGAAGAGTGCGCGATCGACAACGCCAAACATCTCGATTCCTGCAGCAAAGGTATCCGGGAGCTTGGTTACAGCGTTCGCGACAACAGTACCTCCGTGGCTGCCGCCGCCAATGCCGACGCGTGAGGGGTCAGCGAATCCCTGGTCAACCAGATAATGAACAGCCGCGGCGATGTCATCGATTTCCCCGCCACCCGAATCTTTGACGTTCAGATTGCGGAACCTTTCTCCATAACCTGTGCTGCCGCGAAAGTTGGGCTCGAATATCAAGAATCCTTCCTGCGCGAGAAACAGTGACCAAGGTGAAAGGCTCAACATGACCTGACCCTCGGGACCTCCGTGTGCCCAGATGACTGTGGGATAGCGAACTCCAGATTTGAAACCCAGAGGACGAAACAGAATGCCCGCGAGCGGCAAACCATCTTTCCCCTTGAAGCGGGCGACCTCCGGAGCAGGAAGGTTTGCCTGTTCAAAGATCGAAGGCAGTAGTGGTTCTAACGGCTGAGGTTTACTGCTGGCGTGTATCGAAGCAACGTATGTTACCGGCTCGCGGAGTGGCGTTCCTCGCCCGAAGTAGAGTCTGCTGCTGTCTGGTGACCACTGAGGGTCGTTCTCCACGCCATCGAGATGCGTCAGTTGCCATGACGCGGAGCCATCCAGAGGGACAATCCAGATGTGGCGTTCTTCAGGAAGATTGCGGTTAGAAACCACAGCAATCCATTTTCCGTTTGGAGCGTACACCGGCGTTTCATCTTCCCACTCGCCCGTAGTGAGCTGTCGTGGCTTGCCTCCTGTAGCAGCAATAAGAAAGACCTTGTCCCAACCGGTTTCCTGCAGCACCACGGCAAGCGTCTGCCCATCTGGAGACCATGAGGTTGTATTCACAGCCCACGCGCCGCCCAAATCATTCCTGGCGGTGTAGATAGTGCGCGGATCCCCCGTCGCCGTTCCTGAATTCTGATCAAAGGTGACTATATTGAGCTTGCCGGAGAAAAACTCGCGCGAACGCTCGGTATACGAAATTTTATTTCCATCAGGTGACCAGACAGGATTCGGTGCGAAACGATCCGACGAGACTGCATCGCCTCCATCCAGCGCGGAACTGGCGACGACATCGCCACCTGTATAGATTTCAGTCGAAGCGATTAGATGCTCTGTCTTACCATCGTCGCTTACGACATAAAGCTGATTCCATCCTCTACGTCCGGACTCATAGAGGATCCATTTGCCGTTGGGATTCCATTTGGGCAAGTGATCGGTTGCGCCCCGCGGGTCGCCGGGGCCAGCCGGGTCATCCGTCAGCTTGACCGGCTCTCCGCCAGAAACGGATACCACCCAAATCTGTCCCTGACTAACGTAACCCAGCTTCTTGCTGTCCGGGGACCAACTGATTTCGGACTTGGCCCCCTGAGTTGAAGTCACCGGGACCGCCGCGCCGCCGTCTACAGGCCGGAGTACGATCTGCCCCTTTTCAATCGCGGCAAAGTGCTTCCCATCAGGTGCCAGCACACCAGCGAGACCAGCAAACGGATTCAGAGACACAAGATCCTGAAGTGTTATAGGACGCCGCTGCTGACCTGAAGCTGGTATGGAAACCACGACGCCAATCGCTAACAAAACTATTGAAAATCGCTGCAGTGTCTTCATCGAAATATCTCCTTGCATGTTCTTCATCTTGCGTGTTCTTCATCGGAGCCTCAAAAGACGAATTTGCCCAACAGTACCAAGACGCGGCCAGAGACAATAGCGCCTTGCCCAGTGCCGTAAATGCTCGTCGGCGAGCTAACGGTATTGGTGATCAGGCCTCGAGAGCCGGAAGTGATATTTCCATTGGGAACGGCGAAGTTGGCGTGATTGAAAAGATTGTAGGCAGTAACGCCAAGTTCAAAGGAAGCGCCTTCCTTCACAGCGATCTTCTTGGTGAGTTGGCTGGCTACACTGGAGAAACCCGGTCCACGGAAGATATTGGGAGCAGTGTTCCCGAAGTCTGCCTGCTGATATGGATTTGCCGCCGACGCTGTCGATGCAGCGAATTGATTGGCATTGAAGCAAGGCGTGGTTACAGCATCTCGCGAGCAATGTTTTCCTACGATGCTCGTGTCAAGCAGATCGGCGAGGACCGGACCGCCAAATGTCGGTGAGAGGAGACCTGGAATCTGGCTGTTGGTCGCAGAGAAGGGACGTCCGCTGTAGAGGTAAAGCTTTCCACCAAGCGTCCAGCCGCCAAGTGTGGACTGTAGCCACCGGTTGTTCTGCTTCGGCGCGACCCATAGAAGGTCCGCGGTGAAGTTATTCGGGGTGTCGAAGTTGGTGGGACCATACCCAGCGCGCAAATCATAAGGGTTATAAACAGACAGTGTCGTAGAGGTTCCCGAGGGTGGATTGAGTTGAAGGGCATGGCTCCAGGTGTAGAACGCCTGCCCTTGGAATCCGTGGCTGAATGCGTGACGCAGCTGCGCGGTGAGACCGTCATAATTCGAATACCCGGAGACAAGAATCTGGCTCACCGTGGAAAAGCGTGGATCAGGTATAGCCTGGGGCAAACCGCCAAATCCGTTGAGATACCGGCTGGGAGTTCCAATGTAAGCGTTCGCGTCCGCATTCGTGTTTGATTCGTCGTATCCATGATTGCCGGCATAGGTAAGCGTGAAGACGTCGTGTTTTCCGAGCGGTTGTTCTATTTGGAGGCTCCACTCAATGACCTTGATCGTGTGGAAATGAGTGGGATTGGAATAAAAGGTTGGAGTTGCAAACTTTACTTTGCCGAGCGCTTGTTGGAGTTGAATGAGGTTATCACCTTTGAAAAAGCCGTTCTGAAAGGCTTGATTCGATGCAATTGCGACCGCTTGTGAGCTATTGGGGTCATCGCTGAGAGAGACATCACCATAATTCACGGTCGGAGTAAACTTGTTCGGCGCATTGCCGAAGACGCTAGCCGTGATGTTTCCAGGGAATGTGTTCGCGAAAAGTCCGACGCCACCCCGAATCACAAAGCCGCCATCGCCACGCGGGGAGTAAGCAATGCCCAAGCGCGGTTCGGTCACAATGCCTTCAAGGTTGGCGAAGGTCTTATTCAGTCCGGTCTCAATGG
>Ga0126381_100007786_pt1 | contig 11941 bp, 10 predicted proteins | sample PanSoiMetPlot_28_FD_96465 | JGI IMG/M metagenome (GOLD analysis project Ga0126381, IMG submission 96465) | Tropical forest soil microbial communities from Panama - MetaG Plot_28 | ecosystem: Environmental > Terrestrial > Soil > Tropical forest > Bulk soil | place: Panama | collected 2016-02-17
CTTGCCGTGAGGGCCATGATCGTGAGGGTCGGGCCGACGTTTCCGCTCGACACCGAGCAGCTGGCGTCGGTCCTGAACGAGCACAACCAGTCGTGGGACGTGCCCAACCTCTTCATCACCGACGCCAGCTGCTCGGTGTCGAGCGGAAACGTCGGCCCGACCCTCACGATCATGGCCCTCACGGCAAGAGCTTGCGAGTACATCGCCAAGGAGCACGGCAGCGGAACACTGTGATGACAAGAGCGACTATGCGCGTCATCAGGGTGGTGCCGTAAGTCCTGCCTACGACATCACGCGGCCCGGCGAAATCGCGCGGCAGGGCGTTCGCGCCGCTCCGCTCTCGCCAGTACCGGCGCTGGTTCTTCAGCCAGATCCTGTCCTCATCTGGCAGCTCGACGCAGGCCGCGGGCCAGGGCTGGCTGATCGTCCAGCTCCACGGCGGCGGTCTCGCCCTCGCGGCCGCCACCGGGGCGCTGTTCCTGCCGTCCCTGCTGTTCAGTCCGCAGTTCGGCGCGCTGGCGGACCGGCGCGACCCGCGCACCATCCTCATCTTCACGCAGTGCGCGATGGCCGTGCTCGCCGGCACGTCCGCGGCGCTGACCGCGACCGGCGTCATGACCATCGGGCTGCTCATCGTCATGGCCTTCGTCATGGGGGTAGCGTTCGCGATGGACGCGCCGGCCCGGCAGGTGTACGTCATGGGGCTGGTCGGCGGCGAGAACGTCGCGAGCGCCATCAGCCTGAACGAAGTGGTACTGAACGCCTCGCGAGCGATCGGCCCGGCGTTCGGCGGGGTCGTCATCGCCCTCACCAGCGTGTGGTGCTGCTTCCTGTTCAATGCCCTGTCCTTCCTGCCGGCGCTCGCCGTGCTGCTGCTCCAGCGGCCGGCCGCACCTGGCCCGCCTCGCCGCGCGGAGCGCGCGAGCGTGCGCGAGGGCATCAGGTACGCGCTCACCTCGCCGCCGATCGTGGCCACCCTGGTCATGGCCGTGACGTCCGGGTCCGTCATCAGCGTCGGCGTGATCGTCCCGCTGCTCGCGACCAAGGTCCTGCATGTGGGCGGGGCCGAGTACGGCGCGATGCTCGGCGCCTTCGGCTTCGGTGCGGTCCCCGGCGCGATGTGCGCGGCAGCCAGCGGGCCAAGGCCATCCGGCCCCGAGGTCCGTCGGCTCGCCCTCACCATGGGCGTCGTCGTGGTGGCGTGCGCGTTCGCGCCCAACTTCCCGCTCGCCCTCGCCGGGTTCGCGGCCGTCGGCGCGACCTCGATCTGGTTCATCGCGCGGGCGAACGCGCTGGTCCTGCTCTCGGCCGAGCCAGGCATGCGGGGCCGGATCATGGGCGTGTGGTCGATCGCCCTGCCTGGCATGAACCCGGTGACCGGGCTGATCGTCGGCGCCTCGGCCGATGCCTGGGGCCCGCGCGCCGCCTACGCCGGAGTCGGCGTGGTCGCGGCGCTGGCTGCCGTTGCTGGGTGGCACGCACTGCGACGACCGGATAAGCGGACGACCCCGGCCTTGGCCGAGCCCGAGGTTCCCCAGCTGTCGTGTGATCGGTGTCGGTGATCACGCGAAGCCGCGGTCCGTTTGGCTAAATGATTTTTTTCATTCTGAACGGAGGCGGCGTTCCTCTTTCCGCTTCAGCTGGGACCTGACGGCAGCCGGGCCATTACCTGTTCGCTGAAGCGTTGAGCCGCCGCGTTCGGGATAGCGATCCACGCCAGGCCCAGGCGCTCAGCGAGCTCGGTCACACGCTCCGCCATCCGTGCGGGCTCGCCGGCAAGGACGAACGGGCAGTCAAGCACCGGCTGCTCGGGGAGGCCGGCGCGCCGGCACAGATCGCGCTGCGCGGCCGGCAGTTCGGCCTCGGAGCACCACACGACATGGTCGACGATCAGCGACCGGGTGATGCTCGCCTCGCCGCGCCCGGCGGCCGCGGCGGCCACTCGGATGGCCGTGACCGACGATTCCAGCTGCGCCGTCGTGGTGATCAGCCGCCGCGCCGGATCCGGCTTGATGACCGGATGAGCGGGCGCGTTGAGGTCGATGTGATCCGCGAACTGGCCCGTGAGTTCCATGATGCCGGGAGATCCTCCGGCCACGAGGATTCGCGGCGGCGGCGCTGGCCAGGGAGCGAGCGGCAAGTTACGCACGGAGACGTGATCGCCCCGTATGTCGGCGTGGCCTTCGTCGAACAAGCTCCTCGCCAGGGCCAGCGCCTCGCGCAGGCGTGCCATCCGGTCCGGGTAACGCGGCATCTCCATGCCGAGCGCCTCGAACTCGGGCCTGGACCATCCGGCGCCAAAGCCCGCGTAGACCCGGTCGCCGCCGAATAGCACTGCCATCTCGGCGAAACGGCGGATTATCAGAGCCGGGTGCTGGAAGCCGACGTTCGCAGCGGTGCTCGCGACGATCAGCCGGTCCGAGTGCGCGGCGAAGGCGGTCAGCGCGATGAGCTGATCCATCCCGTAGTGCGCCTCGGGGGCTGGATGCGGCGGCCCGAAAGGATTGAAGAGATGATCGCCTTGAACGACCCCCGTGATCCCGAGGGCTTCGAGGCGCCCCACGTAGGCGGAGACCGGCTCCTGGAGGGCAAGAGCTCTCAGGTTGGCGAATACAGCGACCATACCGGCTCAGCCGCCCAGCCGCCGCAGCTTGCTGTGGTGGAACACCAGGGGCTGGCGCTGCCGGTCAGCGAGCATGGCGTGGACTTCCAGCAGGACCAGGAGGTGATCCCCGGCCTCGAGCTCCCGGTAGATGGAGCAGTCAAACCAGGCGGCGGCGCCGTTAACGAGCACGGTGCCCTGGCCGGTCTCCCGCCATTCGACCTGCCGGAAGCGGTCGCCCTTGCCTGCCAGGGCACGGCAGATCTCGTCCTGGTCGTCGGCGAGGACACTGACCCCGAGCCGCAGCATGTGCCGCAGGCGTGGCCAGGTGGTCGAGGTCTTCTGGACGCAGACCGAGACCAGGGGCGGGTCGATCGAGACAAGAGTGAACGAGCTGGCGGCGATCCCCGCTGGCTGCCCGCCGTCAAGCGCGCACAGTGCCGCGACCCCGCTGGGAAAGCAGGCGTAGGCGTCCCGGAGCGCGACCGGATCGGCCGGCACCGGACGCAGGTTCACCGCGGGTACCTCCAGGATCATGGGTCAGCCAGCCTCGCCGAGGTACCCGTCGAGCCACGCGGTGACGGCGTCGAGCACCTGCTCGTTGTTCCGCTCGATCATCATCAGGTGCCCGTTGCCGTGGATGCCGAGCTCGCCCAGGCGAAGGTGATGGACCCTGGCACACCCCGCCTGACGGAGGAAAGCGACGGTCCCGGTATCCATCGGGCCGGCGAACGACTGCTCGCCGGAGACGATCGCGATCGGCACGTCCGCGAGTCGGGGCAGCGTCCGCGGCGAGCCGGCCTGCAGCCGCAGGGCGGGCCCGCCGTTCTCGCCAGGGACGTCCGCCAGGTTGAGCTCGCCGGGTTCCGTTGCGGGCGGGTCGTAGCTGAGCGGGCTGGCGGTCAGCCCCCACGGCAGGGGGAACGGCCCGGTAGGGCCGACGGGCTCCAGTGCCGCGATCGCGCGAACAAGGCCGGGCCGGGCGTCGGCCATCAGCCAGCCGGCCGGGCCGCCCGCCGAGCTGGTGATTACGATCGCCGGCCCGATGACGTCGAGCAGTTCGGCGCCCCGCAGCCGCATGAGCTCGTGGTGCTCGGCTACGTCGGCGGGAAACGGGCTCTGCGATGCCAGCTGCTGGGCGAGCGCCGGGTCGTCTGCCTGGCCCGTTCCCGGCCACTGTGTGTGGGCGGGATTGCCGGCCCCCGCGAACAGCGGGCCGATCACCTCGACCGAGGCGACCGGACCAGCGGGGCCGCCCTCAGCTGGCCGGACGGGGGACCGGCCGTGGCCCGGCCGGTCCACTACGTAGACCGCGTACCCCCGCTGGAGCAGCAGCGTGCGCCAGCCAGGCCGGCCGTCGGGCGTGCCCATCCAGTCGAGTCCCTGGCCGCCGCCGCCGTGGATCAGCACCACGGGATAGGGCTGCGTCTGCGGCTCCGGCTTCTGGAATTCGACGTATAGCTGGGTGCCGTCGACCACGGTGCTGCCTTCGCGCTTGTCGTAGGTAACTCCCACCCAGAAGTAGCCCTGCTCGGCGAGCCGGACGGCGCCCTTGGCTGACGTCACTGCCGCTCGGTTCCCTTCGGCATCTTCGTCTTACGCCGCAACCGCAGTGTGCTCCTTCAGCGCCGGGATCACCTCGCGGGCGAACAGCCGGGTCTCGTCGCGGGAGAAGGTCTCGACGAGCACGCGCCGGGCACCGGTGGCGTCGATGACCTGCTGGAGGTCGTCGATGATCTGGTCAGGGGTGCCGGACAGGGCGATGGCCGGACGGTTCTTGCGGTTGGCGGCCGGGTCGACGTGGAATTCGGCGTCGGTGGGGGGGACCGCGCGGCGGCCGCCGGCAGTGTAGAGGGACAAGAAGTGGCCGAAGGCCTGGATGAGCTTGCCGAGGTTGCGGTCGGCCTCGTCCTCGGTCTCGCCGATCGCGACGAACCGCTCGATCATCAAGTTGGCGCCCGACCGGGTGTGGCCGTGCTCTGCGGCGACCTTGACGTAGTCGTCGAGGGCGTCGCGATGCTCGGCGTCGGTGCCGAAGTTGCGCATGATGTTCCAGCCGTTAGCCGCGGCCAGGCGCATGGTCTCCTGGCTCGACCCGCCCAGCCAGACCGGCAGCGGGTCCTGCAGGGGCCGGGTGGCGATGGTGGTGGGGCGCTCCACGGGGAAGAACTCGCCGTCGAAAGTAAAGTCCCGTTCGGTCAGGGCCAGTTTGACTACCTGGAGGCCCTCGAGCCAGGCGCGCTTGAGATCGTCGTCGCTCAGGTTGCGGCCGGCCGCGATCTGAGCCTCGCCGGGAATGCCGCGGCCGAGGCCGAGCTCGAACCGGCCGTTGCTGAGCAGGTCCAGTGTGCCGGCTTCCTCCGCGACCCGGATCGGGCTGTACAGCGGCAGCACGGTGACCGCGGTGCCGAGCCGGATCCGGCTGGTCTGCGGCGCGGCGGCCGCCAGTAGCAGATGGGGAGACGGGCAGGTCATGAGCGGGGCATGGTGCTCGGTGAGTGTCACCCCGTCGAAGCCGAGTGCCTCGGCGATGATCGTGAACTCCACGAAGTCGTCTACCTGGCGCTGCTGCCAGCGGGGGTTGTGGACATCGGGGTCAGCATCGCCCGAGTGCAGGCCGACGCCGTAGGTGTGCACGAACTTCACTGTGCCGGTCTCGTCGCTGAGCGCTCCCATGAGCTCGACCTCCGATGCGAGGGTAACTGGGGGGCAGACGCGCGGGCCGACGGAGGAAGGCGGCGTGGCCGGCCTGCTCGCGTCTGTGACCAATTACGCTAGATCAGGCCGTACGCGTTCTCGATCCGCTGACCGACTCGGTTATCCGATATGCGACATCAATTCGGCGCGGAACGCGATAGCGGGGCTGCCCGGAGAGTCGTGGACGGCGCCACCCCGTACCGGTCCTGGTACGCGCGTGCGAAACGGGACAGGTGGGTGAAGCCCCACCGGAACGCGATTTCCGCAACGGTGAGGCCGATGCCGGCTGCCAGGTCGTCGTGAGCGCGGCTTAGACGGACCCACCGGACATACTCCTGGGGTGAGGTGCCGACGTACTCGTGGAAATTCCGCTGCAGCGCACGCGACCCCATGCCAGCGGCAGCGGTAAGCCGCGCCATCGAAAGATCCCCGCCCGGCTCGCGCTCGATGAGGTCGATGACCCGCTTCACCGAAGGCGGACGGAGAATATCCGCCCGTCCGCGTGCGAGCCGCGCAGAGTAATTGTGCGGCTGCGCCAGTAGCAACCCGCTCATCAGAAACTCCGACCACGGGTTGCCCTCCGAGCCGGCGGCGGCCAGGCCCGACGGCTCGTCGAGGTCCTCCACGAGGAGCTTGATCATCTTCGCCCAGGACGACACGGCAGGGTTGTTCAGATCCATCCCAATCTGGAACCGGACCGGGTGAGTGACCGGAGCGTCCAGCATCCGCTCGAGGTGCCGCTCCAGGGCTGAGCGTTCGATCCGGACGTGCAGCTGGCCGTACCCGTCGCTCAGCTGCATCGCGGCCACCATCTGGGGCGAGATGACCCCGGCCAACTGCGGCGACAGCACGACCTGCTCGTCTCGTGTCGTGACCCGGTTGACTCCCTCAAGCGCGAAGTTGATGTCGTAGAACGACTCTGGCTGCAGCAACTGCACGTTCAGCCCGGCGCCGGCATTGCGCGCATACACGAGGCGCACCGGTCCCAGCCTGATCGTCGAAGCTTCGCCGAGTAGCCCGGCATCCGTGCTCCCCAGGGTGGGAGTGAGGCGACACGGCGTCAGCAGGCTACAGGCGCTGGCCTCAAACGCGTCCGGGTGAGCGTCCCGCAGTACCTGGAACCGCCGCAACGGCCTGCTCACCGCGTCCGCCTGTATCACCGCCATAGATCCGCTCTCCCGATTCGGTGTTTTGCTGGTCGGCTCGATATTCAGGGCTTATGCGCCTCCTCAATGGCCGCGGCAATCGCTCGCCGCCCAGCGCGGCGATGTTAGCCGCGGGGATCGCGGGATGTGCTGAACGCGGCGTCGAAGGCCGCCGTCGGCGGGTCGAAGTTGAGGCGGCGGATGAATTCCAGCGCCTCGGGGCCGCCGGTCAGCCGGTCCATGCCTGCGTCCTCCCACTCGATTGAGATCGGCCCGTCGTAGCCGATCGCGTTCAGCGTGCGGAAGACCGACTCCCACGGCACGTCGCCGTGTCCGGTTGACACGAAGTCCCACCCGCGCCGCGGGTCGGCCCAGGGCAGGTGCGAGCCGAGCCTGCCGTTGCGGCCGTTAAAGTGCTTGCGGGATTCCTTGCAGTCCACGTGGTAGATGCGGTCGCGGAAGTCCCAGATGAAGCTGACCGGGTCCAGGTCCTGCCAGACGAAGTGACTGGGGTCGAAGTTCAGTCCGAACGCGGGCCGGTTGCCGATAGCTTTCATTGTCTCGACGGTGGTCCAGTAGTCGTAGGCGATCTCGGACGGATGAACCTCGTGCGCGAACCGCACGCCCTCGGCGTCGAACACGTCGAGGATCGGGTTCCACCGCTCGGCGAAGTCGGTGTAGCCGGCCTCGATCATCTCCGGCGGGGCGGGCGGGAACATCGCCACCAGGTGCCAGATGCTCGAGCCGGTAAACCCGAGGACGCGGTCCACGCCGAGCGCGGCCGCGGCGCGCGCGGTGTCCTTGATCTCCTGCGCCGCGCGCTGCCGGACCCCTTCCGGATCACCGTCGCCCCAGATGCGCGGGGGCAGGATGGCCTGGTGCCGCTGGTCGATGATCAGGTCGCAGACCGCCTGCCCGACTAGGTGCGCGGAGATGGCCCAAACGCTGAGGCCGTACTTGCTGAGCAGGGCCTTCTTCGCAGGGATGTAGCCGGGGTCCGCCAGCGCCTTGTCCACCTCGAAGTGGTCTCCCCAGCAGGCCAGCTCAAGCCCGTCGTAGCCCCAGGAGGAGGCGAGCCGGGCGACTTCCTTCAGCGGCAGGTCGGCCCACTGCCCGGTGAACAGCGTCACTGGTCGCGACACGAGCACCCCTCTCAAAACTTATAATTGTCACATGCAAAAGATAATGTTATGTGATCATAACTGAGACAATAGGACCGGCTCAAGCCGCTCTGAGCTTGCGCGCCCGGCAGTCTCTTGATTGGCCCAGTCATTCTCGGTACGGTACGTATCGTACCAGCATGTGATCGCCCAGTGCTGTGCCGAAGGAGTGCCAATGCCGGACGCCGATAGCGTCACCCAGGCCCTGTTCAGGCCGTTGCGCCTCAACGGGGTGGAGATCAAGAACAGGATCGTGCTGGGTCCGATGGCTGTCCTGCAGCCTCGGCAGGACGGGCGGCCGAGCGAGCAGACCATCGCATTCCTGGCTGAGCGCGCCAGGGGCGGAGCCGGCCTCGTCATCGTGGGCGGCGGCGCGGGCACGCGGCGGATGTATGAGGAGGGACCGTATCATCCGCTGCTGCGGCTGGACCTGGATGAGTACGTTCCCGACCTCAAGCGTCTCACCGATGCTATCCATGCGCACGACACGCCGATTTTCTCCGAGGTCATGGGCGGGTTCGGGGGCATGGGCAGGCCTGGCCCCGGGCGGCCGCCGATCGCGGCGAGCCCCATTGGAGTGACGATGCGTGCGGACCGCTTCCTGACGGGCGTCCGCATCCCTGGTGACCGGGTGCTGCCCACGCCGCAGGAGGCGACGATCGAGGAGGTCCGCGCGAGCGAGCGGGGCACGATCGCCGCCGCGCTCCGCATGCGCCGGGCCGGATTCGACGGCGTCGAGATCGGCGCCCACATGAGCTACTTCCATGCGTCTTTCCTCTCGCCGCGGACGAACTGGCGGGCCGATGAGTACGGGGGGAGTGCGGAGAACCGTGCCCGGGTGCTGGTCAACATCGTCCGCGGGATCCGCGCCGAGGCCGGCCCGGATTATCCCGTCGGCCTGCGGCTGAGCGTCAATGACCACGTCGAGGACGGGCAGGGGCCGGAGGGATTCGCCGAGATCGCCGCGATCGTCGCGCGCGAGGGCCTGGCGTACGTCGCCCTCACCGACGGCAACTACGAGGCGATGCACGTCAACGCGCCCGCCGTGGACGGGGCAATGCTCGAGCACGGCGAGCCACAGGTCTTCAGGAAGGCAGTCGGGGACCTGCCGCTGTTCCTGGGCAACATCAACAGCCCGGTCGCCGCCGCGGCTGCGATCGAGGCCGGGCACGGCGACGCCATCATGCTGGCCCGGCAGCTGCTCGCCGATCCGAAGTACCCGAACAAGGTGCGCGACGGGCGGCTGGAAGACATCACCTGGTGCCTCCGGGACAACGCCTGCATGCGGCGGCTGCTGCTCAACATGCCCGTCCGCTGCCACGAGAACCCCCGGATGGGGCGGGAGAGCCGGGCTGCCGGATCGCTGCCGCCCGCCGGGCGCATCCTCAGGCGGCTGGCCGAGGAGGTCGTCTTGAAGGTCTCATCGTCGGATCGCCTCATGGACCTGGCCGCCAGACGAGCGGCGAGGAAGGCCGCGCGGCAGGCCCCCGCCGCCAGCTGAGCCCCGGGCCGTGAGTTCCCTGATGTTCAGGCGACGGGGGCGGCGCTTGCGGGTACTGGGGTTAGCGCGGGCACCTTCTTCAGCAGTTCCCTGAGGGCGGCTGCGTCATCGGCGACTCCAAGGATGTAGCGGTCGGGCCGGACGCAGACCGCATCCGCGTGGACCGAGGCGAGCAGCTCGCCGATGATGTCCGGGTCGCTGATCACGACGACCTCCTCGCCGCCCGCGATCCGGGCGGCGACGTCGGCGGGCAGCCCGTCGAGCAGCTGCTGCCTGGCGGCGACCAGGAAGCGCCTGCCTACGAGGTCATCGAGACGGCGGCCGTCGGCGAGCCGTGGCTGGATGGACAGCATGCCGGCCCGCTCGTCGTCTGGTCCCTCGTGCAGGCCCGGGCCCAGCGGCGCAGGCGGGGGGAGGGATGACGTCGGGGTCTGGCGAATGTGCGCGTCACGGCCGGCCGCGACCTCCGGATCGGTCGTCTGGATGAGCGCGGCCATATTAGAAGCGGCCTCCACCCAGTACCTGGCGTGCGGCCGGCGCTCGGACTCGTACGTGTCCAGCAGCGACTCGTCCGCGAGTCGGCGCGACACTAGCCGCAGCTTCCATGCCAGGTTGGCGACATCCCGCATGCCCGCGCACAGTCCCTGGCCGAAAAGCGGCGGTGCCTGGTGGGCGGCGTCGCCGGCCAGGAAGACGTTCCCGACGCGCCATTTCTCCGCAAGCCGTGCCCGGAAGGTATAGACCGCCACGCGGTCGGCCGTGAAGTGCTCTGTGCTGAGCACGCCGCGGCTGATGCGATCCACGCCCTCCGGGGTGGCGATCTCGGCGGGGTCGTCGCCGGGCATCACCTTGAATTCCATGCGGACCCGATCGCCGGAGAGCCTGAGCCACAGGGCGGGCCGCGTGTATTGGCCGATCATCACCATGTCGCCGGGGATGCCCGGGGTGTCGCGCAGCATCCCGTCCACGATAAGCCAGGGGTCGTCAGAGCCCAGGTTCTCGGTCTTGACGCCCAGCTGGCGGCGCACGGTGGATGATGCCCCGTCGCAGGCCAGCAGCCACCGGGCGCCGATCGTCCCGATGCTGCCGTCGGGGTTCTCGAGGCGGCAGTGCACGCCGCGGGCGTCCTGCTCGAAGTCCAGCATCGTGGTGCCGACGCGGAGTTCGATTCCGGGGAGGCGATCGACCTCGGCCCGGACAATCGGCTCGATGGTCGGCTGGTGGAACACGACATTGTCATGCCAGGCCTGAGCCCCGAACTGACCGAGCTCGGCCGCGATCAGTGTCTCGTCCGCCTCGTTCACGAACCGATACTGGACCATCGGACGGCACTGCGCGAACACGTCGTCGGCAAGCCCTAGCGTCTGCAGCAGCCGCATGATCTCGCCGTCGAAGTGGACCGCGCGGGCATACGGCCAGGGCTCGGTCTCGCGCTCGATGCCGACGGCCGTCATCCTGGCTTGGCCGAGCAGGGCAAGGGCGGTCGCCCCGACGGGGCCGCCACCGATGACGATTACGTCGTACGTGTGGGTCACCTGCATTGACTCCTCTAGACATCGGTTGTGATGCGGATCACATACTAGACGTCTCGTATCGGTTTCCCTCACTGTAGCCCCTATCCCAGCCCGGCCACAAGACGCAGGTCACATCGGCAGCGGAAAGTACCGTGAAAGCGGCTAGGCGACGATCCATGTCAGGAAGGCTTTGGCGCGACTCCGGTGAGCGCGGCGTCCAGGTATTTCAGGGTGGTGTCGGTGTCGAGGTCGCCGGTCTGCAGCAGGAGCCGGAAGTAGACCGTGCCGTAGAGGAGGGTGGCGATTTCGACGGAGCCCAGGTCACCGCGGAGGTCTCCCTCCTGCTTGGCGCGGTCGACCAGGGCGGTAACGGCGTCGACGCGGCCCTGCCAGAACCTTTCCTTGAAGGTCTTTAGGGTCGCGGGGTCGAACTGGCACTCGCCGAGGAGCTGGGCGATCAGCCGCCCTTCCGGCCCGGCGTAGACCTCGGTGAGGGCGGTGAGGTGCGCGCGCAGCACGTCGACAGCGCGTCCGCCGGTGCCGATCGGCGTCTGGGCGATGTGGTTCTCGATGAATGAGTCGATGATGAGCGCCGCCTTGTTGGGCCACCACCGGTAGATGGTCATCTTGCTGACGCCGGCCTGCCGAGCGACTCCCTCGATCGACAGCTTCCGCACCGACTGCGGGCCGGGCGGCGTGTTGCTGAGGAGGTCAAGCGTGGCTTGCAGGACGGCTTTGCGGCTTGCCTCGCTTCGAATGGCCATGACGTGATGCTATCCCATCATGGACGTATCGTATTGCATGGACGGGCGCAGGTTCCTCACGCCACCGCAGGCCTCGGACTGCCGCTTTTTCTCGTTAGTTCGCACTACGCCAAAAGTGGCGCCGCTCAAGAGATGACTTCCGTCTCGTCTCCTTGTAGGGTACGGAACGTACCGAATCGGATGGCGGATCTGTGAAACTCGGACGCATCAAGGTCTCCGCACCGCAGGAGCGCCCGTACCCGTGGAAGGAAGGCGAATGAGCGGCCCGAACGGCCAGTCGGATGCCCGCACCGGGCGCGTGCGGCGGGTGGTGACGGGGAACGATGCGCAGGGCCATTCCTACATCGTCAGCGACGGCCAGTCTCCGAACTGGTTCAGCTCCCCGAACGCGCCCGGATTCGGTGCCGCGCACGTGTGGATCACGCAGCCAGGCCAGATCGACAACTCGGGCGACTTCGACCCCGCCTCGGCGGATGCCGAGATCCCGATGCACCCCGTTCCCGGCAGCACGCTTTTCCGCATCGCGGACTTCCCGCCGGACTCCGCCTACACCGACGC
>Ga0126381_100007787_pt1 | contig 11941 bp, 23 predicted proteins | sample PanSoiMetPlot_28_FD_96465 | JGI IMG/M metagenome (GOLD analysis project Ga0126381, IMG submission 96465) | Tropical forest soil microbial communities from Panama - MetaG Plot_28 | ecosystem: Environmental > Terrestrial > Soil > Tropical forest > Bulk soil | place: Panama | collected 2016-02-17
GCCCGCGACGCGGCGGTGGCCCGCATCATCATGCAGGGCTACGCCGTCACCACCGGCTGCACCACGGACTGACAGCGTGTCAGTCTGTTGCAGCATCAATCACTGGAGAATCACATGAAGATCGCACTCACCCTGCTGGCCATGCTCGCCAGCACCACTGCCGCTGCACAGTACAGCGGCCCGCCTGCGGGCATGGCGGTGCAGTCGTGGGCTGACCAGCAGGACGCACGGCGCATCCGCTACGAGGAATTGCGCGCGGCCATCAAGGCGCGTCAGCAGCAACCGCAGGTGTATATCAACACGGGTGGCGGGGTGTATATCGACACCCGCACGCAGCAGCCCACCATCATTCTCGACGGGGACGAACAATGAAGGCGAACACCATTGGATATTTAATCGTGCCGAGCGCGCGCACGGTGCAGCGGGTCATGCTCAACGACTACCGCGACATCTACTCATGGGTCGAATGCTCGACGTTCGACGCAGCGCGCATGGAGGCGGGCGACGCATGGTACGTGGACGACGAGGGGCTGCTCAAGCCCCAGCCGTCAGATAACTTCTTCACCTGTGCCGGGCGTATGGAGCCGCTGTGCGGCAACGGCCTGCTGCTGGGCTGCGACGATGAGGGTGAATCCATCCCGCCCTCGATTGGCTGGGAAGACTTCAAGGCGCGCAACATGGTCCATCAGGTCACGGTCGTGAACGTGCGCGGCATCGGCATGGCGCAGGTGCTGCAGCCGGTGAAGTATCTCGATGACATCCTCCCCGCACCGCAACCGCGCCCGCGTGGCTGGGAGTCCGTATGACCACACGCTTTCACTGCATGTATCGCGACGAGGCCACCTGCACGTGGGGCGTCAAGCAGGAAGTCTCGAACATCATTGTTGTCAAGGGTCTTGACCTTGAGCAGGCGCAGTCCATCGTCTCGCACCTGAACGCCCTGGTGCGCACCATCAACACGCTCGAACGCGGAGAATGGGTATGAGGCAGGTCATGTACATTGGCAGCAGTCCGTGCGACGAGCCGTGCGCACAGGTGGGCCAGCCGCACTATGCGCGCCGTGCGCAGATCGAATGCCGCGCACTGATCGGCCAGTTGCGCCGCGAACTCGGCCTCGAACCGGAGCATGCCGTGCTGTCGGTGGCGGCGTGCCCGCATGAGTTCGGGGTTTATTACGAAGTCGTCTGCCACTACCGCGACACCGATGGACCAGCCATGAAGTACGCCTACGACTGCGAGGGCTGCTGTCCCGACCGGTGGGATGAAGTCGCGCGCAACGAAATCGCCACGCGTCTGGAAGCGGAGGGCATCTGTTCCTGACCGGCGAGACGTTCATCACCGAGTGGTACATGGTGCCACTCTATCTTTTCATCCTTGTGTTCCTCATCTGGCTGGGCGACTGGCTCGATGACCGCTGGCCGTGCCGTCCGCACGGTTGATGCCAGTGACAAAAATTTTTGACGGAGAAACCACCATGGCCATCACCATCACACTCAAGCGCGGACGCGAAGCCGCTGTGGGCCTGCGTGCGCTGCTGTGCCAGCGCGCATGGGAGCCACGCGCACAGGGTCAGGCGCAGTTCGACGGCACGCTCGACGGCGAGCCGTACACCATCATCGGCACGCATGGACGCGGGCAGGGCTCGACCGATAACCACTACCTGTACTTCCAGCATGGCGGTCGCTGGTACTACGTGTTCGTCGGCTACAGTTTTCCGGTGGGCAGGATCGCCATCCGTATCCTGACCCCTTGACAGATATGTTGCACTACGTTATAATGTAGTCTGGTGTATCGATGTACCGTTCCCCACACAATGACGCCATGTCATTGTGTTTTCAGCCCGCCACCGTGCGGGCTTCTTTTCAGGAGATTCAACATGAGCCGTCTGAACCAGATCGAATTCAATGCCGCCCGCCTGAATGACGCCAGCATCGTCATCAAGCTCGCCGAACACGTCATCCCCGTGGACCAGTTGCAGGTGTTCCACAACACCCGCGTGATCGTCGGCGACGTGGACGTGCTGGAGTCGCCGGGCTGCTGGACGCTGGAAGGGCGCGCCGCTGGCCAGTTCAACGACCTGACGATGTACGAGAAGGTGAGCGCACCCGTGACGGGCTACGTCAACCTGTACAAATCTTCGCAGAACGATGTGGGCTTCACGGTCGGCAGCGAGGTGCGCGCCTCGCGTGAGGACATGCAAGCGCGTGGCCAGCGCAACCAGTCGGGCAACTACCTCGGCACCGTCGCCATCGAGTGGGTGCTGTAAGCAGACCGGCTCAACAGACTGACAGCACGTCAGTCTGTTGACACCACGAATTACCCCAATTACCGGAGATTGAACATGAGCATGCATCATGTATGCGTGAACGGTCCTGCATTCACACATCTGCGCAGCGCCGCCGCACACCGGCTGGTAGCTGCCGAAGCGCGCCGCCAGCACACCCAGTACGTGAACATGGCTGACCTGCAGATGCAGGCGTGGCTGGCGATTGAACGCTGGGAAGCTTCGCCCGTGTTCGGCAGCAGGCTGCACATGAGCGTTGATTCGACCATGCGGCTCGCGGTGGACGTGAAGGCGTCGATCGTACGTGCCGAAGCCGAGGTTGCCGGGCGTCGTGAACTGGCGAAGCAGGTGGTGACCGAAGCGCTGCCGCACATCGGCGCGCCGTATGCCACGTGGCGGCACGCCAGCATGCTGTCGGCGTACTTCCGCGAATCGCTGGACACCTACGTCCCTGCGTGGCGCGCCAGCCTTGTCGAGCTTGGCGAGGAATTCGCCACCTGCATCAGGGATGAAGACGACGAATCGTTCGTCAGCGTCCTGAATGGCATGAATGCCAATAGCCTTGGCCTGCGTTCGACCAGCGTGCGGGAATTGCGCAGCAACCTCGTGCAGCGTTACTACGAGAAGACCGGCAACAACGTCTGGTGCTGCGACCACTGCGACGACTGGAAGACCGAGGACGATGGCAGCAGCACGGTCGAGACGGGCGAGGGTGACGAGCAGTGGTGCGACGGCTGCGCGGAGTCCGCACGCTGGTCGGAGGCCATGTCCACGTACATCCCCGAGGATGACGCGGTGCCGTACTACACGGACTACAGCGACTTCGAATCGGAGTGCAGCAACGACTGGGTGACGCACCGCTGGGCGCGCCGTCAGGATGACGTGCATGGCATCAGCCACCCGGACAGCGGCGGCACGTGCTTTCTGGATGACTCGACCTACGACGAGTACCGTGAGGAATACGAGGAAGCGGGGCTGTACAGCTACCACTCGGGTGTGCGTGTCGGCTTCATTGCGACCGAGTACAAGAAGCGCCAGCACAAGGTCTACTGTGGCGTCGAGGTCGAACTGGAATTCGATTCGAGCCGTGACAAGAACCGTTGTGCCCGCAAGCTTATCAAGGAGCAGCGCGAGTACGGTGTGTGCGAGAAGGACGGTAGCCTGAACGAAGGCTTCGAGTTCATCACCGGCTACACCGGGCTGGATGTGCACCGCAAGCGCCTGCCGCAGATCATGCTGGAGGCGCAGTACAACAATGCAATTGATGACGCATCGAGCGCCGGGCTGCATGTGCATGTGAGCGAGGCGGGCATGAGCGCATGGCACAAGCACAAGCTGGCGCGCTGGATATACGCAAGCTCGAACCGCAGCTTCATCGAACGCATCGCCGGTCGCGAGATTGGTGGTGAGTATTGCACCGATCAGGATTTCACCGAGCATGCAATCCGCGCCGGTCGCGCACACCGTGAGGCCAAGTCGTGGCCGAAGGAATACAACACCTCGATGAGCGAGGTGCGCGACTACGTGAACCAGCCGTTCAAGGATTCGGATCGCTACGGCGCGCTGTCGTATGCCACCAGCACGGGCAGGACGGTGGAGTTCCGCCTGTTCCGTGGCACGACCGATGCCGAGCGGGCGCTTGCCTGCATCGAGTTTGCGTTCCTGTCGTGGCACTTCGCCATGCAGACGCCACCGCGTGACCTGACGCCCGAACACTTCGGACGTTTCGTGTGCCGACCGGACAACCGTGCCGACAGCGTGTATTTCCGCAAGGTGTTTGGCCGCATCCTCGTGATCGAGCAGGCCGATGAACCGTACCGTGCCAAGCCGCGCCGTCGCGAAACGGTAGGTGCGTGATGATTCATTTCCTCGTGGGCTGCTTCCTGTTTCTGGTGATCCTGCGCCTGATCGCCGGGATGTTCGGCGAGCGTGCCATGCGCATCGTGCTGACGTTCGTGGCCGGTGGCGGCATGCTGGTATTCATCTTTGTCGTGGCGATGGTCGCGACACATTGGCATTGATGCCAGTGACATTTTTAAACGGAATGACGGATCGTCATTTTGTCAATCAACCGAATGACTGGAGAACGACGATGTGCTTGATTCATACCATCAAGGCCGAAACGCGCCTCGACAATAGCTGGCTGCGCAACATTCACGGCAAGAACCCGGACGGTATCGGCGCAATGCTGATCGAGGACGGACGCGCCGTGATGAAGAAGTACGTGCCGAAGAACCTGCGCCGGGCACTGCGCTGGTACAGGCGTGAGGTCGAGGGCCGCACGGGTGTTGTGCACTGGCGCTACGCCACGCATGGACTGGTTGACTTCGACAACTGTCACCCGTATGCCGTGCTGTCGAAGGAAGAAGACGGCATCGACATGTGGTGCATGCACAATGGCGTGATGGACGAGTACGACCTGCACACGCATCTGGACGATGTGACGCAGGGCGGCAACCGCTACCCGTACATGAAGCACACCTACGGCGTCGAGAAGGACACCATGTCGGACACGTTCCACTTCATCCGGGTGGTCCTGAAGCCGCTCGTGAAGGACGACCCCAAGGTGCTGCGCAACCCGGTGGTGCGGGCCATGCTCGGCAACCTGATCGGGCATGGCAACAAGCTCGTCATCATGGACAGCGACGCCGAGATGCACGTCATCAACGAGCAGGAGTTCGTGAACTGGCCAGCGTATGACCTGATCTGCAGCAACACCTATGCATGGGCGTATTCGGCCCGTGCCTGCGCCAGCCTGCACGACTACGTGGAGCCGGTGAAGCTGGCGGGCGTCAAGGGCGACCCGCGCCTGTACATGCTGAACACGCCGCCCGCTGTCGTCCCGCCACCCACGGTGAGCGCGCTGCAGACACGCCTGGACTACGAGTGGCCGAGCGGCGACGAGGATATCGTGCTGCCCGACGAGCATGATACGCTGGCCGACAACCAGAACTGGCTGTCGTGCAAGCGTCGCGCCGACGAGTTTTGGGACGAACTGAACCTCGTCTACCCGCAGGTAGCGGAGGAACTGACTGGTCTGGATATTGCTGAGTTCCTGTACAAGTACACCGAGCAGGAGCTTGCCAGCCAGATTGTGAAGCTGGCTCACGACGAGATGACGGTGATGGAATTTGTGGATACCATCTTTGATGGCATCCGGGCATAATGTAACGCAATCATTCAATGATGGAGAAATCAGTGAGCAACGAATTCGAAGACGACTCGGGCCGGGCGCGCCGCATCGAGACGCGCCTGACGCGCCTGATGATGGCGCTGGGCATCGACCCCGGCCAGCAGTACAGCCTCGCTGATAACCGCGTGCTGGTGGACGTGGACAATCACGAGGTGATCCTGCCCAACCTGACGGTCAGTTTCCTTGACTGTGCCAACGCCGTCTCGGCGGCTGGCGGCGACCTGCAGCACAACTGGAGCCTGATCCTGCGTGACCGCACGCTGGGCATGCTCTCACTGGCGAGGTAATCATGGTCGTCGTGGATACGGTGACGCTTCTGAAGCTGATCCACGATGGCTTCGCCATCTCCAAGGAGTCAGGTGATGATGAAGTCTTTAACGCTGCCCAAAGTCTGCTGTCGATCCTTGTCTACCATCTTCGCCACCCTCTGGCCGAGCTTGACGCGAACCACGGAGAGAACATCCGTTTCCTTGAGGCCGCCGTTAAGCGAAGAAGACGAACTCAGACTGCGCGTCGGCGAAGCGCGGGCACGGCTGGGTAGGCAGCACTGCGTGCATCCGCAAAGCACGCTGCAGTACCGCCGTTGGGACGAAACGGACATCCGTGAAACCTTCAACCGTATCAGGAGCCAGCATGGGCACTAGGGCACAGCAGTTGAACGTGATCTTTATGCGGGACGGGGATGCGCATGGCGCGGAGGAACTGCTGCGCGAAGTCATTGGCAAGCTGATGGACGGCTGCACATCCACCGAGCAGCGCATCGTCTTCCTGATGATCCGCGCCCGTGGTTCGGAGGTGGCCATGAAGCTGGCGGCGGGCAAGCTGGAGAGCCCGTTCAGCCTGATGATGGAGGCCATCAGTGAGCAGCAACTGGAGTATGTCGCGGAGCTTGCCTTCGCCTATGGTCTTGCTGAGGACTCGTACAAGGGTTTGCACGAGTACGAGAAGCAGGTGTGTCGTGAGTATGGCAAGTTGCTGACTGCCATCAAGGAAGAATCTCAATCCCAATCACAGGAGTAATCATGGATATCCGCGTCAAGGTCGTGCAGGAATGCATCAAGCGTCTGGAAGCTGCAGGCGCGTTGTATCACATCATGGACGCCGAGGGTGGCGAGTATGGCCACGCACTGGGCAAGCCGGACAAAAAGAAGAAGGGCGAGCCGGGCGTGCGCACCATCAACCGCGACAAGAGCGCGGCGCGCAACCGCTACATCCTGCCGTTCCTGATGAACCTTGAGGTCGGCAGCGACCCGGTGGACATCCCGTACTCGACCGAGTTCGATGTCAACGAACTTCAGAGCAACGTGGGTGCCAAGCTCTCGCAGGTGTTCGGCAAGGACGGGTCATATATCACGAGCCGCAACAACGAGAAGCGCGCACTGCAGGTGATGCTGGTGAAGAACATTACCGGCATGGGTGCGGCGCAGGCCATCGCCAAGTCCTACGGACCCGGCAGTGTGAACGCGCACTTCGTGGAAGAACTGCTGGAAAAGGTGAGCCGCGACAAAAAAGTCACGGCGATCAAAAAAGCCTCTTGACGTAACGTAACGCAATCTATAGACTGCGTTCTGCCGGTGGTGAAACAGACAGCTACTTCGCATCGGGAGCGAGAGGTCGCTGGTTCAAGTCCAGCCGGGGCTGCAAAGTCATGTTGATGGATGGCTTTACAGCCCCGTAGCTCAGTGGTAGAGCGCTTACGTTTCTGTTTGTGCCTGTTCCCCGGTCCAGATTCACAGGATGACAGTCCGTCATTCTGTTGCAGGTTAGGCGTGGTGTAGTGAACGGTTCCTTCGACTGCTAATCGGGATGTTTGTGGTTCGAGTCCACATCGTCGGGCAACCGGCGGTAGCTCAACTGGTAGAGCGCCAGTGTCCCGTTCGCGTCTGTTCCCGCCTTCAGTTTTGCCGTGGTGATGGTGTGAGTTACTTCGTGTTGAAACGAGCCAATCCTCACGCCGCCTGTTCCCGGCAGCCGTCTTGCGGTGGTGGTGTCTGCGCAGTTCCTCGCGACCAGCAGTATGCCGGGGGCGAACCCGGTGATGTACAAAAACTGTGCGGCAGATGTTCCCCGCTATCGTTGTTGGTTGCTTCATGAGTTTTGCCCTTAGTGGTCAGGCCGCCGCAGCGTTATTCCGGCCCTCGGTTTAGCGGCGGTCTGTTTTTTCTCTCCAACCGGAGTAGTGAAATGGCACGTACAAATGCCAAACCCAGGCGCGTTCAGATCGCGCCGCTGTTCGGAACGATTCCCACTCAATCTTTAACACAGGCCGTCACGCACGAAGGCGGCCCGGCGATCACGTTCCCGCCGGAGGATCAGTTGCGTCGCGCCGTGCTGGCGTCGTTGCTGTGGGAAGACAACTTCTACGAGTCGGGTGCCAGCATCGGCGCGCGCATCGAGAAGCTGGTCAATGAAGTGGACCCTGAACTCACGAAGGTGCTGGCGCTGGCCGCGCGCCACGTCTTCAACCTGCGCCACGTGCCGCTGTACCTTGCGGTGTGCCTGCTGGCCCAGCCAGCCGCACGTCGCCCGAGCGGCCTGGCCGACATGATTGACGACATCTGCCTGCGTGCCGACGAGCCGGGTGAACTGCTGGCGATGTACTGGCGCAACGGCAAGCGCCCGCTGGCCAAGCAGTTGAAGCTCGGCCTCGCACAGGCGGTCACCAAGTTCGATGGCTACCAGCTTGCCAAGTGGGGGCAGTCGGAGCGCAGCAGCATCAAGCTGCGGGACGTTATCTTTCTGACGCATGCGAAGCCGAACCTCGACTCGCAGGCGAAGCTGTGGAAGCAGTTGTGTGACGGAACACTGCCGCCGCCCGATACGTGGGAGGTGGCATTGTCGGCAGGGAAGGATCGCAAGGAAACATTCACGCGTCTGTTGACCGAAGGTCGGCTGGGCTACATGGCCCTGCTGCGGAACCTCCGCACGATGCACGAGGTGGGCGTGGACGAAAAGCTGGTCGGTGATGCACTGGCGCGGGGCGCGCTGCAGAGCCGGGCGCTGCCGTTCCGCTTCATCGCAGCCGCTCGTGCCTGCCCGCGATGGGAGCCGATGATCGACGCTGCCATGCAGATCGCGGTACAGGGGCTGCCGAAGCTGGCAGGCGTAACTGATCTGCTGGTGGACGTGTCAGGGTCGATGGACGGACGACTGTCCGACAAGTCGGACCTTCGTCGTGTGGACGCGGCCTGTGGACTTGCGATCCTTTTGGCTGGTGTGTGCGAAACCGCACGCATCTGGTCATTCTCTGACGGCGTGGTTGCCGTCGCGCCACGCAAGGGCATGGCGTTGCGTGATGCAATCCTGCATAGCCAGCACCACAGCGGCACGCAACTCGGTCGTGCACTGCAACAGGTTGCCGCATCGTCAGTCGTGCCGACGCGCACGATTGTCATCACGGACGAACAGTCGCATGACAGGGTAGGAGCGCCACGCGGAAAGGGCTACATGCTCGACGTGGCGGGACACCAGAACGGTGTCGGGTATGGAGCGTGGACGTGGATCACCGGCTTCTCCGAAGCGGTGGTCAACTACATCGCAGCCATCGAAGGTGAAACGGAAATGCTGCGCCTGAAAAACTGATGCCAGTGACATTGGCACAGAATGACGGCGCGTCAGTTTGTGCCCGACGCCGGGGCGGGGAATCCCCGGCAAATCCTATAGGAGCAGCAAAAATGAAGAAGACCATCCTTGCAGTAGCACTGGCCCTCGGTACGGCATCGGCAATGGCAGCCTCGGCTGTCGGTGGCGTAGCGGGCAGCGCGAGCGGTGCCAACGGCTTTGCCGTGACGGGCGTGATCGGCAACGGCTCGGCGATCAGCGGCACGACCAACGCCACGCAGGGCACGGCGACGGTCGTTTCGGTGGCCGGTACGGGTAACGGCGGCGGTGCGGCTGGTGTGCAGACCACGGCTGGCACGACCTCGGCGGGCCTCTCGGTCGGTGCCCATACGGGCGGCGGCTTTGACCTGACGGGCGGTGCAGCAGGTTCGCAGGCAGGCGCTGCTGGCTTCGGCGCATTCCTGCACTTCTAAGCCGGACGGGACGGATGCCGCCTTCGGGCGGCGTTCCCCATTTTGGGAGCCAGGAATGAAAGCACTCGTTGCAGTTCTTGCCTTGCTCGCCAGCCCGGCGTTTGCACAGACCAGCGTGACAACGGTGATTAACGGGACGGGCGTCGCAGCGGTCGGGCAGGCCATTTCAGATGTCGGCGGACAGACCATTACGCTGAACATCGCGAACGGCGTGGCCTCGATCACGAAGGCACCGACCACATCACCGCCCGGCGTGACGGTCAGCAGCTTCAGCGCTGGCCTGTCAGTCGGTGCCGTGCTGGGTAGTGGTTTTGGCAACACAGGCGGCACGGCGGGATCAACGGCAGGGCTCTTGCCAGCCGCGCCAACCTTCTGAAGCAGAGCCGCCCCAACCGGGGCGGTTTTCACATGCGGGAATGAAAATGAAGAAACTCCTTGTATCCACGGCAATGGGGCTGTCGTGCTGCGCTGCGTGGGCGCAGACCGCCAACTCCGGTGCGATGGCAGACTCGACCTCGAACACGCAGTCCAGCGCCCTTGCTGTGGGCGGTGGCCTGTCGAGCGCCACCAACGCCAGCACCAACCGCAACAGCAACTCGGCGCGCGGCGGCAACTCCAGCGCGAACGGCGGCAACTCGAACGTGACGGTGAACCTCGGCAGCGCGGCGGGCGACCCGTCCGGCAGCGGGGCACAGCCGAACAGCGCCGCGCAGCTTGATCCAAACGGCACGACCACGCACATCAAGGAGAGCATCCAGACGGTCGGCAACCCCGGTGCCGTGAGCTATGGCGTGAGCTTCAGCCAGTACAACTGCGCGAACACGGCGAGCGTCGGCGCAGGTTTTCTCGGTGGCGTGTTCCAGTTCGGCGGGGGTGTCGAATCAAACCCTTGCAACGCCAGAGCAAACGCATCCGCACTTTTTACTCTGGCGCAGGGCTTGGCAACGTCGAATGCGGATATGTCGGCCAAGCTCTATCGAGCCGCCGTGCTGCTGATTGGCCACTCAACCAAGGCAACGGAGGACGCATTGGCCGAGGCTGGGGTTTCTGACTTCATGCCGCAGACCGCAGCAGCCGCACCAGTAGCCCCGCCACAGGCTCCGCAGCCCGAGCCTGTGCAGGTCATGCCGGTGCCTGCCGACGAGAGCCGCGCGACCATCCTGCAGTACCCGGTGGCACAGATTCCGGGTAAGCCGCTGGTGGCGCTCGTGCCGGTGAAGTGATGTTCGAGCCGGGCATGCGGCCATGCTCGCGCTGCGGTCGATCCTTCTTTGCAGACGTGCACTGGAAAACCCTGTGCTACGCCTGCTGGAAGGAAACCAGGGCACAGCCAGCCGCACTGCCCAGCCGGGCTGAACGGCAGCGTATCCGCGAGCTTGAGATTCGTCTGAAGCTGCTCGCGGAACTGCTGCCCGACGAACATATGGTCCGGGTATTGCTGGGGCTGTGCCACCCTGACAAGCACAACGGATCGGCCCACGCCAACGAGGCGACGCGGTGGCTGCTCGAACTGCGGAAAAGGCTGGGCTTGCTGGACCTGTGACGGTACAATGTAGTGCAATCTAAAACCGAGAACAAAATGTTAACCGAACTGATGCGTAAATGTACCGTCTGCGAGCGCCCGCTGCCGCGCAGCCCGTACACCCGTGCTGGCAAGCGGATGCTCTGCAAGACGTGTGCACAGGCTGAACGTGACAGGAACCCGCCGCCGGTCGAGGACTCTTACGATGCCCGTCCCTGTACGACCGAACCGGAGAACAAATGATGCATGCCTGCCGTTGGGAAGGTTGCGACCGTCCCGTGCCTGACTCGCTGTACTGCTGCAGCTACCACTGGTTCCGGCTGCCAGCCACCATGCGCACCGCGCTGTGGAATGGCTGGCGCAAGGGAATCACGAGCCGCGAGTACATCGATGCTCACCATCAAATCCAGCACTGGATCGAAGCGAACAAATGAAATACGTCATGTCCGGGGGTCGGCTGTACCAGTTGACCAATCTTGAATACAACCAGGCATTGCTGGCCATCGCCTCTGGCAGGCCAGCGTACCTGCCCGATGACCGGGTGTCATGCGCGCCGCTGGACCTGACGTGCATGCAGCCGGACGACGCGAAACGGGCACTCAACCAGTTCCTGACGGAGACAGCATGAGCAACCTCATCATTTATCACGCGCACTGCCTCGACGGCACCACGGCTGCCGCCGTTGCACTGGAAGCGCTGGGTCATGCCGACCTGTACGCGGACAGCTACGGCTCGCAGGTGCCGCGTCCGGACGTGACGGGCAAGAGCGTGTACATCGTGGACTTCAGCTACCCGCGCGACATCCTCGTGGAGATGGCGAAGGAAGCCAAAAAGCTCGTGGTGCTTGACCATCACCGCACCGCCGAGCGCGAACTGAAAGACCTGCCGTATGCCGTGTTCGACATGGA
>Ga0126381_100007789_pt1 | contig 11940 bp, 9 predicted proteins | sample PanSoiMetPlot_28_FD_96465 | JGI IMG/M metagenome (GOLD analysis project Ga0126381, IMG submission 96465) | Tropical forest soil microbial communities from Panama - MetaG Plot_28 | ecosystem: Environmental > Terrestrial > Soil > Tropical forest > Bulk soil | place: Panama | collected 2016-02-17
GCGATTCGCCTCAAACCAAGAGCTGCCTCAGCCCCCAACCGCAAGGCCGTGATGTAAATCGATGTGTCGAAAAGTACCGGCTGCATTTACGGCTCCAGCGTGCCGTAGACATCCTTCACAGCAAGGCCGCTTTTCACAAACCGCTCATTCGCTTCCGCAGCCAACCGGTTCCTTTCATGCTCCGAAATCACCAAATCCAAGGCGCGCTCGATGGCCTCTGTTTCTGTGCCAGCATGTAATACCCTCTGCGCGCGCTTAATCTTCGCTGCGTTCAAACGAAAGTGCTTATGTGATCGCGTTCTAGCGGCGGGCATCTCATCGTCCTCCACCTCAAAGTATAGCACCTACGTGTACACATTTCATATATTTGTGAACATCCCATCTGGAGGCAACCGGCGCAAGGCACGGTCTGAAAACGCATCGACTGTTCAGGCAGCATCTTTCGACCACTGCGGAGCGGGTGATTGCCTGGTTGGAATCTAGGTGTTCATAAGCCCAAGGGCTATCCATATTTCAGTCCGGTGAACCGAGGCCGTTCCCTTCCCTACATGAATTTACGAAGCGGTGTGAGCTATCGCTCTTCGACATATACGATAGGTCCGACCCCGGTAAAGCCCTTGCCCTGACCAAGGAAATGGAAACGGCCAGAGGGGAAGATTGGGGACTGTTCGCTCGATATGAAGAGCAGATGATTTCCGCAGAGCGTCTGCTTGCGGCAGGCAATGCCAAGGCTGCCACCCAGCTCCTCGCCAAGATCGGATTGCCGACTTATGCGGACCCCACTCGACTGATTCTGCTCCGGGCTCGAGCGGACGCGAATGGAGAAACCCGAAGCGCTTACGAAGATTTGTTAAAGACTTTCGCCTCAGACCCCACGGACGAGATTGAGACTGCGATCGCAGCCTAGGCTCAGAAACTCGGAAAAAGTCGAAAGCAAACAGACGCTGCCGTCTTAAAAATAAGAGACGCAAGCACCAAACCTGCCACACCGTTCACTCTGCCTGCTTACGGCGAGCCGAAGCAAGTAAGTTTGACAGACTTCACAGGCAGAGTGGTGCTCCTGAATTTTTTGGTTCCCGGAGTGTGGCCCTTGCCGTGGAGAGTTCCCATATTTGAGAGCGGTGTTTGAGAAGTACAGAAATCAGGCCTTGTCGTCATCGCGGTCAACATGATGCCTGCTCACGACGATTTCGTATTATCGGTGTTTAGAGGAAACAAGCTAGATTTCATTCCTGCGGGACGACAAGAAGGTCAGCAAGGCTTACGCCCCCGAAGGTTTCGCACCTGCTAATTTCCTCATTGGCCCAGACGAGCGGATCTGGTCTCATCCGCAGTGATTGATGCAAGGCTGTGGGCGGAAACGTGTCGGATTAAGGGCTGCCGGGTCCGAGCGCAGGTCCCGCCCCCACCCCACCAGTCATCGACCCTGCGGTGGTGACGAAGTCAAATCTGAAGAGACGAGGTATTTTGCTGTTGGGGTGAATGCCACGGCGCGGGCCCTCGGATAGACGAATTCATGCCCAAAGCTATTTCCTGGATAGAACCAGACTCTGAGCGCGTTTCGAGCTCCGGCATCGGTTTCATAGAACCCAACTACGCTCTTATCCGTTGGATAAACGCGTTGAGCAGCAACTGTAAATATCGTCGCGTACAGCTTCGTTTGCTCCCGGTTGAAAATCTGAACGATATTGCGATCACTCGGAATGTTGAGCAGTTTGAAAGCGTACGTTCCGGCAGGGAGAACGATACGCCCGGGTATTTCCACCGGCCCGCTGAAGGTAAATATCGTCAGCTCATTGAACTCATCTGCCTTGGCAGAGGAGCCGAATGCCGCGATTAGGATCGTCATAAAGAAAAACAACCTCATTATTCGTAACTTTTTCATTTTTACCTCCGATTCCCTGTTTGCTTTCGCTTACAGAAGAATCCATTGTTCCTTCAGACAAGACGCGTCTCTCACTCGGACCGTTGTGCTTGTCCTGTTAGAGTTTGGTAAGAAGTGAACTTACACTTGCCTGATAAGTGGTAGCGAAGAGGTCTGGAATTTCACTTTTGCACGCGACGCTTTTGCTAGCTGTATGTGTCGGGAACAACCCGACGAGGAGAAATGCGGCTAAGACCACAGAGGCGGCGTTTTCTGCCGGCCGCGCGCGCCGTTATGCGAGTTTATTGGCGCCAGAGGCGCATGCTTGTGGATAGCCGTCGGGAGAAAGGGGCGGGAAGGCCGAGGGCAAACATGCCTCTTACCGGCCTTCCCTTTCCGGCCGCGCGAGCTAGGGGCCGGAATACCGCGTCAAACTAGAAGCGAAACACTATGCCCGTCGACGCACGAAAGTCATTCTGCGTTAGTTCGTTGTCCTGGAACTCGAAGAAGTTGGTTCGGAGGAATTCCAGTCCGAGTGGCCGAAGAGCGAAGTGAGGTGTGAGTCGGCAATCGAACCCCCTGCCGAGTGCCCAGGTGAAATCTGCCTGCCTGGTGCTGGTGTCAAACATCGCCACGTTTGAGTGCGCTGCGCGAAGCAGGACCTGAACAAAGGGAACGGCGCGTGCCAGAGGAATAACCAAACAGGAAACCCAGAGGTAGGTGGGCTCCGCACTACGCAGGTCGGTGCCAACGATATCGCTGCTCCAATTGCCGTCATTGCCAAACCCAAGATCCACAACCACTCGCAGCGACGGTTCTAGTTCGCAAGACACGGACATCTCGGCCCTATTCGATTTTGGGAGCCAAAGCCCGTTGCTGGAAGACAACGAGACATGTGTATAGGAATAGCCGAGAGACAGATCGACCTTCGTAAACCAGGAGGACTCTTTTACATAGGCACCGCAACCCAAAAACGCGAGCGCCAACAATATGCGGATGGTAGTCACGAGGACCATGACTTCTCCTTCTCTATTCGAAGTGCGGTGCCGGACCAGATCACTGGCTGAGCCCAAGCCCTCACGACGGGATCATAAGTTGCCATACCACGTGAGCGCCTTCGTGAGAAAAGACGCAATGAAGCGAGCTTTGGTTTACTGCACCGGTCTCTATCAGACGATTGATTACTGGATGATACAAATGTTTACGGCCGGGACTGTTTCGAACGCTCATACTCACTCGTAAAGGAAACGTCGTCGCCGAGGCGAAAGCGCTTCAACTCCATTGGATTGTGCAGTGAAATCTTTGGCTGTTTCTGCCAGCAACTGCCAGCTAACCCGTCCGGCTTTCGGCGCGTCCAACTGAGCGAGCCAGGCAAAGAGGTTAGGTCTTGTCAATCGTAGACTACCTGAAGCGATCCAGAGCCTACCTTTCGCGCCGATTGTGGATTCTCGGTGGCCTCATTCTCGTGCTCTGTGTTTTGGCGGTGGTGCAGTACCGCTGGATTAATCAGGTTGCCGAGGCGCAGCGCCAGCGCGCAAAAACCGAGCTAGCCGCCGCACTTAGCCACCTGGAGAGCGATTTTGACATCGAGATAACTCGTGCCTTGGCCATTTTCGCGGCTCCGACAGCTGATCTGGGCGAATACGCAGAACGTTATCGGCAGTGGCAGAGTCTCGCTCCTTACCCAGGTTTGCTGCACGGGGTGTACATCATAGATCCGGACCGTCCTGGTGCGGCGCCGAAACCGCTCGTGCCCGGAGAACCTGAGATCCCTTCCGGGCAATGGCAACGAGACATCGAGAAACAGGCTTCAGCGGTGTTCGTGGCAACAGCCTCTGGTATCGACCTTCCTCGCGGCCTTCATGTTGTTTCGAAGGGGCGAGCTACACAGTTTATGGGGTCCTCAAAACCCGCGCTCGTAGTCGATGGAAATCCCGCGTTTGTCTTCCCGATCGTGCCGATATTTTCGACCCTCGCAATCGCTGACAGCGTCGGTCCGCCTCTGTCATTTCGGCTCAACCTCGTTCGACGTGGCGGCGTTCGCATTCCGCGACCGCAACTGGGCCTGCTCGTTTTGGATGCCGCTTATATCAAGACTACCCTCTTACCTGGAGTGGTGAAGCTGCACTTTGGGAAGGCCCCTCCTGACTATGACATTTTCGTTATTGAACAAACGGCAGGGCAGCCATCAAAAGTCGTCTATCGCTCGGCATCCGTACCGCCACCGGGCTCACTCGCCGAGTCCGACGGAAACATCAGCCTTTTTCGTCTTCGCCTGGACTGCTTCTTGCCGTCTACGCCGCCAAACGGCCGGCAGGTCATCCAAACCGCCTCGGGGCCCGGCGTATTTGCCAACACGCAGAGCTTATCCGAAATCTTCAACCGCAGACCGTCGGCTTGCGGCACTGCGGGCCTCCTGTCCGAGGTCAACTCGGATGGGCTATGGGACCTGTTGGCCAGATATCGCGTGGGTTCGCTCGATCAAGCCATTGACAACTTCCGTTACAGGAATATTCTTTTGGGCGGTGGCGTGCTTCTCGTTCTAACGTCGGGAATGCTTGCGCTGCTAGTTTCCACGGAACGGGCCCGCGCGCTGGCTCAAATCCAAACGGAGTTTGTCCTCGGCGTGTCCCATGAGTTTCGCACGCCTCTCACCGTTATTCGTCTGGCGGCCGACAATCTCACGAACGGCATGGTGGAAAATTCGCAGCAGGCTCACAAGTACGGCGAAATTATCGGCACGCACGCAGCGGAACTCTCCAACATGGTGGAGGAGACGTTGGCCTTCGCCCGCGTGCAATCCAAGGATTTCCTGCCCGATTCCGCACCTATTTCCCCGGCAGAAGTCGTTACGGCGTCTCTGGCGAACTGCGCGCGGTCTTTGGAAGACGCGAGGATGAAGGTGGAACTGGATATTGCGCCGGATCTCCCGCTTGTTGATGTGGACGTCCGGCTGATGAGCAGGTGCCTCGAGAACCTCATCCTCAATGCGACCAAGTATGCGGCCTCTGGTCAATGGATGGGAGTTCGAGTTCGAACGGTAAACCGCGCAGAAGGAGAACGGGTGCAAATCTCTGTGGAAGATCGTGGGCCCGGGATTTCGGCCCTCGACCTCCCGCGTGTCTTTGAGCCGTTCTACAGGGGCAGTCAAGATGATGCTTCAAAAGCACCCGGTGTAGGCCTCGGCCTTACATTAGTAAAGCGCGTTGCGGAGCGTCACCATGGAACGGTGGGAGTCGAGAGCGTTCAAGGCGCCGGAGCTTCCTTCTCGCTTTTTTTGATTCCTCGCAGAGTCCAACAGGAACTCTCAAAGTAGTGTGATCCATGATGCAACGATTATTGCTTATCGAAGATGAAGAGACATTGTCCCTTCTTTTGTGTGAGCGTTTGGAAAGGGAGGGATACTCCGTGACGGCCTGCAAGGATGGCATACAGGGCCTGGCGCAGGCCATGAGCGGAGCTTTCGATCTTCTTCTCCTGGATGTTAGGCTGCCGGGCCGAAACGGATTTGAACTGTGCCATGAGCTGCGCCGCCACTCGCTCAATGTGCCGGTGCTCATGCTGACGGCACGGGGGAACGTCAAGGATCGAGTCAAGGGATTAAAAATTGGCGCGGACGATTACCTGGTGAAGCCTTTTGATGTCACCGAGCTGTTGGCGCGTATTGAAGCTCTGCTTCGTCGTGCCAGCAATTCTCCTCCTCAGTTGAACGGCTCCATAATCTCTTTTGGGAGCGTAATCATGGATCTTCAGAAAAAAGAGGTTCTGCGTGATGGTTTGCCGATCACGCTTACCGCAAAGGAATTCGAGCTCCTGCGTTATTTCGTATCGCACCCGGAAGAGAGCATTTCCCGCCATGCGCTCCTCAAGGATGTCTGGGGCTATCAAGCGATGCCAAATACGAGGACCGTCGATTTTCATGTAGCCCAGTTGCGGCACAAACTCGAAGCAAATCCAAGAACGCCCCGCCACATTCTAACCGCTCATCGATCAGGTTACCGATTTGTTCTTTACCCATCGCCCGAGATGGCTGGCTGATCGTCTCGCTGGTTCGTCTAGAGTCCAAATCTTAAGCCGACTGAGTCGAGTGGTCTCCACGAAGATCGTGAGGGAGTTGTAAGCCGACTTCTTACACTGACCTTACGGGAGCGGGACAACGCTCCAGCGCCATCGACGCGTCTTGGTTGATGCACGCCTTTCTTTCAAGGCAGGGCCGCTTGTGCTTCAGGCTTGACAAACCGAGGCGTGCGGAGGACCTAACACAATGACTCGCGTGTTGGTGATCGACCACGACCGGCAGCTCTGCCAGCAGCTCAACGAGCATCTGCTTCGCGAAGGATTGACGGTAAGATTTGCCCATGACGGCATGTCCGGGCTGGCGTCCGCTCTTTCCGGACAGCATGATCTAGTTGTCCTGGACGAGGCAGTGCCGGAATTGACGGGCATTCAGTTGATCAGACGACTCAGGGCCCACTCCTCAATCGGCGTTGTCTTGCTCAGCGCACGCGCCGAGGAAGAAGACAAGATCGTGGGACTGGAATGCGGCGCCGACGACTACTTGGCCAAACCATTTAGTCCGCGCGAACTCGTCGCGCGCATCCGGGCCATCTCTAGACGCCTCGCGAGTTCGCTAACCTCCAACCCCAGCGCCGAGCCGGAATATCTCCAGGTCGGGGACCTCGAGTTGGATGAGGGCGCGCGGACATGTCGAAGAAATGGCGAGCTTATTAAACTGACTACCGCCGAGTTTGACCTACTCTCCACTCTTTTGCACTCGAGCGGACGCGTCGTTCATCGCAAGGACCTCACAAAACGAGTGTTCGACCGCGACTATTCTCCGATCGACCGGAGCATCGACGTTCTTGCGAGCAATCTGAGGCGCAAACTTGGCCGCTTGCCAGATGGCACGGAGCGTATTCGCGGTCTTCGAAACGTCGGCTACTTGTACGCTCACCCTGCCTCTAATTTGCTTGCCAGCTAATGGCGTTCCGGCGGCGCAATTTGCGCTGACCGATTGTTTGCTGCGCTCGCCCGCTTTGCGTTCGGTGAGATGTAAGGTGACTATAGGCTCATTCCTTACGCAAATCTTACGGCACTCGACAAACTCATGGTCGATACTGATTGCCGCTCGAAAGGAGATTGACGCAACCATGAAAAAGATTGTGCTTCTCACTCTCGTAACTTCGCAATGCGCACTCGCACAAAATCCGGCTCCCCTAAATGTAACCCATTACCAGACCAGTGATCCCGATGGGGATATCGCGTCGCGAGGAATGGCCATTGTCGCGGGACCTCCCGTACAAGGGGCGCCCTACTCAGCAACCATCACCAACAAATTTACGCAGACCCTCGCCGACGGAAGTGTCCTCAATCAGACCAGCACTGGTTCCACAGCGCGCGATTCCGAGGGACGCACACGGCAAGACGCTCCCATGCCGATGATCGACGATCCGTCCGTTCATCCTCCGCAGCTCGTTTTCGTCCAAGATCCCATTGCGGATGTCTGTTATGTCTTGGATCTGACCAATAAGACTGCACAAAGGACCCCTCTGCCTCCCTCCGGACCAAGCGGTGGCCCGGCTCTTCAAGTAAGAACCGCTTTCGCAGACGTGCCCGCCATGTCCATCGATGAAGCATCTGACGGTCCTATGGTGGTTGCAACCCGAGGCGTTTCACCGAATGAGAATGCCCGCTCGGAGAGTCTCGGCTCTCAAACCAGGGAGGGTCTCTTGGTGAACGGAGTGCGCACGACACACACGATCCCCGCCGGTGAAATCGGCAACGCCAAACCCATCGAGATTGTCAGCGAAGTCTGGGCATCCCCGGAGCTCAAGACCGTCATCTACAGTAAACTGAGCGACCCACAAAGCGGCGAGCATATCTTCCAACTCACGAACATCGTGCGTTCCGAACCTGACGCGTCGTTATTCGTTGTGCCGGCAGACTTTCAGATCGTGGACCATCCTGAGTCGATTCGTTTCGACTCGAATCCATAATTCGTTTCCGCCGACAACGCCTGTCGTTACTAAAAACTCGGTATGTGTTGAAATCATTGCATTTGCAATGTAACGACGAGTAGCCTTCCCGGACCAATGCTCACTCTACTTTTCTGCCTCCGCGATTGCTTCCGGCCTCGCTTCGTTCTGCAAGCAGAGATTCTTGCTCTCCGCCATCAGCTTCTGGTCCTGCAGCGTTCGAGCCGTGGCCACAAGCTTCGTCTCGGCTGTACGGATAGAGTCCTCTGGGTCTGGCTCTCCCGCCTGTGGGATGATTGGCGGTCTTCACTGCTCATCCTCAAGCCCGAAACCGTCATCGTCTGGCACCGCAAGGGTTTCCGGCTTTATTGGAGTTGGAAGAGTCGGCGTCGCCAAGGTCGCCCAGCCCTCAGTTCCGAAGTTCGCAATCTCATCCGTCAAATGAGCCTCGCCAATCCGCGCTGGGGTGCTCCTCGCATTCATGGAGAGTTGCTCAAGATCGGAATCGAACTCTCTCAAGCAACCGTCGCCAAATACCTAGTGCGACGCCGCAAACCTCCCTCGCAAACCTGGCGCACCTTTCTCAACAACCATGCCAAGAACTTCGTCTCCGTAGACTTCTTCCTCGTCCCAACGATGGCCTTCCAGCTCCTCTTCGTCTTCCTGATTCTCGACCATGATCGCCGACGTCCGCTTCATTTCGCCGTCACTTCCCTTCCCACTGAGGAATGGACTGCCCGGCAACTTCTCGAAGCCTTCCCTTGGGATACTGCCCCAAGGTATTTGCTGCGTGACCGCGATGCAATATACGGGCACAAGTTTTCTGAGACGGCCCAATGGATGGGCATTCACGAAGTTCTTACTGCGCCGCGCAGCCCTTGGCAAAACGCCTACGTCGAGAGGTTGATCGGTTCCCTTCGCCGCGAATGCCTGGATCACGTCATTGTCTTCGATGAAATCGGATTGCGCCGCATCCTGAAAGATTATTTCCAATACTACGAAAATTTTCGAACTCACCTCTCGCTCAACAAAGATGCGCCTGTCGGCCGAGCGATCGAGCCTCCCGCGCTTGGCCGGCTGATCGAAATTCCCCAAGTCGGCGGACTGCATCATCTCTATACCCGGAAAGCTGCCTGAACGGAGCGCCATTCGAAAGTCGTTCCCGGAAGGGCGAGACGGCCTGCGTTGATCTGCTCTGAAAAGTCCAGCTTCTCGTCATAGCATGCTTTTCGCATGAGAACTGCCCGACAAAATCCTGGCATCGAACACCATACCCTCACCGGCAAATTGAGTTTTTGGTAGGGACAGTTAGGTTACAGAGAGGGGAAAAGTGAAACACCTCCGCGACTGCACGTCCTCGGTTTCGTTGACTTACCTCCAAGCGCAACCTAACATGTCGGGCAAATGCCGGAGTCTCAGCCGCTCATTGGACAAACTATCTCGCACTACCGCGTTCTCGAGAAACTCGGCGGGGGCGGGATGGGTGTTGTCTACAAGGCCGAGGACACTGAACTTGGCCGCTTTGTCGCCCTGAAGTTCCTTCCCGATAACCTCGCCAAGGACCCACAAGCTCTCGAACGCTTTCGCCGGGAGGCTCGCGCTGCTTCCGCCCTTAATCATCCGAACATTTGCACGATTCACGACATCGGTAAGCAAGGACACCAGTCCTTCATAGTCATGGAGTGTCTGGAAGGCGAGACCCTTAAACATCGCATCGGAGCCAAGCCTCTTCCACTCGAAGAGGTTCTCGATTGGGGAATCGAGATTGCCGATGCACTCGATGCGGCTCACAGCAAGGGAATCATTCACCGGGACATCAAGCCGGCTAACATTTTCGTCACAGGGCGTGGCCACACCAAAATTTTGGATTTTGGACTAGCAAAGCTCTCGCTTGTTCCTGAAGGAATAAGTGTTTCTGCGATGCCAACGGCCACAGATGTTGAATTGCTGACAAGCCCCGGCACGGCTGTGGGAACCATCGCGTACATGTCTCCCGAACAGGCTCGCGGCGAAGAGCTGGATGCACGGACGGATTTGTTTTCCTTCGGTGCCGTTCTCTATGAAATGGCGACGGGCCGGAGGGCGTTTCTTGGCGACACAGCAGCAGTCATCCACGACGCGATTTTGAACCGAGCACCCGTTCCTGCAGGACAATTGAATTCCGCGCTTCCGTCCAAGCTGGAAGAAATCATCACCAAAGCGCTCGAGAAAAACCACAAGCTGAGGTACCAGCATGCCTCGGAGATTCGCGCTGACCTACAACGCCTGAAACGCGGCACAGAATCTGGCAAGGCGACAGTTCCTAGTGCTACCCCTGCGCCGGTGGTACGACGAAGAACACACCTCTGGGCCTACGCTTCAGCGGCTATCCTGGCTGTTACGCTCGTTGCTGCTGCGCTTTTCTTGCATAGCCGTAAGGCACATGCGCTGACAAATAAGGACACGATTGTACTCTCCGATTTCGATAATAAGACGGGGGACGCGGTGTTCGACGAGACGCTGAGGCAGGGGCTCTCTGTACAGCTCGAGCAATCGCCGTTTCTCAGCCTGATTTCCGACAGCAAAGTGAATCAAGCGTTGAAGCTGATGGGTCGCCCTGCTGGAGACCGTTTGACATCGGACGTGACGCGCGAGGTCTGTCAGCGCACGGGCAGCAAAGCCATGTTGACTGGCTCGATTGTCGGATTGGGCAGCCAGTATGTGATTGGATTGAAGGCGGTGAACTGCCAAAGCGGCGATCTGTTGGCGGAAGCGCAGGCGCAGGCTGCAGGCAAGGAAGTGGTACTGAAGGCTCTGGATGCTGCGGCAGTAAGTTTGCGGAGCAAGTTGGGCGAGTCACTCAGCACAGTGCAGGAATACGCTACGCCGCTCGAGGACGCAACCACGCCGTCGCTCGAAGCACTAAAGGCCTACAGCCTCGGGGTGAAGACGCGCTATGCGAAAGGTGACACGGCAGCACAGCCCTTCTACAAACGGGCGGTAGAACTCGACCCGAACTTTGCCTATGCCTACCTCTACCTGGCGCTTACCTACCACAACCTCAACGAAGTAGGAGTGGCGGCCGAGTATGCCCGCAAGGCATACAAACTGCGGGAGAAGGTGAGCGAGCTGGAGCGGCTCAACATCGAGGGCTTCTACTACTTTTACGTGACAGGAGAACTGGAGAAGGCGGCGCAGACCTACGAACTGTGGCAGCAGACATACCCGAGGAACCCTGCGCCTTACCAGAACCTGGGAGTTATTTCCTCATTCTTGGGAAATTACGAAAAAGGTTTGGAGGAATTCCGCGAAGCGCTGCGCCTGGACACGAATAACGTGGTCAACTATTCCAACCTAGGCGGCACCTACATGAACCTCAACCGGCTTGATGAGGCAGAAGCGGTGTTCAAGCGGGCGGACGAGCGCAAGCTGGAGAGCGAGCTCCTGCTCGGGAACCGCTATTTTTTGGCGTTTTTGAAGGGAGATGCAGCGCAGATGGACCGGCTTGCCGCGGCGGCTATGGGGAAGGCCGGTGCGGAAGACGTATTGCTGGCCGCACAAGCGGACACCCAAGCGTGGTACGGGAAGTTGAAGAATGCGCGGGAGCTGACGCGGCGGGCAATGGATTCCGCCGAGCACAATGACGCTAAAGAGACAGCCGCGGCTTACCAGGCTGAATCGGCGATACGCGAAGTAGAAGTGGGTAATCGGGAGCAAGCCCGCGGAGAAGCGAATGCCGCACTGAAGCTGGCCCCAAACCGTGATGTGAAAGCCTTGGCGGCCCTGGCATTAGCGCGGGCAGGCGATAAGGCAGGAGCAGAAAAGCTGGCTGCTGAACTCGATAAAACATTTCCACTGGACTCACTGGTGCAGAGGTATTGGGTACCCACGATTCGGGCGTCCGTTGCGATGGAGCACAGAGACCCGGACCGAGCTATGGAACTCCTGAAACAGACGAGTCCGATAGAACTGGGCAGTCCGAGCAACCTCGTGTACTTGGCTCCGGTCTATCTGCGCGGGGAAGCTTATCTAGCAATGGGCGATGGCCAACGAGCAGCAGCAGAATTTCAGAAGTTCATTGACCACCGCGGAGTGGTACAGAACCTTCTTTGGGGCGCACTA
>Ga0126381_100007790_pt1 | contig 11939 bp, 16 predicted proteins | sample PanSoiMetPlot_28_FD_96465 | JGI IMG/M metagenome (GOLD analysis project Ga0126381, IMG submission 96465) | Tropical forest soil microbial communities from Panama - MetaG Plot_28 | ecosystem: Environmental > Terrestrial > Soil > Tropical forest > Bulk soil | place: Panama | collected 2016-02-17
AATGAGTGCGGCGCCAGGGGAAAGCGATGAACACGCCATCGCACGCCGCCGCATCGAGTTTGAGGAGGGGCAGTTTGACGAATGAAATCACCGCTACCATACCCACCGCCCTGGATGGATCTGGCGACGCTCGCCGCACACACGTGCCTCTCGGAATCCACGATCGAGGCCATGGTGCGACGGGGAATCCTGCCGCCGGGCAAGACGCCGAGCGGCGGGAAGCGACTGTGGAGGTGGAAGGACATTGACAAGGCGCTCGCGGGCGAGACTGAATCGACCTCCGCCGAGGCCAAGAGGATCACCGATGCGACGCGACAAGCGCTATCTCAGACCCGGAACATTCGCTGAAGTGATCCGGCAGTATCGGGCGAGCGCCAAATTCCAGGGGCTTGCGCTTGAGAGCCGCCGGCATTGGGGCTACCTCTTGAACATCGCCGAGCTTCCCGAGTGCCTCGGCGCTTACTCGTCCGAGGAAATCCGGCCGGCGCTCGTCCAGGCATGGCTTGATGGCTTTGCCGATAGGCCAGCCCAACAGAGGTCCGCCAGGTCCGCCCTGAAGGCAGTCGAGCGCTTCGCCGTGGTGCGCGACCTCCTGCCCTGGCCGATCACAACCGGCACCGAAGCGTCCGGGGGCACCGGAGGCCACAAGCCTTGGACCGATGAGCAGGTCGAGCTGGCCGAGCTGCACGTGAGCCCGCCCCTCGGCCGGGTCATCACGCTGGCCTCAAACACCGGCCAGCGGTGCTCGGATATCGTCAAAATGCGGTGGTCGGACCTCGAACCGCAAGACGGCCGCATGGGCATCAACGTGGTGCAGAAGAAAACCGGGGTGGCGCTGTGGATTCCGTTCACGCAACGGCTGGCCGATGTCGTCGCCACCTGGGAACGCCGGCCGACGGTCCTGGCGCTCAAGAAGGACGGCAAGCCCTGGACCGCCCACCAGGCGTCATCAGCATGGCTCTACGAACGCGATAGGAAGCCCGCCCTTGGGCCTTTGAAGGCTGACGGTCTTGTGCTCCACGGGCTGCGCGCAACCGCCGTGGTGCGGCTGCGTCGCGCTGGCGCGACCACTGGGCAAATCCACGACATGGTCGGCATGTCCGAGCAGATGGTCAACCGCTACTGCCGGCTGTCGGCACAGAGGGAGAACGCGCTTGCCGCGGTCCACCACCTTGACGCTCACCGACCGCCGCCTAACCCGTTGAAATCACGCGATCTGAGGTAGTGGGCGGTTACCACCCATCATTGATATCATTGGCGTTTTGGCGTTGAGGCAGACGTAAAATAGCACAGAATGAGGCCCGGAGACTGACCTTTGGCCTAGGATGTGGTAGGTGATAGGGGTATGCAGCGGCGCCTAGAAATTGCTGCACGTAACGCCCGATTCTTTGGGGACCGACGCCTAGCGGAGCGGTGTGGCTGGCTTGCCAGTGATCTAACACGCCCCATCCTAGACCAAAGATCAACCAGGGATGCGAAAGGCGATCGCGCCGGCAACTGACCGCTCCCGCGTTCTGACCGCGTGGCCATCGTTCCCCGACTGAATCAGGCACACAGAGCCATTGCAGGGGCCTACGATGCGGCCGACGTGATGGGGCCACACCACGATGGCCCCGACGTGCGGACCGCCTGCCGGTCTTCCCCATCGCGCCCACATGATGGCCCGGTTGAGGTTCCGATCGGCGATCCCGAGCTGCATCCGCAGCCACCAGCCGCACCAGGCGCGAGGTCGGTAGTCCCCAGCATGTCGATTTTTTTGACCATCCTGTATGGTAGAAAAAATCGACATGGTATGATGATGGGCATTCCGAAAGAATGAGGCCCTGGCATGGATGCGTCCGTGCCAGGGCCTAGGTTCATTTCGGACGGATTCGTGTCCAGCCGGCATCACCTCGCTTCCTGTGACGTGTTCCTGGGCTCGGGCCGTCGTCGCGAGCATGACAAGCGCGCACGCGAGAACGGCCCGCCGACTAGGCGGGTTAGGCATCCCTGATTTTCCCCTGATTTAGTAGCCGTTAGCCGCTACTTGGTGACGGTAAAAGGCATGCTCTGCATACAATCAGCGCGAATAGGCCACAGCTCCTCCCATGGCCAGCAAACCATATCCGAGCAGATTTTGTATCGGTAGGTGCCGGGTGGCATCACGGATTTTGGAACATAAATGTCTCTTGAGCCTGTGTACAAACCAAGCTCGCTAGGAACCTTGATGATGTTGTCAGAGAGCGGAATCGGCATCGCCGATTCCTTGGAGCCAGGTTCAACGACAGGAGTGAATTTCTGGCTCGACGTCCCGTGACACCAGCGATGCCACATTACTGCTTTATTGAGTCTGAGCAACAGATGATCAGGCTTCGTCGGGTCATCAGGCAATTGCTCGATGGAGATCTCCTTGAACGAAACCGGCGGAACCATGTAGCTTGCAGTTGCAGCAACGATCCAGGCCGCCGCCGCCCACAGAACAAACGGGACAAGTCGCAGGATCAGGGACGACTTTCTTACGGTCTCCCGATGCCGAATAGGCCCGTTGCCATGCTGGCCGCCTTGATCAAGGCGCTTCCGAAGCCAATCAGGATTAGACCAACGAAGCCAATGACGATCCTGCGGTTGAGAATGTGCTCCCGCCTCATATCTGCTACTTGATCTTTTAGGCATTCATGCCGCTCGATCAGTTTTTTCAGCGCATCATCAAGGCGCGTGAGAAAATTCAGAACATGGATGCGATACTCTGGCCAATCGTTCTCCGGCGTGATGACCTTCTTACGCTCAGGATCTACGACCATCATCGCCATGCGCCCAAAATCGTCTATTGTCTAGTGCCAGAAATACGATTTTACGCAGACGATTTATAGCGCAAAAGCAACAACTTAGACAAGAACCGACGCCGTCGGACATTTCACGATAGCACCACGCTATCGATTTGCTGCGATGTGGTCGAAGGGGGACCAAATCGGCTACCACGATTGGTTGCGCTCTAACGCAATTCGCGCTGAGCCCGTCATGCGCAGCGGACAGTGCTGCCATGACCTTACCGCGATGATGTGCCACACCCTCTTGCCATAGCCGCGATCCGCTCCTCAAGGCGCGCATTCTCAACGCGAACCTCCGTCAGCCTTTCACCCATTCGCAGGATGGCCTCACGATTTTCGTGGCTGAACGCTTCCTGGCCAGTCTTGTATTCCTGGTGCTCGCGAAGTGAGAGCGATGTGGTCTGCACATCGCTGATACGCTTCTCAAGGCTGTTTTCAAGATCGCTGATGTTTTTGTTAATGCCGCCGATGATGTTGAATCCGAAACCCGCGACCAGGCCGAGCGCGGCAACCACGATGCCGATCGTAGTCGTCGCGTGGGACCAGCCGTTGTTAGTTGCCATGCTGCGGATCTGGAACTGGCGTGACTGGGGTTGCGGCCGGCACAATGGCAATCTGCGGGATCTTTGAACAGATGGCATTCAGCGACATGATCGGGATCGGGCCGAGCGCCTGCACCACATTGGCGCCATCGGCGAACACCTGGGTACACTGAGCCGACCCGCAAATCTTGTTCGCCGTCATAAACAGCAAGCGCGCCGCCTCAATATCGGTGGCGAGCTGCAATGTCTGCGGGATCGGATGCGCCTTGAACACTTCGCCTGCCGATTTCATCGTGCGCCAGCACTGCTGGCCGTTCCCATCCTGTAGATCGGGAATAGCCGTCGAAAGTGCATCAGCCCCAACAAAATCGCTGTCAAGAAGCTTCGCGAGGTCAGAGAGCGCACCCTGGATTGGATTGCCGCCTACGTGCGAGGGAACCGTGCCGCCATGGCATTCGGGCCGCACGTCGAAGGGAAGGCAATCATCAGGCCTGGCAGGCGAAACTGGCGCCCGGATCGCTCGCTGCTGCGCGCTTGTCTGATCCTGACCCCTAGGTTGTTGTGCGTAGGCAGAACCACATACGGTTGTCAGGCAGGCAAAAATAATAAGAGCCCTCATTTCTTGGTCCCTTCCGGCACGAAGAAGGCCGCCAAGCCGGCGAGTCCAGACCCCGCCATGACGATTTTCTGCCACAGACTCGGGTCGATATTGATACCGAATACTATCAGCGCCGCAGAGATGCCGGCCCAACTCGATGGCTCCTGCAGCCGATGCACCAAAGAATACGCCTGAAGTTCCAGTTTATCCTTGTCCATCTTCAGATTCCTAATTCCTGTTTCCATCTCCTCAGCCACGCAATACGCTCCGCAAGTCCAATGTATCCACCGTTCAGTCTGTGCGTGACCTCCTTCACGTTATCGGCCTTCGCCGGGTCAAGGCATTTGCAAATGATGAAGTCAGCCACCCCACATTCAAGCGCATGGCCGGGATCGTTCACGAGGTCGGGCTGATTTGTCAGATCCAATCCGGTCGCCTGGGCGAGTTTGTCATAGCCTTCGCGCCCTGTGACCTGTGACAGACCTCGACCTCGGAAATTCCATCCGTCGTGGCTTGGTGGCGGCGCATTCCCCATGCGGCCGCCATAGACCGAATCCGCAATCATCTGCGGATTGTGGGCATAGCGGTTGGCTCGATCCGCCCCGAATCTCGTAGGCCATGTCCGCTGCAGCCCGGCCGCCGAGTAGTTCATGTTCTCGACCATTTCCAGGCCGGCCGCACATTCATGGCTGAATTGCGCCATCGCATGAGCGATGGTCTGGTTGCCGTCAATCCCGTACTTGGGAAAGATCGCAGGAGCTGCGGCAATCAAGCCGCTGACCAGTCCCGTTATGTGCTGATCGCCATGCGGCCACAGCTTGGTGAGGGCCGCCGCAAAATCATCCATGACCTTTTTCTTTGCAGGCTTCTAGCACCGCGTAATCGAACTGGTGCCGCTCTGATGCCGCCTTCTCTACCAGGTCGGCGATCCGCTGATAACCGCCGATGTAGCAGGCCATCTGAGTTTGGAAGTTGTCGTCAACCTGAACGATGCTAGTTGCCTTTGCGCGCGTGCATTCATCAATGCCGAGGGTATTTGCGCAAACGAGGATAACCGCAATCCACATATTAAGCTCCCTAGGGTAGTGGTTGAATCCAGATGTACACATTACCCGTCGCCGCCGCTCCTTGTGCCAGAGTGATGCGAAAGAACAGCGCCGCGAAATTGAACGCGCTTGCGCCAAACCCGGCCGCGGGAGTGAACACGACCGTATTGACTCCCGTGTTGACCGTGTTCGATGTGAGCCCACTCAGAGCCGTGCCGCTTGCTATGATTGCCGAGCCACCGCCACCGGAGGCCGTGAACAGCCCGAACTGCGCCGTTGTCAGGGACGCCGTTGTTCCCGTGTTCTGCACTAAAACTCCGGGTATTCTGTAGTTCTGATTCGGCGTGACAATCGTGATCGGCGTGTCGCCGACTGCATTGAAATTGATTGCCTTGGCAAACCCACCAAGGCGCCCCAGTGGAAAACCAAAATCACCAGGATAACTCATTCGATCGCCCAGCCCGTGTTTACGCCATCGTTGAACGGTACAAGTGTCACGGATTGATGATTCGCATTCATCACCAGATTGGTGCGGCCGTCGATCGTCTCGACCCCGGCCGGCGTGAGCGTGATGTTGTTGGCCGCCGCCTGGCCTAGATCCTTGAACGTCAGCGGCATCCCAAGGCGGGTCGAGGCTGCAGGCAATGTGCAGGCCGCCGCCGTGTTGATGTTGCAATTCAGGATCATGTCATTTGCGCCGACCACGATCGGCGTGGCCGTCACCGAGCGCTGTATTTGCTGATTGGTGATAGTAAGGGCTGATAACGATACTTTCTCGAACTGGTTCGTGTTCGTGTTATAGGCGAGAACATAGGTAACAGCATAATCGCTAGGCGGCGGAACCACGGTCCCGAATGCCGTGATGGTGAAGCCGATCGTGAATTGGCCGCTCGCCTTGGCAATCGTTATCGGGCCGCTGCTGAGCACCAGCGATGGAAATGGGACGCGCGCATTGACTCGAATATTGGGAGGTAAGGCCATTAGTTTGTCACCGACCCATAAATTACCGGGAGCGTCCCGACGAACAATTGCCGTGTGGAATAGCCGTCCGATCCCGTCATGCCGACTAGGTAAGTGTCATTCCCCGCCATCGGCGAACCGTCCAGCGTCGTCTTGAATTGGCTCTCAAGGATCAGGATTTGCACATACCCGCCCTGCAGGTACGAAATCCCGTTCCCGAGCGACAAGGAGAACAGAGGGCCAAAGTCATTCGGCGTGCCCCAATCCCACCAATCGACATAGCCCGTTCCCGCCTGATTGGGTCCGCGCCGCCGGATCTCGAACTGGAATGACCAGCCGATTTGACACACCAGCACGCCGGTCGCCGACACATAGCTGACCACGGTGCCAACCATGCCATTGAGCTGCGTCGGCGTATCGACAATCTGAACCTGATCGCCTGGCAGGATGCCGAGCCCCGTGCCGACCGTCAGCGTCAACGCTGGATTCGGCCCCGTATTGCTCGGGTTGTTCCCGCCTGCCGGCGATGTGAACGTGACGGTCAGCGACGTTGAGCTAGTCGTGACGATCGAACCATCCGTCACCGTCCAGACGTTGCCCGTGAACGGCAGACCGGTGGCCGTGGTGCATCCCGTCAGGTTGACGAGCTGGCTCAGGTCGTCATCCCATACCTGCAGCGTGAGCAGGAAATCTTCGCGATTGCTGACCGGGATCAGGGCCACAGGATATTGGAACATGCTATAGCTTTATGTACCAGGTGCCGAGCATGAATGGTGGCATTCGACCTGCCGCTGTCGCGGTGCCGCCCTGGGCATTCCCCGAAAAACTTGCGCTGACACCAACGGCGTTGACGTTGCCTGTAAATGTTGAAGCAGAAGAAGCCCCAATAAGAACATAGGCGCCGCCCGAACTTGCGTAATAGGAAGGCGACCCGCTGCCGACCTGGGCTGCCGCAGCACCGGAACCATTCGTCACACCAAGCACATTACCGCCGCCAACCGTCGTTGTGGTTGCCACCGTTCCGGTCGGCGTGACTGACCCGGATGCCGAGATGCTTCCGCTCGGCGTATAGGCCGGCAGTTCGGCGAGAACCAAGCTGTGGACCGCTTCACCGCCCCAAGCTCCAGAGGTCGTCACACCGTCGCCGCCGCCCGACGTGACATTCAATGCCTGCAGGCGACCGGCCGCCGAGGTGCCCATATCGTCGAGGCCCACGCCGCACACACGCGCCCGGCAATCCGGCAATGTCATTGTCTTATTGGCGTTGAAGTCGGCCAAACCCGTTGCGCCCCTGCCGCTGGAAACCGGGCAGTGAGCATTCGTGCAATTGGTCCACAGCCAAACGAACAGGGCCTGCGTGTCCGCATTCGCGCGCTGAGTGGCCCCGCTTGCCGCGCTCCCTATCGTCGTTCCATTCTGCTTGACCCACCCGGACAGGACTTCCGTGCTCGATCGCCACTTCACATCGCCAGTAGCGGCAAGCGTTGATGGATCGACGCCGCCACCGCCGCCACCGCCGCCGGCCGGCCCGACCACCAACACTGACGGGTTGTCGTATTGAACGACACCGCTGGCATCGGTCAGCCGGATGTGGACCGACCCGTTGGCCAGGTAGAACATCGGCAGGCGAGCATTGCCGTCGCATTGGACCGGCCACGGCAGCGGCGTGGTAAGGCCCGTGTCCTGGAAGGCCAATTGCTGCGTCGAAACCGTGCCGGCCACGAAGATGAAAAGCTGGCAATTCAGCATCGGCTGGCCGCAAGCAATCCCGCCCACGCCGCCACCCGTGGTGCAGCCGGCAAATGAAAATTGCTGCTGCAGCGCAATATTTATGGTGCCTTGCGCCTTGACAGGGCCGCAGCCGAGAGTCAACGCTAGGCCAGCCGCCGCAAGAAGGCGTTTCATGCCTGCTTACCTCGTTAAGGTTCTGCTGTTTCTGATCTACGCGGCCCTGGCCATTGCCGTGTTCATTCCGTGGCCTGGCATCCCGCTATTGATTCTGGCCGGTTACGCCGCCTATCGCTTCATTGACGGCAGGAAGCGCCTGCCCGGTCGTGGCATAGACACCCCTGGTCCGGTCGAAGACGGCATCGCCGGCCGTCCGCAGGGCGTCCATCATCCCTTTGTTCTTGGCTACGATCTGTATTCCCCTGCGCAAGATCGCTGGATCTTGGGAGGTCAGCATTTCCCCGACCCGCCGGGCGATGCTCTTTTCCACTATATGCGATCGGTGCTTGGCGTAGGCGCCCCCGAACAGAAGCGCCGCACCCATCATGTGGGCGGGGTCGAGGTCGAGCCCTTCGTGACCGAGCAAGGTCAGGCCGCCGGCCGCCAGGCCCATCTCGGCGAGTTGCCGCGACGTCGTTGAACCGCCGAGTGCTATTCTCATCCGGTCGGCGAGCGTCTCGGCCCGGAGCATCGCCTCTAGCTCGCGCGACCTGTTCGGGCCCAACGCCATCGCAATCCGTTGCTTTGCCGCTGGCGACTGCAAGAAGGCTTGATTGAGGACGTTCTGACCATCCCGCAGTTCGAGCACCCGATCAGCCAGGTCGGACGCAAACCCCACCCCGAACAGCTTACGCTCATCCGGGCTGAATTTGCCGATCGCCTTGGCATAGTCGGCATTTTCGCCCTTCGCAGACACGAATTTCTGGCCCGCCTCTAGCGCATTCTCCGCCCCAAAGGCCTCGGCAGCGCCGGCCCGTGCCGTCTTGTAGGACGGTACGAGATTATCCAGTTCGCCCCGCATCTGGCCGGAAAGCGCCTTGATGGCCGAGCCCTCGCTATTGCGACCCTGCCTGAACGCCGCATCACCCGCGTCACGTAGCGCGCGGTAGGTGTAATCCCAAAACTGCATGTCAGGATAAGTTGGGACGCCGCCCCGGCTGTGGAACTGAATCCGGCCGTCCGGCGTGAACGTGACCCGCTGATTGAGGCCACCGAATCCGTCCGCGATCGCGCGATCCTGGCCGCGGGTGGCCGCGCTGCGCATGGCTTCCGAGACCGCCGGACTACCGGCCAGCCGTTCGAGTTCCGGCGACCACACGCCGCTTGATCCGTCAGCGTATGCCTTGGCATAGGCCGGCCGGTTTCCTCGCTGTGCAGCCGCCTGCAGAGCGTCTAGCTGGGCTGTAGCGCCAGGCCCGCCGACCATCCCCTTGATGAAATCAGCGACCCGCCTGGATTGGCCTGCGAACCGTTCCCGCGTGAATTCCTCGAGCGCCTGCCGAGCTTCCGGACTTTGATTGGCCGCGCTTCGCCCTAGCGCCGTCGTGCCTTCCGACCCGACGTCCACAACCGCCCGCGGGATGCCCGCCTGATTGGCCGCAGCAATCTCCGCTGGCCCCCAGGCCGGTCCGTGGGCCTGAATATCGGAAGCGATGTGCTGAACGATCTTGGCCGATGCCCGATCGTCCACAAACCCCGGCCGCATTTCGGCCCGGACCATGTCGATGATTGACTTCGTGCCCTCGGCCACCTTGCCGAGCCCGAACCCCGCCACGTCGGCGACGGGAGAAAGCGCCCCGCCAGTAACACCGCCAAGCACCCCGCCCGTCGCTGCCTGGGTCAGACGATCGGAAAGGCCCTCACCGCTGCCGAGGCCATATGCCGCCCCGCCCGCAGCGCCAACAATGGCACTACGCAACGCCCGGCCGCCCATCGTGGCCGCCTTGGCGGCGCCTGCCCCGCCGAACGGCACCAACGCGCCGCCAAGCTGGCCGGTCATGAAGGCCGTGGGATGCTGTGCCTCGGCCGCCTTCTGCGTCGCTCGCGTTTCCTCGAGGCCCTTATCGTAAGCCTGCTCGATCGGGCCGCCTTGTTCGCCTCTCAGCTTCTCAAGACCCAGGCGCGCCGCGCCGACCGGAGCCCGGAACCCGCCAAGCCATGACGGAAGCCCCGAGGCCTCCGACATTGCCTTGACCTCATCCCTGAAACCGAACGATGCAGTATCGAGGTATCCTTCGGCGAGCGCCTGCCCCGCCGAAGTCTGATGACCTTCCCAATTCTGTTCCCACGGCGCAGCACCATCGGTGGGCGCGCTTTTGGCCGCTGGCTGCACCGCGGCCCAACTCTGTTCCCACGGCACATCAACCGATGGTTCCGCTACTGCTGCGCCTTGCGCCATGATGCTTTGTCGTGTGGGTTGCCGCCGATGTATAAGTTGCCGCGGTAGGTCGAAACGCCAGGGGTCAGCGTACCACCACCGCCAGGCTCGACCTCGTTCGCATTCAGCGGCTTACCCGTGAATGGAGAGTTGAGAGGATGGGCCTTGTAGAACCGATCCTCGACGTCGGTCCAGTTGTCCCAGTTATTGCGGTTCATCGCGAGCCGGCCGAGGTCGATATCTTGTTGCTTCATTTGCCGCAGGACGTCGATCAACACCTTCGTTCCCTTGACCGAGTTGGCCAGGCCAGGATTGTTGGCCATGAACGTCCTAAACTCGAGCTGTGACGGCCGCGCCGTCATCGACTTGGCCGCTTCCGAAGCCAGATAGGCGTTGAGCTTGACCACAACCTCACTTTCCTGCAGGCCCTTTATATTGGCCTCGGGAAAGGCATTCTGCAGGAATTGCTTGGCTTTCAGAACGAATTCGTGGCCCGGCCCCGTGCTCAGATTGTTGCCGGCCCGATTCACGGCGTCATTCATCACGTCAAGGGTGTTGATCGTGTGCCGCGCGGACATGCCGCCAGCCTCGACCACCTCGCCGATCCGCTTGCCGATCGCCTGGCCTACACCTTCCGTTGTCTTGAGCGTCCCTTGATACTGCGGGACGGTCTGTCCGGCCCTTGCGGCTTCCCTCTCTGGCCCCGTCCTCTCGGCCGCGGCCTTCCCCGCCTCGATGACCGGCTGCATTCGCTTCTCGATCACCTCGGCCTGGGATTTGTACAATTCGCCGAGATTTTTATTCGCGGGCATGACATACGCCGCAGCTGCCCTCATCCGGTCGGCGAGCTGCTGCGCTTGGCGAACGTCGCCCGAGGCGAGCACGCGGCGAACCTCATTGGCGGCCTGATCGGGCAGCGCCGCCACCGTGCGGGCTGGCCCGCCAGGCTGCGCCTGAACCGCGGCGCGCGGGCCGTTGTTCTGCACCTCGGCGGCACTGGTAGGCTGCGGAGGCTGCGCCGTGTCCTCGCTGACGCCGGTCTGCGGCTGGTTGCCGAGGTCTGTGGATCGGCCCGCGCCTTGCGCAAGCTTGAGCCGCCCGATGGCCGACTTGACCTGGTTGGCCTGATCCGCCGAGAGGTCGGCATCCGGCCCGATCCGGAGCTGCTGGCTAACCTGCCGGATTGCTGGCCCCGCTTCCTGGCCGCCGTAGCTTTCCGTCGCAATGCTGCGGATCGTATCGGCGCCCTGATCGCCCGGCGCGGCTGGTTGTGCCGTGCCGCGGCCGGCCATGAATGGCGCGGGACCAGAAAGATTGGCCGGCCCCGCGGTCTGCTGCGCGGCGGGTGGCTGCGCTTGGGCCTGGTCCTGGCCGGGATAGATCATCTTGGCCGCGGTCTCGCCCATCGACTGACCGTAGAGCCAAGGCAGCAAAGGCTGCACCGCCCCAAGGCCGCCGACCTGGGCCGCCTTGTTAACAATTGCGTTGATATCCGGTTGGCCGTTCGGCAGCGTCGGGACGCCATTCGGGAATGCATTCATAGCCTGCTGCTGGCGGGCCATCTGCGTCCCTTGCGTGTACTGATCGAGCAAATTCCCTAGCCAGTCGAATCTGACGTTCGGCGCCGTGTAACTCGCACCGCCTGGCGTGGGAACGTAGAGGTCTGCCACCTATCACCCCGTAATCGCGTTAGGTCCGCCACCGCCGCCCATTACGAACGACAGAGGATTCCAGTTAGACGACCCGCCTAGGGCACCCCCGCCAGGGGTGCCCATATTAGGACCCCCACCACCTCCAAACCCGAGCAACTTGCCTACAAGGTTTGCGCCTTGACCAATGGCATTCCATTGGTTCTGGCTTGCCTGCAGATTGGCCAGCAGC
>Ga0126381_100007791_pt1 | contig 11939 bp, 9 predicted proteins | sample PanSoiMetPlot_28_FD_96465 | JGI IMG/M metagenome (GOLD analysis project Ga0126381, IMG submission 96465) | Tropical forest soil microbial communities from Panama - MetaG Plot_28 | ecosystem: Environmental > Terrestrial > Soil > Tropical forest > Bulk soil | place: Panama | collected 2016-02-17
GCCGACGCAGGAACTGGATGCTCTCCTCCCGGGTAAATGCACCTATTGCCAGTACCCGTCCTGTTGCCTCCCATCGGCCGTTGCATGAGGTGACGAGCATATGACCCCCTGTGGGCGGGTCGAGCTCCTGGATCTCGCCTGGTTCGTCCAAGCCATCGATTATCAGCAGCCACCGCGTCCCGTTCGAATCCAAACATGCGCGCAGCTCGGTTATAGAGTGTTGCGCGAATGCTTTGTCGTCACAAGGAACCCACCAGGCCAGGTCATACTCGTCGGCGTATCGATATGCGTATTCGATCGCCAGCTGCGTTTTCCCGGCTCCGCACATGCCCTGGATTACGACTGGCCCGTCCTGGTGCTGGTGGCCTTGCCCGGCAAGTGTGTCGTGCAAGCGGACCAGCCAGTCCTCTCGCCCCACAAAGTCAGTCAGCCTGGGTGGCAGCTGGCCCCTGACGAGCAGCGATGTGCTGCTCTCTACGTCGGTCACGGGCGCCGCCGGGTCGTGATCGGCCAGTTCTCCCGCCGGTCCCTGTCCGGTTGGGAACTCGTGCTCGATTCCGGCTATGCCGCTGAAGACGGTCTCCCAGTGTCGCCTCCAGTCGGCCAGAACGGCTTGGTCAATGTCGGGCTGAGACTGCAGGTTGTACGCATCGTCCCAGTGACGCTTCCATGCGGTCAGGGCCGGCACCTCGCGAGGATCAAGTCTGTTCGCGCCCGCCGCGTCACGGCAGGCTTCGACGAATGCCGCAACAAACCGCCAATCCGGAAGGTTGATCCGGTTGCCGTTGAGGATGTCGCTCATAGTCGCGCGGCGCAAGTTGTGGTCGCTCAGGCGTTCAAGCGTGGAGTAACTTGGCTTGCCTGCACGCAAGTGCATCAGGCTAAGGTCACGGGCGAACTGCCTGGCGATGTCGCCCCTGTCCGGAACCATGCAGCCTGCCTCGTTGTCGCGCGTGACTGCCGAAACCCTAGAAGCACCGTTCCAGTTCCTCCGGAATCATCTGGCTTCTTCCGCAATCTTGCCATAAATCGTACGGGCTGTCCCCCTTTGAGGGGACAGCCCGTACATGAGTTCTGAGGTGCTGGCGGGAATGGATCCGCCTAACCGCGATCGAGCCCGTTGAGTCCCTCGCCTCGGACCCATTGAACAGGTTCCTTGCCTTCGAGCCGGCGGAAGATGTTGATCATGAGGACGATTCGGCCAACGCCAAGGAAGTGCCCGTGAGTGAACTCACGGTAGACGCGCCAGCGGTCGGCCAGTGGCGTCATCTCCAGCGTCTTCCTGAGACCTACGTGCAGAGATACCCATTGAAGCGGGACCAACAGCAGGCCCAGTAGGATCAGCAGCACCGGCAGCTGATAGAACCGCATTCTGGTCATCACGCCACGCCTCCTTCGGCAGTTCTTGTCTTAAATCCCATGGAACAAGATGCGCGTCAGTCCTGAAAGGATCCGGGCCAAGGTAGGAAAATTAGCAGGAATTTCGGAGGGAATGATTCCTCCGGTCCGTTCCTTCCGGCCTGTTCCTTCCGGTTAGGTCGCTGAGAATCCGGACGGAAGATATGGAACGATCCAGGATGAACTTGCGCAATGTCAGAGAATAACCAGATGGCCAGTGTGCCGTCAGGGATGTGATTAGATTTGATCATGGGAGGCGAAACGGCAGCCGAATGGCCAGCGAGTCTCGACGTGTCGATGCTGAAGGCTGGCGGGTGGCGGCCACTCCCGTTCAGGGAATTCATCGTCAAGGTGCATAGTAGGTGTGACCTGGCGTGCGACTACTGCTACATGTACGAGATGGCGGACCAGTCATGGCGGTGGCAGCCGCGTGCCATGGCCGCGGAGACCATCGAGCTGACCGCGCGACGGATAGGCGAGCATGCCAGGGCGCATGCTCTTAAGCGCGTGACGCTTATCCTGCACGGCGGCGAACCGCTGCTCGCGGGGCGGGACTCCCTCGCCCAGCTGGTGACTGCGACGCGACTGGCCGCTGGTCCTGACACCGTGGTTGACGCATGCGTGCAAACCAACGCCGTCAGGCTCGGCGATCCCTTTCTGCGGCTGTTCGATGAACTTGGCATCCGGGTGGGCGTGAGCGTTGACGGAGACGCCGTGGCGCATGACAGGCACCGCCGGTTCGCCGCCGGCAGAGGCAGTTACGCGGCGGTCAGGGCGGGCCTGGACAGGTTGCGGCGGTTTCCGCACCTCTATAGCGGCCTGCTGTGCACCGTTGATCTCAGCAACGACCCGGTAGAGACCTACGCGTCGCTGGCCGCGCTCGATCCACCCAGGGTCGATTTCGTCCTTCCGCATGGAACCTGGACCAAGCCACCACCTCATCGGTCACCGGACTCAAAGACCACGCCATACGCGGACTGGCTGACCGCGGTATTCGACCACTGGTACCCAAGACCCCACACTCATGTCCGGCTATTTGAGGAGATCATGCACTTGCTGCTCGGCGGGGTGGCCGGTTCCGAGATGGTGGGGCTGGCACCGGCCAGGATCGTGGTTGTCGAGACCGACGGGTCGATCGCCCAGGAAGACACCCTACGAGTCGCCTTTCAGGGGGCCGCGGCGACGGGATTGCATGTGAGCCGGGATTCACTGGACGCCGCACTGGAGCTGCCACAGATCGCGGCTCGCCAGATCGGGGAACGCGGACTGTCCAGTAAGTGCCGTGAATGCCAGATCCGGCGTGTCTGCGGTGGCGGGCACTACTCGCACCGGTATCGCGAAGGCACTGGGTTCGCGAACCCGTCGGTGTACTGCCCCGACCTCATGGCCCTCATAAGTCATATCCGAGACCGGATGGCAGTCGACATCCAATCCCGCCTGGGGGAAAGAGCAGCTGGATGAGTATTGAGCCGCATGGCATGCCGCGCAACCAGTTCATGGCGCTGGCCCAATTGGGCGGGAATACTGAGGCCATCGAGGCTCTGGTAGCGGCGCAGCACAGCAAACACATGATCTTGCTATACGGGGTGAAAGAGGCGGCTCAGCCTGACGACCGGCTCGCGGTGGCTGGCTATGAACTCCTGGCGGAGGTTCAGCGCAGTGATCCCGGTGCGGCAGCGGAGGTCATCAGGCACCCATCCGTAGGCGCATGGGCGCTACATACACTCCGCGGGGACCAGCTCCTTCCATGGGCGCGCCCGAGCGGGCTCGCCGCGGTAGCGGCGGCCGCCGTCATCAGGGCGGGGATGGACCTGGAAATCGAAGTTCCCGTAAGCAACGGATCAGTCCTGCTCCCTTCTCTCGGGATCGCAGCCGCTTCTGGCGACACGGCCATGGTCAGGACCGGGGCCAAAGAGATCTGCTCGGGTGATCTGCGCGTGCCGCTTCGGTGTGGTGAGCCGGGCTGGCGGGGACTGCGGCACGTTCAGGCGGGGCCGCTCAAGGTCCTCATCGACGACGTCGATCCCTTTCGCATGCCAGCAACGGACGGCGAGCCGACCGGACGGCTCACACAGCGGCAGCTGGCCGAGCTGGCCGGGACGCTCAACGACGCCTGGGGCTTGCTGGACCCGGCCAGTGCGGCCGAGATCGCCGCTCTGGTACGTGTGATCGTGCCGTACCATGCGCCGGCTGACGGCTTTGTCAGCACGACTTCACCATTGACGTTCGGTACTATCGCCCTGTCCCAGCCGCCGGACCGTTACACCTGCGCCGAGACCCTGATCCACGAGGCACAGCACCTCAAGCTCTGCGCTCTGCTAGATCTCGTCAGACTCACCTACCCTGACGACGGGAGGCGGTACTATGCGCCATGGCGGGATGATCCAAGACCAGCCAGCGGCCTGATCCAGGGCGTTTACGCGTTCCTGGGAGTCACTGGCTTCTGGCGGCGGCAGCGCACTACCGCGACGGGTACCTCGATCGAGCAGCGGGCGGACGCCGAGTTCGCGAGGTGGCGGGATTGTTCGGCGCTAGCCGCCAGGACGCTGCTGGCGAGCGGTCAGCTCACGTCGGCCGGACACGACTTCGTCACGGAAATAGCAGAGCTTCTTGAAGCCTGGCAGGCCGAACACGTCTCAGAGCGGGCCCGGGGCATCGCCCGGCGCAAGGCGAATCTGCACAAAGAACGCTGGCAGTCGAGCTACGGCCACGTCGAAACCGTGACTGTCCCGGCCTGATCCGAGCCGCCTTGTCAGATAGCAGGCGCGTCGAAGTCGGGGTCGATCCGCCTGCCCTCCAGCATCGCGACGGTGTCGGGATGCTGGTCAGGGAACGTGTGCCTGTAGTGCGCCAATGTATCGTCATGGAGTGCTCGGCCGGCTTCCTCGTTACCGGTCGCGGTGAGATCCAACGCCAAGTTCGCTGCGCATCCCAGCGTTACCGTGTGGTCGGTTCCCAGCAGGGCGCGTAGCCGTCCGAGTGTGTCCTCGCCGAGCTCGCGGGCCTCATCCAAGCGCCCGAGCTCCGCGAGATCGCTGGCCATGTTCGTCGCCACGGCTAGTGCGTAGTGGTGATCGCGACCGAGCCTCCTGTCGAGGCCGGCCAGTGCCTCGGAGTTCAGCCTCAGCGCCTCGGCCGCATCGCCGGTGACCCGTTTGAGCAGAGCCAGGTTGCCAAGGCACCCGAAGTTATACGGATGCTCCTGCCCGTACACCGCTGGATACTGGTTCGCGGTCGAATCGGCCAGCGCGAGTGCTTCCTCGTGGTGCTCGGGACTGGTCGCCCGTAGCAGGTTGCTGAGGCTGATCGCGATCGCCAGCGTATCCGGGTGGTTCTCGCCAAACAGGCGCCTGGATAGCGCAAGGATGTCCCGGGCAACTTCCTGGGCTTCCAGTCTCCGGTTAGGGAACCGTCGGCACACGATGGTGTACCCGTTAACGGTGCGCAAGGTCGCGATGTGCTCGGGTCCCAAGCTCACTTGAGCGAAATCCTGTGCCTCCAGTGCGACATCCAGCGCGTTGACATGCTCCCCGAGCTGGCGCAAGGCCCAGGCCAGGCCGTTCCAGATGCTGAGCACGTCGTATGTCGTGGCCCGCGTCGTAACCTGGCTCATCTGCGGGAACACCGATGCGTATAGATCCCTGGCGCGGGTGTACTCGCTGTTAAGGCCATAGTCGAGGGCAAGACTGGACAACAGGCGCAAGGTCCGCGGATCCTCGGGGCCAGCGTTTGCCTCCAGCAGGCTCCTCGTCTCCTCATCGAGTTCCAGGGCACGCCTGAAGTCACCGCTCGCACGCAAGTCAGCCCCAAAGCAATTCCGCAGGATCAGGGTAAGCGGATCGCTGTTTCCCAGGACCGCACGCGATCGCTCCAGGGTCCTCTCCGTCAGGGCGTACGATTCCGAATAACGGCCGAGCAAGCGAAGCGCGTTCCCTAGGTGCCGCTCAGCCCGCAGGGCGTCCGGGCTATCCGGGCCATCGTCGGTGATCCACCCTTCGACGAAGCGCTGAGTAAGAGTGGCGCAAGATGAGTAGTCACCAGATTGATAGAGGTAGCGCATCGTGTGCAGCGCGAGTTCCCGCACCATTGGCTCTTGGGAATGAACCAGATCGGTCGAGTATGAGGTGATGTGGGGGAGCAGCTCCTGGTAGCGTGGCCATTCCGTCGCGTCGTCAGGATTCTTTGGCGCCGCGGCGGCCAAGATCAGGCGGACCTCACGCTGGTAATTTGCCTGTTCTTCTGAGGTGAGCTCATCTCGCAGCAGGGCTTGGCTCAGCCGGTGCATGGACACCGTCTGACCGTCCAGCGTGACGAGCGCGAAACGGCCAAGCTCCCGGATAGCCCTGGACAGCCGGATTGGATTCGAGATCGTGCTGCCCAGCGCGGTGCCCGATGCTCTCCCTCCCTGCCGGAAGACATCACGCGGGATCGGCTCAGGACCGAAGAACGCGCAACAACGCAGGAGTTCGAGCGCCTGGGGCAACTGCTGCTCCAGGGTTGACACAGATAGCTTCCATGCTGCGGTGATCGACAGGGGATAGTCCGCGGCCTTTCCCTCGGCCATGATCCCGGTAACGTGCTCATCCAGCAGCTGGAGATACTCATCGACTGGCATGCCGGTCTCAGCTAGCATGGCACCTGCCTGGTCAAGTGCCAGCGGGAGATCCCCCAGCTTTTCCGCCAGACGATCAGCGTCCACCTCTGTGAGCCCCTTTGGTACCCGCTTATCCAGGAACTCCTGGCTCTCAGACCGGGTGAAGACGTCCATCGGGACCGTATTGACTACCGATTGCCAGCGGTGGTTTCTGGAGGTGATCAGTACGTCGCCTGGGCCGCGTGGAATGAGTGGGAAAACATCTTCCGGTTGATCCGCGTTGTCATAGATCAGCAGCCATCTGCTAAAGGGATCACCCCGCCGGAGCACGTCCAGCAGTGCCTGGATAGCATCATCGGTCCCTGCCGTCGTAGTCTCCAGGCCGAGGCAGGCCGCGAGTTGTGCTAGCGATCCCCGAATGGAAGGCAACTGATCGGCTGGGATCCACCAAACCAGGTCATAATCTGACCGGTAGCGGTACGCGTACTCGATCGCTATCGCGGTCTTCCCGACACCGCCCAGTCCCTGCACCGCCTGCGGAAGCGGATCATCGGAATGCTGCTCCGGCAAGACCACGCTGATCTGGTTTGACGTCCCCTGCTGCAGCCGCGCGAGGATATCTGCCCGCCCGGTAAAATTCTTGTTGCGCTGAGGGATATGGCCCCAGATCCTCGGCACGGCAGCGATCGACGGCCCCGCCTCAGATGCAGTCATAAACTCATCTTAATCATCGCATATGTCCGACCATATAAGTCGACCGTAGTCGCCCATGGTGAAATGCCACTTGCTGTAAATTGATCACCCCGCGCACTCCCGGTCAAGGGGCTGCGGCGCGGTTTGGAGCCTTCCGCCGGCGGTCAGCTTCGGCGGAAGACGTAGATGCCGTCGGCGGAGTAGATCTGGGTGTAGTGCTGGGCTGGGTACAGGCCAGCGATGAAGGCGGGCACGTTGGTGATCGGCGGGGAGTGGCCGCTGCCGGGGTTGTCGAACACTATGTACTGGGTGGGCGGGTTGCCGGGGTTCTCGATCCAGAACGCGTCGGTCCTGGCGGCCAGCGACGCGAGCAGGTCCAGCGTCGTCTGCACGGTGACGCCGCTGGGCACCTTGGCCATGGCCACGTTCGCCGCTGCGACATGCGGGCTGATCTGGTATGTTTGCCCGTTCCACAGCCCGCTCAGCGGGAACTGGAACGCCAGCGACACCGCGGCCGCCGCCATCATCGCCGCGCCGGATCGCTGCGCCCCGGCCAGCGCTGCCCGGCCCCAGCCGTGGCTGCCGCTGGCCCAGGCGGCCCACGCCAGCGCCGCGTTATCGTGAGCGGTTCCGTCTGGGGCGCCACCCCGGGCATCGGCCGCGATCGACGCGCTGATCCTGGCCAGCCCGTCGATCGCGGCGACGAACAGGATCGGCATCACGGTCGCGTTATAGTGCCACCACGGTCCCCAGTAGACGCTGTTGGCCGACACGAACCGCAGCAGCAGGCCGGGCACCGCGACGAGCGCCAGCGGGGACCGCAGCGCCACGAAGGCGGTCGGCAACAGCAGCATGACCAGCGTCAGCAGCTTGACCGGCCAGTCACGGAAGAACTGCTGGACCACCCCCAGCACCGACAGATGCCCGCCTGCGGAGATCCCGCCGTCGTGCCAGAAGGGGTACACGTGGCCGGGGTTGAAATGCGGGATGATCACCGCGATCGCCAGGCACGACCACCCAAGGCCCCACACGACCAGGAATTGCCCGGCCCCGACCCGTTTGTTATCGCCTGCGCGCATCCCGACAACGATCAGGTACAAGCCAAGCGCCACCAGCGTGAACCCCAGGTCCTCCTTCACGAACACCAGCGGCAGCGCCCACAGCAGACAGGCCCGTAGCCGGCCCTGGACCAGAGCCGACAGCGAGAACGCCAGCAGGGGCACGGCCAGCGCGACCTCGTGGAATTCGAAGTGGATCATCAACTGCAGGCCCCAGGAAAACCCGTACGCCAGCGCGATCGCCCGGGCCTGGCCCGCCCCGAGCCGCGCCCGCGCGGTCGCCGCCACGGCGAACACAGATGCGGCCGTGAGCAGCGCCTGGGCGACCAGGAGCGTCGCGGCGGACGGGAACACCCGGTAGAACGGCGCCAGCACCGCCACCGCCGGCGAGAAGTGCTCGCCCCACAGGTTGGTGCCCGCTCCCTTGGCGTCCGCGATCGGGGCGTGGAAGTGAGCGTACTGCTTCACGGACTCAGTGAAGAGCGCCAGGTCGTACGTCGTCGGGTTCAGCCGGAAAAACCCGAACAGCGACAGCGTCGCATATGAGCCGAAGACCACGGACACGATTGCCCAGGTCAGCGGATCCCGGTAGACACGAGGCGCGGGTGTGACGGCCTCCGTCGCCATCTCTTGCTCGTGGAGCATCGGGCGCACTTTATCCTGGCTAGCGATACTCGGCCACGATCCTGGTCCCTAGCTTCCAGACGTTCGTGCCAAGTTCGACACGGCTTTGCCAATTGCCCGGCCTTCTTCCGGCGCGTTAGGCCTGGCTGCGTAACCCAGGCAATCCAGTGCCACGACCCACCACCCGGGGATAAGCGCGCGATGATGCCCCGTGCGACATACTTGCAACGTCGGCCATTCGACACCACACGGAGTGCCCACCAGGCCTCCCCATCACGAGGAGGATCAGTGAGCGACAATGTCGCCGACGGTCTGCTACTGGACGTCCGCAAAGTCGACTTGGCCGATCTCGGGCTCTCCGAACTGGAGCCGACCGGGCTGGACCTAGCGCTCGAACGGATCCTCTCATCGAACGACGGCTGTAACTTCAACAGCTTCGGGTCAAGCATCTGAGGTGCTACGAGGCACTGGGCAGCTACCCGGGAGCGGAACCTAGCTGGTGGCCAGGTGGTGTGATGGCGGTGGCACCCGCTCTTCTTGCCGGTACCGGTGGATCCATCCGATTCGCTGCGGCAGCGACGGCCAGCTCGCATCACGCTGAGCTGCCGCATCACCGGCGAGCTTGTATGCCCGCCCGGCGGCTCGTGAATAGGCCTGGACCGTCCAGGCGCGCCGTCTGCGGAGATCCTCGAACGCCCGGAAAGCCGCGGCGTAGTCCGCCAGCCCGCCCTGGCCCAGGAGCACACCCAGGGCGTATGCATCTTCTATCGCTAGGCCCGCGCCTTGCCCTTGATGCGGAAGGGGAGCGTGAGCGGCATCGCCCAGGAGCACCACCCGGCCGCGGCTCCACCGGGGCAGGCGCGGCAGCTCAGCAAGAGCCCAGAAACTCATGTCTCCCTCGACGTTCCGCACTAGGTCGAGAATGCGCCGGTCCCAGGAATATGCCCCGAAGATGCCCAGCGCCTGCGCTGCCGACGCCGGCACGCGGCTGGACCGCGCGGTCCAGGCCGGCAGGCGGTGCGGCCGGTACACAGCGAGCAGGTTCACCAGTTCCCCGGCGGCGATCCCGTAGCAGACCGCATGCGTATCCGGTCCGCACCAGATCTGAAGCGAAGCCGGATTCGGCAGGTCGTGCTTGCTGGCCGCGATGACGCCGCGGAACCCGATCTCGCCCGAACAAGCGGGTGCGATGCCGGGGCAGACGTAGCGGCGGGCCACCGAGTTCACGCCGTCAGCACCGGCGACGACGCCCGCCACGACGTCATCGCCTTCCTCGAATCGCAACCGCACCCCGTCGGGCTCACCGGACAAGCCGGCCAGCCGTCGGCCTAGCTGGAGGCATTCCGGCGGCACGGCGGCCGCGAGCAGACGCTGAAGCATCACGCGATGCAATGTCAGCAAAGGCGCGCCCACCTCCTGCTGGTACCACTGCCCTACCGGGTGGGACCAGATGAGGTGCCCGTCGTTCCAGCTGCGGATCTCAACCGCCGGCGGCATGTTCGCAGCCGGCGCGAGATCGATGCCAAGACAGTGCAGCAACCGGGTCGCATTACCGCAGATCGCAATCCCGGCCCCGATCTCCCGCAGCGCAGCGTCCTGCTCGAAAACCCGCACGGACACCGACTGGGCCACCAGGCTGGCCGCGAGCGTAAGGCCGCCGATGCCTCCGCCGACAATGGCCACATCACACCTGCCGACCACATCTACCCCCTCCCCGTCGCCGCCCCGCACCCCCACAGAGAGGTCACCTGCGGCGCCTGATACCTGCGTAAGGGCCCAGCCGCCGCGGACAACGGCGACAGAACCGCGATCGGGCCACCGCGGCGTGCCTTAGGCGGGCTGACCAGGTCATGTGCCATGCGCGTCAGCAAAGCACTTCGTGCCCGAGGCCCGCGTCAGCACCCTGCTGCTGCCGACCAGCGGCCCGTGGATGAAGCTCGGCGAGGCGGCCGACTACGTCCGGGCGGTGCGCCCGGAGCGCCTGGTGTCGATCCACGACATCCTGCTCAGCGACGTGGGGAGGATGCTGGCCGGCCAGATCCTGGGCGAGCAGGGGCTCACCGGCATGCCGCTGACTCAGGTCGAGGTCGGGGAGTCGGTCACCCTCTGAGGTTGTCGTGCATGCGTCCCAGCATGCCGGACAGCCGCTGCAGGTCGTCGGCCGTGAAACCGTCGAAGAGGCGGCTGATGACCTGGCCGAAGACGGGGGCGATGCGAGGGGCGAGAGCGACTCCGGCTCCGGTGAGCTCGACGCATATCGATCTGCGGTCGGTCCCGCGGCCGACCCGGCAGACCAGGCCTTTGTCCTCGAGGCGGTCGAGCAGGCGGGTCATGCCGGCGGTATCCGTGCCCAGGGCGGCGGCCAGACGGTTCGGGCTGGTCTCTGAGCGCATCCGCAGCAGCAGGGCGGCCTGCTGCGCGGTGACGTCCAAGGGCGCGAGCGATCGTTCCAGGGCCGTATTCAGCTCTCTGGCGGTCCGGTGCAGCAGCGCGCCGCCGCCCAGGACGAGTTGCGCTGCCTCGGCCGACGGGAAAGCAGGAGTCATGCCCGCAGGATAGCTGACTGGACATTTGCTGTCATGACAGGTATTGGCTATGCTCGGCAGCCATGACAGGAGATCTTTCCAGCGACCGGGCTCCACGGGTGCTGGTCATCGGCGGCGGTATCGGCGGCCTGTGCCTGGCCCAGGGACTCCGCCGCTCCGACGTGGACGTGGCCGTCTTCGACAGGTCACCGTCCCCGGTGGCCGCCCGTCAGGGGTACGGTTTCACCATCAACGGCGAGGGCGACCGCGCGCTGCGCGAATGCCTTCCCCAGCACCTGTACGAGTTGTATCGCGCGACCTCCAGCCCGGCTCCGGCCGGCGACTTCGCCCTGTTCAGCTCCGCCGGCGAGGTCATCTTCCGCAAGCCGCTGCCCGCGGTATCAGGGGTAACGGTCAACCGTCAGACGCTGCGGGAAATCCTGACTGCCGGACTCGGGGCCTCGGTACGGTTCGGCCAGGATTTCGCGCGGTACGAACAGCGGCCCGGCGGCCTGGTCACGGCGTATTTCGCCGACGGCGCCCAGGAGACCGGGCACCTCCTGGCCGGCGCCGACGGTGCCAGCTCCGCCGTGCGCGCCCAGCTCATCCCCGGCGCGGAGTTCGACGGCTTCGGACGCTCGATCTACGGCAAGACCCCGCTCACCACGGAGCTACGCGAGGTCATCCCGCCGGAATTCCTCACCGGCATGCCCCGTGCCAAAGACGCCAGCGGCATCACCCTGGGAGTCGGCGCATTCGTCAAGCAGGAACCCTTCGCCGACGCGGCAGCCCGCATCGCACCGGGCATCCGCCTGAGCGCGACCCCAGACTACCTGCGCTGGACTCTCAGCCTCCGCGATGGCGCGGTCCCCGGCCGGCAGTTCTGGACCGCCCGCGGCCCAGAGCTCCAGCAGGCAGCGGCCGGCCTGGTTGCTGGCTGGCATCCCGCCCTGCGCGCGGTCGTCGAGCAGTCCGACATGACTGCCACCTTCTCCTGCGGCATCGCCTTTGCCCGGCCTTTTCCGGCGTGGGACGCGCCTGCCGTCA
>Ga0126381_100007792_pt1 | contig 11938 bp, 9 predicted proteins | sample PanSoiMetPlot_28_FD_96465 | JGI IMG/M metagenome (GOLD analysis project Ga0126381, IMG submission 96465) | Tropical forest soil microbial communities from Panama - MetaG Plot_28 | ecosystem: Environmental > Terrestrial > Soil > Tropical forest > Bulk soil | place: Panama | collected 2016-02-17
GGGTGATTCTGGTTCTCGTCTTGAAGATGCTGGAGGGTCTCCTGAGCTTCCTTGAGAATGTCTTCCTTCCAGACTAGCAGCTTGTTGCGGAAATACTCCCGCTGGCGTTCGTTCATGAAGGGCTCCCGGTCCGAGGGCCGATAGGTCTTGTCCTTCTCCCTAGCCATACACCGCAACTCCGCACTGAGCAGCGCCGCGAGTCTCTCCTGTGGCGGCGCCGCCTTATAGTCGGGCCGCACGCGGCCGACAATGGCCGAGTCAGTCAAAAAACTGTTGTACTCTGAGAGGCTCTGGGGGCGCGGCCTATTCGGAACGATCTGGCGCCAATCCGAGCTTGGCGAGCTCGACCTCGGCACGCAGCGCGATTTCCGCGAGGACGCTGTCAAGGCCCGGATCTCCGCTGCTCTCCCCCAGTGCGCTGGCTGCGACCTTGAGGCTTGCCAAAGCCCCCGAATCGGTGATGCCGGCCAACAACGCAAGCTTGAGGGCGTCGAGGGCGTCCAGCGCGTGACGTCCCCGTTTGAGACCGCGGCGCCGGCGCTCGGGCAGGTCCTCGAGACCTTGGAGGGCGATGAGCGCATCGATGCCGCCGAGCGTCCGCGGCGCGGGCGGCGCGGGCGCAGCGCGCGTTGGCTCTTCACGGCCGAGCGTGAAGGTTCCCGACGCGGCTCGCCGCTCGCCCGAAGGGGTGGTCACCGGGCCGGTACCGTTGGGTCCATAAACGCGCATGAGCGTGCCTTGTGGGTCTTCGTCCGCGAATCCTCGCTGCGAGCCTCCTCCGCCAAGCGTTAACGGCCCGTAAAGGCGGCAAAATCTGCCGGTGCCGGCAAAGCCTGCCGCGGGCGGCTACGGAGAACTATAAACATTTCAAATAGTTATTCGCGGCACGAAGCTCGCATAGCAAGCCGGGCCGCGATCGCGGTGAGGAGAACGCCATGTCCGGGACCAGAAAACGCTGTTGGACCGCGATGGCCGCCCTCATGGCGATCTTGGCCGGCGTAGCCCCGGCGGGCGCCGGGTCACGCATTAAGGACCTCGTGAACATCGAGGGCGTTCGCGCAAACCAGCTGATTGGTTATGGCCTCGTCGTCGGTCTCAATCGCACTGGCGACTTTCTCAACAACATTCCGTTCACCAAGCAGTCACTGCAGGCGATGCTGGAGCGACTCGGCGTCAATATTCGCGGACAGACGATCAATACCGGCAACGTCGCGGCCGTGATGGTCACGGCCAATCTACCGGCATTCGGCACCCAGGGCACGCCGATCGACGTCACGGTCTCGGCCTTGGGGGACGCCAAGAGTTTGCAGGGCGGCACGTTGCTGGTCACCCCGCTGCTCGGCGCCGACGGTAACGTCTACGCGGTCGCCCAGGGCTCGATCGCGATCAGTGGTTTTCAGGCCGAGGGCGAGGCGGCCAAGATCGTCCGCGGCGTGCCAACGGTCGGGCGGATTACCAACGGGGCGATCATCGAGCGGGAAATCGAATTCCAGCTCAATCGGCTGAGCACCCTGAAACTGGCGCTGCGCAACCCGGATTTCACCACGGCCAAGCGCATTGCCGCGGCCGTCAACGATTTCATCGGGGCCCCCACGGCCGAGCCGCTTGATCCGTCGACTGTCGAGATCGGTATCCCGCACAAATACCAGGGTAATGTCATCGCTTTGCTGACCGAAATCGAACAGCTCCAGGTCGTGCCGGATCTGGGCGCCCGGATCATTATCGACGAGCGCTCGGGCGTTATCGTCATGGGCCGCGAGGTGCGTGTCTCCACCGTGGCGGTAGCGCAGGGCAATCTGACGGTGACGATCAGCGAGACGCCGCAAGTCAGCCAGCCGCCTCCGCTGGCGCGAGGGCAGACTCGCGTCGTGCCGCGGACCCGTGTGGGCGTACAAGAGGACGGCAAGAAGCTGGCAATGGTCTCCGAAGGGGTTTCGCTGCAGCAAGTTGTTGACGGATTGAATGCGCTCGGGATCGGGCCGCGCGACCTGATTGCCATCCTCCAGGCGATCAAGGCCGCTGGCGCGATCCAGGCCGACATCGAGACCATGTAACCATGAGCTTCGCGCAAAGCCTTACCATGGCCCAGAGCGCCTCGCGGGGCGCTGCACCGCCTGCGAATGCCACCGGCGCCAAGAAGCTCAATGCCAGAGCCTGGGCTGCCGCTCAGAGCTTCGAAGCCAGCTTTCTTGGCGCGATGTTTGAAAACATGTTCACCGACATCGACGGCGAAGGACCGTTTGGCGGTGGTCAAGCCACCGGGATTTGGCGCTCGTTCCTGACCCAGGAATACGCCAAGAGCTTCGCCAAAGCCGGGGGCATCGGGCTTGCTGATCCGGTCTATCGCGCGCTCATCGCCCACCAGGAGGCCAGCGCATCGACCGCCCAAAAACCGAACGTCGCCGCCCCTCGCCCTCAGACCTCCGTCCCCCGCCATGATTGATGAGGCCCGTGATGCCCGTAAGTCCCAAACCCGTCAAACACCCGCCGATTGTCACCGTGGACGAAGCCGAAGCCTTGTTGTCGCGTCTCCTCGAGATCATTCCGGCGTTGATGGCGATCATCGAACAAGAAACCACGCTGGTCCGCGCCGGGCGCCTCATCGAAGCGACGCGACTCGAGCCTCGCAAGGCGCAGTTGTCTGTCGTTTACCTCTCCGAGGCGGCGCGCGTGAAAGCAAGTTCCCACTATCTCAATCAGCACCTATCGGCACGCTGTCGGGAGCTGCGGCGCAAACATGACGAACTTCACGCCCTGCTTCGTATCAATCTTACCGTGCTTGCCACCGCCCATGCGGTGTCCGAAGGCATTATCCGTGGCGTGGCGCGCGAACTCGCCCGCAAAGCAGCTCCGAAGACTTACGGCATGTCAGGCCGAACAGGCGTACCACGCGTGAGTATGGTCCAGCCAGTCGCCATCAGCCGTGTGCTCTAACCTCACGGTTTTCCGCATTTTGCTGCGATCAATACACACGCTTGGCGCAGCGCCGACCCCGATCACGGGCACCACCGCTTCCCGGCGACCGATCAGCGAGTCCGGCGAGCCTTTCTGAGCCGCGGCGCACACCGAGCGCAAGTCTATTGGGCAGAAAGACGCGAACGCAATCGCTGCGCGCTTACAGGCGGCATCGGATCCGATCAGGCCGCAGCCTCGCCGGGGGCGGCCGGTGCGAAGAACTGGGTTGCAACGGCACCGGGGAACGTCATCGGGCCCACGTGATTGAGCCGGCTCTCCAGATCAACCCAAATTTCGCCGCCGATATCGGTCCAGCGCTTGCAGAAGCTGAAATCTTCACTGAGATAGATGCCGCTCTGTGCCTCAATGAGACATTCGAACAAAGCAAAACGGCGTGGGTTGCCGGCGAGCGCATCGGCAGAGTGCTCGCGGAAGAATTGCAGCGACCTATAGTGCGCGCACATTCTCTCCAAGACGGGGCGTCGGATCATCAGGAATCCAGTCCCCACGTAACGCGCTCGGGCAAAGCCGTTGGTGACCACGATCTTCTCGGGGTCGTCGACCTCAAGCACATAGTCCAGGGCCGCAGAGGCGATGTTCGGCCTGTTGGCTTCAACAACTTTGCGGACTTTGTCCCAATTCAGCCGTTTGATCGGATAGGCCCCTGCGACGACATCAGCGCCGCAATGGATCAATCGCGCGACCTGCTCGGGTTCGAAGCCGATGTCAGCGTCGACGAACAACAGATGGGTCGCTTCCGGATCGTTAAGGAAGAGCGTCACCAGATTGGCTCTCGCTCGAGTGATCAGTGCGTCGCCATCACGCAAGTGAATTGTCAGCTCGATGTCAGGAGTCGCACGCAAAACGCGCTGCAGCTTGAAGATCGATGCCGCATAGAGTGTCGACACTTGCCCGCCGAAACAGGCCGTCGCTATCGCCAGGCGCACGCCTGCGGTCATCGAGGAAGCTCCGTGATGGGGCGGCAGAATGCCACCCGTCTCCAGAGGTAGATTGGTTTGGTAAATCAACCCTTAAGGCCGATGACCACAGCGACCATGCGAAAAATGCCGCGACCGTTGTTTGGACGACCGGCGGTCTCGCTCGCTTGCGCATCGAGCACATCAACCTTGGCGGCAGTCAGGAAACCCTTTGGCTACCTCTGCCTTGGCCACTCGCGTCCGTGTCCGGCCATGACCCCACTCACTGAGTCCATACGCTTGCCGGCCGCAGGCCCGCTCAGCGTGGACTGTCTACGTGGCTCCACGTACCCTGAATTTCCACAGCTGTTTGAATCGAATTGGCGATAAAGCACTCATCATGCGCTTGATGATGAAGGTGAAGGACATCGCTTTCTGTTGGCACCTGTGTCCCGGAAAACGCCACGATGGGACTGAGAACGACGTCAGTGACCGCCAGGCGGTCGCGATCGTTTTTCTTCAAGTGGCCAATCGCGGCATCGTAGTAGGAATCGACAATAAAGCCGGCTTTGGCGGCAGCCCAAAGAAAGGTCAACATGTGGCATCCGGCAACGGCCGCCACAAAGGCTTCCTCCGGATCAACGTTTTCTGGCTTGGAAAACGGAATCGGTACCGCGTGCGGAGAACTCGAGGCGGGCACGACAATTCCGCCGTCAAATCGCCAAGTATGCGCCCGGCTAAAGCGCCTATCGACAAACCGTTCGCCTTCGGCACGATTCCAAATGATTTCGGCTTGATGCGTAGACATGGTCTGTTTGCTCTTTACCGTGATATTGGAAATCTCCGGGGCCCACCGCAACGGTTCCGAGGCTCCTCAGCGCCAACTTATGACGGCACGAACCAGTCGATCGCATTTGGCAACTGGACGCAGCCACATAGCGATTGCGGGGCGCCGCAACAAGAACCGATCTAAAGCGCCAATGTCAACCATCGACGCTTGGCGCGGCCGTGGGCCGAGAGCGTGCAAGCCCCGGTCCGTCTGCCATTGTGCCGCATCACGCCGTTCGCCGACAAGCCGGATATTTGAGGCGTTCCGATCTGCAGCCCGGCGGTTGAGGATCGGACAACCGCAATTTCACAGCGATTAGGTCCACTGCTGCGATCGCTGCCCCCAGGTTTTGGGGCAGGCGCGATTTTCGGGCAAGACGGGCGGCCCATACCCAGCAAGCGCTTTGGCGGTTGCCGGTTGCGCCCATAGGTTGGGGCGCAGGTCGAAACGCAGGTTAAGCAGCCGTTAACCATACGGCCCCAGGAATACAACCCGCAATCATTGACCGCACCGCGCGGCCGCAATGAGCGGTAGCGGGCTTGAGCGGTGGATTTCCTGGGCCTTCGGGCCGCCGACATGAGAGAGGCGCTCTTCGTGTCCCGTTCGCGGCCGGTCCACTCCCCCAAAGCATCTCCAAATATAGCGCGGCTGTTACGCCAAGCGCTCAAGCGTCATCAAAAAGGACACCTGTCGGGAGCAGCCAGGCTCTATGCGGCGATCCTCGAGCATCAGCCGAACCATTTCGATGCGCTGCATTTCCTGGGGCTGTTAAATTATCAACAAGGCGAGTTCGGCGAGGCGCTGCGCTGCATCGCAGCGGCATTGCGGTCGAATGCTCGCTCGGTTGAGGGTTTGGCGAATCAGGGACTCGTGCTGCACGCACTAGGGCGCTACGAGGACGCGGTGACGAGCTATGATCAGGCCCTGGCGCTCATGCCCGAGTCCGTCGAGGTCCATAACGGTCGCGGCAATGCGCTGACCCGATTGGGGCGTCACCAAGATGCACTCGAGAGCTTCGACCGGGCGCTGGCGATCCGACCTGACTATCTGCTCGCCGCCTATAACCGCGGCACTTGCCTGTTTGACATTGGCAGAGCCGAGGAAGCCCTGGCGGATTTTGACCGGGCCCTCGCCATCGATCCGCATCATGCCGAGACTCTCGGCAACCGCGGCAATGTCCTGTTCAGGCTCAACCGCATCGAAGAGGCGCTCACGGCCTACGAAGCGGCGCTGGCGATTTCACCTCGTCACCCTCAATTGCTGCATAATCGCGCCCACGCCTTGCGCCAATTGGGTCGACCGACCGAAGCGCTGGGGACGATCGCCAAGGCGATCGATCTCGGTGCAGCTGACCCGGAGATTCTCTACGAGCATGGCTTGATCCAATTGACCCTCGGCGAATTTAGCGCAGGCTGGAAGGCCTACGAATGGCGCTGGCAAACCCGGGAATTCGCGGCCCAGCGGCGGGGCTTTTCGCAACCGCTGTGGCGCGGTGAGGAGCCGCTGACGGGCAAGACGATCCTGCTGCACGCTGAGCAGGGCTTCGGCGATACCATCCAGTTTGCTCGCTACCTGCCGCTTGTTGCCAGCTCAGGTGCGCAGGTCATCCTCGAAGTCCAGCGCGAACTCAAGACATTGATGGCCGGACTCGATGGCGCCATGACGGTTGCGGCTCGCGGTGAACCATTGCCCCCGTTCGAACTCCCCTGCCCGTTGGCGAGCCTCCCGCTGGCTTTCAAGACAGAGCTTGCTACCATTCCGGGGGGCACCCCATATCTTGCGGTGCCAGAGGATCGCCTGGCCCTGTGGCGCAAACGACTGCCGGCGCAACCGATGTCGGTCGGACTGGTGTGGGCTGGCCGGCCGACCCACCCGAACGACCATAACCGGTCGATCGCCCTTAACCGGCTCACGCCGCTGTTCGCTGCCCCGGGAATTCGCTTGGTCAGCCTGCAGCGTGATGTTCACCATGGCGATGACGGCATTTTGCGCGGTTATCCCGATGTCCTGTGCCTCGGTCACGAGGTTAAGGATTTTGCCGACACCGCGGCCATCATTTCGCTGCTTGACGTGATCGTATCCGTGGACACGGCGGTCGCACATCTTGCCGGGGCATTGGGCAAGCCGGTTTTCGTCCTGCTACCCTACGCGGCGGAGTTTCGCTGGATGCTGGGCCGTCAAGACAGTCCCTGGTACCCGACCGCTCGACTCTTCCGCCAACCCCGTCCCGGGGATTGGGAGACGGTCGTGACCCAAGTCCGGGCGTCCCTTGAGGAGGTTGCCGCACGCCTGAAGCGGCCGATGGGGCTAGTCGAAACGCCGCCCCAGCTCTGATCGAACCCGTGCGAGAACTGAATCCCAATCCCTGAGCTGCGGTTGACGAAACAACCGCATTGTTGGATACCAGGGGCTGTCCTCGCGATCAAGCTGCCAGCGAAAATCTGGGGCGAACGGCAGCAGCGTCCAGACCGCCTGCCCCATTGCGCCGGCCACATGCGCCAGGGACGTGTCAACCGAGATCACCAAATCGAGCACAGAGATCACGGCCGCAGTATCCGCGAAGTCACCAAGCTCGTCTGCCAGATCAATAACCCCGGCGCTGCCAAGCACATTCCGCTCCGTTTCACTTATCTGCTTCTGAAGGCTGACGAAAGTGAGCCCAGACACATCGAAGATGGCAGAAAATTGCTCCAACGGGATTGAACGATTATGGTTGTTTGCGTGCCCGTCGCTGCCGGCCCACGCCAAGCCAATGCGCGGGGATCGCGTCGCTTGGAGCCGTTCGCGCCAGTGCGCGAGGCGGTCGGTTGGGGCGTGGATATAGGGAATTTCCGCAGGAATCGTCGCCTCATCGGTGCCCAGGGCCAGCGGCAAGCTCAGCAGCGGACAGTACAGATCAAAGGCCGGCAACGGCCGACCGGTTGCGATGGTCGCGGTTGCCCCCTTAATGGAGGCCAGCAGCGATTTCAAGGATGGCTGCACCTCGAGAATGACCTGCGCCCCCATCTGGGCGACAAGCGCCACATAGCGGGCAAACTGGATCGTGTCGCCCAAACCCTGTTCAGCATGCAAGAGAATGGTGCGACCCGGTAGCGCGCGATCACCCAGCCACAGCGGTACCGGAAAGGTGCGTTTGTGTTTGGCGAATTCCTTCTTGCGCCAACGATATTCATAACCCACCCAGCCCCGGCGCAAGTCACCCAGAGCCAGTTGCGCCACGCTGCGATTCCACTGCGCGTCGACACTCTCAGGCTCGATGACAAGCGCCGCATCAAAGGCGGCAATTGCCTCTGGCAAACGATTGACAGCGAGCAGCGTGGTACCGCGATTGACCAGCGCCGGGCTCAAGTTCGGATCAAGTGCCAGCGCTCTATCAAAACAAGCAAACGCTTCTTCATACTGCCCTAGGCGACCGAGTACTGCACCGAGATTGTTGCAACTCTGCGCATGATCAGGTTGATTGGCGACCGCCCGATCATAGCTTTCCAGCGCTTCGGATGTGCGTCGCAGTGACAACAGCACATTTCCTCGATTGTTTAATATGGCAATGTTCTCGGGATCGATCGCCAGTGCGCGATCGTAGTCCGCGAGAGCTTCATCAAATTGCTCCAGCTCCTTGAACGCAGTTCCGCGATCGTTAAGGATACCAACGTTATGCTCGTCGATCGCCAGGGCCAGCCCATAGCTGGGGATCGCCGAGCGAAATTCTCCCAATCCGCCGAGGGCAGCCGCTTGACCGAGCAGCGCATTGATATGATCGGGCTCGAGCGCCAGTACCCTATTATAGAATCCCAGCGCCTCATCAAAGCGCTGGTGCTTGGCTCGCATGTTGCCAATGTTATACAGCGCCTCGCTATGGTCGGGAACGATCGCAACGACTCGCTCCCAGATTGCTGTCGCCTCCTCGTCGCGTTTGAGCGCCGATAAGGCCAGGCCGTAATTGTTCAACAGTGCCGCCCGCCGCGGCTCGATCGACAGCGCACTCTCATAAACTGCGACAGCCTCTTGGTACCGCGCCAAAGCCGCCAAAATGTTTCCGCGATTATAAAGGGCATCGACGTATTGCGGCCGCGCCGAAAGTGCTTTATCGCAGCACGCCAGGGCTTCATCATGGCGATGCAATTCAAGCAGCGCGACGCTGCGACCGCTCAAAGCTTCGGCACTTTCCGGGTCGACATCAAGCACCGTATCGTAGGCGGCCAGGGCCGCCAAATAGTCCTTGAGGCGGATGAATGCATTGCCGCGTCCGATAAGCGCAGCGAGATGTTTAGTGCGTTTGACCAGCACATGTTCGTATCCCGCGAGCGCCTCATGATAACGGCCGAGTTCAATGAGCGCATTTGCACGATTGTTGCATGCATCGATATGGTCCGGATCAATCGTCAAGACCCTATCATAGCTGTCGACTGCCGCCTCATGCCGAGCGATTGACTTTAGGGCGTTGCCGCGGTTGTAGAGCAGATTGGCGTTGTTTGGAGCGAGGGCGAGCGCCTTATCGTAGCTCTCGAGCGCCTCATCATAGCGATTGAGACCCGCTAGGATGACGCCGTAGTTAGATAAGGCTTCGACCGAACGGGGGTTGATGCTAAGCGCGTCGCCAACCAGGCTGCATGCCTCAATCAGCCGGCCCTGTTGATGGCGCAGAACCCCCAACAAGTGCAACGCGTCAAATTGCCGTGGGTGTTCACTGAGAATGGCTACGTAATGGCATTCCGCGTGGTGCAGTTGGCCGCGTCGATGCAGTTCCAAGGCCCGTTGGATCGTCGCGACAGCGCCTGCGTTCCGCACTTTTGCCGACGAGCGTCCCACGTCCGAGTATCCCATGCCCGTAAACCTAAGAAGCTCGCGTTGCAGACGTTCGAGAACGCTGCCCCAGTCGCCGACTTGAGGCTGGCGCAGCAGGCGAGCCGAAGGGTACCAAGGGCTATCTTCACGATCGATCAGCCAGCGATAGTCTGCCGAAAACGGCAGCAGCACCCACATCGGCCGCCCCAGCGCGCCCGCAAGATGCGCGACCGAGGTGTCGACCGAAACGACGAGATCGAGCATCGTTATGATCGCGGCCGTATCAGCGAAGTCCGCAATTTCATCGTCGAATACCGTGACGCAGCCATGGCGATGCAGCTCTTCGCGATCAATCTTGGTCAGACCTTTCTGAAGACTAACGAACTCAACGCCGGGCGTGGACAGGATGCGGACGAATTCTGTCAGGGCGATAGAGCGGTTGTGATTGTTGCGATGCGCGACACTGCCTGCCCAGACAATCCCAATCTTGGGTGCGTGCCCGTCGGGTAGACGGCACTTCCACTTAGCGATGCGCTCCGCCGGAGGCGTGAGATAAGGGACGGTCGCGGGAATCGTCGCCAATTCAGTCGCGAATGCCAGCGGAAGGCTCATGAGAGGACAGTGAACGTCGAATGCCGGCAGCGGTTCATCGGTCGCCACGACGCGGGAAACGTCGGCGATCGTCGACATCAGCGCTTTGAGTAGCGGATGCACTTCAAGAACAACGCTGGCTCCTTCCGCCGCCACCAAGGGTACGTAGCGGGCGAATTGAATGGCATCGCCATATCCCTGCTCTGGGTGCAGGAGGATGGTTTTGCCTTTAATCGGCTGATCTCCAAGCCATAGCGGTTGAGTAAAATTGCGTCGCTTTGCCGCCCAGTGTTCCTGACCCCATCGGGCTTCGAAGGCGCGCCAACCCTCTCTGAAGTCGCCAAGCGCGATCAACGCTAGACTTCTGTTGAACTCTACTTCGGCGAGTCCGGGATGGCTCGCCAGCGCCAAGTTGAAGTCATTGACAGCCTGATGGTGTTGATTGAGCGCGACGAGCGCGGTGCCGCGGTTGTTGCGTGCAGTCACGAAGCTCGGCCTGATGGCAAGTGCGTTGCCATATGCGTCAAGCGCCTCGTCGGGTCGACCCAGGCGCAGCAATACGTTGCCGCGATTGCTGTGAGCCTCGGCGAAGTGCGGGGTGATTGCCAAAGCCTTTTCGAGGCTGGCCAGCGCCTCATCAAAACGCTCCAGCTTCTGAAGAACAACCCCGGCGTTGTTGAGGGCGTCAATACGATCAGGCTTGTGAGTCAGGACCTGGGTGTAGCTGGCGAGCGCCTCTTGCGGCTTGCCCATGAGTTGCAATGCGTTGCCGAGGTCGTAGAGGGCATCGAGATCGTTGGGGCGATTGCTCAGAACGCGCTTGAAGGTTTCGACCGCGTCGGCCACACGCTCGAGCTTCACCAGCGCGTAACCGCGATTGTTCAGCGCAGGTATGTGGTCGGGTTCGAGTGCCAGCGCTGCATCGGCACTCGCCAGCGCGTCCGCAAAGCGTTGCAGTCGCAACAGCACCTGGGCGCGATTACTGAGTGCGTCAATGTGGTCTGGCTTGATCAGCAGGGCGGCGTCGCAACTCGCCAGCGCTTCCTCGTATCGCTCCAAAGTTTTGAGCACAATGCCCCTGTTCGACAGCGCATCGGCCGAACCGGGAATGCGACGCAGGGCAGCCTCGATCAGATCGAGCGCCTCGACACTGCGGTTCTGCTGATGGCGCAAGACTCCAAGCAGATGCAGGGCATCAAAATGATCCGGCGACCGCTGAAGAATATGCTGGTAAAGTTCTTCCGTCCGCTCCCGTTCGCCATCAGTATGGAATCGGACCGCCCGCTGCAGAACGCGGGCTATGTCTTGATCCCAGGGATGATCGCGCATTGGCGCCCTGTGGCTTCCAGGCACGCCGGTGCAAAACGGGGGGTCGTCACTGGTGTGTTTCGGTCTTGCCCCACGGGCCACGAGGGGGCGCGCATCGAGTCGCATATGGGAGAGATCCGATTGCCGAGGTCGTAGGCGGGAGCGCCCGGTCAGGGGCCGCGCTCGGCCGAAACGTGGCCCCGATCAAGCAAACAGGTTGATGGACGAGCCGCTGGTCGAACTCGTTGTATTGAGCATGCTCACGAGCCCGTCCTTTGAGCTCGCGTCTTGAAGCTGGGCGATAAGCAATGGAAGTGAACCGTTCGAGGATCCGGACGCGATCCGCGACAGCACTTGCTTTTCCGCCAAGGTGGCTTGTCCCTCGTAGAGATTGGTCATGCTCGAGGTCACTGTCGACATCAAGGCCTGCGACGTAGCAAGATACTGCGACATATTCGCTTGTCGGGTGTGCCAGTACTGCATTTGCGCATACGTCGACATACCGTTGATGTAGTACATGACGCTCTCCCTCATGTGCAGGGTAGCGTGCAGA
>Ga0126381_100007793_pt1 | contig 11937 bp, 13 predicted proteins | sample PanSoiMetPlot_28_FD_96465 | JGI IMG/M metagenome (GOLD analysis project Ga0126381, IMG submission 96465) | Tropical forest soil microbial communities from Panama - MetaG Plot_28 | ecosystem: Environmental > Terrestrial > Soil > Tropical forest > Bulk soil | place: Panama | collected 2016-02-17
ATTGTCCACGTAACCTTGCAGCGTTGCTGCCCATCTCAACTCCTGAACAGCTCAGAGGCTCTATCACCTTCCTTCATCTCTACTCGGGGACCAATCGGAGCTGACTCCCTTTGCACGCTTACAGAGTCCCACAACCGAAGACCTGTTATCACATTCACAGGGAATGATCTGCGCGACACGCACAACCCCCCTCTGTTCGCTTCCAAGAGATCCTTGAACTGCCGGTTGTCAAATCGACTGAGTCCCTGCTTCTCCGGAAAAGCCAATACGCACCGCACCTGAACTTCCAAGGAGCCCTCGGTCCTGAGCTTTCTCTCATCGTTCGAAATATACATCAAGTCGCCGCTCCTGATGCTTCCACCGCTGTTAGGCGGCCGGCGCCACAGTGCCTTTTACAGAGAGGTGAGGCGGCAGACTGGGCGACATGATTCATAAAGGAATTCCGCCGCCGGGTCTAATTTGGGCAGCTTCTTTTTTTGGTCAACCTGAAAGACGGCGAAAGCCGACCCCGGTATCAAAATCTATCCGGTCCGCTGTTCGCAGAGCTCTCGTTTAGGGAACCGGGCACTCGGCGAAGCCAAATCTCCCGCCAATAGACGTACTCACGGCGTGGGCATCCGCCAAAAGCTACGTGCGGGCAACCACAGTACGAACCTTCGAGGAACACCGTGTTACGGAGTTGCCGCATTTCGCCTGTTCCATCAACGATAATTTTCTCGATCTTTTTCTCTACTCTCTGCTTGCGTCCGCAGAGCAACCGCATGTCTGGAGAGAACCACAGCCCACGGTTGTGTGCGCTTTCATTTAGGGTCTTGGTGATGCTTTCCATCGGTTTGACCACGACGCAATCCCCGGCCTTCAGGTTTAAGCTTTCAACTGGCGTAGACTTATTGGTCCCACGTCCGTACACACCCCAAAATACCCGGCGAGTCCTCCAAACCAACCAGATTGCAATCTGACGAAGCATTTGCAAGGTGCTGTAGTTGCCAACCCAGATCTCTTTTAGGCACTTTGTGAAGCGTTCTCGCCGCGACATGTGGTTGGTGGCCTTCAAAATTTCACTGGCCTGGCAAAAATAAGTCTGGTGGTCGCGCTTCGTTTTGAGTCGCTCTCGCAGTCGCTCGCTTCCTGGTGTTGAATACTTTGTTGAGACCTCCCGACCGTCCATTTTACGGAGCCATGCTTCGCGCCAGAAAATCGTGCACGCTTTTTGACAACCATCGTGGTCGGCTCCAGAACAGCGCAGGCCTTCCAAAAGAACGACGTCATCGGTGCGAAAGACTCGCATACTCGAGCCCGCCTTTGTTCCTGAAGTGCAGGTCTTCACCACGCGCTTGGAGATCTGGAATTGTTTGCCACAGAACTCGATCATCTCCGGCATGAAGGGTAGCCCATCCAACGCACCCTCTCCATCCAGGGTCAGCAGGATTTCTTCAGGAGGTTTCACTTCCACAAAGTCGCCCGAGCGAAGTTTCGAACTTGTCTTTCTCATATGCCGTCTGGCAGCTCCTCACAAGAATTCCGGACAACTCGACACTTGTCTTCCGGTATCTGCTTGTCTTGCTTGGCACATGGCCTGAACACTAGCGAGGTTTACCCGAAGTCATAGCGGCAACAGCAAGCAAGAATGCCAATCTACCCTTTAGCCCTACCATCCTAAGAAGCTTGTTCCACGCCTTCACGCCAAAGCCTACCGGGCGGGTGACTGTTTCTTTGAGAAATGCCACCTTCTTGAAGTGATCCGGGTGGCGCCAAGTGGTGTTGGTTCCGGCGGGAAAATAGGCCACGTCACCAGGGGCGAAACGACGTTCTACCCCCTTGTCGTCAGTCATGTAACCTTCTCCGGAGAGTACCAGGTAGGCCTCGTCTTGGTCGTAGTGCCATTTGTAGCTCACGGCACCACATTCCCAAACCACTACATTGGCGATCCAGTCGTGACTTCTGACCAGTAGTTTACTGCGCGTTTCGGGATTGCCGCTGAGAAGCCATTCTGGGGGGATGGAGCCAGGCTCAAGTTGAACATCGGCTAAGGCGACGGCTACGATCGATTTGGACATAGTTATTCTCTTGACCGCACCGCATTCCTTCCTCGTATTGGTGTAACGGGTGAAACAATCCAGGGCGAAACCGATCATGGCCCGGCCAACTGGATCCGTCAAGCCCGTTGTCGATCCGCATTTCTATGCACCAATGATTCCAATTCACGATGTGAGATAAACTGGCCGTTAGCGACTCGAAAAATATTGTGAAGTTTGCCTCCCAACTGATCTGGAACCAGAAAAGCAGCGGTCTTCCTTTTCCAGGGCTCCATCGGTGTAGGTCACCCAAATGCGGCTAATGGGAAAATTGTTTCTTGTTGGACGTCCGAGATCAAAGCGATCCCGCGGCTACGAGATCGCCGGCGTATGATCGGCCCGATTTGTTTGACCTCTAGCCGTCGATTCCAGCAGGAAGTGCACGCAGCCAGGATGGCATAAAACCTCTCTTCCCGACCTGCTCTGTTTTTGTCATGGCGCAAAGCCAACAAGACACGAGGATCGGCAGGTAGAACGGCCGGGAAAAGAATTTGCCACTTCCTGGAAAAAGTTTGGGACTTTATCACCCTTTGGGATGCGGCGACTCCGTGGGAAATTCTAATACGTTGATAATAAAGAACCTACTTGAATCGAAAGAAGGGACCACCGGTAGTCGGCATGGTTGGCGACATGCTTACTCCCACTCGGAAATATGCCTACACCTCTCGACCTCGGTCTAGACCTCACCGCCGACTCCGGTTTCGTTTGCGGTCAGTCCGAAATAATCCAGCGCCTCAACGCTATCGTCGGACAGATAGCCAGAACGGAGATTGCGGTGCTCCTGGTTGGAGAGAGTGGAACAGGCAAAGAAACCTACGCCCGCCTGATCCACCGCCTCTCGGGGCAAAAAGACGTGCCTCTGAAGAAGCTGAGCTGCACGGCATTGGAACCTGAGCAACTGCTACCCGGACTAAGGGAATATTTGCGGACCCCGGTGGGAGACGGCGCGGGGGGGCTGAGAACTCTCTATCTGGATGGGATCGACGAGCTCGATTTACCAGCCCAGAAAGCGCTGCTCTCCCTCTTGCGAGATGGAGATGCCGGTGAAGTCGGCAAAAGCTGCTTGCGGCTGATCTCGTCAGCCTCGCAGGACCCACATGCCGAAGTGGTGTCGGGACGATTCCGCCGTGACCTGTACTTTCGAATCAGCGGGGTCTGCCTGCATTTGCCCCCTCTCCGAAACCGAAAGGAAGACATCCCAGCATTCATGGAGCACCTCCTTGCAAAGCATGCGACGGAACTAAAACGGCAGTCACCGGTTTTGGGGGCTGACGAATTGGACCTCCTGATCGCCCATGATTGGCCCGGAAACATCCGTGAACTCGGGAATCTGGCACAAAAGATGGTTGCACTGGGAAATCCCGCAATCGCAATTGGTGATCTTGGGACAACGGGGCAAACAGTAAAGTGCGTTCCCAAAATGACTCAAACCTTTTCGCTCAAAGCCGCAGCGCGCGCGGCTTCGCGGCAAGCCGAGCGTGAACTCATACTAAAGGCGCTAGAGCGGACACATTGGAATCGGAAACGTGCAGCGCAGGAGCTGCAGATTAGCTACAAATCTTTGCTGTACAAGATCAAGCAGACCGGCGTTGAGGAAACGGAAGAAAGCGAGCGACAGGGGCATCCGTGATGAAATTTCTTATGCTAATCATCTTTGCTATCTGCTTACCCGGGGAGACCACGCAGGCCCAAAACGAAGTCTTGACCTCCCAAAGGAAACAGACACCCCAAGCGGCCTCGCCCACAACTGCCACCGGAGAACGTAATCCCGCGGATTTAGCGGAGTACAGGATAGGACCGCAAGATGTCCTGAAAATCGATGTCTGGAAAGAGGATCAGTTGACGAGAACCATTCCCGTGCGCCCGGATGGAAAAATCACATTGCCGCTGTTAAATGATGTGCAGGCGGCCGGGTTGACCCCCATGGAACTCTCGTCGGGCATTCGAGACGGTTTGAAAAAGTACATTAACGAGCCCCAAGTGACGGTGACAGTCACGGAGATCAACAGCCGGCGCATTTACGTTACTGGCGAAGTTGTGCGCGCTGGCGCCTATTCCCTCCTCCCCAACATGAGCGTGCTGCAGGCGCTTTCTATAAGCGGAGGATTCACGCAATTTGCGCGAGTGAAGAACATCTACGTGCTTCGCACGGAGAATGGGAAACAGGTGAAGCACCCGTTCAACTACAAGGATGCGGTCAATGGCAAGAAGCCGGAAGACAACCTCATGTTGCAACCGGGCGACGTGATCGTTGTCCCTTAAGGACTGAGGGCGAGGCAATGACTTACAGTGGAAGGAATGTGATTGTAATAGCAGTCCTCGCGGCGATTCACTGCGTACCGACCATGCTCCTTGCTCAGGAGCCGAGTGGGCCGCCGAAGCCAGCCGCTCGTGAGTATTTGCCGCTGGGGGATTTGTCAAATGGTCGAGACGAAATCAACGCGCAGCCCGTCACTCCGGACGATCGCCCACTAACCGGAGCGCAGACTGCAACGCTGGGATCGCCAGAGATACGCCACAGTTATTGGGTTCCCGGGTTTCAGTACGGGAATTTCATTCTGCCTAGCAGGCTCGAGAATCCGACTGTATCCCAGTGGAATTCAACGAGCTATGTTGGAGGAAATTTCAGTTTGCTCGCGTCGGGGCGCCACAGCCAGCTCGACGTGAACTATTCTGGCGGCGGTTTTTCGTCTACTGACAACACTGTGGGAAACGGTTATTACCATCAGCTCGGCACTGCCCAGCAATTCGATTGGCGAAGGTGGCGGCTCTCTTTCGTTGATCAGTTCGCATATCTTCCGCAAACCCAATTCGGATTTGCCGCCGGAACGAATCTTTCTCTCGCGGGTATCGGTGGAACCCTTGGGACGGCGTCGCCAGGGCTGCAAGGTAGCTACCTACCGAACCAAAGCATCTACTCGGCGCTCGGTCCGCGCTACAGCAACGCGTTTGTCACGGAAATCGGCTACGGTATCAGCCCCAGAAGCTCGCTGGTACTGGCAGGATCCTACGGTCTCCTGCACTTCACGAATCCAGGCAACGTAGATACCAACGATGCCATTTTCAGCGGTGGCTATGAATATGAGGTATCACATAACACTACACTAGGAGTCTTATATCGCTTCAGCGGCTATCACTTTGTCGGTCAAGGACAGGCGATTGGTGATCATGCCGTACAGCTCGCCTACGGACGAAAGATTACCGGGCGACTGGCGCTCGAACTTTTTGGCGGACCCGAAGTAACGCAGCTGCGCGTTCCGATTGGCGGTTCAAATCAACATATCTCCGGAGCGGGCGCCGCAAACCTAACCTTTGCGCTTGCCCAACGCACCGGTTTATCGGCTAACTACACACACGGCGTCAGCGGTGGAAGCGGAATATTCACAGGAGCGTCTTCCGACCAAGTACAGGGTAGTTTGGCGCACCAGCTCAGCCGGCAGTGGCACGGGGGAATCCATTTTGGGTATTCACGGAACAGCAGCATTCTGCAAAACAGTACGCAGACCACACCGTCCTACGATTCGTGGTACGCTGGCGCTAACCTGGAAAGAGCACTGGGGCAGAATGCCCACTTCAGCTTGGCTTACACCGCCAACATGGAAACTTCAAATCAACTTATACCCTCGATCGGAGTGCCGTCCACAAGCTTTACGCTGCATCAGCTCACGATTGAATTCGGCTGGCGTACGAGGCCCTTCATCATTCGATAGTAAAGGCTTTTGCGGAGCGCCAAGGATCATCGATTGATGGGAGATGTAGAGTAAACAAGAGATTGAACGAGTTTTGGGGCTTCGTCACAGAAAGGCGCCCCATTCGGCAGAACAATGTATAAGAGCTTCTACGGACTGAAAGAGAATCCATTCAACGTCAATCCGGATCCTCGTTATCTATATCGCACTAAGAAGATCGACGAGGCCCTTGCAGGGTTGGTCTATGGCATTCAGACGCGCAAGGGCTTCATTACCTTGACGGGAGAGGTGGGCACGGGTAAAACGACCCTGCTCAACCGATTGCTGACTTCGCTCGGCACGCAACGCACTAAAACGGCTTTCCTTTTCAATTCGCGGATTAACACGAAGCAATTCTTTGATCTCGTCCTAGCCGAGTTGGAGATCCCTTGCAGCTCAGACTCCAAAAGCCAGCAGTTGATGCGACTAAATTCCTGGCTGTTGGAGCGGTACCGCTCGGGTGAGACGGTGGCTTTGATTGTGGATGAGGCGCAAAACCTAACGTTTCCAGTTCTCGAAGAGATTCGCCTACTTACCAATCTCGAGACTTCTACCGACAAACTGCTGCAGATCGTACTATCGGGACAACCCGAACTCGAGGAGAAAATCAAACTCCCGGAACTGCGTCAGCTTCGCCAGCGCATCATGTTACGCTGCCAAACTTCTCCGCTCTCGAAGGAAGAGACTGCCGAGTACATTCAGGAGAGGCTGCGCATCGCGGGGATCGTCGAGCCGGGAGCGCCGATTTTCAGCTCCAAGGCAGTAGAGGCCATTCACCTGTATTCGTCGGGCATCCCCCGTGTCATCAACCTGCTGTGTGAGCACTCGCTCATCACAGGTTATGCGGAGCACATGCGGCCGATTGAAGTGGAGGTCGTCGAAGGAGTCGCCCGCGAGTTTCAGTTGGACGACCTGGAACCCGTGGCACCACGGGCCAGCTTACAACCGGGCGCTGACGTGTACACCTCGGAAGCGTTCATACAGAATCTCGGAGAGGCCCTTTCGCGGTTTCGTTTGTTCCCACCACCATCGATACCCGGCCGAGGGCGAAAGTGAGGTCTCACCGGACGTTCTCTGAAACATGTAGTAGCGAAGTGAATCCTTCCTTGGCGGCGGAGGCCGGCAATCGCTAAACAAGGGGTAATGGGGTCAGGAGTCCGGATGAGATCCAGAACGTCTGTCGTACAAATCGCAACGGGCGGTGTTTTCTTCCTCGTTCTTGGCGTCATTCTGGCTGCGGGCTCTGGCCTTTAAATTAAACCCTGGCCTACCAATCAGGTTCGCCGGCTGAAGGGCAGCAATGGACTTCTTTTTGGACATTACCCTCTCGTGATCAGTAGTTCCCCAATCCAACCACCAGACCCGGGTTCTTCCTCTGTCACCTTGGAGATAAGGGTGCAGGCCTCCCGACAACTGCACCAAATACGCTTCTCTCGGTTTGGGCTCCGGAGAATCCCGGGCAGTTCCGGCTGATACGCTGATACAACACGACGATGATTTGCTCGTGAGGCGCAAAGCAATTGACCCAAGCACCCATTCGAAACCGGGCGAAATTCGGTTAAGCAATCTCTTCCATCGGGATGCGCAAACCTTCCTCACCATTACGGCAGGACCGGGAGGAACGGCCGTGTATGTTGACGGCAAACCGGTCGATGAATTTCACTTTTTTGGACTAACCCAGAGGGACCTTTCCGGCCAGCTGATTTTAGGGACATCGCCCCTCGAGCACTCGCCCTGGCTGGGTGAGCTGAGAGGTCTCGCGATCTACCCATCAGAGCTATCACCATCCCAAGTGTTGGCTCACTTTCAGAAGTGGATGCACAACCGTGAAGTAGAGTTGACCCAAGAAGAGAAGCCAGCCGCGTTGTATGATTTTCGCGAGGGTTCGGGACGGATAGTCCACAATCTAGGAAGCGAAGCGCCGGATCTTCTCATCCCCAAGCACTACGCGGTACCTCACAAGTTACTTCTCGAGCTCCCGTGGAATGAGTTTCATGCCGACCGCGCCTATGCAAGAGACATCTTTTTCAACATAGCGGCTTTCGTTCCCCTTGGCATGGCCGGCTATGCTTTTTTCTTTTGCAACCAGCCGCGTCCTCGTGCTGTTTGGACCGCCGTTCTTCTCGGGTTCGCCACAAGCGCAATAATTGAGGTTCTTCAAGGATTCTTGCCCAACCGATTCTCTGGGACAACCGACCTCTTGACGAACACGTCAGGAACGGGAATCGGCGTCTATCTGTGTGCCCAAATGGCACTGAGCGATCTATTGCCGCGGTTGAGGAAGAAACGCCTGAACCAGGGCGAAAACATCTGACCAAACAATTCGCCACGATGGGGGAACGCGCGGTCTCTGTTTCATGGGGAGCTCCCTTTGAGGCACAGAACGCGGCTTATCGACTTATCTTTCCTGGGCGCCGTAGCCAAAGATAGCTTTTAGCTCCAGGAACTCCTCCAACCCCGCCTCGCCCCACTCCCGGCCGTTGCCCGACTGCTTGTAGCCTCCGAAGCAGCTGCTGAAATCAAGCCGCGCACCATTGATGTGTACGTTCCCCGACCTAATTCGCTTCGAGACCCGTTGTGCCCTCGCGATGTCTCCTGATGTTACATAGCCCGACAACCCATACGACGTGTCGTTTGCAATCCTGACTGCGTCATCTTCGTCCTTGTAGGGGATGATGCAAAGAACAGGTCCAAAGATCTCTTCGCGGGCAATGGTCATCTCATTGTTAACACCTGAGAATACGGTTGGCTTAGCGAAATAGCCCTTCCTTATTCCTTCCGGGCGGCCACAGCCACCCGTGATCAACTTTGCGCCTTCTTCAATCCCTTTGTAGATCAAGTGCTGCACCTTTTCGAACTGAGCCTTGCTCGCGAGGGGGCCGATTCCGGTGTCATCCAGACGCGGCTCGCCGACCTTTAGCACCTCCGCCGCCCGTTTGGCTATCGCAGCCGCCTCTGCTATCTTCGACCGCGGGACCAGCATGCGCGTCGGAGCATTGCAGGACTGTCCCGTGTTGCGCATGCACGCCTGTACGCCTTCACTGACGGTCTTTTCAAGGTCAGCATCCTCCAAGATAATGTTGGCCGACTTGCCGCCGAGTTCCTGCGTAACCCGTTTCACAGTGGGCGCCGCGGCCATGGCCACGGCTACTCCGGCCCGAGTTGACCCTGTGAAGGACACCATCGCGATGTCGGGATGTGCCGAAATTGCTGCTCCCACCGTGGGACCATCTCCGTTCACCATGTTGAAAACGCCCGGCGGCACACCCGCTTCATGGAGAATCCACGCAAACAAATAGGCTGAGACTGGCGCAATCTCACTTGGCTTGAGAACCATAGTGCATCCCGCCGCGAGAGCGGGCGCGACCTTGCAGGTAATCTGGTTCATGGGCCAATTCCATGGCGTGATGAGTCCGCAAACGCCAATTGGTTCCTTGCTCATGAGCGTCGAACCTTGGAGTCGTTCGAATTGGTAATAACTTAGAATTCGGGCAACTTCCAGGAAGTGTGACAACCCCACCGTCGCTTGCGCCGCTCGCGAAAGAGATATCGGAGCCCCCATCTCCTCGGAGATCGTCTTGGCCATGTCGTCCATTTTTGACCGATAAATCTCAATGATCTGCCGCAGAATTGCCAGCCGCTCGTCAGGAGTTGTTATGGAATAGGATTCAAAGGCCTTCTTGGCAGCGGCCACGGCTTTGTCAACGTCAACCGCACTGCCGAGAGAGATCGCCGCCATGGGCTCTTCACTGGCAGGATTGAGGACGGTAAAGTCGCGGGCCTCATTCGGGGCCACCCATCTACCGTCGATATAGAATTGGCGGCAGTCCCTCACCTATTTCCTCCCTTCTATCACAGACTTAAATCCTGCTGACTATTGTTCGTGCGTCGCGAATTATTAACTTGAGCATCATTAACGCCTAGTAATAAAAACTGCGTCAGAATCTCTGGGAACCGGATACGGGGATAGCCACGGCCTGCAAGTCAAGTTAACGCGTGCCGACTTGATCTTCGGTCTCTCGAGCAACCCAGCCACGCAAAACATCGTGGTCCCGGGGCGTGGACAAACAATGGGCGCTAAATGTCGGAGCTCTCCGGTTAGGGACAGAGTCGGATAAACTGTCGCCGCATCGTTCCTGAAATCGCCAATATTGGAAGACGGATGCGTCGTGTGTTTAGAGGAGTAGCCTGGCCAAAAGCCTTCTGTCTTTTTTGTAATGCCCTACGGTCTTCGACCGTCTGGGTGACCAACCCGAAAGGAATCTTGCGCTCTAGCGACCCGCCAGGGAATTTTCTCGAAGCCGAGACTTGGCGCATCCCGTTGACCCAGATAACTTCCAGTCGGACGAACTCGACGAAAACGAGCATTGCGCTCTTAGAAAACTAAACGTCAGGTCATATTGGCGGACAGCCACAGATCATTGTTTTTGCGACAACGGTTGCCATTCCATAGTTGAGAAGAATCGCCGAGTGTCCGACAGACTAAGGCAGTCTTTTACGGTCGAAGCTTCCACGTGACGCTCAGAAACTGCTTAACAGCTTTCGTGGCCTCAGCGGTAGCAGTTGGATCAAAACCAACAGTCGCACCGCGCTCGACGCAGGAGTCGCTCCACCGGAAGGGCTGCCCCGTATCCACGTTGACAATCATTCCTGCGGATTGTTCTCGCCGAAAACAATGCATTGTCGTTATCGCATCAGCCAAGAACTTGGGCGGGGAATATAAGGCGTTGTCAAAGCCGTGCAAGGCACCGGGAAATTCAGTGAGCTCGACATCCTTCCCCGCGCGCTGGAGGCGCGAAACATATTTCCGACTGCAATCAATGGATACATAATTGTCCGCTCCTCCGTGAAAGATGCGAATGGGCCGATCAATTATCTTCTCGTCTTCGAGGAACTCCGTGTTGCACATAGGGTAAAACGCGATGTGCGCGGCGAACTCCAATCCGGCGGTTCCGTGGATCCGCAGGAAGCGCTCGAGGCTCGAATAGAGTGCCGCAAAGCCTCCTTTGGAGAAACCCATCACGGCAATCCGGGAGGTGTCGATTCGAGGGTGCTTCGAGAGCAGCCGTAACGCTCTATACGCGTCCACGATCATGGCCAGGTGTCCAAGCCGGGTTTGGTCCGTTATGGTTTCAACGATTCCCCGACCGGTGAAACTGTCTAACAAAAAGGTCGCCACCCCGATCACGTTCAACTCGTGGGCCCAACGGTCAACTTGAGCCCCTATTCCTGCCGACCCGTGAACGAGAATCACCGCAGGAAAGAGCTGGCTTCCCGGCGGAAACCGTAAAGCACCGCCGATTTGTACTCGTTTTCCGTCTCTGCCTCCGGTCAAGAACTGTTTGTCAGTAACCGTTAACGACTCAAAAGAATGGATTTCAATCCTTGCCGTCCTAGGCGCAAGGGTTGACACGGACACGCCGGTTTCAGAGCCATGGGCTCCGGGCGTCGGGGCAGGTGCTGAAGAACCAGACCGCTCGTGCGTCACTCCTTCTCCTTCAGGCTCGAAAATTACTGCGCTTGTGTTTGGCTGGTTGAGGATTCGGCGCTTCGATACGATAGCCGAGGCTTCGGAGCTGCCGGATCATTCTCGCGGTGCGCTTTTGCTTTGACTGCTTCGTGACCGCTGGGCCCCGTTCTTCGTAACGAACACCCTGATGCAGAATCAACCAGATCAGTCGACACTGTCGATGGGCAGTGGCTCCGATGGCTTGATTGCGTACCAGGCGCGGGACCGAACGGCGGTACACGATCTCGAAGATGCTTCCTTTGGTCCTGACTGCGGCGTTGGCCGTCTGGTTGAGAATGCGCCGCATGTGGCGATTGCCCTTCGGCGACCGGTGGCTGTAGTTCACGCCGGCGCTCTCGTTGTCGCCGGGCAGGCACCGACCCACGAGGAGAGACATTTCTGGGAAGGAAAGGTCGCTGCGATAGGGCCAACTTCGGCAGTGATCTGCTGTGCTGAATCCACTCCCAGACCGGGCACCTCCGCCAGCCGCTGGACGGCATCCTGGTGCTGGCTGAGCAGACCGGCCATTTCCTGGTCCAGTTGGCCGATCTGTTCGTCGATCAATCGCAATTCCTCCAACGCCATCTTCAGCAGCCGCCGGTAGACGGCGTTCAACTCCGTACAG
>Ga0126381_100007794_pt1 | contig 11935 bp, 7 predicted proteins | sample PanSoiMetPlot_28_FD_96465 | JGI IMG/M metagenome (GOLD analysis project Ga0126381, IMG submission 96465) | Tropical forest soil microbial communities from Panama - MetaG Plot_28 | ecosystem: Environmental > Terrestrial > Soil > Tropical forest > Bulk soil | place: Panama | collected 2016-02-17
ACATCAGTCTGGCGAAAGCTTTTGGCCTGCCAAAGAATCGAGCGCTGGGTGAGAACGCGAGATTTGAGATCCGCGGTGACATCTACAATCTGCTCAACAACACAAATATCAATGTCCTTTCCATCGATGGACTTTTGGGTTCGGTCGATCCGACGGGAGCGGGCACCAGTGTGAACTCGAATTTCGGGGTTGCCGTGGCGGCGCTGGGGAGCAGGACGATTCAGTTGCAAGCCAGGTTCAGTTTTTAAGCTAGAGGCAGCACAACACAAGCCGACTCGTCGCGCTTGCTCATGCCGCGCGAGGAAGGGGTGTTTTGCTTATCGTTTATAGCCGCTCTTAGTTCGATCTAGGATAGCTCTATACCATTCCGCATTGTCATCCTGATGGCGCCGTTTTTTGGCGCCGGAGGACCTATGCAACTCTGCCTGCAGCACTCGTGCAGACCGGAGATTGCACAGGTCCTCCGGCCTGCAAAAAGCGCAGGCCATCAGGATGACACTGCTATGTTTGCGTTCGCCGTCAGGATTGCTTTGTCTCCGAGTATTCGTAGACGCCGCGCCCGGATTTGCGCCCGAGGCGGCCGGCCTTGACGTATTGCACGAGCAATGGAGCAGGGCGGTATTTATCCCCCAGCGACTTTTGCAGGTATTCGAGGATGTGGAGACGGGTGTCGAGGCCAACCAGGTCGACGAGTTCGAACGGCCCCATGGGGTGATTGAGACCGAGTTTCAGAGCCTTGTCGATGTCGGCAGCGGAGGCAATTCCCTCCTGAAGCATGTAGAACGCTTCATTGCCGATCATCGCGTTGATACGGCTGGTGATGAAGCCGGGACTCTCCTTGATCACAACCACTTCTTTGCCCATGCGTTTGCCAACATCGACGGCGGTCGCGAGAGTGTCGTCGTCGGTCTCGAGCGCGCGGACGATTTCTAGCAACTTCATTTTGTGCACGGGATTAAAGAAGTGCATGCCAAGGCATTTTTTTGCGCGGTAGGTAACGCTGGCGATTTCGGTGACGCTGAGAGACGACGTATTCGAAGCCAGGATCGTGGTCGGGCGGCAGATCTTGTCGAGGAGAGTGAAGATTTCGATCTTGGATTCCATCTCCTCGGGAACGGCTTCGATGACGAGGTCGGCCTCGCGGGCAGCCTCTTCGACAGAACCCGCATACTCGAGGCGCCGGAAGGCAGCGTCGGCATCTGCGGCAGTGACTTTGTTCAGCTCGACGGCCTTGTCGAGATTGGCACGAATTTCGGTTTCGGCCTTGCGGAGAGCGTTAGGTAGGAGGTCTTCGAGTATGGTGCGATATCCGCCAAGAGCGGCAGCGTGGGCGATGCCGCGTCCCATTATGCCGGCGCCGATGACAGCAATCGTCTGAACCGGAGGCACCTACTTGTCCGCCTTTTCCAAATCGGCGAGAGCGGAATTCATCGCGGCAGAGGCGCCACGGATGGCTTCGGCGAGACGCTTGCGCTCGTCTGCGCTCATGCTGGGAATATAGATCAGGATACGGCGGAGGGTGGCGTTGATATCGTCCACGTAGTTCATTGCGCGAATCAGTTCACCGGTTGCTACTGCCATGAGGCTCCTCTTTGAGAATCGGATTAGAAGTCGAACCTTCTATTTTGGACGTGGGGTGGGGGTTTAGTAAAGGTGCCCGTGGCTTCGTTCTTATGCGAATGTGATTTACCTGAGTTTCGGTACGAATTCGGCAAAGAACTTGACCGCTGAGAGCGCTGAGAAATGCCGCTGAGAACGCGGAGACATTCCTGGGACTCGCGCCGTTTTCATCGTTTGCCAGTTGAGATTCCGAGGTGATCCAAGATGAAGCTCGTGCGTTGTTCAACGGGCATTCGCGGAATCTCTACGAGTTTGTAGTCGAGAGCTTCGTAAGTAGCAGATAGTGATTCATATGTTCGGACAGCTTCGTCGAAGTCCTGTTTTCGCTCGCGATCATGGCTAAAGATTTCGGGCCATGGAGGGGTGATGAAGACCGTTTGGTTATAGCGAAATTCTCGGGCTGCGTTCTGGATATGTACAGGTGCGGGAATGCCAATCAGACGAAGATATCCGAGGACATCGGTCATGCCGCGATCGAAGAATACCGGGCCAGCCATCTCTTGAGCGATGTGGTAGTTGCGCATCTCCCAGGACAGCATCAGTTCGGCAAAGAGAGCGCGGTCGGCCCACGGTAGCGCTCGGCCTGCGATGGACACTTGATCCTGAATGATGCCACGGCCTGCCTCGACTGAGCAGGCGTAGCCGCGCGAACGGAGAGCTTTGAGAAGCGAAGTTTTCCCGGATCCTGGACCTCCAGTTACGATATAGAACCTTTCATGATTGGTGGATTCGTTGTTGTTCACTTCGTGACGATCTCCTGTTGGCAATGTTCGAGAGAGTCATTCATAAATCATTTGAAATTACGGAAGCCTAATCGGGCATCAATTCTTTTTATAGTACGTCGAGCGGTTGACCCCACTACGGCCGAGAGAGTGGCAAGCGTGCCAAAGCTGATTCCGATAGACTCGTAATTACAGATCATGCTACGCGATAAGAGTCTCATACCACTGTCACGGCAGCACCAGCATGCGCTGGCCCTATGTGTGCGCATCGAACGAGCGATGCCGATTGACAACTCAAAGCTTGCCGGCTGGCAGTTGGAGATTGCACAGCAGTTCGAGACGGAGATCAAGGTTCACTTTGCTGCGGAAGAGCAGATTCTGTTTCCCGTTGCGCGGGCTTTTGGTGAACTCAACCCACTGATCGAGGATCTGCTCGCGGATCACCAGTGGCTACGAGCGTGTTTCGCCAGGGCCGAAGCGCGGCAAAGTTCACCGGAAGAGTTGTTGGCCTTCGCCCGACGGCTCTCCGACCATGTCCGCAAGGAAGAACGGCAATTGTTTGAGCGATTGCAAAAATTGATGCCGCCAGCAGAGTTGGCAACTCTCGGGCAACAATTGGACCGAGCACTTGAGAGTGCGTCGCAGGCCTGTTCCCTTCCCAATCCTATGAAGTAACGGCGAGTCCGTGGACGCTGCGGAATTTCGCCGCGGCTTCTTTCCCCATATAACGTTCGAGTACGGCAGCGTCCGTCTGGCGGAGATCCACGACAACGAGTCCATCAAGGACGTTGGAGAATTTACGGTCGACGTTGAAGCCCAGCAGCTTGCCTCCGATTTTCGCGTATTGCCGGAGGAGGATCGGCAGGCCCTTGCCGTCGGATTCGATGTCGGTGATGGGTTGCGAGAGTTCGTCGAGATCACGGAGAGCGCGGCACATGGCCTGGCAATCCCAATGACGCAAGAGTCCAGGACGGAACTTGCGGCGCGGCGCGATCAATCCCGCGAGATTGTCATCCTGCATTCGCGACTCAAAGAAACGGTAAATCATTTCGCGGGACGTCTGCGTGTAGTCATTGCTGATGCTGACTGCGCCAAAGAGCACCGGAATTTTTGGATGCTTGGCAACCAGGCGCGCAATTCCCTTCCACAACAAGAGCAGCGGAGCGTATTGGCGCTGGTATTCGGGACGAATGAAGGAACGTCCGAGTTCGAGCGCGGGGCTAAGCTTTTCGAAAAGGCGTTCGTCGTAGCGGAAGAGGGTGCTGGTGTAGAGTCCGGCAATTCCACGCTCGGCGAGTATTTCTGTGGTGCTTCCAGCGCGGTATGCGCCGACTAGTTCCTGCTTGGCTTTATTCCATAGCAGGACGTGCCAGTAATAGCCGTCGAAGGAATCGAGATCGCGGGCCTTGCCTGTGCCTTCGCCAGCTCGGCGGAAAGTTGCCTCGCGCAGGCGTCCGACTTCGAGCAGCAAGTTCGGAATCTCATTGGCCATCCCGAGATACACGGCCAACTCTTGATTCTCAGCAAGGCGGCGATCTGCCGGCAAACTTGCAATCTCTTCCACTAATGCAGACTGGGGCGAGGGTGCGGCGACCGGCTCCTGGATCTTGGCAGCAAGCTTTGTACGCAACACAACCGGCCAAGATATTTCCGCCTTGCTGCGGCGGGCGAGTAGGTACGTGCGCCAGCGGAGGTACTCGATGGCTTCGCGGCCGTCGGCCAAGGCAGCGAGCGTGTCGGTCTGGACGGGACTGCCAACGCGGACTTCCACTCGCTTTCCTTCCTGATTCAGAAACTCCTGTAACAAAAAAGCGGCGCGGAGCTTGGGATGAATCATCCCGAGCAATTGGAATCCAACGCTGTTGCGCCCGCAAAAAAAAACCGGGAGAGCGGTGGCTCCAGTGCGGCGAATCAGGCGGACCGCCGTGTCGTTCCATTCGGGATCAGCAACCTGTGCGGCAGGCATTTGCCATTGAGAGACTTCGCCGGAAGGAAAGATGGCGAGCATGCCCCCCCGTTGCAGACAACCCAATGCCTGACGCAGCGCGTGGCGATTCGATTCCACAGAGCGGTCGGTCTCAAAGGGATCGACAAAGATGCAATGATCTTGAAGCTCGGGCACATCACCGAGCAGAAAGTTTGTGAGCACTTTCACGTCCGGTCGAACTCGAGTGAGCAGAACCGTGAGCAGAGCGCCATCAAGAACACCGTAGGGATGGTTCGCAACCACAACGACCGGACCGCTTGCGGGGATTCGCCCCTGATCGGCGGAATCGACGCGGAAATCGATGCGCATTTCCGAGAGGAGGCTCTCGAGGCGAAAACCCGCCGGCGAATGCTGCACGCGCCGATACAAGTTTCTCACCTTACCGACCGACGCCAACTTTCCGGCAAGGCCAGGAAACTGCGCTACGCGGGATAACACTCCGCCCTGCGACGGATCGGTATGAAGCTGGTGGGATGGCATGGTATATCGATAACGCTGCCATGTTTCGCCAGAATGACGAGAAGGTTAAAAGTTGGTGAAATGAAGTGGAAGATGAAGCAGGAAAGTAACCAGTAGTAACCAACAGAATTGCCGTGCGGAAATGCGGTCGTTAAGTTTCGAGCCGGTAGCGCGTCTCGGCTAGCGCGTAGAGCCTGCGCCAGACGAGCCGATTGATGGTCACCACCGTCGCGGCCATCATGATAGTGGCGGCCAAGAGTAGGTCGAAGTTGCCGGTATCGGTAGCCTGACTGATTGTCGCGCCAAGACCAACGGTCGTGTAGGTGTGCCCCTTGAAAGTGAAGTACTCGGCGACGATGCTGGCGTTCCAGGCGCCTCCGGAGGCCGTAACAAGGCCTGTCACAAGATACGGAAAGATCCCAGGGAGGATGAGTTTCTTCCAGCGCGCAATTCCGTCGAGACGAAAGACCGAGCAGCACTCCTTCAAGTCCGTCGGAATCGCGATCGCGCCCGCGATGACGTTGAACAGGATGTACCACTGCGTTCCCAATAATAGTAGCGCGATCGAGCCGATGCCAAGTCCACCGCCGACCCGAATAAGAAGAAGCAGCACGACTGGAAAGAGAGCAGTCGCGGGAACCGATGCTGCTATCTGTGCCAGTGGCTGAGCGATACGGGCGAGCCTGGGATTAAAGCCGATGGCGACACCGGCGGGAATGGTCCAGAGTGCACCGAGGAGAAGTGCGAGATTGACCCGGAAAAATGTGGCGAGCAAACCGATGCCGGCTTCGTGGATCTCCCAGCGCTCAAGCCCGCTCAGCAGCATCACGATGCGAACGACTCCGTATCCAACGGCCGCGATCAGAATTACGCCGATCAGGCGTGTGAACCAGACCTTCCATGGACTGGATTGTTCCACTTCAGTTGTCGAGTGCTGGCGGGAGAAGTACATCATCAGTCGTTCACGGAGTGGCCGGATGGTGCGATTCTGCAGGTGCGCTAATCCGCGCGAGTGGCGGAACAGATTCAGCACCCAGGAACGCGGAGCGTCAGTACTCTCAACTTGCTCCACTTTGAATTTTTCGGCCCACGCAATCACCGGACGCCAAACAAACTGGTCGAGCAACACGATGACAGCAATCATGGTCGCGATGCCCCAGAGGATGGATCGCGTGTCGCCATTGCTGGCGGCGGTTTGCAGATAAGAGCCGAGGCCAGGCAGGCGGAAGTCGCGCGAGCCCAAGACGAACATTTCGCAGGCCATCAGGAAGAACCAGCCCCCGGCGACCGACATCATGGAGTTCCAGACCAGGCCGATCGCGGCAAAAGGCAGTTCCATCTCGATGAAGCGCTGCCACCAGTTGAAGCCGTAGACTTTTGCAGCCTCGCGCATTTCTTTCGGGATGCTCTTCAGCGAGGCGTAGAAGCTGAAGGCCATGTTCCAGACCTGGCCGGTAAAGATCAGAAGGATCGCTCCTGCTTCGACGCCAAGTTGGCGTCCCGGGAACAGAGCTACCATCGCGAGCATCACGCCGGGGAGAAAGCTGAGGACTGGGATTGATTGGAGGACATCCAGCAGCGGGATCATAAAGCGCTCGGCCCGTGGGTTATAGGCGGCGATGTATCCGTAGACGAGCGTGAAGGTGAGGCTCAGCAGATAGGCGATGGTAATGCGTAGCAGGGAGTATTCGGCGTAGGCCGGGAGAGCGAGGAGGCTGCGGGATATTTCGACTTCTGGTGTGAACGGACCGAGCCACATGCGGCCGACCATGAGCACTCCATAGAAAAGTGCGAAGGCGGCGGAAAACATCAGCAGATCGGGCAGATAGGAGATCTGGACACTGGGCAATTGGGTCCAGAGGCGGTACGCCGAGAATCCTCGCAGGCTGACGTATTTTTTCATGGGCGTTTGCGAACTTCAAAAGCTTCTGACCGCTGAGAGTGCTGAGGAATCGCGCAGAGAACGCGGAGAAAATCTTATCCGACTACTGTACGTTCCCCTTCAACGATCTTTTTGCGATGCGGGCACAGAATCACTTACTGACGCTTCCGGGGCCGGCGGCTCGGACTGGGTCAGCTTGCCGGTTTGGCGATCGTAATCGAAGATTTCGGCGTAGCGTCCCCAGTTCATCGCGGTTTCGAATTGGCGCTGGACCTCGTCTTCGGCGAAGTGTTCATCGAGAATGTCGTGGAAGAATTCGTCGGCGATAGAGTGATCGGCCTTGCGCTTTAGAATGCTGTCGATCTGCTTCAGGATGGTCACGTGTTCGAGAGATGCCTGACGGAAGAGGACCTTTCGGCTCTGGATGTCAGCATCCGCAAAGGCGACTCCCTCTGTCGTGATCTGCACGTCGCCCTCTTTGAGCAAAGCGTATCCGAGGAGCACACAGGCTTCCAGGATGGGGAGGAGGTCTTCAACGTCCATGACGAGTTCTTCTGACAAGCGAAACAAATCTTCGCGGCCTCCGCGGTCACGAAGCAGCTCCATAAGGCCGGCGATGCCTCCCACTTTCGCATGCGGCAGCATCTGATATTTCGTGGTGCGCACTGGGGCTTGCTGCTTTTTGATGGACTCTTTTGTTATTCCGCTCTTCGGCACGATGATTTCTGCTGTGGTTTCAGCATCGGGTACAGCGTGTTCGACATCAGGCTCAGTCATCACTTTGTAAATATAGTCAACGAGTTCTACGAAGCGGGCCGATTTGCGGTCGCGTGGATGTTTGAGGCGGACATTGAAGTCGGAGCGGACGCGGGCGGGATTTCGTCCGAGGACCATGACGCGGTCGGCCAGCATAACGGCCTCTTCGATGTTGTGCGTGACGATGAAGATGGCACTGGTCGGCATCTTTTTGCTGAGCCAGAGTTCGAGCAATTCGTTGCGCAGGTTTTCGGCAGTGAGTACGTCGAGAGCGGAGAAGGGCTCGTCCATGAAAAGGACTTCCGGTTCGACGACCAGGGCGCGGGCAAAGCCGACGCGCTGCTTCATACCGCCGGACAGTTCTTTTGGATAAGCAGTTTCGAATCCGTCGAGGCCGACCGTGTCGAGGGCACGCAGAGCGCGCTTGCGGCGCTCGACTTCCGGAACTCCTTTCGCTTCGAGAGGAGCTTCGACGTTTTGGATGACCGTGAGCCAGGGGAACAGAGCGAAGCTCTGAAAGACGATGGCGACGTTCGGCGTCTGGCCGTTCAGCAGCTCGCCGTGCCAGAGGAGGGTTCCGGAGGAGGGTTCGGAGAGTCCAGTGAGGATGCGGAGGAGCGTGGATTTGCCGCAACCGGAGGGTCCAAGCAGGGCGATGATTTTTCCCTGCTCGATAGCCAGGTTGGTTGACCCGACGACCTGGATGCGCGTGCCATCCGACTGCAGGTAGGACTTTTCGACAGCGACGGCTTCGATGATGGCTTCGGACACGCTTGGGCTCCGTAATGTCTATACACGATCTGCGCGGAAAGAGCGACGCTGTAATGATCTGTTCACAAAGCGGCGGAGGCTAGATCGATCTAGGAATTGCTGTATATACCATTCCGCTTTGTCATCCTGATGGTGCCGTCTTTTGGCGCCGGAGGACCCATGCAACTCTGCCGGCAGTGCTCCTGCGGCAGTTCGACTTACGCGGCAAAATTTTCGTTCGGGGAATTCGCGAACGATTTCGGGAGGCGATCGCTTACGTCTGCGAGGATCGCCAGCTTTGCTGCCAATTCGTTCCGAAGTTGGCTCTCGTCGAAGCGCCAGCGCCAGTTTCCGCCGTGAAGGCTGGGAGTATTCATGCGCGCATCGCTGCCGAGGCCGAGGACATCTTGCATGGGGATCACGCTGAGGCATGCAGGAGAACTCAGTGCCGCGCGGATGAATGCCCAGTGGATGCCGTCTTCGCACTGACCGAGATAGGCTTCAGCGTTGCGGCGCTCGTGTTCGGCGGCTCCAGAGGTCCACCATCCAACGACGGTGTCGTTGTCATGGGTTCCGGTATACATGACCTTCCCCGCAGCGCGGTGGGGCAGGTACATGTGCGCGCCTTCGTCTCCGAAGCCGAATTGCAGGACGCACATACCCGGCATCTGCAAGCGCTCCCGCAAGGCATGGACTTCGGGAGTGATATAGCCGAGATCCTCAGCAAAAAATGGGAGGCCGCCAAGAGCCTGGCGCACGGCATTAAAGAGATCGTCGCGGGGGCCGTCGACCCAGCGGCCATTCACGGCAGTTTCGTCGTGGCCGGGAATTTCCCAGAACTGATCGAATCCGCGGAAGTGATCGAGGCGGATGTAGTCGCAGCTCTGCGTCGCCCACCGCAACCGCTGGATCCACCATAGATAGCCACGTTCTTTCATCACGTCCCAGCGATAGAGCGGATTGCCCCAGCGCTGTCCGGTTTTGCTGAAGAAGTCAGGAGGGACTCCGGCGATGACCTCAGGTTCGAGGTTTCCATTCAGACGAAAAAGTTCGCGATGCGTCCAAACGTCGGCGCTGTCGTGATTCACGAAAATGGCGACATCCCCAACGATGCGGATAGCACGTTCGGCGCAATATTTCCTGAGCGCACGCCATTGCTCATAAAAGGCGAACTGAAGGACCCTGCGTATGCGCATGTCGACAGCGAGTTCTTCGCGCGCTTTCGCGACCGCGTCCGGTTCGCGCGAGGCGAGTTCCTGCGGCCACTGGTTCCAGGGTTCGAGTTTACGGCGGGCGCGAAGAGCATCGAACAAGACGAAATCGTCGAGCCACCAGTGGTTATCGCGGCAAAAGGACTCGAAACGGTTTAACGCGTCCGTGGGGCCGGAACGCAGGAAGTTGCGTCCTGCCTCAAACAAGAGCGGCATCTTCTGGGCGAAGACCTGGTCATATTGAACCGGACCTGAGGCCGGGGGCAGGTGATCAAGCTTTGAACGATCAATCCAGTTATGGTCAGCGAGACGCTCGAGGCTGATCAATAGCGGGTTTCCGGCGAACGCCGAGGTCGACGAATACGGAGAATTGCCGTAGCCGAGGGGGCCGAGAGGCAGAACCTGCCAGACTCCCTGGCGTGCCGCGGCGAGGAAATCTACGAAACGGTATGCGGCGGGACCGAAGTCTCCGATGCCGCCGCGTGACGGCAAAGACGTGGGATGCAGGAGGATGCCGGCGGCACGTGCAAAGGACATGACGCCGCCGTCTACATTCCAGATTCGCTGCCGGTGCGAGTCAGCGCCTTAAGTTCTTCTTCGTTTCTCTTGATCTTGCCGGACTTGGTCATTTCGTCGACCAGATTGGAGACGAAGAGGGCGAAGCGCTCTTGCTGCTTGCCTTGGACGAGCTGATCGCGAATCTCATCGCGCTTGGCCTCAAAGTCAGCGTCGGAAGGAGTCTGGTTCTCGAGAACCTGAAGCACGACTGCGTCGGCGCCGTTGCGAATGGGCCCGCTGATTTCGCCGGGCTTCATGGTGAAGGCGACCGCGGCTTGACCGGACATCGACCCTACGTCGGGCACCTGGCCATCGGGGAGAACGAGATCACTCGTTTTCATGCCGGCACCAAGTTCCCTGGCGGCGCGCTTCAGATCGTGTTCCGCCTTGGCGCGGTCCGAGAGTTCCTGAATCTTCTGGGAAAGAAGTGTATTTGCTTGATCGTTCTTGAATTCGTCTTCGACTTTGGTGCGAATTTCTTCGAAAGTTGGCGTTGAAGCGGGTTTGATCCCGAGCAACTGGAAGACAGCTGCGCCCGTGGATGCGGGAGCAATGTCGGGCGGAGCATTTTCCGCAGCGGAGAATACGGCGTCCATAAACTGCGTAGAGGGCCCAAGGCCGGGCAACATTGCGTTGCGGGCGAAGAAGTCGGAAGTGACAACCGGAATGTTCAGTTTTGCGGCGGCCGCGTCGAGACCGTTCTTGCGAGCATCCGCTAACAGCGTCTCGGCCTTCTGCTGGGCGATCTGTTGGGCTCTCTGATGTCTCAGGATCGGCTCGATTTCGGATTTCACCTCGTCGAGCGACTTCATGTGCGCGTCCTGCTTGTCGTCGACGCGAATGATGTGGAAACCGTAGCTGCTCTTGACCAGATCACTGATCTGGCCTTTGGGCAGTGAGAAGGCGGTCTTTTCAAATTCGGGGACGGTCTGGCCGCGGCCGATCAAGCCCAGCGATCCGCCTTGTTTCGCACTGCCTGGATCTTCTGAGTATTTCTCCGCCAGCGTCTCGAACTTGGCGCCGCTCTTGAGTTGCTTCAACAAGTCTTCGGCCCGGTGTTGGGCTTCCGCTACACCCTTATCGTCTACCTTGCCATCGGGTCCAGGGAGCGGCGTCTTGATCAGGATATGGCTGACTTTGACTTGTTCAGGCACGCGGTACTGATCGCGATGGTCATCGTAGTACTTCTGCAGATCGGCCTGAGTGATCTGAATGCCGGACTCAATCTTCGCCGTGTCGATGACGGCATATTTCACCTTGCGTTTTTCCGGAACCGAGTTGGCATAGCTGGCCTTGTGGCTCTCGTAAAACGCTTTCAGTTCTGCTTCGGTGGGATGCAATCCCTTCTTGATATCGTCTTCTTTGAGGACTGCGTAGTCGAACTTGACCTTGGAGTTCTGCTTGACGAACTGGTCGTGAATCTCGGCATCGGTAACGCCGGCGGTGCCGGAAATCAGGGCCTGCAGCTTGCTCAGGAGGATGTCTTTGCTGACCTCATCCTCAAACTTCGCAGGCGTGAGGTTGGCCCGGGTTAGCATGTCTTCGTATTCGGTCTGGCCGATAAAGTTTCCGCCGGGGAAGAAAGTGGCGGCATAGCGGCCGTGCTGCAGTTCGTCTTTAACCTCGTCGGGACTGACGCGAAGTCCCATGCGGCCAGCTTCGCTGATCAGGGCCTGACGAGTGATAAGCTGCTCAGCTGCGCGCTGGGAGAAAAATGGCAGCAGCATGCTCATATTGGCGGAGCTACCCTGCGGCATCTGCTGCTGCAGCATCTGGCGCGCCGTGGTGCGAACTTCGTCGGCGGTGACTTCCGCGTCACCGATTTTGGCGACCACGCCCTTCGCGGGCCCACCGAACGTATAGTTATTGCCGCTGGGGACCAGGTACCAGACCATGGACACGGTCATGAGCAGGAGCAGGCCGCCAAGGACATACTTCTTGAACGGTCCGGGCGTTTGCAGAAAGCGAATCATGTTCTTATCACTCCAGA
>Ga0126381_100007795_pt1 | contig 11934 bp, 10 predicted proteins | sample PanSoiMetPlot_28_FD_96465 | JGI IMG/M metagenome (GOLD analysis project Ga0126381, IMG submission 96465) | Tropical forest soil microbial communities from Panama - MetaG Plot_28 | ecosystem: Environmental > Terrestrial > Soil > Tropical forest > Bulk soil | place: Panama | collected 2016-02-17
GTGGGCGCGAAAATCTCCGTCGTGCTCTTACTCACTTTCGCAATGGACTTGGGATCCATGTGGTCTCCGTGGATGTCGGTAATCAGAACGAGATCCGCGGCCGGCAGCCCGGCAAACTTTCCCGGCGCTGCTGGATCAATGTAGATGGCCTTCCCGCCACCTTCAATCAAGGCGCTCGCGTGATAGATCGCGGTGATCTTCACAGGGCCTGCCGAAGTTGAAAAAGTTTCTGTAGACGGGCCGCTTTGCGCCATAAGCGCGCAGCTAAACAGCAGGCACGCGATCGCAGCATCCCCTCTCATCTCCATCCTCCCTTCCATTTTCCACGTCCGGAAGTCCCTGCTATTTATATCAGCCCTTGGCTCTTCGCGGTTCGTGGCTGCACTGTTTTGCTTTGTGAGCGTTTCCCTGATGGATCTCAAAACCGGGACACCCAATACCACTTCTCTCCACGATCATGCATCTCGTTTTCGGACCATGGTGGCCACGTCGCAGGGTGAGAGTGACTGCGCAGTGTAGCCCGAGCCGGGCTTTGCAGTTTGACAGTCTGGGAAGCCGCCCCGGCCGCCAACCGGGGATCTACCCTCTTTCAGGCCATTAACTATAGGCAACCCCCTGCCTGGTAAAGCATCTCGTTCTACAGCTTTTTCCCGAGCAACATATCCGTCGGACTGGCGTTTAATATTCCCAGGAGAATTGAAATCTCTCGAAGCAGTAGTTCTCGGCTCCCCTCTGCGCAGCCCGCGGCTGGAAAGCAGTACCGGGACGCCACGGAGGATTGAGCCAAGGAAAAAATCATGCGTTCCTTTCACTTTGCCCGTCTGGTGTTGATTGCGTTCCTGATGCTGATCACAGCCGGGGTATCGTCCGCTCAAGTCGAATTCGCGATCGGTTTTGGACCTCCCCCTCTGCCGGTCTATGAACAACCCCCTCTCCCGGCCGAGGGCTACATCTGGGTTCCGGGCTACTGGGCCTTCGACTATGACTACGACGACTACTACTGGATTCCCGGTACCTGGGTGCTGGCTCCGGAGCCCGGCTATCTCTGGACGCCCGGATACTGGGCGTGGAACGAAGACCGCTTCTTCTTCCACGAAGGCTACTGGGGTCCGCGTGTTGGTTTCTACGGCGGAATTCCTTACGGCTTCGGCTACCCCGGTGAAGGGTACGAAGGCGGGCGTTGGGAAGGCGAACGCTTCTTTTACAACCGCGCCGTCAACAATGTGAATGTCACCGACATTCACAATGTCTACAACACCACCGTCGTCGAAAACACCACCGTCAACCGGATCAGCTATGACGGTGGCGCGGGTGGCATTACAGCCCGCCCCACGCCTCAGGATGAAATTGCCGCGCGCGACAGGCATCTTCCACCGGTTGCCGCTCAGACCCAGCACGTGCAGGCCGCTCGTGGTAACCCGCAACTTCGCGCCGCGGTGAATCGTGGCAAGCCTCCGATCGCGGCAACTCCCCGGCCCGCGGCGTTCAGCGAGCATGGAGTAGTCGCAGCCAGGCAAGCGGGAGGCCCTTACCATCCCGCACCTGCCCGCGCGAATCGCTCGAATAATGAACCTGGCGCCGGCGGCAGTGCCTCCCGCCCCGACGTTCCCCGACCGCCCATACACGCCTCCGACGTTCAGCCTCACCCGCGTCCGGCTCCGCCTAATACCGGCAACGCCCAGCTCGATCAGAAGTATCAACAGCAACAGGAAAAGCTCTACGCCAAGCAGCAGCAGGAGCACCAGAAGCTCGAGCAACAGCAGGAGCGGGATCACCAGCGCATGCAGCAGGAACAGGCTAGGCAGGCGAATCAGGCGAGGCAGCAACAAATGGAGCAACACCACCAGCAGCAAACCACCCAAATGGAACAACGTCATGCCGAGCAGCAACAACACTTGCAGCAGCGGCAGCCGCCGCCCAGCCACGGGCAGCCGCCTCCGAATCACGAGGAACCCAGACCTCACTGAAAAGCAGGGGGCGCGTCTCCATGACTTCGCTTCAACCCAGCGTGGCATCCCCCGAGCCGCGCTGGGTTTCTAACTTCAGGGTGGCTTCAACCGCGAATACAGCAACAAACTTCTGATCCCGCTCGGTGGCCGCGGCATCTACCTCCCCACCACCGCCGAGTCTTCCCCGATACGCTCGACGTTCCTCGCAAAGCCCAGGGCGGAATTGTGGCGCCGTTCTACAGCGGTTCTGAAATCTACGCCGCGTCCATCAACGGGAACGCGATCAGCGGAATTTCTGTGCGTGGCACTCGGCGCAAGTATCCTGATAGGTATGACAAGCGAAGCAGCTTCGCTTGTTAATCATGGCCAGCCTGGCATGTCCACCGTTCTTGAAGGGTGGCAGGGGAATATGGCTGCGCGGCAACTCGTTGTGACAACGGCTGCAGAAGTCAGCAACATGACAGGTTGAGCAACTCTCGCGGTCGATCGCCGCATATTTGCCGTGTATGTCATCGCGCCAACGCGCGGTGTGCGAGATTGGCTGCATGACCTGGTGACACGACATGCACTGCGAGGCCGCGGCTGCCTGCGGCGACACGTTGGTATGGCATATAAAACACTTTGCGCCTGGCGCCGATGCCTCAGCGGCATGGTGCTTGCGGAAACTCTCGGTGTGAAACTCCGGCTTCACGTCGCGGGTGTGGCTCGCGGGAATCGGGCCTGATTGGTTATCGATGTGACAGACCTGGCAGTTCGACATCCGGAACGCCGTCGGGATCGCCTTCGAGGTCTCGTGGCATCCCACGCAGTCCACCATCTTTGGCAGCGTCATGCTGGCCAGTCCGCTGCTGTTGGTGATGCCGTCGTGACACGACGTGCAGGCCAACTGGAATTGATCCCTCACCTTGAAGTGCGCGGAGTGCGAGAACTTCAAGTTGACGTACTCGCCGGAAATCAGATGCGGCGCGATCATTCTCCGCTGTCTGTAGCCGGGATTCTCAATCTCCTCCGGAGTATGGCAGCCGCGGCAGTCCGCGGTAACAGAAGTCGGACTCAGGAACGGTCTCATGTTCGACTTGGAATGGCAGGCGGCGCACTGCGCGTGTCCGGGAAAGGTTGCGAACACGCCCTTCTCATCCAACTGGTGGCAAAAGGAACAGTCTGCCCGCGAATGCGTCGTGGGATCGATTCGTCCCTGCGGGTCGATGTGTTGCGCGTGTGAGAACTCGATCAGCATGGCCCGCTTTTTCCTGAACAGCGGGTACGGTACCAGGTCGCTCGCGTCCTTGGGAGGAAATGTCGAGTGGCATGGCGCGCACATCGAAGCCTTTGGCGTATCGAAATCCTCTTGGTGGCACGACGTGCACTCATCGTGTCCGGGCCGGCGGAGCACCACTGAATTCTCGTTCACCGCCACGTGGCAGCCATCGCACGTAAGCTTCGCCTTCTTATGTACCGCGTGCATTAGAAACGAAGCGTCCGATGGGCTCCCCGGAGCAGGTGCGACCACCGCTTGCGGCTCAACCTGCTGCGCCCGCAAACCCGGAGCCGCCCACAGCCCCAGCCCGGCAATCACCAGCTTCAGAGCGTGCCGCCCGAGGTTCGTCATCAATATCTCCAGGCCATTCCGACCCGGAGGGTCTGGGTATTTTGAATATCCGGTCTAAAGACGGGGAAGTCGGTGTCCAGATCGTACTCCACGAACATTCGCGTGCGATGGTCCAGCTTCAGGGTAGCGCTTCCCAACACTCCCTTGGCGCGGGCGTGATTGATGACAAAGAAGCTGTCCTGGAAATCGAGCAAGCGGTAGAAACCACCGGCCTTGAAACTCAGGCGACCCTCTCGAAAACTCCGTCCCAATTCCAGACTGAGGTCCTGCACTCTGGTTTCACCCACAGCAGAAATGTCGTCGAATGTAGCCGGGCTTGATGGTCTGGGCCGCTCGGAGTCCCGCTCATGGTAATCGGCAAAAATGGTGAACTTGCCCCCCGGGAAAAACTGCGCGTTCCCGCGATAGTCCTGGAACGAAGTGTCAAACGCCCCTTGATCCTTGCTGTCATGGAGCCGGCGAATCCATACGCTGCCTCCCAGCCGCAGCCGGCTTGTGATCACCCGTCGCGCATCGACCACCACTTGGCTATGGGGAGAAAAGGCCCCCAGATTCAGACGCAGCAGAGGGTTATGCGGGTCCAGATCCCGCGCCACTTCGGTGTAATCGAAGGCGTAATCCTTGTTCGTAATCTTCTGATTGAACTCCAGATGCACGGTGGTTTTGCCATCGGCCGGCGTCCAGATCCCGCTGACAATCGCATCCGTGGGCGAGCCGCCAAACATCCGGAATTGTCCGCTCAGCAGCCACCCGTGCGAAAACTGCTGGTGGTAACTCAATGCCTGACTGGCCTTGACATAGATCAAGGCATCGTACTCAAGGGTCGCATTACCCAGACGGAATATAAAGTTACCCCCGCCGATGGCCCGCTGGTCCGGATTCGAATAGTAAGTGAAGCGCCGCCCGCCGTACAGCGTGTAGGAGAAATTCTGGCGGTTCATGGTGAAGGAGAGCCCGTCAAAATCGGCGAGTTCTGCGCCGTAAACATCCTGCCTTCCCACACGCAGCGCCGAACCGGCGAACCATCCATCCGTTGGCTTGGCAGCGATGTCCACATAGCCGGTCAAGAGCTGCAGCTGGCGGTTTCCGTAAAACGTATTCAGAATCCCCAGCGCCGGTGATCCGGGATCGACGGGCGTCAGGGATTGCTGATAACGCAAGGAAAAATCGGTGTTGATCCGGTCCGATAACCAGCCTCGAGTTCCCCAGTTCAGAAAGCTGTACATCTCATTCGTGCTGGGTTGGAAGGCGCCGGGGTAAGGGATGCCATTGGGATTCGCGACTTGTCCGGGAGGAACATCAATCACTCCGGTCAGAGTGGGTTGTCCGGAAAAGTCAGTTTGCGTTCGGCGGTACTCGGTGCGCGTCTCGAAGAACGCATGGTTCAGAAAGTCTCCCGCCGACCAGCGCTCCAGGGGAGCCTGCGGGACATACAGGGCGGGATCCGCGGTGGTGGGCGCTGACGGGTTTTCGAGCACGCTTTCCCACGCCGAGGCTATGTTGGCGCTCGGGGTGGACGGCGGGGCAGCATTCGGCGCCTGTTGCGCACTCACCGCGACCGGGACCAGCACCAGGACGCAGACGTTCACCAGTTTATTTGAGAGTCTAGAGAACGTTCGCACAATTCCCCTGTGTTCGTCCCAAAAGTCTCGAAAACAACACTCTGTTTTCCTGCTAATGCCTTTCAGCCATGACTCGTGCCCAGGTGCAACTGGTGTCGCGCCCTGCCTCAACACGAACCACCCGGATTAGTGCAACGTCGCCTGCAAGGTTTTGATCAAGGCATTGGCCAACGGAATCCTCCACGGATACACGTCGCTGTGCCACTGGGTCGCCTGCAGATAGAGCTGTAATTCGCTGATCGCACTGCTCACCTGTCCCAGGGTCTGGTAAATCTGTGCCAATGCCCAATGAACATGCGCGTTGTTGGCCAGATCCCCGGTCAGCGCGATCGACTGTGACGTGACCGGCGACAGGGCCAGTTCGGCCTGGTATGCCTGGATCGCGTTCGCATACGCCTGCTGCTGCGCCACCGGATCGGTGGTCTGCTGCGCTTCGATCACATAGGTTTCGCCAATCAGGCTGTTGATTCCCAGCTTCAGCGGATCAATTTTGGTTACTTCCTGGAAGAGCTGAATCGCCTGCGCGGGATTCGGCTGCTGTTCCAGGTAACCCAGCCGGAGGCGCAACGTGAAGATGCAAGGCGCGGGGTTAAGGGTGGTTGGGAGCGCACCATTGACCAGCGTCGCCGGGGTAACGATCTGGCAGCTGCCGTTTTGCAGGCTGTTGAACGTCAACCCCGTCTCGTAATCGGCGATGGCGCTCTGCGTGTCTCCGAGGTCATCCTGGTAGTGGATAGCACGCTCCATGTATTCCCACGCGTTCGTGGGCGTGGTAATCCCCAGCAGGTTCCAGTCAATCCGGCCCTCGAAGTAAAAGGGGTTGGGGAGCAGGTAGTACGGATTCGTCGTTTGAAACTCGCCCGGGGTGTACACGCCCGGGCCATACTGGGCCAACGCGACGCCCGACAGCAGCCAGAACAGAATCAACAGTCGTAGTTTTGAGCGCATAAAGTTTCTCACGGTAACAGGTTGACAGTGGTGTCGGACTCGCTGATGTCCTGGATATTCTTCAGCAGGCTGTCAATGGACTGCTCGGTCACTAGCCCCAAACCGATGCCCGTTGGACCGCCCGGGCCTGTGGTCTGCGCCAGGTAGCGCAGGAACAATGGTGGGAAGTGTTCAAAGTTCACTTGCACGTGCACCTGGAGGGGGCCTTTGAGCGTCACACCCAGGGCCTGCAACTCCGACTGCGTAGGCAGTTGTATCTGGTAATCAAACGTGCGTGGCTGAAGTGGCTGGAGAGAGCGGAAGTTGTCTACCGAGTTCGCCAGCGCCGCGTTAAACGTCTCCTCGAAGTGCGCCGTCTGCGCGTGAATGGGATTGCCCTGCGCATCCGTCCGGCCCACCAGGTCGGTGGTGCAGGGAGGATTGGTTGGCGTCGTCGGACACGGCAGAAAGATGTGGGTCAGTTCGTTGCGGAACAGCACCAACCCCTCCGGCCGGCCCTCGAACACGCGCTGCTCCGGCCCATCGTCTGGCCCGAGTTCGAAGACGACGTTGTTCCCGCCATTGGTGGTCGTGCCGGGCGTGTATGCTCCCGATGCAAAGTGCCCGGGATCGACCACCGCGTGAACGTGCTCGATGTCCTCGTCATCCAGGTTGCCGTCCGGGGCGCTTTCACCGGTATTGGGATGCGGTTTATCAACCACGTAACCCGACTGATACAGGACGAACCCGTTAGCGTCGGTCACGTTCAGCTGGATGTAGGCGGTTCGTTCCTGCGAGAAGCCCGCCGGGAAACGATGTCCGGTGAGGGAAACGGCCTCCACTCTCACGGTGAACGATTGGCCGGCAACCACGCTGGTATCGCTCTTGGCCAGACTGACCCGCGTCGCCGCCTGCAGCAGGTCCTGGCGCCGTACCGCGATCGCCACGGGCAGCCCGTGCGTGTCGATGGAATTGGCGTACGGGTCAGGGTAAGTGCTGCCCAGACGTGCCTGCAACTCCGTCGCAGAAAGCAGCGGAACATCGACTCCGGTGAAGAAGTGGGTCACCACGGGCCGTTTCTGCAGAGGATAATTCTGATCGGTCGAAACTCCCGGTACCGCCGCATAATCGGTGGGGAACACTGCCGGCGTCGGGCTGGTGACCGACATGTCCCCGACTTGGTAGCTGCTGCTCTCTGCATAGGGAAACATTGACATGTGGCAGTCCTGGCAACGCACCACCTTGCCAAACGGATTATTGGTGCTGTTGTACGGGCCGATCTGCCACTCGGTGCTCAGATTCTCCAGGCGGAAGACGTTGACCTTCGAGCCTCCGGTATTGATGTTGACCTCGTGAGAAGTCAGGTTGAGGTTGGGCAGCCGTACGTCGTGACAGGTATTGCAGAAGGCTCCCGCTCGCAGGAAGGCGATCTTGTTCGTATCGTTGCTCGCAACGTGGAAGTTGTTCTTCACTCCCACCGGGAAAAGGAACGGTCCCACTTTTTCCTTGGAAGGATTCAGGTACAGGCTGGTATTGCCGAAACCATCGTGCTGGAAGCTGCGGTTCAGGTTCGGCCCGTTCTGATCGTGGCAGAAATCGCAGGTGATGCCGGCGGCTCCCAATGACGGCTGCGCTCCCGCGGGAGGGTACTCGCCAATCTGCGGCGGAATCAGCTGGTTGCCGCTGCTGTCCAGCATGGCATAGTCGCGCAGCGGACGGAAGATTGTGGGATTAAACATCGTACCCAGCCCGGACAGCGCCGGCACTTCGCGGGTGTGCGGATTCTCGCCGTTCATCTCGATATCCGCGTTGTGACAGGTCACGCAAAAACCCGCCTGCACCTGGCGGGGCTCGGTCAAAATCGGCGAACTGAACATGTTGGTGTTCAGCAGCGTGCCATCGGGGAGCACAATCGTGCTGTCGGAATACACCGGCCGCAGCAGACCGCCGTTAATCAGGTTTCCCGCTGCTTCCAAGCCGTTGAACAGCGGGCTCACGTTGCGATATCCGGCCTTCACCGCTTGCCGCAACTCGTCGAATTGCCGCTGGTGGCAGGGCAAACACGCCTCAGGGCGCTGAAACGGCTGGGCCTGGAATTGCACAGGATTGGTGACGTTGGTGACCGCGGTCTGTGACGTCCCACACCCCAGTTCGATGGCACAGCCAGCCGCCACGAGAGCAACCGCGACACAGGATCGAATCGCCATCATGCGTCCCGCCTTTTCCACCTTGCAAGTCGCGAGATATCACACGGGCTCGCGGGTCACAAGGAACTTTGTATCGTTTTACGGTGTATACGATTCAGGGCCGTCGCTCCACGGCCCGCGGAGAACCTCCGCCCTCCGAACCTGGTAATTCACGGGCCAACAGTGCGGACGTCTCCTAACCTACGGTTTCCTCAATGTGCGGACGAACGCGATAACACTGTCCATGTCCGCCTCGCTTACGTTTTTTGGCGGCTTCATCTTGTCTTTGCCTTGGCTGATGATCTTCTTCAGATCCGCATCGCTCATCTTCTGGACTTCATCCGACCACAAAGGCTTCTGCTCTGCTTTCAGCTTCTTGGCAACGTCCGGATTCCCTTCTCCCATGTCGCCATGGCAAATCCTGCACTTCTTCTCGTACACCACCTTACCGGTTGCTACGTCCCCCGCCCACGAGATACCCGTACCCAAGCCCGCTACCAGCAGCACTGCCGCGACCTGTCTTCTCATCAACCATGTTCTCCGGTGTTCTAAGGCTACTTACCAAACGTATTTCCTTCGCTTACTTGTCCTGTCGCTTGCGACCATATGATCCAGCTTGGTGGGTAACACAATAATCATGGCGAAAAAGCTTCGCTTGCGAATGATCCCCACGCGCGTCTGGGTCACCGCCCGGGTGGTTACTGTGCGCGGCGACGAATTGATCAGAGCTTTCTCTCCGAAATAATCGCCCTCGGTCAGCCTGGCGATTACATTTTCCAGTCCGTTCGCGTGCCGGATGAGTTCTACTTCCCCGCTCTGAATGAAGTAGGCGCAGTCCCCCCACTCCCCCTGGCGGAAAATAATCTGCCCCCGGTCATACACCTCGAACCTCGATACTCCGTGATGGCGGCGAAATTGGATCACCCCTGCCACAATCAGCACCACGACCGCAATCCCGACCAGTACCGGGGCCACCAGGGAGAACAGCACCAGGGTGCCCGCAGTCGTCTTCACCAGGAACGCGATGCCCATTCCGTACGCCATCAGAACCAGCACCTGTGCGCCCACCAGCGGCCAGCGCGTCCCTTGTTCCACGGGCTCGCACCGCTCCGCTGCCTGCTCTGTCTCTCTTCCCGCCTCCGCCGGCAACGCCGCTGGAATGGTCAAATTCGCACTCATGGCCCTCAATTCGCTCCTACGCTGTGCGCAGGATTGTCATCGTCGTGACACTGCATGCAGCTCACTTCGTCGGCAAACATCGCCTCCCGATCCTTCTTGTGTGAAGCCAGAAATTTCGCTGATCCCGCATGGCACTTCAGGCAATCATTGTTGGGGTAGGGTTGCCGCATCTTCAGCGGCAGGCTGAAAGTGTGCGTGTAGTAGCGGTAAACATCGTAGATACCCTCGCTCTTGGCCGCGACCGTCCCAAACATGCCGTAGGATGTATGACACGAATAACACTGATCATCTTCAATGTAGCGGTTTCTGTAGTGCAGGGCCGCCAGACTCTGGCTGTTCGGATTCTTCATGTCCTTGACGTACGGCGTCATCGCCAGGTGGCAGGAATTACAAAGTCCGACCCTCTCGGACCGTTTGACTACCAGTACGCCGCCTGCACTCGAGGTAATCACAGGAATAATGCCCGCCCCCACTACGAGAAATCCCCACGACGTCCACCCTGGAGTCTTCCCCCGGTATCGCACCAGGCTGTACAGCACCAGGGCCGCACCGCTCAGAATGAGAACCACCAAAAACCGCGTGCCATAGTGATCCACAGGATCAAATCTGGAGCGATCCAGCTGTGCCTGGGCCGCGGCCGGAAACGGCATCGATGCCCAGAGCATGAAGAGACTGAGTCTGGCAAATCCTGGAAAAATACTGCGGGAAGGTCCCTGGAGAGCCCGTTCAGCTTGCGGATTGCGGGCTGGGCCCGTTGAACACACGCCCGCCGGGAGCGCGTTTTGGGGGGTCCTTCTCATTGCGCTTGATCCTCAGTTGGGGGATAGCCACACTAATCTTGAGGGCCTATGCCGCACATCTCTTTCCATTTCCGAACATGGAAATCCGATTTTAAAGGGAGGAGCCTAGGTTGATGGATCTGGGGATGTTAGTGGGACTTTGCCCGAAGATGGTAGGTCGGAGCACGACCGAATTTCAGAGGGTTGGGAAAGCAAATGCAATCATTGTGCAAGGGGTTGCGCACCTAGACACACGACCGCCTAGGCGCTCGAAGATAGGATTCCCGGATCCTCCCAAAGTTTCAATCGCCGTCGTGGTTCCTGACTGTAGAAGACTCGGCCATGGCTCGCCGCATAGAAGTGTGACAGTACTTTCTTCTCATGACGCCATTGGTGTCCGGTGCCCGCCCCTCGCGGCCTCCGAAGGGCGGGCAACCTTTCGATCATCGCGCAGGCTCCTGGTAAAGACCCACGACGTTGCCGCCGGGATCGCGGAACCTCGCGGTAATCTCCGGCGCGTCCTTGCCAACGGGTTGCACGATCTCGCCTCCACTGTTTACTACTGCCTTGACCGCCTCGGCCACGCTGTCTACCAGGATGTAGAACAGAAGCCCGGGCTCGGCAGCCGGAGGGCGTCCCAGCACCCATGCGCCGCTCACCTCGCCCACTCCGTCGTCAAAAGCGGTGCTGCCGTCTCCACGTTTCCGGATATTCCATCCGAACACCCGGCTGTAAAAAGCCGCCGAGCGGGCAATGTCGCTCGCCGGCATTTCGAGATAACAGATCTTTCCATTTGCCATTGTGGGTTGCATAGAGATTCTCCTTTATCTTTGCGGTATCGAAGGCAGGCTTTGCTCATGCCGGCGCAGCACATCGCGCACCGCATCGCTGGCCTCCAGATCTTCGGTCACCTTTGGTGCCTTCGCTCCGGCATGCAGCAACACCTCGACGGTAGCCACATAGTTTCCCGTATCACGGTGCCAGCCATTCATCGAGCCATGCAGCGCCGACCCGAGCGCGGTGATGTGGTGCTCGCAGTCGAGTTCGAGCCGCGGATGATATCCCAGGATCTCGCGCACCATTTCCGCGTTCCCGTGCCATGCCGCCCACTGAAGCGCAGTCATGTCGTACTCACCCCGCGCGTCAACCGGCCAACCCGCCCGCAGCATCAGGCGGACGGCTTGGAGATTGTTATTCTGCGCCGCATCGGGGAGCCGGCGCCGATCCTCTTCCCCGGGCGGCTGCCCCGTCGCCGGACGTTCCCTTAACAGTTCCGTAAAGGCTTCCTCATCTCCCAGCTCACAGGCTTGCGCGAGTTTCACCTCTCGCGGGCTGTGCTGCATCAGGAATTGAAAGATCTCCTCATGACCGAAGTCGCGCGCCACCTGGTGCGGCGTCCGGTTCGGTCCGAACTGGTAGGTGTAAATGGTCCCCCCGCTGCGCGGGTCCTGCCTGGGGAAGTATTCCTCCGAGATACGCATGCGAATGCAAGCCGGATCCGCATCCACATGCCGGCGCACGAGGGCGAGATCGCCCAGGGCCGCTGCCATGAAAATATCGGTCTGGCAACCCTGTGCCACGAGGTACCGCGCGATGTCCTGCCGGTCGCGATGGTAGTGCCGCGCCTGGACGACCCGCAGCATGTGCTGCGCCGGCGTGGATTCGTGCTGCAGGTCGCGGGCA
>Ga0126381_100007798_pt1 | contig 11932 bp, 11 predicted proteins | sample PanSoiMetPlot_28_FD_96465 | JGI IMG/M metagenome (GOLD analysis project Ga0126381, IMG submission 96465) | Tropical forest soil microbial communities from Panama - MetaG Plot_28 | ecosystem: Environmental > Terrestrial > Soil > Tropical forest > Bulk soil | place: Panama | collected 2016-02-17
CAAGATCATCCCGACGGCCGAGTACAATCCCTTCGAGTGCATTCTGACCAATGTCCACGGGGCCGAGAATGTCGTGAAGGCGGCGCTGCGCACCGGTGTGGGCAAGGTCATCGCGCTGTCGACCGACAAGGCGGCAAGCCCGATCAATCTCTACGGCGCCTCCAAGCTCGCAGCCGACAAGATCATGGTAGCGGCCAACAACCTGTCCGGCGCCACCGGACCGCGTTTCTCGGTCGTGCGGTACGGCAACGTGATCGGCTCGCGCGGGTCGGTCGTGCCGCTGTTCCAAGACCTGATCAGCCGCGGCGCGAAGTCGCTTCCGATCACCGATCCCCGGATGACCCGGTTCTGGATCACGCTCGATCAGGGCGTCGCATTCGTCACGTCTTCGATGGAGATGATGGCGGGCGGCGAGCTGTTCGTGCCAAAGATTCCGTCGATGCGCATCACCGACCTGGCGCGCGCCATGGCGCCGAACCTCGATCACGAGATTGTCGGCATCCGCCCCGGCGAGAAGATTCACGAGGTGATGATCACCGAGGACGATGCACGCTCGACCTTGGAACTGGACGATCGCTTCGTGATCTGTCCGCCGATCATCGGCTGGTCGTCGACGCACCTGGCCGCCTATCATCCACGACCGGTCGCCGAGGGGTTCCAGTACAATTCCAACGGCAACAAGGAATGGATCGACGACGCTGCCGTGATGGCGCTGCTCGGTCTCGTGCCCGCATGAACGGTCCGAGCAGATTTCTGCCTTACGGACGGCAGGCGATCGACGATGACGATATCGCGGCCGTGACCGCGGCGCTCAAGAGCGATTTCCTGACGACAGGGCCGCTGGTCGGCGGGTTCGAGGAGGACTTTGCGCGCGCGACCGGGGCCGTGCACGCGGTCGCCTGCAACAGCGGCACCGCGGCGCTCCATCTCGCGATGCTTGCGTTGGACTGCGGACCCGGCGATGCGGTCATCGTGCCGAGCATGACGTTCCTGGCGACCGCCAACGTCGTGCGAATGACGGGCGCAGATGTCGTTTTTGCCGATGTCGACGCGCAGACCGGCCTGATGACGGCGGAAACCTTCGACGAGGCGCTGCGGCGTGCGGGCGCGCGCCGCGTCAAGGCGGCGATGCCGGTTCACCTCGGCGGGCAGCTGTGCGCGATGGCCGATATCCGCGCCCGCGCCGACGAGCGCGGGGTCGCGCTGGTCGAAGATGCATGCCATGCGCTCGGCGTCCGCTCCGTGGGCGCGACGCCGCACAGCAGCATGGCCTGCTTCTCCACCCATCCCGTCAAGGCGATCGCGACCGGCGAGGGCGGCGTCGTGACGACGGCGGACGCGGCGCTGGCGGAACGCATGCGTCGGCTGCGAAGCCACGGGATGGTCCGTGATGCCGCGGCGTTCGAGAACGCCGACATGGCCGGCGCGGAAGGGACCGCGAATCCCTGGTACTACGAAATGCAGGAGATCGGCTGGAACTATCGCCAGCCCGACATCCTTTGCGCATTGGGCGCGAGCCAACTCAAGAAGCTCGACCGCTTTCATCGCCGTCGCGGCGAGATCGCGGCGCTGTACAACGGATTGCTTGCGCCTTCGAATCCGGTCATTCGGCCCGTGCCGCGCACCGGCGCGGAACATGGCTGGCATCTCTACGCAATCCTTGTCGAATTCGCCCAGCTGGGGACCACCAGATCGGCGTTCATGAAAGGGTTGGGAGATCGCGGCATCGGCAGCCAGGTGCACTATATTCCGGTTCATCGTCAGCCCTACTACCGGCACCTGTACGGCGACCTCGATCTGCCGGGCGCGGACTCCTATTACGCACGGTGCCTCTCGATCCCGATGTTCCCGGCGATGACCGACGCGGACGTTCATGCGGTCGCGGACGGGATCAGCGCCCTTGCGGTTGACAAAGCGCCATGACGGTCGCGGTCGTGGTGCAGGCGCGCATGGGTTCAAGCCGCCTGCCCGGCAAGGTGATGACGCGGCTCGCCGGAATGCCGGTTCTCCAGCACGTGCTGACGCGCTGCGCGCAGATCGAAGGGGCCGATTGCGTGGTATGCGCGGTGCCGGACGAGACGGCGAGCGAGCCGCTCGAGGCAGTCGCGCGGAATTGCGGCGCGCGCGTCTCGCGCGGTTCGGAAGGCGACGTGCTGGCGCGCTATCTCGGTGCGGCCCGCGAGGCTGACGCGGATATCGTCATGCGCGTAACTTCGGATTGCCCGCTGGTCGATCCCGATATCTGCCATGACGTGCTTCGTCTGCGACACGATGCGGCGGCCGACTATGCCTGCAACAACATGCCGAGGTCGTTCCCCTATGGCCTCGACTGCGAGGTCTTCACGGCCTCGGCCCTTCGTGAAGCCGACAGGGCCACGACTGAAGCGCACGATCGAGAGCATGTATCGCCGTGGCTGCGGCGCGCCGCGCACATCAGGCGGGCCAACCTGACGTCGGGCCGCAGCGACATTGCGGATCACCGATGGTCCTTGGACTATCCGGAGGATCTTGCGTTCTTCGAGGCGCTGTATTCCGTATTGCCCGGCGGTGCCAATGCCCGGATGGGGGAGGTGCTGGCGGCGCTCGACGCGCATCCCGAAATCGTCGCGATCAATCAGATACGGAACAGGGGGAAAGGCCCGTATCGAACGGACGGTGCAAAAGCGCTCGTCCTCCGCGGCGCCACGATGGATGATGCCGAGCTGCTTTTTCATTGGAGAAACGATCCCACAACGCGCGAGAACTTCATAAACGGGACAGCCGTGGGATACGAGGCACATATCGGGTGGCTGTCCGAGACATTGGGAAGAGCAGATCGCCTGTTGTTGATCGCAGAAATAAATTCGACCCCCATTGGAACTATCCGTTTCGACGGAGATGCGGAGCGGGAGATCAGCTACACGATTGCACCGGAAGAAAGATCAAATGGGTTTGGAAAGGCTATGGTCGCACAGGCAATAATGGAAAAAGACAATGCCTTCCCGCTCATTGCAAAAATTAAAAAAGGCAACTCAGCATCGGTCCGTATTATGACGCATTGCGGGTTTTCGTTCGTCAAAGAGGAAGACAATCTCCTTGTATTCAAGAGAAGCGGGCACGCGAGATGTCGACCGCGCGAGCGTTGAATTACATCGTCGCCACCGTAAAGCCGTGGAATCTGTTGCAGTATTCCACGCGGTCTTCCCATTGGCGGGGGATCTGGCACCTCGTCGAGAAGCCTGAGGACCTGACCCACGAGACGCTGGCGAAGATATCGCCCCGATACGTCTTCTTTCCGCACTGGTCGTGGCAGGTTCCGTCCGACATCACGCGGGACTTCGAGTGCGTGTGTTTCCACATGACCGACGTTCCCTACGGCCGGGGCGGCAGTCCGCTTCAGAACCTGATCGCTCGAGGCCACACAGAAACCATGGTGTCGGCGCTGAAGATGACCCCCGAGATCGATGCGGGACCGGTCTACATGAAGTCGCCGCTCGCGCTCGACGGCAGCGCGCAGAACATTTTCGAACGGGCGTCGGTGATCGTCTTCGATATGATCGAGAGCATCGTGACGACCAGTCCGACGCCGGTGCCGCAGATCGGCGAGCCCGTGACATTCAAGCGCCGGACGCCGTCGGAAAGCGTGCTGCCGCAGGACGGCGCGCTCAAATCGATCTACGACCACATCCGGATGCTGGATGCCCAGACCTACCCGAAGGCGTTTCTGACGCACGGTTCATTTCGCTTCGAGTTTTCGGAAGCGACGTGGACCAGCGACGGCGTCGAGGCGAAAGTCCGCATCGTGCAGCATGAGGCGGGTAAGCCGTGACGACCGTCCTCGTCATGGCCGCACATCCCGACGACGAAGTACTGGGATGCGGCGGCACGATCGCTCGGCACGCCGCGCGGGGCGACGAGGTGCATGTCGTCCTCGTTGCCGACGGCACGTCGTCCCGACCCGGCGCGGTCGGCCGTCGCGATCTGATCGAGGCACGCGCGGCGCAGGCCGCAGAGGCAGCTCGGCTGCTGGGCGCCCAGCCGCCGCGATTGCTGGGTCTTCCGGACCAGCGGCTCGATTCCGCGAGCTTGCTCGACCTGACGCAGGCATTGGAGCGCGTCCTCGGCGATGTCCGGCCGTCGATCGTCTATACCCACCACGGGGCCGACCTGAACCTCGATCATCGCCTGGTGTTTCAGGCGGTGCTGACCGCATGCCGGCCTGTTCCGGGCTCGTCGGTCACCAAGATCTACACCTTCGAGACCATGTCTAGCACCGAATGGAGCGCGCCCGCGATCGGTTCCGGATTCCAGCCGAGCCGGTTCGTCGACATCTCGGATGAGTTCGAGACCAAGCTCAGCGCGCTCGCCGCATATGCGTCTGAAATGCGGGAATTTCCCCATCCGCGCTCGATCGAGGCCGTCAAGGCGCTGGCACTTTTTCGCGGTGCGAGCGCCGGCCTGCGGGCGGCCGAAGCATTCGAAGTCATTCGCGATATCGAACGATGACGGTTCGATCGGCGCCGGCCGCAAGCGCAATTTTTTTGGCCGACTGCGGACCGGAGGTGGGGCTCGGGCACGTGCGGCGGCTGCTGGTGCTGGCCGTGGAATTCCAACGCGCGCAGGTCCAGTGCGGCTTCCTGGTGACGGACATGCGATATGCCGACTTCGTCGAGCGGGCGGGAATTCAGGCGACGCCATGGCTCGACGGCGATGCGGTGCTGCCGGCCACGGACTTCGTTGCGATCGACGGCTACGGCTTCGACGCCGGTCTGTCGCCACGGTGGGCGTCAGAGACCGGATGTACGACGATTGTGGTCGATGATCTCGGCGGACGTCCGACCGACGCCGACGTGATCGTCAACCACAATCTCTATGGTGAGGATATCGACTACCGCGAATATCGGATGCGGGCGCTGCTCGCAGGCCCGCAATACGCGCTGGTCGATCCCGCGTTTGCAGCCTTGGTGAAGCGTATGCGCTTGCAGAGCGGGCGTGTGCTGATCAGCTTCGGCGGTACCGATGACGGGCGCTATGGCGAGGCCGCGGCACGTGCGGTGCTGCGACAGAGCAGCGACGCGGTCGTCGACCTGATGTTGCCGTCGACCGCTGCGGCGGCCGGACCGCGACGCTTGGCGGAAGAGTACCACGGCCGCTGTCATATTCATGTCGGAGCCGGCATGGTCGACCGATTGGCGACCGCGACGGTCTATCTCGGCGCGGCCGGAGTCACGCTGCTCGAGGCGATCGCGGCAGGGGTCGACGTCGTGGCCTGCGCGATCGCCGACAACCAGCGCTACAACATTGGCAAACTGCGCAGCCTGTCGGCACCCGCATTCGATCGCTTCATGCCGGACGAGATGGCAGCTGCGGCGCTGCGGACGCCATCGGCGCCGAATCGACTGCGCCTGCCGGCGATCGACGGACGCGGCGCCGAACGCGTTGTTCAGGCGGCGCTCAGATTGCGGCGGCACGACGCGCAGGCGCGCGCCGGATAGGAGCGAGCACTCTGGCAAAGCACATCGACATCGCCGGAAGGCGCGTCGGGCCTGGGAAGCCGCCATACATCATCGCGGAGCTCAGCGGCAATCATAACGGCCAGCTGGAGCGCGCCGTGGATGTGATGGCGGCCGCCAAACGCGCCGGTGCGGATGCCGTCAAGCTGCAAACCTACACGGCCGATACGATGACGATCGATCATGACGGGCCCGGGTTCGTCGTCGATCTGCCGATGTGGAAAGGTCGGCGCCTCCACGAGCTGTATCGAGAGGCCCATACACCGTGGCACTGGCATGAGGCGCTGTTCGCGAAGGGACGGGAACTTGGAATCACCGTGTTCTCGACACCGTTCGACGAAGCAGCGGTCGATCTGCTCGAATCTTTGGGCGCTCCGGCGTACAAGATCGCTTCCTTCGAGCTGTTGGACATTCCGCTCATCGAGCGATGCGCCGCGACCGGCAAGCCGCTGATCATCTCGACCGGAATGGGCAATGCAGACGAGATCGGCGATGCCGTCGCGGCTGCCCGCGCGGCCGGCGCCGACCAGATCGTCCTGCTCCAATGCGTCAGTGCCTATCCGGCGCCCGCCGAGGAGGCGTATCTCGCAAACATCCCGGAGCTGGCCCGCCGCTTCGACGTCGTTGCCGGTCTGTCGGATCACACGCTCGGTGTATCGGTCGCCGTTGCGGCGGTGGCGCTCGGCGCCTCGGCGATCGAGAAACACGTCACACTGCGCCGCGCCGACGGAGGGGTCGACGCAGCCTTCTCGCTCGAGCCGCATGAGCTCGAGCAACTGGTTCAGGAGACGCGTGTGATCGCTCGCGCCGCCCGCGGGCCGCAATTCGGGCCGAAGCCGTCCGAACAGTCGTCGCTCGACTACCGTCGCACCCTGTACGTGGTCGCGGACATTGCGGCGGGCGAGACCTTTACGACCGAGAACGTGAGGGCGATCCGACCCGGCTTCGGATTGCCTCCGAAGCATCTGCGAGATGTTCTGGGGCGGCGTTCGCGGCATTCGCTCAAGCGCGGGACGCCGCTGTCGTTCGACGCGGTCGAGGGTGCTCAGGAATGAGCAACGCTGAACTTCCGGTGACCGCGATCTCGAGCAAGCCGCGGCTCATGCCTGATTTTGCCGACGCGTGGCGACATCGCGCGCTCGCGACGACGCTCGCGTGGCGCAACATCAAGATCAGATACCGGCAGACCATACTGGGCAGCCTTTGGATCGTGCTCCAGCCGCTGCTGCTGACGGGCGTACTGACGGTCGTGTTGGGAATGTTCCTCTCGGTCCCGTCGGGCGGGCTGCCGTATGCCGTGTTTGCGTTCAGCGGCACGACGATCTGGAGCGCATTCCAACGCGCGCTCTCCGATGCAGCCATCTCGCTCGCGTCGAGCGGCAACATCGTACAAAAGGTCTATTTCCCGAGAATGCTCATTCCGGCGGCGGCGGTGATCGCGACCGTGATGGACCTGCTGCCGGTCTACGCGCTCCTCATCGTGGTTGTGGCCGCCTTCGGCCTGTTTCCCGGCTGGGTCATCCTCGCGTCGCCGTTCTTCGTGCTGCTCGCGCTTTTGATGGCGTTCGCGATCGGATTGTGGATGACGGTGCTCGACGCGGTATTTCGCGACATCCGGCTCGTTACGCCGTCGATCCTTCAGCTTCTGCTGTATTTGAGTCCGGTCATGTACTCGGAGACGGTGGTGCCGGATCGCTGGCGGGCGCTGTACGGCCTCAATCCGCTGGTCGGCGTGATCACCGGCTTTCGCTGGTCGGTGGTGGCCGGAGCCCAGCCGCCGGACCTCATCGGCATCGCCTGGGCGTGCGTATTCGTCGTGCTGGCGGCCATATCGGGGCTGATGTTGTTCGCGCGGCTCGAGAGCTTTGCGATCGACCGGGTGTAGCGGGACCGATGTCTGATCTCGCGATCGAGGCGACCGGCCTCGGCAAGCGGTATGTGCTGGGGGAGAACACCTCGCGCGATCGGTTGCGGCTGGCGCTGCGCTCGTTGCTGCCCAACCGTCCGCTCGCTGGCGAGAAGGAGCTGTGGGCGCTGCGCGACGTCTCGTTTTCCGTCACGCAAGGGGAGGCCATCGGGATCATCGGCCGCAACGGCGCCGGCAAAAGCACGTTGCTCAAGCTGCTGTCCCGGATCACCCAGCCGACCGAAGGGCGGGCGCAGCTGCGCGGGCGCGTCGGTACGCTGCTCGAGGTCGGAACCGGATTTCATCCCGAGCTCACCGGCCGCGACAACATCTTCCTGAGCGGCGCCATCCTGGGCATGCCGCGCGCCGAGGTGGCCAGGAAGTTCGACGAGATCGTAGCCTTCGCCGAGACCGAGAGATTCATCGATACGCCGGTGAAGCGTTATTCGTCGGGGATGTACGTGCGCCTGGCGTTTGCGGTTGCCTCGTTCCTCGATCCCGAGATTCTCATCGTCGATGAGGTGCTGGCGGTCGGCGATGCAGCCTTCGAGCGCCGCTCCCTCAATCGGCTCAATCAGGCGACGGGTCAGGAAGGGCGGACGATTCTCTTCGTCAGCCACAACCTGCAGGCCATCCGCACGTTCTGCCGGCGTGTTCTGGTGCTCGATCGCGGCAAGCTGACGTTCGATGGGCCCGTCGAGGACGGCATTTCGCTCTATCTGAAATCGATCCCGCGGCGCATCGACGTGCGGGACCAGAATGTGAAGGATCGCCTCAACCGGACGAGCGGGGCCGTCCGATTCACCAATGTGACGTGTCTCGACGCCGACGGACTGACGACGTGGCAGGTCGGCATCGGCGGCACGATCAGGATTCGCTTTTCTTATGAGGTACTGGAGCCCGTCAGCGACATGGCCTTCCTCATCCAGTTGAGATCGGCAACGACTGGCCAGCCCCTGACCGCGATCCGCGAGGTGGTGAGCGCGTCTCCGCTGGAACGAGGCAAGACCGGAGTGCTCGAACTGGTGCTTCCGAACATTCAGTTTCGCCCCAACGAGATCTCGCTCTACGTCTGTCTCTCCCAGGCCGACAACCGAATCTTCTACGACGTCATCGACGAAAACGTCGATCTTCCGTTTCTCCGAGTCACATCCACTGCGACGGACAAGTACGCCACCATGGGCGTGGTGTCGTTGCCATATCAGTTCACGACGGGAGCATAGGGTGGCCGCCGCGTATTCCTACCTCGCCACAGTCGCAAGAAGGCTGCCGGCGCCGATCTTCCGGGTCGTGCGCGCGGGCGGCCTGAGCTTACTGGAGTTCGGTCGGCTCACCTCCAACCTGTTCCATCTCGTGATGCCTAGCACCAGAGCTGCAGATGCATCGGATCCGTTCGCGATCGTCGATCGCAGGGCGCTTCGTTCGATATACTGGTCGTTTGTCGAAAATCCGCAGGAGCTGCTTCAGGTTCGGACAGTCCGTCAGATCCTGGCGCGTGAACGGCTGAAGGTGTTGACCGAGACATCCGATGTCCGCACGGCGTCTGATACCGGGAGCGTCATACACAATGGCGTTCAATATAATGTCGACGGCGCGAAGAGCGCGCCCGACCTTGACCGTCCGGCGCTCATGGTCAACGTCGTTTCGAGCATCGAGAGGGTTTGGAAGAATATCGGCGCCTTGGACGTGCTGTCGATCGGTCCGCGGTCGGAGATCGAGATCTTTTCGTTGCTTGCGGCGGGGTTCAAGAGAGAGCGGGTGCGCGCCCTCGATCTGCTGTCGTATTCGCCTTACGTCGAGATCGGCAACATGCACGCGATGCCGTACGCCAACGACTCATTCGACGTGATCCTGCTCGGTTGGGTGCTTGCCTACAGCCGCGATCCGGCGTCGGCGGCGCGGGAGATCGTCCGCGTGTGCCGCAATGGCGCGATTGTCGTTGCTTCCGCGGATTATGTCGGAGAGAGGACGGTGGACACCGTCAGCAATTTCAACAACGAGGAGACGCGCATCCGGTCGGTCGATCAAATCCTCGGATATTTCGGCGCGGTCGTGGGCCCGGTCTATTTCAGGCACGATCCGGAGCTTCCCGACCGCAACATGGTCATGACTGCATTCGAGGTCAGAAAAAAGATGCCGGGGCTCGGCGCCGAGCAGGGCGGGTAACGGGAGTCTGAATCGATGACAGCGGTTCTATCGTTCGTCCGCGGCAGCGCGGACATTGGGCGGATACTGCTGGGACTCTACGCGCACCACAGGCATGGCGAGCCATCCGAGAGGGCGTGGAGGTCCTTGCTCAGCCTGCATTGTCGCACCAACGGGCGATCGAGCGATCGGCTCGCGAAACTCCTGCGGCGATTGCGGCCACCGCGTCCTGCGTTGGCCGCCACGGGCCTGGTCGGGACGCTTTCGTCCGAGCGCCTGCGGGCGATCGCGGACCAGATCGCGAAAGACGGATACTACGTGTTTGAGCAACTGGTCCCGGCGGATTTCTGCGACGCGATCGAGAAATTCGCTCTCGAAACGCCCGCAGCGGTCGAAGGACGGGGCCGGTCGCCCGACGAGCGCATCAGGTTCGACCCCAACGTCCCGATCTCGAAAACGTATCGCGTGCTCATCGAGGAGATCGTCAAGAACCCGGCGATGCAGCGGCTTATGGCCGACCGATCCCTCCTCGCGGTGGCCGAGGCCTACTTGAAGGCACATCCGATTCTGTCCGGCATCAATTTGTGGTGGTCCCCCTCATTCGGAGATACGCCCGGGGACGATGCAGCCCAGATGTTCCATTTCGATTTTGACGGCGCCCCGGTCTGGCTGAAATTCTTCATCTATCTGACGGACGTGGGCCATGCGAACGGACCGCACGTTTTCGTGCGCGGATCGCACGCGGCGGACAATCCCGCGGCGGCAGGCATCTTGCGGCGAGGCTATGTTCGCGTCTCGGACGACGAGATCTCGAAGGCGTTCGGCGCCGACAACGTGATCGAAATTTGCGGTCGGCGCGGGACCGTCCTCGCTGTCGATACGCGCGGCTTCCACAAAGGGAAGATGCCGACATCGGGACACCGGCTGATTGCCCAGCTCATGTATTGTTGCCCGCACTTCAACTACGACGGGCCGCGGCAGCGGCTGCCGAACGCGGTCGATCCGCTGCTGGCGGAGGCGAAGCGGGCAACTCCGCAGGTCTTCGAGCGCTTCTCCTAGCCACTTGCCTTGCGGCCGGGCCGAGACCGGCGACGTCGGCAAACGGTGCGTGACGCTATCTGCATGAATCGCGACGATGGTCAGTGACCGCATCTTGATCACCGGCGGCGCCGGGTTCATCGGCTCGCACCTGGTCGAGCGCCTGGTCGCGTCTGGCAATCGCGTCGTCAATCTCGACCTGCTGACCTACGCGGGAAACCCCGACAACCTCGCGGCCCTCGACGGGCACGAGCGTCACGTCTTCGTGCGCGGCGACATCGGCGACCGCGTGCTGGTGCGTTCGCTGCTCTCCAGGCATGAGCCACGCATCGTGTTCAACCTCGCGGCGGAGAGCCACGTCGACCGCTCGATCGACAAGGCGGACCCGTTCGTCGAGACCAACGTGACCGGGGTGTGCCGATTGCTCGACGCGTGCCTTGCCCATTGGCGCGGTCTCGATGCGGCCGGGCAGCGCGCCTTTCGCTATATCCAGATGTCGACCGACGAGGTCTACGGCTCGATCGCCGAGGGCGCGTTCACGGAGGAGAGCAACTACGCGCCCAACTCGCCCTACGCGGCATCGAAGGCCGCGGGCGATCACTTCACGCGCGCGTTCGGCGCGACCTACGGTCTTCCGGTCAGCGTCGTGCACGCGTCCAACACCTATGGTCCGCGGCAATATCCCGAGAAGCTCATTCCGCACATGATCATCGCGGCGCTCGCCGGCCGGCCGCTTCCGGTCTACGGCGAGGGCGCCAACGTGCGCGACTGGCTGCACGTCGGCGAATTGGTGCGCGGGCTCGAGCAGCTCGTCACACGGGCCGAGCCGGGCGAGACCTATAATCTCGCCGGCGGCGACGAGTGGAGAAACATCGACACGGTGCGCGCGCTTTGCGCGCATCTCGATGCGCTCGCGCCGGCTGCGCGGCCGCATGCCGAGAAGATCACGTTCGTTGCCGATCGTCCTGGCCACGATCTGCGCTACGCAATGGCAAGCAACAAGATCTTCAATCTCTGCGGCTGGCGTCCCGAGTTGGGCTTCGCGGACGGTCTGCGGCAGACGGCTTCCTGGTATCTCGAGAACCGTGCGTGGTGGCAGAAGGTGCTCGACCGCGGCTACGAGCCCGCGCGCATCGGCGTCGGAGCCTGACGTGAGCCTGGTTCGCCGCGGGATCGTGCTAGCCGGCGGCAGCGGTACGCGGCTGTCGCCGATGACGAGCGCCATCAGCAAGCAGCTGCTGCCGATCTTCGACAAACCGATGATCTACTACCCGATCTCGGTTCTGATGCTGTCGGACATCCGCGAGGTCCTCATCATCTCGACGCCGCGCGACCTGCCGCTGTTTCGCGA
>Ga0126381_100007799_pt1 | contig 11929 bp, 7 predicted proteins | sample PanSoiMetPlot_28_FD_96465 | JGI IMG/M metagenome (GOLD analysis project Ga0126381, IMG submission 96465) | Tropical forest soil microbial communities from Panama - MetaG Plot_28 | ecosystem: Environmental > Terrestrial > Soil > Tropical forest > Bulk soil | place: Panama | collected 2016-02-17
ATCGGGCGTGCCGAACCTGGCCGAAGGCGCGTAGTAGGACGTGACCTGGTACCCCCAGGACCCGCCGAACGGGTGCTCGGCCACCGGCATGAACTCCACGTGGGTGAACCCGCGGTCAGCCACGTACCCGACGAGTTCGTCGGCCAGTTCGGCGTAGGAAAGCCCTGGCCGCCACGAACCGATGTGCACTTCGTAGACGCTCATCGGCTTGCGCAGGGGATCGCTTTCGACCCTGGCGGACATCCAGGCATCGTCGGCCCACTGGTAGCGCGACTCGAATACGACCGAGGCGGTGGCCGGCGGCGGCTCGGCGAACGTCGCCATCGGATCGGCCTTGCGGTGCCAGCTCCCGTCCGGCCCGCAGATCTCGAACTTGTACTTGGTTCCTTCTCCGACCCCTGGCACGAACAGCTCCCAGACGCCTGAGCTGCCGAGCGAGCGCATCGGGTGCCCGCGCCCGTCCCAGCTGTTGAAGTCGCCGATGACGCGGACGCCGCGCGCGTTCGGCGCCCAGACCGCGAACGACGTGCCACCGAGCTCAGGCCGTACCCGGGCGCCGAGCGCGCGCCACAGCTCCTCGTGCCTGCCCTCGGCGATCAGGTGCAGATCCACCTCTCCGAGCGTGGGCAGATGCCGGTAAGGGTCGTCGACCACCAGCTCGGGGCCGCTGGCCTCGTAGCTGACCGCGAGGCGGTAGTCACCGGCCAGGTCGGTGGGCACGGTGGCGGAAAACACGCCTTGATGCACATGCCGCGTCGGGTACCTGGACCCGTCGGGCAGCAGCACCGTCACCGACCTCGCGAGCGGCCGCAGGGCGCGGACGACGGTGCCGTTCCCTGCGCCGGTGGGGTGCGCGCCAAGCACCGCATGCGGGTCGTGGTGCTGACCGCCAAGTATCGCGTCGATTGCCTCGTGGCTTACCGTGTCATCGGCCATTTCACCGTTCGCCTTCATGTACCGCCTCCGCGATCGCATGCAGTGGGATCGGCAGCCAGCCTGGCCGGTGCCTGGCCTCGTAGACCGCCTCGTATACCGCCTTCTGCAGCAGCAGTGCCCGCAGCAGCGGCCAGCTGTGCCGTGGATCCTCACCAAGGACTTCCCCATAGCCAGCGCAGAACGCCTCCTGGCACTGACTGACCCAGTCAGCCGCCAGTGACCGCAGACGCTGGTCGTCGGGTTCTTGCAGTAGCTGGTGCCGGGCGACGTAGTCGAACGAGCGGAGCATGCCAGCGACATCGCGCAGCGCCGGTGCGAACGCCCGGCGCCTGGAAAGCGGCACCGACGGTTCGCCTTCGAAGTCGAGTATCACCCACCCCTTGGAGGTATTCAGCACCTGGGCAAGGTGGTAGTCGCCGTGGATGCGCTGGCTGGCGACGTCGCCGCCGAGCTCGGCTAGCTCGGCGTAGCACGCCATGATCGCCCTTTCGTGCTCGGCCAGCTGGGAGACGACGCCGACGGCCAGCGTCAGTTCTGCCGCCATGTTGCTCGCCATATCCGCCAGGGCGCTCGGAGGCAGCGCGCTGGTGCCGAACGCCTCGGCCAGCTCACCGTGCAGTTGCGCGGTCGCCTCGCCCAGCAGTCGGGCTTGATCGGAAAAGCCTGGTTCGGCGGCCTCTAGGTCGGCGATGGCCAGCGACCAGCCGTCGGTCGCGTGCGTGAAGTACTCGGCCAGTATCGCAAGCACCGCCGGCTCGTCGGCCGCGCTCGTCATCTCGATCCAGCCGCGGGGAGCGGCGACCAGCGGTGATCCTGACCTGGCCAGCCTGGACGGGATTTCGAGGTCGGGGTGACGGCCAGGAGAAGGCCGGCGCAGCAGCTTGAGTATCGCCTCGTCGCCGAACACGACGCTGGTGTTGCTCGCCGTGGCGGGCAGCGTCCGGCCTACGGCACCGGAGTCGATGGCGGCGCCCGGCTCGATGCGGAAACTGACCGGTCCGACGCTGCGCTGCGCTGCGATCCCCTCGAGTAGTAGCGCGGTCAGTTCTGGGTCGACGGCGCCGTCGTATGCGACCCTACCGTCGGTCAGCGTCCCGATCGTGGCCGGACCGAAATCCGGGTTGAGCTGGGTAGCCAGGCCGACCAGAACTTGATAGCCCACCGTCTCATCGCCAGCCGACGCGTCGACGATGAGGTGCCGCAGCTCAGGGTCTCCGTCGGTGAGCGGAACATCCGACCTGATCACCAGGTCGCGCAAGATCGCGCCGCTGCCAGCGAACCAGCGCTGGGCGGGCAACCACAGCGCAAGCAAGTCAGCGAGTGAGCCGTTGCTCATCGAACGAGTCAAGCACGAAGCGTCGCCCCCGCTTGCCTCCGGGTGCGGCGGCCGTCAGAACTTCCGGGCCTGAGGGCTAAGCGGTCGGCTTAGAAGGGGGCTCGAGCACGAACCAGTAGAAACCGTGGCCGGGCAGGGTGAGCAGGTAGCTCAGCTCGCCGATCGGGGGGAAGGCAACGCCGCCCATGCACTCGACCGGCGCGTAGCCGTTATACCTGGACAGGTCGAGCTCGACCGGTTGCGGGAACTTGGACAGGTTGTTCACGCACAAGATCGGGTTGCCGGCCAGCTCTTCTGGCTGATCGGCGGGACCACCGTTGTACTCCCGCACGAACGCGAGCACGCTCGGGTTCGAGCTGCTCAGCTCCACGCAGTGGCCGAGGCCGAAGACGGGGTGGCGCTTGCGTATCTCGATCATCCGCCTCGTCCAGTGCAGCAGCGAACCCGTGTTGCGTTCCTGGGCCTCGACGTTCAGTGCCTGGTAGCCGTAGATCGGGTCGGTGTTGGGCTGCAGGTACAGCCGCTGCGGGTCACAGATCGAGAAGCCGCCGTTGCGGTCTGGGGTCCACTGCATCGGGGTGCGGACGCCGTCACGGTCACCGAGCCAGATGTTGTCGCCCATCCCGATCTCGTCGCCGTAGTACATGACCGGCGAGCCGGGCAGCGAAAGCAGCAGCGCGGTGAACAGCTCGAGCTGGTTCCTGTCGTTGTCGAGCAGCGGTGCCAGACGGCGCCTGATCCCGATGTTCGCCTTCATCCTCGGGTCTTTGGCGTACTCGGCGTACATGTAGTCACGCTCGTCGTCGGTGACCATCTCGAGCGTGAGCTCGTCGTGGTTGCGCAGGAAGATGCCCCACTGGCAGCCGGACGGTATCTGCGGCGTCTGCGCCAGGATCTCCGAGATCGGGTAGCGCTGCTCGCGCCGCACGGACATGAAGATGCGCGGCATCAGCGGGAAGTGGAACGCCATGTGGCACTCATCGCCGCCCACGGCCGGGTCGCCGAAGTACTCGACCACGTCGGCCGGCCACTGGTTGGCCTCGGCGAGCAGCACCCGGTCCGGGTACAGCCGGTCGATCTCGGTCCTGACCCGCCGCAGGTACTCGTGGGTCTCCTTCAGGTTCTCGCAGTTCGTGCCCTCGCGCTCGTACAGGTAGGGCACGGCGTCCAGCCTGAACCCGTCGATGCCGAGGTCCAGCCAGAACCGCAGCACCTCAAGCATCGCGTCCTGAACCTTCGGGTTCTCGTAGTTCAGGTCGGGCTGGTGATAGAAGAACCTGTGCCAGTAGTACTGGCCGCGCACCGGGTCGAAGGTCCAGTTGGACTGCTCGGTGTCGACGAAGATGATCCGCGCCTCGCCGTACCTGTCATCGGTGTCTGACCAGACATAGAAGTCGCCGAACGGCCCGTCAGGGTCAGTCCGCGACGCCTGGAACCAGGGGTGCTGGTCGCTCGTGTGGTTCATGACCAGGTCGGCGATGACCCTGATGCCTCGGGCGTGCGCCGCCTCGACCAGTTCGACGAAGTCGCCGATGGTGCCGAACTCGGGCAGGATCGCCATGAAGTCGGCGATGTCGTAACCGCCATCCTTCAGCGGCGAGGCGTATATCGGCAGCAGCCAGACGCAGTCGATGCCGAGCCACTCCAGGTAGTCGAGCCGGGAGATCAGGCCGCGCAGGTCGCCTGTGCCGTCACCGTTGGAATCGTGGAACCCGCGAACGAGTACCTCGTAGAACACGGCGTGCTTGAACCAGCTGGGATCACGTGGCTTGTCGAAGGAGAAGGAGTTAGGAACCGGCTCGTTGGGCGCGGCTGAGCTGGCCCTGAACGGGCTCAGCGGGACTCCTGGGGTGATGGTGTCCCCTGGCGGCGCTGGTTCTTGCGGTGTCGCCACTTGCGGTATCTCCTGAATCCTGACGTGCCAAGCTGATCGGGGGTGAGCTGGCTGTCCTGGGGACGCAAGCCACTCAGATGCGCTGGCGGACCTAAGCTCACGCCTACCCCGTGGGGGAGTCCGCCGGTTCGCATAGTTGTCGCCGTATTGTGCCCAATGCTCGGTCGCTGGTGCACGCTATCCTGCGGTTTGCGCCACCTTAGCCTGCTGTCTTACCCTCCTGGGCCCACCCGCCGGTCTCCCAGCCCCCTATCCCTGCCGCCCTGGCTGGTCGGCGGAGACCGTGAAAATGTGCGCTGGCGCGATCGCCGGGTCAAGCCGGACGTAGTTCGCCTCTCCCCAACGGTATGACGTCCCAGTGAGTTCATCGGTTACCGTGAACCCCGCGCTGGCGTCAACGCCAAGCGCGGCCCCGTCCAGCCAAACCGTGGCCTCGCGCGCCATATGCGGGTCGAGGTTGACTACGACGAGAACCGTATCGCCACCCCTTACGCCGGACTTCGGCGCACCCACACTCTTAGAAAAGCACAGAATTTCCCCACGGTCCGGAAAATGGAAGCGCAGGTTACGGAGTTGCTGGAGTGCAGGATGCGCCCGTCTGATCGCATTGAGCTGCGAGATGAAGTCGGCGATGCCAATCTTGGCCGCCTTGGCCGCCGCCCAGTCCCTCGGCTTGTATTGATACTTCTCCGAGTCCAGGTACTCCTCGCTGCCCGGCCGGAGCGGCGCGTTCTCGCACAGCTCGTAGCCGGAGTACACGCCCCAGGAAGGTGAAAGCATCGCGGCGAGCGCTGCCCGCACCCTGAACGCCGCTGGCCCAGCGTGCTGCAGATAGCCGCTGAGGATGTCGGGCGTGTTGACGAAGAAGTTCGGCCGCATGTAGGCCGATGCTGGGCCGGCCAGCTCGGCTAGGTAATCGGTCAGCTCGGCCGCGGAGTTGCGCCAGGTGAAGTATGTGTACGACTGGTGGAAGCCGATGATTGCCAGCGCGCGCATCATGGCCGGCCTGGTGAACGCCTCGGCGAGGAAGATCACCTCCGGGTCGGTCACGGCGATCTCGGCCAGTAGCCGGTCCCAGAACGGCAGCGGCTTGGTGTGCGGATTATCGACGCGGAACACGGTTACGCCGTGGCTGACCCAGTACCTGACGAGCCGAAGGATCTCCGCGTAGATGCCGTCAGGGTCATTATCGAAATTGAGCGGGTAGATGTCCTGGTACTTCTTCGGCGGGTTCTCGGCGTAGGCGATCGTGCCGTCGGCCCTGGTGGTGAACCACTCAGGGTGCTTGCTCACCCACGGGTGGTCGGGCGACGCCTGCAGCGCTAGGTCGATCGCGACCTCAAGGCCCAGCTTCCTGGCCCGCGCCACGAACGCATCGAAGTCCTCGATCGTGCCGAGATCAGGATGGACGGCATCGTGGCCGCCCTCAGGCGATCCGATAGCCCACGGCGATCCTGGGTCGGCCTCGCCGGCGATCAGCGCGTTGTTCTTGCCTTTGCGCGCGGTGGTGCCGATCGGGTGAATCGGCGGCAGGTAGACCACGTCGAAGCCCATATCGGCAACCGCGTCGAGGCGGCGAGCCGCGGTCGAGAACGTGCCTGAGACCGGCTTGCGGCGACCGAGAGGGTCGACCTTCGCGCCCTCTGACCTAGGGAACAGCTCGTACCACGAGCCGTAGAGCGCGCGCTGCCGGTGAACGATCAGCGGGCTCCACGCCGAATGGGTCAGCAGGTCGCGTATGCCGAACTCGGTCAGCGCTTGGGTCACCTGGCTGCTGAACGCGGCGCCCAGCCGGTCGACGGGGGACTTCTTGGCGTCGCGGAGCGTCCGGGCGACCGACTCGAAGAGCTTGCGCGCCGCCAGGCCGGCCTCGCCGTCCCCGGCTAGCGTCGCGGGGGGGTGCGGGGGGTCGTCCCCCCGGGCTAGCGTCGCGGGCTGGCCCGGGGGGTTGTCCCCCCGGGCCAGCACCGCGGCTCGATCGAACAGCAGTGCGCCCTCGGCCAGCATCAGATCCACGTCCTGCCCGATCGGCACCTTGATCGAGCAGTCGTGCCGCCAGTGCGCGAACGGATCACCCCAGGCCTCGACCCTGAAGTGCCAGAGTCCTTCACCAGTCGGAGTCACGTCGGCGCCGTAGCGGTCGGTGCCTTCGGCTATCTCACGCATGAGAACTGGCGGGCAGACCACCCCGGCCGGGTCGCGCAGCACCGCGCTAGCACCGAGCATCTCGTGTCCCTCGCGGAACACGGTGGCGGTCACCTGCACGACCTCGCCAACCGTTGCTTTAGCGGGGCGGCGGCCGCACTCGACGAGTGGCTGGACATCAAGTATCGGAATCCTGCCGATCACTACGGAAAACTACCCGGAGGGAGCAACCCGCATGCACGCGGGTAGACGATTCCGCGCCGTAAACGGCGCTCGGGGCCCCACGAGCCGGAGGGCGCATGAGGAGCGCCCGGAGGCGATTGGGGGGCAACACTGTGATCAACGCCATGTCCTTGCGGCCGGGGTTGGTGGCGCTGGTGGCTCCGGCGCGCATTAGTGTCACTCTGCGTGAGAGCAATCCGCCGGTTCACCATCCATCCCGCGCTGCCGCCGCCGCTGGCGCCACTGCGCACGCTGATGCTCAACCTGCGCTGGTCGTGGCACGCGCCTACTCGGGCGCTGTTCGCCGAGATCGACCAGGTGGCGTGGGATGCCAGCGGGCACGACCCGGTCGCCTTGCTCGCGCTGGTCTCGCCCCAGCGGCTGGCGGCACTGGCTGATGACGAGGACTTCCTGCGGCGTCTCGTGGCCGCTGTCGATGAGCTCAACGCGTATCGCACCGGACCGCGCTGGTATCAGTCGACCGGCCAGACGGCGGCCGGACCGGCGGCGATCGCTTATTTCTCCCCCGAATACGGTCTCACCGCCGCGCTGCCGCAGTATTCCGGCGGGCTCGGGATCCTGGCCGGCGACCATCTGAAGTCGGCCAGCGATCTTGGTGTGCCGCTGATCGGCGTCGGCTTGCTCTACCGGCACGGCTACTTCACCCAGTCGCTGTCCGCCGAGGGCTGGCAGGCCGAGCGGTATCCGGCGTCCGACCCGGCCGGGCTGCCGATCGGGTTGCTGCGTGACCAGGCCGGGGCGCCCGCCAAGGTCGTGGTCGGCCTGCCCGAGGGCGCACAGCTTGCCGCGCATATCTGGGTCGCCGATGTCGGCCGGGTGCCGCTGCTGCTGCTCGACAGCTACATCGAGGACAACGATCCGCTGCTGCGCGAGGTCACCGATCGGCTCTACGGCGGCGGCAGCGACCACCGGCTGCGCCAGGAACTGCTGCTTGGCATCGGCGGGGTCAGGGCCGTGAGGCTGTACTGCCAGATCACCGGGCACGCCCAGCCTGAGGTGTTCCACACCAACGAAGGTCACGCCGGCTTCCTCGGCATCGAGCGGATCAGGGAGTACCTGGAGCAGGGGGCGTCATTTGCCGATGCGCTCGAGCTGACCAGGGCCGGCACGGTGTTCACCACGCACACACCGGTGCCAGCTGGCATCGACCGGTTCGGCAAGGAACTGATCGAGTGGCAGTTCGCCCCGGATGGCGGCGAGCCTGGGCTGCCGGTTGACCGGGTACTTGCGTTCGGCGCTGAGACGTACCCTGGCGGCGACCCCGACGTGTTCAACATGGCCGTGATGGGCATGCGGCTCGCCCAGAGGGTGAACGGCGTGAGCAAGCTGCACGGCGAGGTGAGCCGCGCCATGTTCGCCGGGCTCTGGCCAGGCTTTGACACCTCAGAGGTGCCGATCGGCTCGATCACCAACGGCGTGCACTCGCCCACCTGGGTGGCCACCGAGATACTCAACATCGCGCAGAACGGCCACCGGGCCGGTGACGCCGGCTGGCCGGCCGACGACGAGGCCGCGTGGGACGCCGTCGCGGCCGACCCGGTGCGGATATTCGAGATCAGGCGCACGCTCAGGGCCAGGCTGGTCAGGCACGCGAGGAACAGGCTGCGGGCCTCGTGGCGGCAGCGGGGCGCCTCGGACGCCGAACTCGCCTGGATCGGCGGTGCGCTCGATGAGAACATCCTGACGATCGGGTTCGCTCGTAGAGTGCCTTCCTACAAGCGGCTGACCATGATGCTGCACGACCCCGAGCGGCTGCGCGCGCTGCTGCTCGACCCGCGGCGGCCGATCCAGATCGTGATCGCAGGCAAGTCGCATCCCGCCGACGACAGCGGCAAGGCGCTGATACAGCAGATGGTCAGGTTCGCCGACGATCCGGCGGTGCGGCACAGGATCGTGTTCCTGCCCGACTACGACATGGCCCTCGGCCGGGTCATGGTCCAGGGCTGCGACATATGGCTCAACAACCCGCTGCGCCCGCTCGAAGCTTGCGGCACGTCCGGCATGAAGGCGGCGCTCAATGGCGCGCTCAACGTCTCAATACTTGACGGCTGGTGGGACGAGTGGTTCGACGGCGAGAACGGCTGGGCCATTCCGTCAGCTGACTCAGTGACCGATCCTGGCAGGCGGGACGCGGTCGAAGCGACGGCGCTCTACGATCTGCTCGGATTGTCGGTGGCGCCGATGTTCTACGACGTCGGCCCCGACGGCCTGCCCCGACGCTGGCTCGAGATGGTTGCGCACACACTGCGAGTGCTCGGGCCTAAGACGCAGGCGACCAGAATGGTCAGGCAGTACACGACCGACCTGTACCTGCCGGCCGCGCGCTCGTCGCGCGCGCTCGTGGGCGGGGAGGGCGGCGGCACGTTCGCTGGCGCGGCGGCGCTGGCGGCGTGGAAGCAGCGGGTCGAGCGGGCGTGGCCGGACGTCAGGATCGAACTGGTGGAGACCGACGACGGCGAGCAGTCGCCAGGCGCCAAGCTTGCGGTGCGCGCCGGGGTCGCGCTCGGCGACCTCGACCCTGGCGACGTCTGCGTCGAGGTCATCTACGGGCGGGCCGGTGCCGATGACGAGATCATCGATCCTGTGCATGCCGAGCTTGAGCTGGAGACGCCGCCCGGGCCAGATTCGGTTGCCTGGTATTGCGGTGAGGCGCTTTTGGGCCAGCCGGGCCCATTCGGCTACACCGTGCGCGTGCTGCCAAGGCATGCGCTGCTCGCCGCGCCGGCCGAACTCGGCCTCGTTCGGCTGCCAGTCGTTCCCGCGGGATTGGTCAGCGGCGATCTGCGTTAGTAAGGGTGCCATAAATAAAGGCGAAATAGCAGGTCAGACGTATGCGAACGTTCGCGGGTCAGAAGGATGCGAACGTTCGCTGGAGGTAATGCGAACGTTCGCGTTCAATAATCTCCCCAGTGGTATTTACATGCTTAGTGCAAAGAAACCGTTCTTGCTCAATGAAATTTGTCGACTTGCGGGTTAGAACGCCAGCAAAGGCGCGTCGCATGTGACATCCTGTGATACGACGACTTCAAGGAGTAGTGCCAGCACTGGTCACTGTCAGCCATTGCGTCATTACGTAGGGACAACGAGAGGATCTGTCGAAGTGAGAACTCAGATCAAGCCGGACAACAGGCTCCTGACGCCAGCGGAGGTTGCGTCCATGCTCAGGGTCGATCCCAAGACGGTGACCCGCTGGGCCCGGGGCGGGAAGCTTTCATCGATCCGCACGCCTGGCGGGCACCGCAGGTACAGCGAGTCTGAGGTGCGCGGGTTCCTCAACAGCTGGCAGGGAGTCAGCCTGCCGCGAGCTGTCGGTGAATGAATACGGCGTCACCTATCCGAGTGAAGGGCCCGTCCGGCGAAGTGCCGCGCGGGCCCTTTGCTTGTCGGCCCTCGCCTCTGCCGCCACCAGGCGCCAGCCATCCGAGAGACGGGATGCGAGCTAATATCCGGGCTGGGATCTCTAGCGGAGGTGGCGTGTGGGTGAGGTTGTGCGGGTTGAGGTCGAGCAGGCGGTCGCCACGATCCGGCTTGACCGGCCGCCGATGAACGCGCTGAACGCGCAGGTGCAGGCCGAGATAGCTGACGCCGCCCGCCAGGTCGGTGGCGACGACCAGGTCAGAGCGGTCGTGATCTACGGCGGCGAGAAGGTCTTCGCGGCCGGCGCCGACATCAAGGAGATGGCGGAGGCGAGCTACGCGGACATGCTCGTCAACTGCCGGCGGCTGCAGGACGCGTTCAACACGGTCGCCAGGATCGGCAAGCCGGTCGTCGCGGCCATCACCGGCTACGCGCTCGGCGGCGGGCTGGAACTTGCCTTGTGCGCGGACTTCCGGGTAGCTGGCGAGAGCGCGAAGGTCGGGCAGCCAGAAATCTTGCTCGGCGTTATCCCGGGTGCGGGCGGCACCCAGCGGCTCCCCAGGCTGGTTGGCCCGGCGAAGGCCAAGGACATCGTGTTCACCGGCAGATTCGTCGGCGCGGCCGAGGCGCTGGCGATTGGCCTGGTGGACAAGGTCGTTCCCGACGCCGAGGTGCACAAGGCCGCGGTCGACATGGTTGCCAGGTACGCTGGCGGGCCAGCCCTCGCCCTGCGCGCCGCCAAGCAGGCCATCGACGAAGGTCTGGACGTCGACATCGACACCGGCCTGGAGATCGAGCGGCTGCAGTTCGCCGGCCTGTTCGCGACCGAGGACCAGCGCGCGGGCATGCGCAGTTTCATGGAGAATGGACCTGGCAAGGCGACCTTCGCCGGACGGTAGCGGGGAAGCGACGATGACTGAGGGCGATGATGACTGACGGCACAGGGGCACCAGCGGATGAGGGCCTCTCGCTCGAGATGGTGATGGCCGCGCTGCGCGCCGACAGCACGGACATCGCGATCTACGCCAAGGTGCTGACCGAGTCTCTTGGCGACTCGCTTCCTCCCGGCTGCGTCAGCGTCGAGCGGAACAGGTCGATGGCCGACCGCATGCAGAACCGGCCTGGCACTGTGACAAAGATCTCAGTCAAGCTCGGCGAGAAGAGCATGACGCTCGGCACGCACCGCGGCGCCCTCGTCGCCGAGATCTGTCATGAAGTGCGGGGCATAGTTCTTTCGCGCAACCAGGTACCGATTTCGGACTGGGCCGCCGAGCTAGCCAAGGGCCTGGTAGCTCATGCGGAGCAGAATGCGCAGGCCGCCACGGCGCTGCGCCGGCTCGTGGCCGGCAGCTAGCAAGATTTCGGCTGGTAAGACTCGGCCAGCGGGTTCTGGCTAGCAGAATCTGGCAAATCTCTGCATCGTCTCGCGCAGGTAGAGGTTGCGGAACCATCTTGTATCGCCATGACCGCATGGTGCGTAGCGACCGTAAGCTATGAAGTCATGAGGGTGCAGGACATCACCCCGGAACGACTTGGGCCCTACCGCGTGATCAGGCGGTTGGGCGAGGGCGGCATGGGGGTTGTGTACCTGGCCCAGGACGATGCGGGCCAGTCCGTGGCGGTCAAGGCCTTGCATCCGGGGATGGCGCAAGACGAGAACGCGCGGCGGCGGCTGGCGCGCGAAGTCGACACCATGCACAGGGTGCGCAGCCCGCACGTTGCCGAGGTGCTCGGCGCTGACCTTGACGGCGATCCGCCGTATATCGTCACGAGGTACGTGCCCGGGCTCACGCTGGACGCGGTGATCTCCGCAGGCGGCCCGCTCAGCGGCGCCGCGCTCGGCAGGCTCGCCCTCGGGCTGGCGCAGGCCCTCGCCGCGGTGCACGCGGCGGGCGTCGTGCACCGCGACCTGAAGCCGGGCAACGTGGTGCTCGCCGCGGACGGCCCGCGGGTGATCGACTTCGGCGTCGCCCGCGCCCTGGACGCGACCGCGCTGACCGCCAGCGACCTGCGCATCG
>Ga0126381_100007800_pt1 | contig 11929 bp, 11 predicted proteins | sample PanSoiMetPlot_28_FD_96465 | JGI IMG/M metagenome (GOLD analysis project Ga0126381, IMG submission 96465) | Tropical forest soil microbial communities from Panama - MetaG Plot_28 | ecosystem: Environmental > Terrestrial > Soil > Tropical forest > Bulk soil | place: Panama | collected 2016-02-17
CTGCTCGAGGAAGTGACATTTCCCGGCCTGGACCGAACCCTGCCGCTGGCTCCAACGCCGATCGAGCTGTCCGAGACCCCCGGTACCTACCGCCGCCACGCTCCTCTGATTGGCGAGCACACCGACGAGATCCTCCTCAGCCTCGGTTATACGGATGCCGAGATTGCAGCATTGCGACAAGAGAAGGTGGTTTGAGGAGCCGCCCTCGATACCAAGCTAAAGAAAACTAGACGGGGTTTAATTTGCGTTGTCGCGTGACGAAATACCGCCAACCGCGGCTGTCGCGGCTATTTAGGGAGGACGCCGATGCCCGATCATGTGTATCGGATCATCGAAGTTGCAGGCTCCTCGGAGAAGAGCATCGAGGACGCGATCCAGAACGCGGTTGGCCGCGCTTCCCGCACATTACGGCAGGTCGGCTGGTTTGAAGTCGTGCAGACCCGCGGTCATGTGGAAGAGGGCAAGGTTGCCCATTACCAGGTGATCCTCAAGGTTGGCTTCACGCTCGAGGACCCCTGATCTTCGGAAACCGCTGAGGGCGCCGCGCCGCCAACAAGACGAGTAGGCCAGCGCCGGCGCAAACTGCGCCGGCGAGCCAGAAAGTCGCGCGAAAGCCGGTGAGAAAGGCGTCGGTCGGCGCGTTGCCGCCCGCCACGGAAATAGCCTCGGCGGCGTGGAACACCAGCGTCAGAAGGGTCGCACCGGTCACGGTACCAAGCGAACGCCCCAGCATTGCTATACCGCCGGCGACCCCTCGCTGGTGGAGCGGCAATGTTTGCATGACGATGTCCATGTAGGCGACTTGAAAAAGGCCCACGCCGAACCCTTGCACTGCTAAAGCGCCCGAGACCGCAATCGTTTGTCCGGCCGCGCCCATCAACACCAGACCACTAGCCGCGAGGAAGGCGCCAAGAACAGCAACGCGCGCCGCCAAGACGCGCTCGATCACCCATCCGGCCAGCGGCGAGGCGACGATGCTGGCGGCAAAAGACACCGCCAGGATCCCCCCCGCGACCGGGACGGAGACACTTGTTGCGCGGACGAGGTAATAGGGGCCGAGCAAGAGGACGGAAAAGCTCGTCAAATAGATGAGCACACTGGCGGCATTGACGGCGGTGAAACCGAGGGTTCGAAAAAATCTCAAATTGACAATAGGTTGGGCAATACGGGTCTCCCAACGGACGAAGCCTATGAGACTAGAAAGACCGGCCGCAGCCAATGCAATGGCGGCGAACTGATGCTTGTCCAGAGATTGGAGCCGATTGAGCATCAACAGAAGCGCACTGATCCCGACCGCGAGCAGAATGGCCCCGAGGATGTCGACCGTTTCCCGAGCAGCGTGGCGGGAAACGACCGGTAACCCTTCGAGGAAGAGGAGGGCCGCCAACGCAATCGGCGCGCGGAACCAGAATACCGCCGGCCACCCCCAGAGCTCGACAAAGATCCCGCCAAGCAGCGGCCCGGCCGCCGAGCCGATCGCATACATAACGGTGAAAGCAGCCACAGCTCTGCTGCGCCTCTCTTCGGCGTAGAGGCCGGTTACCAGCGCGGGCGCGCAGCTGACGACCAGCGATGCCCCGATCCCCTGAAGAAATCGGCAAAACAGCAGCCAGCCGTAGCTCGGCGCAGCAGCGCAGAGCAGGTATGCGGCGCCACTCCACAACAATCCAATGCGGAACACTCGACCATGGCCCCAGATGTCGCCAACCCGTCCAAAGGCGAGCATCAGGCTCGAATAGGTCAGGACATAACAGATGACGACCCATTGGATCGTCTCGATCGGCAGACCGAAGCTTTCGGTAATATCGGGAAAGGCGATGTTGACAGCGGTATCGAGCGGAACAACCGATGTCCCGAGACCCACGAGCGCGAGCCGCACTACCTGCCGTGCGGTCATTGGCGGCGCGGCCGAATGATATCTCAAGAGCACCTGCTATTATTCCTCGTCTCGGAAGTTCGGCCAGTCAATTCGGAGGCGGTCGTGATGAATGGCCTCGCAACAGGGTTTGTCCTCGCTGTTCACGGCGGCGCAGGCACGATCTCCGGAGACCGTATGACCACCTCTCGCCTAGCCTCATACCATGACGGTTTGTGCCTCGCAGTGGCCGCTGGCCGGAGCATTCTCGCAGGCGGAGGTCGCGCGCTCGATGCGGTGACCGAGGCGGTTATCGCACTCGAGGACAACCCATTGTTCAACGCCGGCCGGGGGAGTGTCTTCACTGCCGCCGGGACGCAAGAGATGGACGCCTCCATCATGGATGGGAGCAATCGCCGGGCGGGCGCTGTTGCCGGTATTTTCGGGCCACGCAACCCGATATTGGCGGCGCGCGCGGTCATGGAGCGGTCGCGCCACGTGCTGATGATCGGTGAAGGGGCGCTCAGTTTCTGCCGGGAGCAGGGTCTCGCCGTTGCCGAGCCCGGCTACTTCTATACCGAAGAACGCCGGCAGGAGCTCCAGCGGGCGCTCGACGGCGGAGAAGACGCCCGTTATCGGCATGGTACTGTTGGAGCAGTCGCGCGCGACCGTCACGGCAATCTCGCGGCCGCGACCTCGACGGGCGGGATGACCGGGAAAGCTCCCGGCCGCGTCGGCGACAGTCCGATCATCGGCGCCGGCACCTACGCGGATAACGCGACCTGCGCCGTCTCGGCCACCGGCCATGGTGAGTTTTTCATAGAACATGGCGCTGCCTTCGAAATCGCCGCGCGACTGCGCCATGCCCACCAACCCCTGCCGGATGCGGCGCAGGCGGTGCTCGATAGCCTGGACGCCGTTGGGGGTTCGGGCGGCGTCGTGGCGGTCGACCGGACTGGTGCCACGGCACTTCCGTTCAATACCGGGCGGATGTATCGCGGTTATGTCCGCGATGGCGGGGCGATCCACACCGCGATCTACGACGAGCCCTACCGGGTTCAATCGATGTAGCGTCAGTACCCGCTCTCGATCAGACAGGCGTCACCATAGCTGAAGAAGCGATAGCCCGAGGCGACGGCGCGGGCGTAGGCCGCCTTGATTCGGTCGAGCCCGGCGAGCGCCGCGACCAGCATCAATAAGGTCGAGCGCGGCAGATGAAAATTGGTCAGCAGCATGTCGATCGCACGGAAACGGTAGCCCGGTATGATGAACAATCGCGTTTCGCCGGCGAAAGGTCGGATTTCCCCATTCGCAGCCGCAGCGCTTTCCAAAAGGCGCAGGCTCGTCGTTCCGACGGCAATGACACGCCCGCCCGCGTGCTTCGCTGTCGCAATCCGTTCGGCCGTCGCGGTCGAAAGGATGCCCCATTCGGCGTGCATCCGGTGATCGCGCGGATCGGCGACCTTAACGGGCAGGAACGTGCCGGGTCCGACATGCAGGGTCAGTGTCGTATACCCGATGCCATGGCGAGCAAGCGCCGCGAGCAAGGGCGGTGTGAAATGAAGCCCCGCAGTCGGCGCCGCAACGGCGCCTTCAGCTCGCGCGAAGATCGTCTGGTAATCACTCTGGTCGCGCGGGTCACCGCCGCGCGGGCGGCTGATATAGGGCGGCAGCGGCATGCTGCCGTGTCGCGCCAGCGCCTTGCGGAATTCCGCTTCTTCAATGCCAAAGCGCAGAGTGATGTCGCCCTCGGGATGTTTCTCCGCAACCTCCGCGGCAAAATCCTTCGCAAAGACTAGCCAGTCACCGACCCGTAAACGGCGCGCACCCTTGGCAAAAGCGCGCCACGACCGACCGCCGAGATCGCGGTAAAGAGTGACTTGGACGCTCGCGGCTCCGCGCCGCCCCACGAGCCGCGCCGGGATCACCTTGGTGTCGTTGAAAACGAGGAGGTCATGCGGGCGCAAAAGCGCCGGCAGGTCCGCGATGTGCCTGTCCTCGAACCCACCTGACGCCGGAATGAATAAAAGGCGTGCGCCGTCTCGCGGCTCGCATGGATGCGACGCGATCAGCTCGCGCGGTAGATCGAAATCAAAATCATCGAGCCGCATCGGCCAAGTCTAATCCGGACGACCAATGAAAATCGCGGCGATAGGATTCTGCTGGTTTGGCGTGATTCTTGCCCAGCTTCCGTGGGTTAACCGCAACCGGCGGAGGTTGGTAATGGCTCACGGTATGACGCGTCGCGAATTTGCCATGGCCGCGGGCGCAGCGGGTCTTACGATCGCTGGTTTGGGCAGACCTGTGCAAGCCGCCGCGGACACAAGGATACTGCGCTTCATCATGCGCAACGATCTGCGCGTCCTCGACCCGATGTGGACGACCGCCTACGTCACACGCAATCACGCATATATGGTCTTTGACACCCTCTTCGCGCTCGATTCGAAACTGCAGCCACAACCCCAAATGTTCGGCGACTACAACGTCTCCGACGACAAGCTCGTTTACAGTTTCACACTGCGCGACGGGCTGAGATTTCACGACGGGCAGCGGGTGCGCGGCGCCGATTGCGTTGCCTCCGTCAAGCGCTGGATGGCGCGCGACTCCCTCGGCCAGACGCTCGCGACCGTCGTCGACGTGATGCGCGGGGGCGACGACAAGAATTTTGCGATCCGCCTGAAGGAGCCGTTCCCGCTGCTCCTCGCGGGACTCGCCAAGGTGTCGAGCCTGCCGCCGTTCATCTTGCCTGAGCGCGTTGCCAAGACCGATCCTTTTTAGCAGATCACCGAGACCGTCGGGTCGAGTCCATTCAAATTCGTCGCGGAGGAGTTTCAACCGGGGCACAAGGCGGTCTACGTCAAGAATACCGACTATGTGCCGCGCAGCGAGCCGCCGAGCTGGGCCTCGGGCGGCAAGGTCGTCAAGGTCGACCGGGTCGAATGGCTCTATATGCCGGAATATTCGACCGCTGCCGCGGCGCTCGGCAACGGCGAGGTCGATTGGTGGGAGGCGGCGCCGCCCGACCTCGTGCCGCTCCTCGCCGCCAACGCCGACATCAGGGTCGAAAAGACCGACCCGCTCGGCAGCACGACTATGCTGCGGTTTAACCACCTGCATCCCCCCTTCAACGATGTGAAGATGCGCCAGGCGGTGTTGGCGGTCACCGACCAGGCGGAGTTCATGAGCACATTGGCCGGAGACCCGGCGAATTGGAACCTCTGCGCCTCATACTTTACTTGCGGCACGCCGATGGCGAGCGACGCCGGCACGCAAGCGCTGACCGGCAAGCGCGACTTCGACAAGGCAAAACGGCTGATCGCGGAAGCCGGATATAAGGGCGAAAAGATCGTCGTTCTCGATGCCGTCGACACGCCCACGGCGCATGCCCATGGCCTGGTGGTCTTCGATCTCTTGAAGAAGCTTGGCCTCAATGCCGAGCTCGCGACCAGCGACTGGGGCACCCTGGTCATCAGACGGGCATCGAAAAGGCCGGTCGAGGAAGGCGGCTGGAGCATCTTCGGCACCGGCTGGACGGGGATCGAGACGCTCGATCCGTCTGCCGATCTCCCGCTTGCAACCAATGGCAACGCGGCGTGGTTCGGCTGGCCGAGCGACGACGAACTCGAGGGGTTGCGGACGGAATGGCTGAAGACCAACGATAGCGAAGCCCGTCAGGAAATCGCTGTAAAGATCCAACTGCGCGCCTTTGAAACCTTGCCCTACATCCCCACCGGCCAATGGTCGCCGGTGACGGCCTACCGCAAGAACATCAAGGGCATCATCATCGCCCCGGCCCTCTTCATGTGGAACGTCGAGAAGACCTGAGGCGGTCGGCCGCTACGGGATTGCGTGGGGCGCTCCGATTTCTGTTATGCTCGCGAAAAGCAGTTCCGCATAACGAGGAAAGGGAATGGCTCACGAGATGACGCGCCGCGAATTCGCGGCTGTGGCGGGAGCGGCGAGCCTTGCAAGCTTTGGCTGGATTTCCAAGACAAGGGCAGCTGACACGAAGACCCTGCGTTTCATCGCGCAAGCGGATCTGCGTGTCCTCGACCCGATCTGGACCACCGCGTACATCACGCGTAACCACGGCTATATGGTGTTCGACACTCTGTTTGCGCTCGACTCGAAGCTCAATCCGCATCCGCAAATGGTTGGCGATTACAGCATCTCACCCGACAAGCTGCACTACGCTTTCGCCCTTCGCGACGGCCTGAAATTCCATGACGGCCAGCCGGTCCGCGGCGCTGACTGCGTCACCTCGCTGAAGCGTTGGATGGCGCGCGATGCGCTTGGCCAGACGCTCGCCACGGCGATCGATGAGATAACAGGAGGCGACGATCGGAATTTCGCGATCCGCCTGAAGCAGCCTTTTCCGTTATTGATCGAGAGCATCGCCAAAGTGTCCAGCCTCGCCCCTTTCATCATGCCTGAGCGGCTGGCTAAGACCGACCCTTTCCAGCAGGTCACCGAGATGGTCGGGTCAGGCCCATTCAAATTCGTCAAGGACGAGTTTCAGCCGGGACACCTGGTCGTCTATGCCAAGAACAACGATTATGTGCCGCGGAGCGAGCCACCGGACTGGGCCTCGGGCGGTAAGGTCGTCAAGGTCGACCGTGTCGAGTGGCTCTACGTGCCTGATGCGATGACAAAAGTTGCGTCACTGGCGAATGGTGAAGCCGATTGGTGGGAGAACCCGCCCGCTGATGTTTGGCCCATACTTGGCGCCAATGCCGACATCACCCTGGCGCAGACCGACCCACTCGGCGCGACAAGGTGCTTGCGCTTCAACCATCTGCAGCCGCCCTTTGACAATGTGAAGATGCGCCAGGCGATGTTGGCGGTCGCCGACCAGGCCGACTTCATGACCGCGGTCGCCGGCGACCCGCAGAACTGGACACTATGTCCCTCGTTCTTCACTTGCGGCACGCCGATGGCGAGCAATGCCGGTTCAGCCGCGCTGAGCGGCAAACGCGACTTTGACAAGGCGAAAAAGCTGATCGCGGAAGCCGGGTACAAGGGCGAAAAGATCGTCTTGTTGGACCCCGTCGATCAGCCGCTCGCACATGCCGAAGCACTCGTCGCCAATGATCTTCTGAAGAAACTCGGGCTCAATGTCGAGGTGGCCGCCAGCGATTGGGGCACTGTGGTCACTCGACGGGCATCGAAAAAGCCGATCCCCGAAGGTGGTTGGAACCTGTTCCCGACCGGCTGGGTCGGCGCCGACACACTCGATCCGACAGTCAACGTCATGCTGCGCGCCAACGGCGAGGGCGCGTGGTTCGGCTGGCCGAAGGACGCCGGGCTCGAGGCGTTGCGCCTGGAGTGGATCAACGCGAGCGACAGCGAAGCTCGGCAAGAGATCGCCACCAAAATCCAGCAGCGCGCCTTTGAGGTCGTCCCGTACATTCCGACAGGGCAATGGTCGCCAAAGACCGCGTATCGCAAGAATATCAAGGGTGTCATCACCGGTCCGGCATTTTTTCTGTGGAACGTAGAGAAGACCTGACGCGTCGGAGCTCTTGCTACGCTTTGGCGGTCAACTCTGAACGGTGAGGTGAGGGATGATTGACCGGCTGACGCGACGCGAGTTCGGGATCGCGGCAGGGGCGGCGGCCTTCGTCGGGCTTGGTCTGGGCGGACGGGCGAGGGCCGCGAATAGCAAGACGTTGCGCTTCATCGCGCAATCGGACCTGCGTGTGCTCGACCCGATCTGGACGACCGCCTACATCACGCGCAATCACGGCTATATGATCTTCGATACGCTGTTTGCGATCGACGACAAGTTCAAGCCCCATCCGCAAATGGTCGACACTTGGGAGGTGTCGTCGGACAAATTGCGCTACAGCTTCACGTTGCGCGATGGGCTCAAATTCCACGACGGACAGCCGGTGCGCGGCGTCGATTGCGTCGCTTCATTGAGGCGATGGATGGCGCGCGACGGTCTCGGCCAGGCATTATCCGGCGTGGTCGAGGAGATGACGGGCGGCGACGGCAAGACGTTTGCGATCCGCCTCAAAGAGCCATTCCCGTTGCTGATCGAGGGTTTGGCCAAGGTGTCGAGCCTCGTCCCCTTCATCATGCCCGAGCGGCTCGCTAAGACCGACCCCTATCAGCAGGTTACCGAGACGATCGGGTCGGGGCCGTTCAAATTCGTCACCGAGGAATTTCAGCCGGGCCACCAGATCGTTTACATCAAGAACTCCGATTACGTGCCGCGCACCGAGCCGCCCAGCTGGGCCTCGGGCGGCAAAGTGGTCAAAGTCGACCGCGTCGAGTGGCTCTATATACCGGACGCGACAACGAAGATCGCGACACTCAACAGCGGCGAGGCCGATTGGTGGGAAAACCCGCCGCCCGATGTCTGGCCCGTGTTGGCCAGCAACCCCGATATTGCCGTGACCTTGGCCAACCCGCTGCCATCGATGGGCTGCGTGCGCTTCAATCAGCTGTTTCCACCCTTCAACGACGTAAGAATGCGCCAAGCGGTGCTGGCGGTCGCCAATCAGGGCGACTTCATGAGCGCTTATGCGGGCGACCCGCAGAACTGGAAAGTGTGCCCGTCCTTCTTCACGTGCGGCACACCGATGTCCAGCAATGCCGGCTCGGAAGCCCTGACGGGCAAGCGCGATATCGACAGGGGGAAAAAGCTGATTGCGGAGGCCGGATACAAGGGTGAGAAGGTCATCGTGCTCGATGCAGTCGACCAGCCGTTGATCCATGCCGAGGCGCTGGTCACAGCCGATCTCCTCAAGCAGCTCGGGATCAATGCCGAGATCGCCGCCAGTGACTGGGGCACTCTGGTCACAAGGCGCGCGTCGAAGAAGCCGCTCGACGAAGGCGGCTGGAACATCTTCTGCACCGGCTGGGTCGGCGCCGATTTGCTCGATCCCTCGCTCAATGTAATGCTGCGTTCCAATGGCGACGGCGCTTGGTTCGGCTGGCCCAAGGACGACAAGCTCGAGGAGCTGCGCGCGGAATGGCTGAAGGCCAACGACAGCGAGGCGCGGCAAGAAATTGCCCTCAAGATCCAGGAGCGCGCTTTCGAGACCGTCCCCTACATCCCGACCGGCCAATTCGTTGACAACACTGCCTATCGCAAAAACATCAAGGGTGTGATCGCCGCTCCCGCCTTCCTGATGTGGAACGTCGAAAAGACTTGAGCGGGCTCATGCTCTGCCAAAAAGCGTCGCCAGCCAGTGGCCGAAAACGACAGCACCGAGGCAGAGTGTGATGGAGAGAACGACATTCGCGCCGGCATCCAGTAACCGTCCCGCTCTTGCGAGTTCCAATGTCTGAAGGCTGAAGGCCGAGAACGTCGTGAACCTGCCGCACAGACCCACCATGACAAAGGCTTGGGCTTCAACCGGAGCAGGAACGCGACCGCCGGGCCCCGTAAACATGGCGACAAATCCGATCACGAACGAGCCGAGAATGTTGACCAGGATAGTGCCCCAGGGGAACCGCACACCTATGAGACCGGCGACCTGTATGCCCAGCCATAAACGTGCAACGCTGCCCAACGCGCCACCGAGCGCGACCAAGAGGTAAACCAGCATTCGAGATCGGACCGTTGCTATTTGACGACCAGCACACCGCAGGGAGCGAGACGGACCAGCCGGTCCGTGGTGCCGCCGATTACTCTCTCATAGAGTTGTGAATGGCCCATGAAGCCGACGACGAGCAGGTCGATATTGAGCTGCTTGATCAGGCCGATTACCGCGTCGACGACGTGCCCCGGGATGAGATGCGTTTCGATCGCGATACCCGTCGCCTCGGCTTCGGTTGTTGCCGCATCGATCACAGGTCGAAAGCGGTGGTTGGCCTCGTCCTTTTCTTCCGCGACTTCGTCGATGCTCGCCGGAAACCGGGGCAGCTCCTCGACGGTCACCATGTGGAGCTTAGCGGAAATTTGCCGTGCCAGTTCGATCGCGACGGTAAGCGCCTTCTGACCTCCGGCAGAGCCGTCATTCGCCACGAGTATACGCGTGTACATGTTACTTGCCCTGTGCGATAGTGGGTGCAGCCGCTGGGGTTTCGGCATTGAGCGCCTTAAAATCGGGCTGGAACCAACGCTGCGCGATCAATGTCGGCACGACCGCGCTGCAGATGACGGCGGTCAGCAGGATCGTGTACTGGCGTTCGTCGATGATGTGATTGGTCAGGCCATAGAGGGCTGAAATCGACCCGAAGGTCAGGCCGGTCGACATCATCAGTGTCGTGTACATACCCTCCTTTGGCTCAAAGCGGAAAATACGGGTCAATGGCAAGATGCCGAAGAATTTTGTGACCATCTTGACCGCGAGATAGATCATGATGAGGCCTGCCGCATCGACAAGGACATCGGCGCGCACAAGCGATCCTGCTTTAAGAAAATAGAACGGGGTGAGCACCGTGAACGCGATGATGCGGGTTCGGTGCATCAGCTCCCGATCGGCGAGAAAGACCGGTGCCAGCACCATCCCGACAAGGTAGGCGGGGAGCACGGCCTCACTCTTTGCCGTGTTGGCGAGGCCGCCGAGCAAAAACAAGATCACCAGGACAAACTTGATTTGCGGCTCGCTTACCCTTGTGCCGATCCTCTTAAAGAACCAAGGAGTAATCCGCGGCAACAGCAACAGAGTGAACACAGTTGCCGCGGCAAAGCCCAACAGCCAGAAATTGTAATTCGCAAAGACGAGGCCGAGGGCCAAAACTGTGCCAATGTCGTTGATGAAGCAGGCTGCAAGGATAACCTTGCCGATTTCGGTGTCGTTGAACCCGGTCTCGACCATTACCGCGTAAACAACCGCGACCGAGGTCGTCGACAGCGCAATGCCGGCGATCTGAGCCTGCGGCCAAGGCCAGCGCGAAATGAAATGTGCCCAGACGAGCACGCCTAGATACGGCGTCGCCCGCGAGAAAGGTTAACAGGATCGCCCCGAACCCGGCGAGATAGTTTACCCAGGGTGTTAGCGGCATGTTGACGAGGTTGCCGGCAACCGCGCCGATGATGATCTCGAGGAGCGCCACCGAAACCGCGACCCATGCTTGCATCGAAGCCGCGATCAGCGCGAGTCCGACCCACAGCGCCGAAGCAAACCAAATATTGTCCATCCGAAACCCCTTCTTCGCGCGCAGCGGCAGGTCTCTGCAGACGCCAGGAGGGCAAAACAAAACCCGCCAGGCGGCGGGTCACAGAGGCACCCCCACCACGTATGGTCACGCAGCAGGAGTCATCAGCCCTTCCGGGCGGTTACGGGGAACTCCATCCCCTCGTGCGCGCAATCTAAGTACTCTCACGTCGCCGTCAATCCCTACGGCCCGTTCTTGCAGACACTACCTGAGAAGCGCAGCGTAGCGCGCTGGCCTGCCTCGGCCTCCCCACCGTGACCCTCCGATCTCGCGATCCAATGAGTATCGGCGCACCTGTTCTTCGAGCTCCCAGCGCAGAACTGACAACCGGCCGTGCATTGTTGCGGCAATCAGCCGCACCAACGGACGATTCGGGAAAAGCGGGAGAGCGCGTGCGGCATGCCTCGCACACAGCCCGTAACCACGCTCGAAGGCATCGCGACAGGATTTCTCATCAAGTAATGCGCTCAGTAAATCAAGCGCGCGGTCACGAGCCTGATGGGCGCGCCGGCAAAGCGCCGGGGTCTCCCGCCGGGAGTGATGATTGAGGGCGATCGATTGTGTGCCTCGATTCTCGCTATGGCGGTTGCTTCCCTAATCCTGCAGGCAGCGACGCTTCCCGTGTTATTCCGCCTGGCACGGCACTCGGCTCAATAATCCGCCTTTCCTGGAATGACTGCGCGGACCCCGCCTCGCGGATTGGCGACGTCGCCAAGGCGGCGCGGGATCAGATGGACGTGGCAGTGAAAGATCGTCTGGCCGGCGGCTGCGCCGACATTGATGCCGATATTGAACCCTGCGACATTCGGGTCGTGCGCGAGGATATCCAGCCGGACCTCTTCCAGCAAATCGTCGATCGCGCGCTTCTCGTCTGCATCGAGATCGAAATAGCCCAGGACGTGGCGGTAGGGCAGAACCAGTGTGTGCAGTAGGGTGACCGGCGACGTATCGCGAACCGCA
>Ga0126381_100007801_pt1 | contig 11928 bp, 11 predicted proteins | sample PanSoiMetPlot_28_FD_96465 | JGI IMG/M metagenome (GOLD analysis project Ga0126381, IMG submission 96465) | Tropical forest soil microbial communities from Panama - MetaG Plot_28 | ecosystem: Environmental > Terrestrial > Soil > Tropical forest > Bulk soil | place: Panama | collected 2016-02-17
CGGCTGGCTCTTGCCAGTCCCCATCAGAGGTGTGCGCTTCTGCGCATCAAACCCCACCGGACGGCTGCATCAGACTCCAAATCCTTGCCCATCAACGGCGGGCCGAGGGATTTTCGAGGGAGAAAAGCGTGTACGACTTTACCCGCGAGGAGATCGGCCTGAGCGCATCCGCGAGCGCATAAAGAAAGGATGAGCGACGACCAGTTGACTGTCTACGGGCGCTCTGCGGCCTGGATGGCTGAGCGTAGCAGCCGCACAACGTGGAAAGTCCAGCTCGCTGAGGCCTGCGCCGAGTGGCAGCGGCGGTTTAAGAAGTCCTTGAATGGTCAACCAGGGGTTGACAACGGGTCCAATTCGTAAACGGGATCTCACAGATCCCTGCTTCGTCGGCTATTTATCCGATGTTCAATCTGTTCTTAAAGACTATACTGCACCGGTGGTTTGAGCGTTCCCAGCGTACAACACCGTCGCTTGACGGGTCGTGGGGCGTCACAATCCACGCAGGGGTGGCTCCGTCCAGTCCAGGGTCACCCCGCCAACTCGTTTCCAACACCCTCATCGGCCCCGCCGCAGTTTGAAATACCGTTCCGTAAGGCTGTAACCTCGCGCCTCGAATCTCCTTATACGTGACAGGAGGGGAGCAACGAGCGTCGTTGTTTCACCGAAATGAGGAGAAGTTTATGAAGAGACTATGACGTTCATGCTCGGTCTGGCCATGCTCACCACGACCGTGGTTGCGGTCTATGGCCCAAAAAATGGCGATCCAGGTATATGCTGCAAAGAGAAGGCTAAGAACCAACAGAAGAAGCAGAAGGCCAAGACTAAGCCGTCGGTTGCTCCCCCCGCTCCCAGGGGACAATGACCTCTCCTCAGCCGTGTTTTTTTTTGATTTATCGGTTGCTCGACCCTAAGTGCTGAAACGGGTGTGGCCTGGACCCACCACCGCCGCTAACCTCTTCCCTTCCAACACCCCTCATCGGCTCCCGAAAGGCTACATTTTCTGTCGCGCGGAGGAGCATTCTTTTGGTACATACTACGCTCCGATTTGGCCAGCGCGCTACGGGTTTCAAAGCTTAGTATCCAGTTCAGTAGTACAACAGGGCCGGTGGTTCGTCAGCTACAGCATTACCCACTTCGTTGATGATTTGCCAGGCCCTTCTTATTGCCTACGAACCTGCGGGCGGGTTAGCGCACGTGCAGGCGGCGCCGAGCCTAGTTGGTGAGTTCGCCCCAGCGCGGCGTCACCGTCCATCCCGCTTCCAAAGCCTTTTGCGTGCCAAAAGTGCCATTCCAACAAGCGCTGTACTCGCCACGGACAACGAGCTTGGTTCGGGAGTTCCCAATGGAATGGGGCCATTGCTTCCAACGAGCACCGCGTCAGGTAACACTTGGCCGGTGAGGTCATCAGTCACTTGAACACTGACTATAGAGAACGGGTCGAAGAAAGAATCGTCTAGGGAGGCGGGTATATTGCCCGGGGTATCCGCATGAGCGGCGATGGAGAAATCTGCGGTGAGATCAAAAATTTGACCAACCGTCGAGTGGACAGCGAGATCATCCGACAAAATTACAGAGACAGAGCCGCTGTCCCCATAATTCACGCAATCTAAGCCTGGATCGATTGATGGGATGTCATTCCCACAGGCATAAACTACCGTTGTATTGGTAGTACCCGTTCCATTGCTCGGGATCAGCTCCAGGTCGATTTTGGAGTTGAAAAGGCCAGTATCCGGCAAAGACCATCCCATGCTCCCAGTGACCACAGCCACGATTTCCGTTGTCAGCGGAGTTCCGGCGGGGAGTGCCGCAATGCTCGGGCCGAGAATTTGCACTCCAGATGCAATCCAGTTGGATACCGCAGTTGTATCCCCAGCTCCGCCGCCCGAACCCCGGGGTAAGCATAGCATCAATACCGAGAAATCCGTAGCTGGACGAAACATTCGCATTGGCATAGGCTATTAATCCCGTGCCAGTGATGCATTCCGCCGTCGCCAATTGAGGCGCGGAGCCTGAATTAGTCACGCTGCCACTACCAGGCAAACACGAGATGGTTGCAGTGTAGGTATCGGCTCGCCCGGTCCCTTGAAAGACCGCGAACGCCACAGAAACCGTCAAAACGATGCTCCATCTCATCCTGGACGCCTCCTCTACTCCTCCCTCAATAAGAACAGGACGGAGGCAAAAAAATATACCCCTCACAGATTAATTTTGTCGCCGAACACGGAATTTACGGGGATATCCTGAAACGCCGCAAGCTACTCCCATCGCCGTACAGGGTCGAACCGCCAAACCCAGGTCGGTTCTTGCCGAGGAGTTCCTGACTCATCCGGCCGGTCACAAACGCCGGCAGCCGCGCACGCAAGGCTCTCTGTCATATCGAGCGTCCATAATACCTTGCTTCTCAACTGCTTCAGAAATTTTGACCATACGGGGTTCCGGCTCTATCTTCCTGCCATCCTGGACGGTCAAAGGAACTGAAACTAATCCGCCTGACGAATCCACCTTGAAGCGAACGCCGAGGAATACTGAGAACGGCACCATGGTGGCTGGTCGGCAACGGACCTGCGAATCGATCGAAATTCCGAGAATTGTTACCCCGGCGATGACGTGATCGCGAAGGTATTGGAAGCGCCAAACTGCCCCTCGAAAGTTGGATTCAAAATCGGATTCAATTAGCGCCGATCACGCCAAATACGCCAAAAAATGGTGGTCTAGCCGAACGCAGAATCAATAACATACGGCAGGAGGTGGAAATTACGAATCAGCCGCTTCTACCAACTGAGCTAAGGTGGCTTAGTCTAATAATAATGGGTCTGCAGCGGGCGCCGCGAGTCCACCGCCCAGGCGCGCGTGCTCATTGGACCATGCGCTCATCGATTCCCGCCCCAAGTTTCTTCAGCCCTGTCGAATCCTCCTCCCGCCATTCGTCTTCATAGCAGGAGACACATAATGCGATTCATGCTGATCGTCAAATCGAATAAGAGCGCCGAAGCCGGCAACATGCCGAGCCAGGAGCTTATGTCCGCCATGGCCGCATACAACGAGGAGCTTATGAAAGCTCGCGTCCTGGTCGACCTCTCCGGCCTTCGCCCCAGCTCTGACGGCGCCCGTGTTCAGTTTTCCGGAGGCAAACGCACCGTCATCGACGGTCCCTTCGCTGAAACCAAGGAGCTCATTGGCGGTTACTGGATCATCAATGTGAAATCAAAAGAAGAGGCCGTCCAGTGGGCGCTGCGGGCACCCGCGCCGCATGGCGAAGGCCAGGACGGCGAAATCGAAATCCGCCAGTTCTTCGAATGGGAAGACTTCGCACGCGGTGAGGCCACAGACCGCGAACGAGCGTTAGGAGACGAACTCGCAAAAAAATCTGCTTGACATCAGGAGCAGCCCACCCTAAACTGAACAGTGTTCATGGCCTGGACAGGTGGAAGTCATGGGTGTTAAGGAACGGCGGGCGCGGGAGAAAGAGAACACCCGCGAAGAGATTCTCGATGCCGCTCGCACCTTGTTTGTCAAAGAGGGCTACGAGCACGTGTCTATGCGCAAAATCGCCGACAAAGTCGAATACGCGCCCGGCACCATCTACCTGTATTTCCAGGACAAGGCCGACATCCTCTACCGCATCTGCGAGGAAACGTTTTCCAAGCTCGCGCAGAGGATGCAGGCCATTAACCAAGATCCGGCCAATCCCCTCGACGGCCTTCGCCGCGGATTGCGGACTTACGTGCAGTTTGGCGTGGACAATCCGAATCATTATATTTGTACCTTCGTCCAGGCCAAACAGCAGATGCAGTGCGACCGGCACCCCGAGGCCGGCGAGCGCTGCTTCGATTGTCTTCGCGCCGCCGTCCAACGCTGCATCGACGCGGGGCAGTTGAACTGCGACGATGCCGAAGAGATTTCGCAGGCGTTGTGGGCTGGGGTCCACGGCATAACCACATTGCTGGTCACGTGCTCGTTCCCGTTCATCGAGCACACTCGTCTCATCGACCGGGTTGTCTACATCCTCATTGAGGGAATTCGTCAGCGATAGCACCTTGTTTCCAAAAATTTTTGCTTCCGAATGAACGGCGTTCACGTCCTATCGATTGTTCAGCAAAGAGGCTTTCTTATGAATTACGTAGCGCTGCAAATGCTCCTGGGCGACCGCGCCAAATATCTCGGCCTCATCTTCGCCGTCGCCTTCTCTACCTTTCTGATGTCGCACCAAAGCTCTATCTTCGCCGGCATCCTGCGCCGCACCACTAGCCAGATCATGGACGTTCCCGATGCCAACATCTGGGTCATGGATCCCAAGACACAGTACTTCGACGAAGTCAAAGCTCTCACCGATGACGACCTCTACCGTGTGCGCGGCATCTCCGGCGTCCAGTGGGCGGAGCCGCTCTTCAAAGGCACGCCACGCGCTAAAGCCTTGGACGGCACTTTTCGCGTCGTGATTATGATGGGTGTAGACGATGCCACGCTCGTCGGCGCGCCGCGCAACATGGTTCTCGGCAGCATCGATGCCCTGCGTCAGCCCGATGCCGTCGTCGTCGATCGCGTCGCCTACGAGTTCTTCTTCGCCAAGCAGCCTTACGTGCTCGGCCGCACTCTGGAGCTCAACGATCACCGCGTCACTATTGCCGGCATCTACAATTCTTCGGCGCCGTTTCAGAACCTGCCGGTCTTCTACGCGCGCTACAGCCAGGCGATCACCTATGTCGGCCGCGAGCGCAACCAACTCTCGTTCGTGCTTGCCAAGGCCGCGCCGGGCGTCTCCGATGCCGAAGCGTGCCGCCGCATCGAACTCTCCACCGGCCTGCACGCCGCCACCGCCGGCGATTTCGGTTGGCAGACCATCCAGTACTACATTGCTCATACCGGAATTCCGATCAATTTTGGAATCACCATCTCCATCGCCCTGATCGTCGGCACCATCGTCGCCGGCCAGACCTTCTATATTTTCACGCTCGAAAACCTCAAGCAGTTCGGCGCGCTCAAAGCCATCGGCGTCACCAACTGGCGCATCACGGGCATGATTCTGCTGCAGGCGCTCACCGTCGGCAGCATCGGCTACTCCATTGGCATCGGCATGACCGCCGCGTTCTTCGAACTCACCAAGAACAATCTCGATCTCCGCGGTTTCAGTTTGCTCTGGCAGATCGCCGCCGGCACCGGAGCCACCGTCCTCTTCATCGTCGTCCTGGCGAGTCTTATGAGCATCCGCCGCGTGCTTGTGCTCGAGCCCGCCGTCGTATTTCGCGGCTGAGAAGAGTCGTAACAGGGTACGACTTAGTCGTGCCGAACCCGGGACGAAGCGAGCTGGGGCTTCAGCCCCTAAGGCAGAACTATGCGAAACACCGTAGCCCAAATCTCGAACTACGCCGTCTCCTGCCGCCAGGTGAAGAAGGAGTTTGGCACCGGCGAAAACCGCGCCCTCGTCCTCCGCGGCGTCGATTTCGAGGTCGCCTTCGGCGAGATGACCCTTCTGGTCGGTCCCAGCGGCTGCGGCAAAACCACGCTGCTCTCCGTCATCGCTGGCCTGCTCGACGCCACTGCCGGCGAAATCGCCGTCCTCGGCCAGAACATGGCGGATCTGAGCGGCAGCGATAGCATTTCTTTCCGCCGCAAGAATCTCGGCTTCGTCTTCCAGCAGTACAATCTGCTTCCCGCGCTCACCGCTGCGGAAAACGCCGCCGTCCCGCTGCTCGCTGCGGGCGTGTCTCGCAAACGCGCCGTCGATCGGGCCTCCGCGCTCCTTTCCGAAATCGGCCTCGAGCACCGCCTCCACGCGCTTCCCAGAGAACTCTCCGGGGGCCAGCAGCAGCGCGTCGCTCTCGCCCGCGCCCTTGTCCACGAGCCCCGTCTCATCGTGTGCGACGAACCCACCTCCGCTCTCGACCACGAAACCGGCCACGCGGTCATGGACCTCCTCACGAAAGTGGCCGTCCGCCGCGACCGCGCCGTCATCGTCGTCACTCACGACAGTCGTGTCTTCGATTTCGCCGACCGCATCGCCCACATGGACGACGGCCGCATCGTGAAAACCGAAACCCTTGTGGCGGAGCCGGCCGCCGCAACCATTAACTGAGGAGCATCGATTTTATTCTGTCTGATGACTTCTGACTTCATGAAAGGAATGCATATGACCAAGTATGGCCTCCCGATCATCGCTCTTCTCATCCTGACCTTCTCCGTCTTCTCCATCGCCAGGATGCAACCGGTCCACACCACCACGGCGCCGCCTTCGCCGCCACCCGTGCCTGCCGTTCAAGGCAGCGTCGGCGCCGTCGGCCTGGTGGAAGCCAGCTCCGAAAACATTGCCGTCAGTCTGCCTGTGCAAGGCATGGTCACGCAAGTCTACGTCAAGGCCGGCGATCGCGTCGCGCAGGGTCAGAAGCTCTTTTCTATCGACGATCGCGACCTCCAGGCCGAGTTCTCCCTCCGCCGCACCGCGCTCGAAACCGCCCAGGCCAAGCTCGACAAGCTTCTGCGTTCCCCTCGCCCCGAAGAGATTCCGCCCGCCGAAGCCAAGGTCGCCGAGGCCGAAGCGCTCTACCACGATGCCGATGTCCAGCTCGAGCTCATTGAGAGCGTCCGCGATAAGCGCGCCATCCGCGACGAAGATCTGCTCCGCCGCCGCATCGCCGTCAAAACCGCGCTCGCCCGTCTCGATCAGGCAAAGGCTGACCTCGCGCTTCTGAAAGCCGGCGCCTGGCAGCCCGATATAGACATCGCCCGCGCGGAAGTCGCCCAGGCCCAGCAGGGGATCACCCGCGTGCAGGCCGATATCGATCGCACCGTCGTGACCGCGCCCATCACTGGCGAAATCCTGCAGTGCAAGGTCCGGCTCGGTGAATATGCGCAGGCCGGCCAATTGGCGCAGCCGCTCATCCTCATGGGCGCCACGAAACAGCTCAACGTGCGCGCCGATGTCGACGAGCAGGATGCCTGGCGCGTCAAAGCCGGCTCCTCCGCCGTCGCCTCGGTCCGCGGCGACAGCGCCCACCGCTACCCACTGAAGTTCGTCCGCTTCGAGCCTTACGTCATCCCCAAGAAGAACCTCACAGGTGACAGCACCGAGCGCGTCGACACGCGGGTCCTGCAAGTCATCTTCGCGCTCGACAAAGCGGCGCCCGTCTTCGCGGGCCAGCAAATGGATGTCTTCATCAATTCCGGAGCACAGCAATGAAACGCCCAATCGCCGCCATCCTGATCTGCGCCACCACAGCTGCCGCCGCGGGCTGGCCGAAGGTTGGGCCTGACTATCACCCGCCCAAGGCCGCCGTGCCGGGTTCCTATCACGATCAGTCCGCCGGCGCCACCACCGACCCAGCCGTCTCCGACTGGTGGACCACGCTGAATGATCCCGAGCTCACCGCGCTCGTCCACCGCGCCGTGACGGCGAACCTCGATCTCAAAATCGCCGCCTCGCGCGTGGTCGAAGCCCGTGCCGCTCGCGGCGCCAGCCGCGCCGACCTGCTTCCGAACATCAACAATCAGGACACCGCGCAGCGCGTCCGCGGCGGCCTCACCTCCGGCCTGTTCAATGTGGATAAAGGCCCGAGTGGCGCATCCAGCCTGCTGACACCTTTCGAATCGAATGTCTTCCAATTCGGATTCGACGCCAGTTGGGAAATCGATCTCTTCGGCGGCCGCCGCCGTGCCCTCGAAGCCGCCACCGCCGATGTCGTTGCCGCCGACGAAGCCCGCCGCGCTACGCTCGTCAGCCTGCTCGCTGAAGTGGCCCGTAACTATGCCGAGCTCCGCGGCTTTCAGCGCCGCCTCGATATTACTGAGCACAACATCGAGCTCCAGCAGGATTCGCTCGACCTCACCCGCGTCCGCGCCGATGCGGGCTTGGGCACCCAACTCGATGTCGAACGCCAGGCCGCGCAACTCGCTTCCACTCGCGCCTTGGTGCCCGTGCTCGAAGCCGCTGAAATCCAAAGCATCCACCGCATCGGCGTCCTGTTGGGAGAAGAACCCGGCGCCCTTCTGCACGAGCTGACCGAAGCTAAGCCGCTGCCCGCCGCGCCGCCCATCGTCCCCGCAGGCTTGCCCTCGGACTTGCTCAAGCGCCGGCCCGACATTCGCGAAGCTGAAGCGCGCCTCCACGCCGAAACCGCCCGTGTCGGCGTTGCCCGCGCGGACCTTTTCCCGCGGTTCTTCCTCAACGGCGCCAGCGGCCGACAATCCACCGCGCTCTCGGGCGTCACCCTCGGAGCCGGCAACTTCTTTTCCGCCGGCCCGGCGGTCTCTCTGCCGTTCTTCACCGGCGGCAAGATCCACGCCAACATCGCCGCGCAGCAGCAGCGCCTCGATCAGGCTCTCGCCGCCTATCAGAACACGATCCTTCGCTCGCTCGAAGAAACCGAGAACTCGCTCACCGCTTACGGCCACGAAAAGGACCGCCGCGAGCGCCTGCTCGCCGAGGTCGAGGCCAGCCGCCAGGCCACTTCGCTCGCCAACGAAGTCTACACCCGCGGCCTCGCCGACTTTCTCAGCGTGCTCGACGCCCAGCGCCAGCAACTCTCCGCCGAAGACGATCTCGCCCAAAGCGACACCGCCGTCGTCACCGACCTGATCGCCATCTACAAATCCCTCGGCGGCGGCTGGTAATAAGTAGGTGGGACAGGCATTCAGCCTGTCCTCGCCCAAGGGACCGCAGTGCGCGCCGAGGCGAGCTTTCGCTTGACGGGCGAAACCTTCCCACCATCGCATTGGCCCCGTGAATCGTTATCCCTCCCCTCCCCCATCGACAACTTGTGGAGCCCTCCGAACCCAGTAACCCTCGTTACTTCGGAGGATGATAATGAGCCGCCTGTCATGGGGCCTTCCCATCTTGATTTCGGTCGCGGTTAGCCTGCACGCCCAAACCGCCCCCCGTTCCGGCATGTCCACCGGACAATTCAGCCGCTTGAACGGCTTCGTCCCGTTCCCCGCCGGCAATCTGTGGAACACAGATGTCTCCCAGGGCCCCGTCGACCCCAACTCCGCCAATCTCATTGCCTTCACCGGTCCTAACGCTACCGTTCACGCCGAGTTCGGATCGGCAGACTACGACGGCCAGAGCTTCGGTATCCCGTATCAGATGGTTTCAGGGACACAACCCAAAGTGACCGTCGAGCTTGGCGCCTACGTTTCCGAAGACGATCCCGGCCCCATGCCCATCCCCTCCAACGCGCTCATCGAGCGTTACCCGAATCCGGCAACCGCGACCGTCACGTGCTCGTCCTCTCGAAAAGGACGGCTGCTGGCTCTATGAGCTCGGCAACGCCCACCTCACCCGCGGCCAGTGGAGCGCCGACGCTGCCACCGTTTGGGACATGACCGCCAACCAACTGCGTCCCTAACCTGGACCTCCGCGACGCGGCGTGGCCTGCCGGTCTTTCCCGGTCTTGCAGCTATGATGTAGCCGCCTCCGGCGCCATCCGATACGCTGCGCTTCACCGTGCCGCATACCCGCCAGGCCTTCACTCCGCCGGCCAGCCGCTGGGCATCCTCCATCACCAATCCCAAAGCTCCGCCCAGGGGCGTGTGTCTCCGCCTCAAGGCCTCGTACGACATTTCGAAATTCTCTGCCGTGAACCAGGTGATCCTCGGCGCTCCCAGACAGTTCGGTCTCATCCGCGCCGACAACGGCAGCGCCGTCTCTATCAGCGGTGCGCCCGACCCGCGCTGGAACAACGACGACCTTCGCCGAACCCGGCCAGATCACCGCGTCCGATTTCGAAGTCGTCCAGGTGAGCGCAATCTGCACAGGAGCCAATGTGCCCGAAGGCTTCACCGCCAACCCGTCATCCGTTCTCGGCGACCAGCCTGTCACCCTCACCTGGAGTGTCTCCGACTACAACATCGTTACCCCGCAGGCCGGCCCGGTCCGCGGCAACAGCATCGTCATCACGCCTGCCGCCATTGCCACGTACAAACTCGGATCCACCAACCAGTACTGCCGCTCCCAGGCATCAGTGAAGGTCACGGTCGTAATTCGCTGACCGTCCGAATGCCTGTTATAAATAGGCATCATGGTCAAACTCGCGGCCGCCGCCGTTCTGCTTTGCGCTCCGTCCCTCCACGCCGCTCCGTTCGACGTGGTCGTCTACGGCGGGACGGCTGGCGGCGTCATGGCCGCCTACAGCGCCGGGCGCGAAGGCCTGCGCGTCGCCCTGCTCGAACCCACCCACCACATCGGCGGCATGGTGAGCGGCGGCTTGAGCTGGACCGACACCGGCAAGAAGGAAGTCATTGGCGGATACGCCCTCGACTTCTACCGCCGCGTCGGCCGCTATTACGAGATGTCCCGCTACGGGCAGGAGATCGCCTGGGTGCATGAACCGCATGTGGCCGAAGAGATCTTCCGCAAGATGCTTGAGGAAGCTCACGTCACCGTGCTCACCAACCATCGCCTGCGCGAAAAGGGCGGTGTCAAGAAAGACGACGCCAGCGTTCGCGAAATCGTCATGGAAGACGGCTCGTCGTTCACGGCCACCATCTTCATCGACAGCAGCTACGAAGGCGACCTCATGGCGGAGGCTGGGGTCACCTACACTGTCGGCCGCGAAGCATCGAGCCAATATGGCGAGTCGCTCGCCGGCGTGCGCGGCGAAACACCCAAGCACCAATTCACCGTCAACGTGCGCGCCCGCGACGAGCGCGGCAACCTGCTGCCCGAAATCTTCGTCCAGCCACCCGGTTCACCCGGCTCCGCGGACAAGAAAGTCCAGGCCTACAATTCCCGCCTCTGCTTCTCCGACGACCCACAAAACCAGCTCCCGTTCGCCAGGCCTCCCGGCTACGATCCGCATCGCTACGAACTGCTCGCCCGCCTGCTCGCGGCACGAACCGAGGCTGAAGGCCATGCGCCACGCCTCGACACCCTCATGAAGCCCGACCGCATCCCCAATCACAAAGCCGACGTCAACAACAACGGCGCTTTCTCCACCGACTATCTCGGCGGAAGCTGGGATTATCCCGATGCCTCATACCGCCGCCGCGAAGAAATCCAGCAGCAGCACAAGAACTACATCGCCGGCTTCCTTTACTTCCTGGCGACCGATCCGCGCGTGCCCGCTGCCACGCAAAAAGAGCTCAACGCCTGGGGCTTATGTAAGGACGAATTCGCCGACAACGACAACTGGCCTTATCAGCTTTACATCCGCGAGGCACGCCGCATGGTGGGTGATTTCGTCATGACACAGAAAGACCTGCAAACCGATCTAACCAAGCCCGACCCCATCGGCATGGGCTCCTACAACAGCGACTCGCACAACGTCGAGCGCATCGTCACGCCCGAGGGTTTCGTGCGCAACGAAGGGGACATGCAGGTGGCCGTCCAGCCCTATCAGATTCCCTACCGCATCATGCTCCCCAAGCGCGCCGAAGCGCGAAACCTGCTGGTGCCGGTCGCATTCTCGGCCAGCCACGTGGCCTACTCCTCCGTCCGCATGGAGCCGCAATATATGATCCTCGGCCAGGCGGCTGGCGCCGCCGCCAAACTGGCCCTGGAAACCTCCAGCGCGGTGCAGGACATCGACGCCGCCGAGCTCACCGCCCGCCTCCGCAAACACGGCGCGGTCATCGAGTACGCGAAGCGCTAGCCCTACCTTACCCCCTCCACCTTGAACGTATACCCCACCCGCTCCGGCAGCGTCGCTGCAAGCTGATCCGGAATCGCCAGCCGCAGCCTTCCGCCCTCGATCCGCGACTGGATCGGAATCGGCATCGCGTTGATCATCGTCACCCGCACTTCGCCTGCCGCCTGCACGTCGTCGATCACCAACTCTGTCAGCGGCCGGCGTGGCACAATCGCATAGAGCGCGTGCTCCTTGGCGGTCAGGAACGCCTCCACCCGCGCGTATCCCACCGGCGGCGTGTCCACCATCTTCCTGATGTCGTACTCGGCGCGGAACTGCTTCTCCTCCAGCTTCGGCACAGTTCCCTCGC
>Ga0126381_100007802_pt1 | contig 11928 bp, 9 predicted proteins | sample PanSoiMetPlot_28_FD_96465 | JGI IMG/M metagenome (GOLD analysis project Ga0126381, IMG submission 96465) | Tropical forest soil microbial communities from Panama - MetaG Plot_28 | ecosystem: Environmental > Terrestrial > Soil > Tropical forest > Bulk soil | place: Panama | collected 2016-02-17
AGGAACCCTGCCGGAGCCCGTGCTCAGCGAAGACCGTTGAGGCCGTCCGATCTTGTACACTGGCGTGGCTGTCGGCGGACACGACACGACAGCAGAGGGGCTATAGCTCAGTTGGTAGAGCGCTTGCATGGCATGCAAGAGGCCAGGGGTTCGAGTCCCCTTAGCTCCACAGGTCAGAAGCCCAATCTGGTCTTGTGAAGATCATCTGGGAGCCAAGCTGGGAGCCAAAGTGTTAGGCTCCGTGCATGGCTCGGCGCGGTTTCCGTGAGGACGCGATCTACTTCGACCACTCCGGCGACTGCCGCGATGCGCGACACCACAAGGGATGCCCTGGCCGCTGGCGTGGTGCCGTGTCGCTCGGCCATGGCCCCGACGGCAAGCGGATCCGCCGCAAGGTGTCCGGCCGGACCAAACAAGAAGTCAGAGACAAGCTCACCGAGTTGCACAGTGATCTCGAAGTCGGGTTCCGGCCCCCCGACAGCCGTTACACCTTGGCCCAGGCGGTAGCGGACTGGCTGAGTGAGGGCCTGGACGGCCGCTCTGCGAAGACCGTCGCGCTCAACCGGAACCTACTCCAGCCGGTTATCGACAGCATTGGCAATGTCATACTGCGCGAGTTGACCACCCGAGACGTCCGCAAGGTCTTGATGGGGATCGCGGCGACGCAATCCAGCCGGACGGTCGTGCTCACCCATAACGCGCTGGAACGTGCGATCCGCCACGCCGAAGCCAACGACTACGTCCGGCGCAACGTCGCGGCGCTAGTCAAGCCACCGGCAGGACAACCCGGGCGGCCCTCGAAGTCGCTCACGGCCGATCAGGCGGTAACGCTGCTGGCCGCCGCCGAGGGGTCACGACTGGGTGCCTATGTGGTCCTGTGCCTGCTGGCCGGAGTCCGGACCGAGGAGGCGAGGGCGCTGACATGGGATCACGTCAACCTTGACAGGGATCTGGCCGCCGACCCGGCGGTTCCACCGCACGTGGCAGTGTGGCGGTCCGTGCGGGCGCACGGTGACACCAAGACCGAGAAATCCCGCCGCACGCTGGCGCTACCCGAGCGGGCCGTCCAGGCGCTGCGGGAGCACCAGAAGCGGCAGGCCGAGCAGCGGCTGCTCGCTGGTGAGATCTGGCAGGCTCACGGCTTGGTGTTCTGCACCGCGGCAGGCACCCCGCTGGCCGCAGGAAACGTCCGCCGCACATTCAAGAAGATCACAAAGGCAGCCGGCCTCGGCGAAGACTGGACACCACGGGAGCTGAGGACATCGTTCGTCAGCCTCATGTCCGACTCCGGCGTCCCCGTAGAGGAGATCGCTCGCCTGGCCGGGCACTCCAGCTCACGCACCACCGAAGTTGTTTACCGCCGCGAGCTCCGGCCGGTGATTACAACGGGTGCCGAGGTCATGGACAAAGTCTTCTCGATGTAAAGATGCGCTCGGGTCTGGCCCCCTGCGTTTCGTCCGTGATCTGGAGACACGCTCGCTCAAGTAGCCGATGAGCGCATGTTCTGCCCGTCTGCTCGGCATGAGGTCCGCACACACTAACCTGGATGCCCCAGTCTGTGGAGCATCGTGAGTCTTGGAGCGGCCGGTGGGAGGCATCTGCCTGGGTCTAGCGCAGGGGCAGCGCGGCCTTGGGTTGTTGGCTGACAACGCGCCTTGGTCGTATGTGCTGCTCGGCGTTGTCGTGGTAGCCGTCATCGTGATAGCGGTAACTGCTGCAAAGGCCGTGCGAGAAGGCCGCTCTCTAGAGCTGTACAAATGGGGAATTAAGATAGGTTCGCGTTCGCCGCAAACAAGCATTCCCTCTGCCCCTGTGCATAAGTCACCAGAAGTCGGTGCGGACGTATTCAGCGAGCAGCTTACTAGGTGGCGCCCGTATGCGGTTGGCATTACCCATGAGAAGTTGCTCGCCGTTGATGAAATTGTTCAGTCGGTGACGGAAACCCTGCTTAGCGACAGTGGCGCCTGGGCGGTTACCCTGTCCGGCGAAGGCGGGCGGGGGAAGACGGCAGTCGCCTATGAAGTGGTGAAAAAGGTCAGCGAAGGTTCCCAGTTTACTCGTGTCGTCTGGGCTGCAGCTAAAAGTGTAGTCTCCAGAGTAAGCGATACGAGCACTGGAACAGCCACGGTGTACTGGGCGGATGTGATTAAGGTTATCGCGGCCCAGCTAGACTGTCCTTTGCGTCCCAGTGAAGCACTTTGGGAAGCAGACCTTCACAACTATATTATACGACTGCCCGCACATGAAAAGATACTACTCGTGGTAGATAACCTCGAAGGTATCCGCGACGTTGAAAAGGTTTTGGACCACGTCCGGAACCTGAGCCTGGTCCCACCGCATCGGCTCATTGCTACGACCCGGTGGAGACTTAGTCGGAACGAACGCGATATCAGGGATATAGAAATACTTCCGCTGTCAAGAAGTGACTCGCTCAGCCTCGTACGCCTTATGGCTGGGAACAACGTGGGAATTAGCTCGGCAAGTGATCGTTACCTAACCCCAATATTTGAAATTACTGACGGAAATCCGTATCTCATCAAGCTGATTGTAAGCCGGTACCTGGAGTCAGGCCTGGCGCTCGATCGAGTAATCACCGGGCTGACCTCCCTGCGGACCCAGGAAGGCCGTCAGGTCCAGTCGTACCTCTTTGAGCAGTCTCTGGGGGAACTCGCTGAGCGATCCGACAGACGCTCTGCGAAAATGCTTATAGCATCTTTCTGCATTTACAGGCGAGGTGAAGCACTCGACTTTGAGCAGCTGCGTGAGCATAGCGGAATAAGCGACGAAGCAAGCTTGCAGCGCCTTGTCGAGGTTGCCTGCAGGCTGACACTACTTCGCCCTTCAGACCGCAACCGCAGGTACTCGATCCATAGCCTTCTCTATGAATACACCTGCTCCACCAGCTAATCCTGATGTTGCCTTCAGCTAACCCCGACCGGCATGCACCGGCAACTTCGTGGCGCTTGGAGCTGCAGGAGTCCGTCGCGGAAATTGCGGAGCGTGCGGTGGTCAACGAACTTGCTAAGCACGTACGCGATCCGTCGTACTACCCTCCCATCGATCATCTTGCAGTTCTTCTGCAGCGAGTGGCGCAGCGCCTTAAGGAAGTGGAGCGGGCACCCATTGCTGAGTTCCTCGGGGTAGCCTTGGATGCGGCAGTCATAGCGGGTCCCGGGCGGACCTTTGGGATGACTAATGACTTTCTCGACGCGGCGGACGCTATAATTGATCTATTGGCTGCGCGTGACCAGCCTGTAACCGACTTGCTTCTGGCGAAGGCCAGGTACCTAGCTGTGCTGGACAACACCGGTCAACCAAGAGCCGACTCGATCAACCGCGCGATCAACGCGAGTAAATCCGCCGGAGAGCGTGCTCGAGCCCTCCTAATGCTAGCAGAATACTATATCGACAGCAGCAGATACCGCAAGGCGCGGAGAGTTGCTGGGGCATGCGAAAAGATGTTGACTGGGTCAAGCCTAGATCACGTATATTACGCGGAGATCCTAACCGTAACGGGCCTATCTTACTTCTTCACCAATATCAACAAGTCTGAAAAGTACTTCGTGGCAGCAATAGATCGCGGCGAAAGCCTTCATGAGCATCCGGAGGTACGTTCTGCGATCTCGACCGCGTATCACTATCTCGGGCGAATCCAAGCTGCGCGACGTGAATTTGAAAATGCGCTGGGATCGTACGTCATCGGAGAGAGGCTCTCTGACCACCGACTTGCGGGAACTGGATGGTACCACCTGAGGATGGGCGAGGTACTTCTCGATTGCGGGCACCGAAACGAGGTCTACTATCATCTGCGACGGGCGCAACGAATTTTTGAGCTAGGTCAAGTAATTAGCAGTGGTGACGTAGTACTGAACGCCACCTGGTCGCGTTACTATGTCTGGACCGGGGATCTAGAGTCTGCGGAGAAACTACTCATTGAAGGGATGAGGTCAGCACAGACAGGCAAATATCCTCGGGGCGAGCTCATTTGTATTGCACAGCTCATACGTCTGGAGCTTGGACGCCGACGCTATCCTTCGTGCTTTGCCCTGTCGATCCGAGGCTGTTGGGTATTTGGCCTTAGTGAGGCCGAGTCGGGTTTGCGTACTCTCCCTTCGCAGCTGCAGACTATCGCGATCTTCGCTCGTAGACTATTGAGCTCACGGCCGCCGAAGGAGACCGCTCATGACCTCCCTGTCATCAGTTGTCCATGCGCGGACGATCACAACACCCACGACCATAAGTAGCTTCTCATCCGGACGCTCTTGCCCTTCACTAGCCGTATCAACTGCTCGGCTGGTAGCCGACGGGGGAGGCTCTAGGCGCGCCTTCGTGATCTTCGCTCTGCAAGGTGCCACCGTTCGGAGCGCCTTCCACACCGCTAAACGAACGCGGCTCAAGTTAGCGCCGCCGAGGGAACGTAACGCGAAGACCCGCGATCAGCGTCTGACCGTGTGCACCTCAGCGCCTTCGACGAGCGCCAGCGACGCTAGCCCCTTCCGGGCGTCAAGCACGTGGTGTTCCACATCGTGGAGAAGATGTGTGACGATACCCGCCACGGTGATGTCAAACGGGAACCCGGGCACCTGGACCTTCCTGTCCCCAGCTAACAGCGAATCGGCAAACGCGATCGCGGCTGCGGCCGCGTCCCGGAGGTTTCCCGGCGCCGTCGGCTCGTCACGGTCTAGCGCCATGGACGCCATCTGGATGAGTGCCCCAGTCACTTGTACCGAGTGAGCCGCGTATTCAACGGCAGACCAGGTCTGGGGGGCCGGCCTGCGGCCAGCGTCGGGGTGAGTGGTCAGCCGCTGCACAGCGGCGAAGGCGGCGCAGATGTCATCACGCTCTGCCCGCGCATTGCGCCCGTCAAAGCCACACTCGTCGCACAACTCGATCCGGCGGCCGCCAAAGTCACGGAACCCGTAGGTCATGGACGGACTGTACTCATGAATGACTCTTCTGCTCAGGCGGGGCATCCGACCATGCGCGGGCCACGCTCAAGCTGGATGCGACAGATCTGACCGCGCAGGTTGCCCCCTGACCGAGGAGTATCGGCGAGGCACCATAGCGCAGTTGGCCGGCGGCCGGGAGGCCCCGCATCCATGTCATCTGATGGTACGCGCAGCCTGTAATGGGAGGACGTTCTCATATCTTGTTACTGGGCTGACCTGCGGCTCCGTCACGATTAAGTTTCTCTGCTCTAGAAGCTATTGACATCGTTCTCACATAGGGCCATCCTCTCGCCAAGAGCCTGGCGTCGAGGCTCAAGGAGGTGGTGGCGTCATGATCAGACGGCGCCGAGTGGTGCTCGGCATCATGGGGCTTGCTGCGGCATTCGCCGTGGTGGCTGCGGGATGCAGCTCAAGTCCCCCGGCGAAGGGAAATCAAGGTCCGGTGACCCTGCAACTGTGGGCTACTCCGGGCTACGAGGACGTGCTGCCGCCCACGGTCCAGGCGTTCAACGCGAAGTACGGCCCGGCGATCACGGTCCACGAAACGGTCATCCCAGAGAACGTCTACGGGACGAAGTTGCAGCTGGCGGTAACCGCTCACAGCGGGCCCGATCTGGCTATGCCGTACAACGCGCTTGACCTGCCCGCGGGACGGTTCCTGCCCCTGAACTCCCAGTTCAAGAATGCGGGCCTTAACGTCGCGTCGTTCAACAAGGGCGCGATCGATGCCGCGTGCATGTGGGGCGGCCAGGTGTACTGCATGGGTAACTTCCTGGGCGCGGACGTCATGTACTACAACAAGGCACTGTTCACGAAGGCAGGCGTGCCACTGCCGCCCGCCAACCAACCCCTGACCGTCGACCAGTATGTGGCCGACGCATGCAAGATCTATCAAGCCACCGGCACGTGGGGCGCAGCCAGCGGCGACCCCTACACCTGGCTGGCCCGCGACAACTATGTGAGCCTGAACGGGCAGTACGCGCGGCTGGTCACGCCGAGGCTGATCGACGTGTACACCAAGATCGGGATGATGTACAAGGACAAGTGCGCGCCGAGCCTGTCGGTGTTCGATCCATGGAACCAGGGCGCTGATGAGTTTGCCCTCGGCAAGGTGGCCATGGTGGTCACCGACGACCGAGGGATTGCCAAGATCGAGAAGGCGGGCATCAACTACGGCATGGCGCCAGTGCCGGTCCCGGCTGGAGCGCATCCGGAGGTGGAGGCGTGGACAGATGCTGTCGGGATCATCAAGGGCACCGCTCACCCGGCGCAAGCCTGGAAGTTCATCCAGTTCATGGCAACCGGCGGGCAAGACGTTGCCGTCAAGACGGCCGGCGATTTCCCGCTGAACTCTCAGGCAGCCGTGAGGGATCACTGGGCCAAGGACTCCGGGCGCAGCGACTTCCTTCAGGTGGAGAAGCTCACTCATCCTGAGGTGTACATCCCGAACGTTTGGAATATCTCGGTGGCCATATATGGCGTGTTCACTAACGTCCTGAACGGCATGCCGGCACACCAGGCGCTGCAGAATGCCCAGTCCACGTACCAGACCGAACTCGATCAGGCCTGGCAGACGTACATGCAGGGCACGCACGGGCGGAACCCCAACGAGGGGATTACCTACTAGCGGCAGCAGCACTGCCTGAACACCTAACGGAGGAGCCGAAGCAGGCAAGAAGGCGGCCCCGAGTGCCTGAGCCTAACGGGGCTGCCTTCTCGCCCTCTCCGTCACGATGCGAGAGGACCGTGAGTTTCGTGCTAACGCTGACAAGGCGGGCTATTGTCGGCGCCAAGGGCGCTCCGTCGAAGCGGCCGAGGATCGAGGGCAGGGTAGCCCGACGCGAGCAGCGGGCCGCTTACCTATTCCTCAGTCCGTGGATTTTCGGGCTCGTGTGCTTCACGGCGGGGCCAGTAATTACCTCGGTTATCTTGAGCCTGACCAACTACAGCATTGCCTTCCCAACACAGTGGGTGGGCCTCCAGAACTACTGGACCATGGTTCATGATCCGATCTTCTGGCAGTCGCTGAAAGTAACGCTGACATACGTGCTGATGTCCGTGCCGCTCTACTTGGTGGCGGGACTCGGGGTATCGCTCCTGCTCAACATGAAGCGCCGCGGTGTCAACCTGTTCCGGACGGTCGTCTTCCTTCCGTACGTGATCAGCGGCGTCGCAGTCGCGATCATGTGGTCGTCGCTGCTCGATCCGAATTTCGGCGGTGTGAACTGGCTGCTCCGGCACCTGGGGGTGGCCAACCCCCCGTTGTGGCTGGAGAGCCCCACCTGGGCGCTCCCTGCGGTTGTGCTGATCGGGCTGTGGGCCGTTGGCGGCGGGGCCATCATCTACCTGGCCGGACTGCAGAACATCCCTGAGCAGCTTTACGAGGCAGCCGCCATCGACGGCGCCGGGACATGGCAGCGATTCAGGTACGTGACGTTTCCAATGCTCACGCCCACGCTGCTGTTCGTGCTGCTCACCAGCCTCGTGTCGGCTTTCCAGGTGTTCGACGTGGTGTTTGTGCTGGCGGGCGGCCCTCAGGGCACAGCCGGCAGCGCGCTGAACTTCTACCTGCTGAATATGTGGACACAGGGATTCGGCAACGGCCGTCTCGGCTATGCGTCGGGTCTGGCATGGATCCTGGTCGTGATATCAGGGCTCGTCATCGCCGTGATATTCCGAACCGGCGGCCGGTGGGTCTACTACGAGCACGAGGGCTGATGAACTTGAAGGCAATCACCCAAGGCGATAGCGGCACCGCCCCGGTAGCCGAACTTGCTCCCGAGGTCGCTGTTCAGCCCCGCAGGCTGGTACGGCGCGGCCTGGCTATAGCCGGTAGCATCGGCTGGTATCTGGGCCTTCTCCTGGTCTGCGCGTTCATCTTGCTGCCAGTGAGCTGGATGCTTACTGCTGCGCTCAAGCCCGATCTGGCACCGGTATATACGATTCCGCCGCAGTGGTTTCCCACGCACGATTGGCATTGGGACAACTTCTACCGGGTGATGGTGAACCCGCTCTTTCCCTTCCTTCGTTACATGCTCAATACGCTCTTCGTAGTCTTCGCCAACATTCTCGGGATCCTGATCTCCTGCTCACTGGTCGCGTACCCGTTCGCACGCATGCGGTTCCGCGGGCGGGAGCCTTTGTTCTACGTGATCATCATAACGATGCTCATTCCCTGGCAGGCACTGGTCGTGCCGCAGTTCTTCTTTTTCTATCACATCGGCTGGTACGGAACCTACCTGCCGCTTATCATCCCGTCCTTCGGAGGGAACGCATTCTTCATTTTCCTCATTCGCCAGTACATGCGCTCCATCCCAAAGGAACTGGACGAGGCCGCACGGGTGGATGGCCTTAGTTATTTCCAGATCTACTGGCGCATCCTATTGCCGCTCTGCGTACCCGTGCTGACGGTCTGCGCGGTTTTCACGTTCATCTGGAACTGGAACAATCTCCTCGGGCCACTGCTGTACCTGAGCAATAACAGTCAGTACACCGTAGCGATCGGCCTCGCCAGTTTGTACCAGGGAACGATTACCAAGACTAATATGCTAATGGCAGGGAATCTGCTTTCTATGATTCCGCCCGCGATTGTTTTCCTGGTCATCCAGAAGCGGCTCATCGGAGGCATCGCCACGCTGGGACTAAAGGGGTGACGACACGCCGGGAGATTGAACGTTAACGGAACGCTGCGTCGCCAAGGGTAGGAAGCGAGGGGCAGATGGCCCAGATCGTGCTGGAGAACGTGACGAAGACCTTCGCGGAGGGGGTGCAGGCGGTGCACGACCTGAGCCTGACCATCCCGGACGGCAAGCTGATGGTGCTCGTCGGCCCGTCAGGCTGTGGCAAGACCACCGCGCTGCGAATGATCGCTGGCCTGGAGGAGATCAGCAGCGGGCGGATCTGCATCGGCGACACCGTCGTCAACGAGCTCACGCCGAAGGAACGCGACGTTGCCATGGTTTTCCAGAACTACGCGCTGTACCCGCATATGACGGTCTACCAGAACATCGCGCTCAGCCTGAGGATCCGCCGGGTTCCCCGGGAGCAGATGGAGCAGCGGGTCCATGAGGCGGCGCGGATACTTGAGATCGAGGACCTGCTCAGGAGACGTCCCCGGGAGCTGTCCGGGGGGCAACGGCAGCGGGTCGCGATGGGGCGGGCAATCGTGCGCCATCCGCAGGCTTTCCTTATGGACGAGCCGCTGTCCAACCTTGATGCCAAGCTCAGGGTACAGATGCGTTCGGAGATCTCCAGGATCCAGCAGGACCTGGGCGTCACCACGCTCTACGTGACGCACGACCAGACTGAGGCCATGACGCTCGGCCATCAGGTTGCGGTGATGCGTAATGGGGTGCTGCAACAGGTCGGGACTCCCCAGGACCTGTACCGGACGCCAACCAACGCATTTGTCGGCGCGTTCATCGGCTCGCCGGCGATGAACATGTTGGAGGCCACGCTGACCGACGATGGCGGCCGCCTCGCAGTGCAGGTCGGCAGCCATCGCCTCCGTGTGCCGCATGATGCGCTTTCCATGCGCCCCGCGCTGTCGTCGTACATCGGCCGACGGCTGGCGCTGGGAATTAGGCCAGAAGACCTCGAAGACGCCTCGCATGTCGCCGGCGCGGATGAGGACACGATCCTCCGCGTGGCAGTTAACCATCACGAGGACATGGGCTCCGAGCTGATCCTCTATTTCGAACTCGATGCCCCGCCTGTGGTGACGGAAGACACCCGCGACCTAGCCGCGGACCAAGGAGCCGAGGCCGTTCGCTCTCTCGAGCGGCAGGCACAGACGAGGCGGACCACGGTCATCGCGAGGGTGAATACGCGGTCCACCGCACGCTCCGGCGATACGGTCGCGCTCCACGCTGACATGCACAACGCGCACTTCTTCGACCTCGAAACCGGCCAGGCCATCCATGGCGACCGCGTGGCCGTCGGGACGCCGGTTCCAGCGAGCAAGGGGACTTGAGATAGGTGGTCTGGATCGGACGGGCAGCTTGGGGGAACCATGAGCGTTGACACGGTTCGGGGCGTTCTCGAGGATGCGCTCGCACAAGGGGACGGGATCTTGCGCCTGCAGCCGGCTTGGGTCGCCCGGGACTTCGTCCCGCCCGGGCGTCGTTTCGGGCTTCCTCAGGATGCGTATGACGTCGGGGAACGCGGCTTCATCTGCGAGCGGTGGCTGGCGTCGACAACGAGGGCCGACAATCGCATCGGCCCGGCGGATGAGGGCCTGAGCTATATCGCGCTTGACGGAGGCGCCCAGCTGAGCTTGCGGGAGGCCGTGGAATCGGACCCGGTGAGCGTGATGGGAGCCGAGTACGCCTCGAACCACGCCGCATTGGGTCGGCTGGCGAAAGTTTTCGACTACAGCGCACGGCTCCCCTTGCATCTTCACCTGCGACAGGAGCACGCGTCGCTGGTAGGGCGGCATTCCAAGGATGAGGCCTACTACTTCCCCGAAGGCATCGACATGGGCCCGCACCCGGAGACCTTCTTCGGCGTGCACCCGTGGATCAGCCGGACCCGCAACTACGACGTATTGCTTCCTTATCTTGAGGCATGGGATAGCGATGAGATCCTCAAGCACACCCGCGGGTACCAGCAGGTAGCCGGCGAAGGATTCCACGTCCCGTCCGGGGTGCTACATGCCCCGGGCACCGCAGTGACGATCGAGCTGCAGGAAGACTCGGATGTCCTGGCGATGCTGCAGGCGCTGAACGCCGGGCGGATCATCTCCAAGGAACTGCTCTGGAAGGACGTCCGCCCGGAAGATCGCGACCAGTACGGCGAGCGGTTCATCCTCGAGCTCATCGACTGGGAGGAGAACGGCGACCCCTACTTCTATGAGAACCACCACCTGTCACCGCGGCTCATCGAACCGAGCCGGCAGCCTGGCGGGGAGGAGTATTGGATCTTCTACAACACGGCCAAGTTCAGCGGCAAGAAGCTCGTAGTCCGCGCCGGCCAGACCTACCAGTCACGAGAGCGAGGCGTGTACTCGATCTTCGTTCTTGAGGGTGCGGGCCTATATGGCAGGGCGGAGGTCCGGGCAGGCGTGCCCGGGCTTGACGAGCTCCTGATCACCCATGGCCGGGCGATCCGGGACCTGCCGATCCGCAACACCGGCGAGCGGGATCTGGTGGTGGTGAAATTCTTCGGCCCCGACATCCATCCCGACGTCCCGATCATCGCCCCGTACGCGGCCGCCACGACATGACGGCAGCAGCGGACAGGACCTAGATGGAAGGCCAATGCCGATGGGGCATCCTGGGGACTGGCAAGATCGCCCGGACCATGGCGCTCGCGCTGCGGGAGTCTGCTGCCGGCCGCCTCGTCGCGGTGGCCAGCAGGGACCCGGCCAGGGCACGTGAGTTCGCCTCGCTCTTTCACCCCACGCGGTATTACGCCAATTACGCCGAGCTGATTGCCGATCCTGCGGTCGAGATCGCTTACATTGCCACACATCATCCCGAGCACCGCGAATGGGCGATCGCCGCAGCTGAAGCCGGCAAGCACGTTCTCTGCGAGAAGCCCCTGGCTGTGACCGCCGGGACGGCTGAGAAGATCATCGAAGCGGCACGCCGTAGCGGCGTGTTCCTCATGGAGGCGTTCGCCTACCGGTGTCATCCTCAGACCCGCCAGCTGGTCCAGGTTCTCCGGGCAGGGGAGATCGGCGAGGTGCGAATGATCGATGCCTCTTTCGGCTACGACGCCGGCCAGCGGCCGGGAAACTACCTGCTTGACCACTCCTTGGGCGGCGGAAGCATCCTGGACGTGGGGTGTTACGCGACGTCCATGGCCCATCTGATCGGCGCGACGGCGTCGGGCACCGCACCGTTGGCGGCCCAGGCTGTCGCCGGCGCGGCGCACATCGGCCAGGCGACAGGCGTCGATCACTACGCGGCCGCGGTGCTGACCTTTCCCGGTGGCATCGTCGCCAAGGTGGCCAGCGCCATCCAGGTGAACCTGGACA
>Ga0126381_100007803_pt1 | contig 11928 bp, 10 predicted proteins | sample PanSoiMetPlot_28_FD_96465 | JGI IMG/M metagenome (GOLD analysis project Ga0126381, IMG submission 96465) | Tropical forest soil microbial communities from Panama - MetaG Plot_28 | ecosystem: Environmental > Terrestrial > Soil > Tropical forest > Bulk soil | place: Panama | collected 2016-02-17
CACAATCCGTACCTCTCGCACGCTGTTCGCCACCGCTGACGTAGCGGCGTTCAGTTTCGCCTGCATTCCACCAGTCGCCACGCCCGTCGCAACAAGGCCGTCGCATTCCGCCGCCGTGAGCAAAGGCAGAATCTTCTTATCGGCGTCCAGCACGCCCGGCACGTCGGTCAGAAAAACCAGCCGATCCACTCTCCACCCGGACGCGACCGCTACTGCCATCGAATCGCCGTTTACGTTAAAAACCTCTCCGCGGTTCCCGCCCGCCACGCAAGCTACCACGGGCGTGTATCCCGCCGCGGTCAGCGTTTCCAGCAGGCCGGGATCTGACGAGACAACCTTCCCCACAAACCCAAGTTCCGGATCAAGCTGTTCCGCCGTCGCGACACCCGAATCAATACCGGTGAGTCCCACCGGCTTCAGCCCCGCGACCGCCAGCGATGCTGCAAGTTGCGTATTCACTGATCCCGCCAGCACCTTCAGCACCGCGTCGATTGTCTCTTCCGTTGTTACCCGCAGACCGCGCACGAAAGAACTCTTGATCCCGCGTTCTTCAAGAAAGCGCGTCATCTGCTTTCCCCCGCCATGCACGACCGTGATCCGCCAACCGAGACCCGCGATGGTCGCAATCTGGCGCGCCAGATCCTCGCGCATGTCCGCGGTATCGAGCAGCGCTCCGCCAATCTTGATCAGAGCCTTCAAATCAATCCCGCCGTTTCTTCGATTCCCGCCGCCAGATTAAGATTCTGGATCGCCTGACCCGCCGCGCCCTTAATAACGTTATCGATCGCGCTGACCACCACGCAGCGACCCGTTACCTCGTCCGCAATGGCCCCGATGTCGCAGAAGTTCGTCCCTTGTACGGCGTGCAGGTCGGGCAAATGCCCCGCCTCGTAGAGGCGGACGAAAGGCTCATCCCCGTAGCTCTTCTTATAGATATCGATAATCGCCGCAGCCGAAAGCGGACGCGCCGCGCGGAAGTAAATGGTCTCGAGAATACCGCGGTCGATGGGAATCAACTGCGCCGTAAAACTAAACTCGCGCTCCTCGACGCCGCTGGTCTGCAGCACCTCAGGCACATGCCGGTGATTCAGAACCGAATACGCCGAAAAATTGCTGCCCGCTTCGCAAAAGCTGGTTTTCAACGAAGGCTTCCGCCCGGCGCCGCTGACGCCGCTCTTCGCGTCGCAAACGATTCCCGCCCCGCGATCGACCACACCCGCCTCAATCAGCGGTCGAATCGCCAGATTCGCCGCTGTCGGATAACACCCAGGATTGGAAACGAGCCGCGCTCCCCGCACCTGTTCACGATGAAACTCGGGAATGCTGTACACCGCTTGCTCAAACAGCGCGGGAGCCGCGTGGTCTTCCTTGTACCAGCGCTTGTAACACTCGGGAGTGCGCAGCCGGAACGCCCCGCTCAGGTCGACAACGATTGCGCCCGCTTCCAGATACCCGGGCGCCAGATCCATCGACACCTCGGCGGCCGTGGCAAGAAGAACCGCTTTCAGACCCTCTGAAGACACTGACGCCGCCGAAGCCGAAGCCTGACGAATCGCTGGCTTCCGAACCAGTCGGGCCCCTTCTCCCGCATCCGCCCGATGCGTTAGCAGAACCGGATCAAAATGAGGATGCCGCTTGAGAATGCGCAGCGCCTCAGCGCCGCTATAGCCGCTAAACCCAACAATTCCAACGGGAAATGTCATTGAATTTTTATTCAGTGGATTGAATAAATATACCACAGCCCGGGTCGGCAAAATCGACCCGGCATTCGGATAGCCTCCGATTCGCCCATTGACTCATCTGTAGCGACGGCGAAGGCGTTAAACGCCACTCAGAGTTCCGAGCGCCTCAGCCGTGGATATCACCGTGCAATATTCTCCATCCAGATTCGCCAGGCTCATCGCGCGAACTTCCGCCGCCGCCCGGTATCGTCCGGCCCAGTCCTTCCGCCCGAACGTAAAGCATGCATCTTCCACCAGAAACGTTTCGAACCCAGATTCCCCGCCATGCGGACCGTTCGCTTCAACGGAGTTATTGGTAATCACGCCACAAACGACAAGCACGTTCTGCGCTGACGCCCGCAGCCTTGCCTCCAGATCGGTTCCAATGAACGCGCTGTTGGTTCGCTTCGCGATCACCTTTTCACCTGCCATTGGCGCACACTCGGGCTTAAACTCATTTCCGAACTGACCCGGTCGGTAGTGCGACCCGGGCTCCACCGAATCGTGGCGCACATGATAAATCGGTCGCCGCGAACACCGCCACGCCCGAAGCAACGCCGCGGCATTCCTCTCCGCATCCGGATTATTCCGCTCACCCCAACTTGGATGATCGATGGCCTTCTGCATATCTATGACAATCAGCGCAGCATGACGCAGCAAAGGAACTGGCGGAAAGCGAAGCATTAGCAGCAGTTGTGGGCTTCAGCGCTCTTTTGAGTCTCTCAACCCTTGCCCGCATTCCGGCAAACGCTTTTGATGCCGCAAGGTTGCCGTGCGGTGTAGCGATGGACTTGCCAATCTCCTTAAGCATATCGGCCAAGTGTATTTCGACAAGCGTCTCTGCGCCGGACTCGTCCCCTGTGAATGCGGCAAGGCGCTCTCGATATTGACTTCTCCTTAACCACTCGCAAGCAGAACTGTCACATTTCCCATGTAAACTAATCGTTTCCCAGTGTGCCCGCGTCGATCCGGTTCCGCCTTTTCCTGAGCTGTTTCGCGCTCCTCGCCCTGATTGTCCTCGCCGTCGATTTCGCGAGCGGAGGCGACCGCCTGCACCGCATCATCCTCGAAGTTCTCCTCTCTCTCTGCGGCGCCGCAGTCATGACATGGATCTTCATCCGTGCGCTCGCGTGGCGCGTCGAACGTCTCCGCGCTTTCACTGAGCACGTCCTGGACTCGAACGATCTCGACGCTCCACTGCCCGACGAAGGCGAGGAAACCGCCGTCCTCAACCAGTCCTTCCATCGCATGGCCTCTCGCATCCGCGACCTCGTGGACCGCCTCAGCGTGGAATCGGACCGCCGCGCCGCTATTCTCAAGAGCATGGCGGAAGGCGTCCTCGCCGTAGACCATCAGATGCGCGTCCTCTTCGTCAACCAGTCGCTCTCCGCCGCGCTCGGCCTCAAGGCGCCAGTCGAGGAAAACACGCCGCTCCTGGGCATCGTACGCGATCCCAAATTCCTCAGCCTGGTCTCCGTGGTTCTCTCGTCCGGCGAGCCGCAAAGCATCCGCCTGCAGTTCGCTTCTCCTAATGCCCAAGGCGACGAGGGCTCCGTCTTCGAGGCCTCCGCCTCGCCCCTCGCCATGCCGCCGCACCGCGGCGCGCTTGTCATCCTGCACGACATCACGGGCCTCGAGCGGCTCGAACGCGTCCGTCGCGATTTCGTCGCCAACGTCTCGCACGAAATGCGCACGCCGCTCACCGCTATCCGCGGCTACGCCGAAACGCTTCTCGGCGGCGCTCTCGACGACCAGGAGAACAACCGTCGCTTCATCGAAATTATTCAGGCCCACGCTGTCCGCCTGAACAACATCGCTTCGGACCTGCTGACGCTCTCGGACCTCGAATCCGGGCGCCGCGACGCCGAGCCCGGTCCCGTGTCGGTCGAAGAGGCCATTGACACTGCGCTCCTCACCGTCGAAGCAGAAGCGCGCATCCGCGATGTCAACCTGGTCCGCGGATCTGTTCACGACGCAGTAGTCACCGGCCACGCCTTACGCCTGGAACAGGCGCTCGTGAATCTCCTCGATAACGCCGTGAAGTTCAACAAGCCGGGCGGGGAAGCGCGCATCGATGCTGGCCCCACCCCCGACGGCGGCGTCGTAATCTCCGTCTCGGACACCGGACGCGGCATTCCCTCGGGAGATCTGCCGCGCATTTTCGAACGCTTCTACCGTGTGGATCGCGCGCGTTCCCGCGAGGTCGGCGGCACGGGACTCGGACTCTCGATCGTTCGCCACGTCGTCGAGCGCATGCAAGGCACAATAAAAGTTGAGAGCCGTCTCGGCAAAGGCACGGTATTCACCATAACCCTGCCGAGCGGATCAAACTCCCTCGCGGCATAACCTCGCAGCGAAATAAAAATTGAAAGGACAAAGGACCGTGGCCCAGAAAACGAAAAGCGCATCGAAACGCGTGAGTCGCCGGGCTGGCCGCGCCGAGACCATCGCGCCGTTGGAAGTCGCGCCTGCGCCCGCGTCCGAAGCGCCGGTTTCGCTCCCCGAAACAGCCGCGCCGCCCGAGCCATCGCTTGACGATTCCTCCCTATACGTGAACCGTGAAGTCAGCCTCCTCGAATTTCAGAAACGCGTGCTGGAGGAAGCCCGCGATCCCCGCAACAAACTGCTCGAGCGTGTCAAATTCATCTCCATCGTCAGTTCCAACATCGACGAAATGTTCATGGTCCGCATCGCGGCCCTGAAACAGAAACTCTCCGCGGGCAGCCAGGACCTGAGCATCGACGGCAAAACGGTCGCCCAACAGTTAGCCGTCCTGCGGCCCCGTTTCGTCGACATCATGAAGGCGACCTACGACTGCTTTCAGCGGCTGCTCCTTCCCGGCCTGGGCCGCCACGGCATCGAGATCGTCAGCTACGCCGACCTCGACGGAGCCGAGCGCCACGCTGTCGACAGCTATTACAAAGAGACGATTTTCCCGGTCCTCACCCCGCTCGCTCTGGATCCCGGCCGGCCCTTCCCCCACATCTCGAACCTGAGTCTCAACCTAGCCATCGTTCTGGAAGACACCGACGGCAGGCAGCACTTCGCCCGCCTCAAGATCCCTCAGCAGTTGCCGCCTTTGGTCACCGTCCCCGCGACAAAGAAAAAGGGCCCGCGCCACAAGTTCGTGTGGATCGAGCAGGTCGTGGCCGCCAACCTCGAGTCGCTGTTTCCCGGACTCCGCATCGTTGAGTCGCATCCCTTCCACATCACCCGCGATGCCGAAGTCGCCATCAAGGAACTCGAAAGCGACGACCTTCTCGAAACCGTCGAAGAAGCCGTCTGGCGCCGCCGCTTCCGCAAGCCGGTCCGTCTTCAGACGGATGAAAGCATTTCGGAGGACATCCTCGAAATCCTCATCGAAAATCTTGGCGTCATTCCGGACGACGTCTATCGCGTCCCTGGCCCTCTCGACCTGACGCGCCTCCGCCAAATACCGCAGCTCGATATGCCCGAGCTTCGCGATGGTTCACTCGATCCGTGGACGCCCGTCGAGTTCACCTCGCAGGCCGACGAAGATGTCTTCTCCGCGATTCGACGGGAGGACCGTTTCCTCCACCATCCGTTCCAGTCCTTCAGCCCCATCGTGGATATCCTCCGCAAAGCCGCGCATGATCCAGACGTGCTCGCAATCAAGATGACGCTTTATCGCGTCGGCCTCAACTCGCCGATTGTTAAGGCCCTCCTCGAAGCCATCGAAAACGGCAAGCAGGTAGCCGTGCTCCTTGAGCTGAAAGCCCGCTTCGACGAAGAGAGCAACATCGAATGGGCAAGACAACTGGAACGTGAAGGCGTCCACGTCGTTTATGGGCTCCTCGGTCTCAAAGTCCACTGCAAGGTTGCGCTGATCGTTCGTCGCGAGCACGATACGATTCGCCGCTACCTCCACCTCGGAACCGGCAACTACAACCCCGTGACCGCGCGTCTTTACACGGACTTCAGCATGTTTACCACCGACGCCGACATCGGCGCCGATGCAACGGACCTCTTCAACTATCTGACCGGCTACTCGCATAAAGCGGATTTCCGCAAACTGCTCGTGGCTCCTCTGACGATGCGTCGGCGGATGGCCGACCTCATCCGCCGCGAAACCGCGCTCGGTCCCAGGGGCCACCTCATTTTCAAGATGAATGCTCTGGAAGACAAGGCGATGATCCGTTTGCTCTATGAAGCCTCCCGCGCCGGCGTGAAAATTGACCTGATCGTTCGCGGCCTATGCTGCCTACGCCCGGGCCTCCCCGGAGTCAGCGAAAACATCAGTGTCCGCAGCATCGTCGGACGTTTTCTTGAGCACAGCCGCGTTTACTACTTCGGCAACGGCGGTCAAGAAGAAGTCTATGTCGGAAGCGCGGACCTGATGCCCCGCAATCTCGACCGCCGTGTCGAACTGCTCTTCCCGGTACTCAATACGAAAATCGTGCGCTACCTGCGCGATGTTGTGCTGGAGAAATACCTGGCTGACAACAAAAAAGTCCGCATCGGCAAATCGGACGGAACCTACGAATCGATTCGGTCAGGAACCATGGATGCCCAGGCTTGGTTCATCTCCCACAAGACCTCTCAGCCCTGCTGAACGTGGGGCGCGCCGCGTCGGCGGTCACTGGCGCGGCTGCGGCTTCCATTCGATTTTCAAGACGCCGCTTTGACTCGCCAGTTGGTAGACCGTCTCCGGCACGTTACTTGCATTAGCCGCCGATCGCCACCGGAGTTGATACGTGAATTTCTGATCAGCCCCCGGAGGCGCAGTGATAAAGGCGCAGGATCGGATATCGAAACCAGCCCCCTGGAGAATGGCGCGAGTTTGTTGTTCATCGGGTCCGGAGGGCGCCGTTATGATAACCAGACGCGCCTGACAGTCCTGCTTCAGACGTTCTTCAATCACTTTCAGTCCGGCGAGCACGACCAGCGCAAGCACAGCACCCACCAACCCCAGACCGATTTGTCCGCCGCCGAAGCAGAGGCCGAGAACGGTAAGAAACCAGAGCGTCGCCGCCGTTGTCACGCCGACAACAAATGTGCCGCGCCGCAGGATCGCCCCGCCGCCGATGAACCCCATTCCCGTGAGAATTCCCAGCGGGAGTCGCATCAGATCGTTCATCACGAACGAATTCGCCTCCCGGCCCGCCAACGGCAGAAGGAGATTCACCTGAATCATCGCCACGCATGCGGCGAGACAAACAAGGATGGATGTGCGGAGTCCCGCCACCCGTCCACGCTCGCTCCGATTAAGCCCGATGCACGCTCCGGACGCGAACGCGCACAGCAGACGGATCGCAATTTCCAGCCAGGTCACATGCGTCGGCATAAAACCACTTCCATCTCTTTAATAGAAGAAAATCCGACGCCGACACAAAACGAATAAAGGAAAGATGTAGTCTTTCGCCCGCTCGGGAGCTCGAAACCAAACGTGGGGCGGGCAATCCTGCCCGCAGCCGGCTTTTAGCCGGCGGCCGACCTCGATCCTTTTACCCATCCACGTGTTGAGAATTCGGCGTATAATTTTCGCGCGGGAGCGAGACCTATGCAGTTCAAGAGTATTGTTTTCGGAAGCTTGAAGAGTCGAGCAACAGACAAGTACGGCTCCGGCCAGTTTCACGCAGGGCGGAGCATGGGCGGAAACCGTTACTCTCACCAGGGACTCGATATCGCAGTTCAGCCTAAGGATCGTATCTTCTCTCCCGTTGAGGGCAACGTAGTGAGAGAAGCGATTCCGTATCCGCCTTTTAGCGGCGTACTGATTCGAGGAACTGGGCAATATGCCGGATACGAAGTAAAGCTGTTCTACGTGAACGGCCTCGCTTGCGGAGCCGTAAGCGCCGGCGACTACATCGGAAATGCGCAGGATCTCACGATCAAGTATCCCGGCATCACCAATCACGTTCACATGGAGGTCAGAAAAAACGGCGAGTGATCCCCCCCGTTTGACGTGTACCAGATGAGCTTTTGAGCGCTCTTATCAATCAGGAATGACTCTGGGCTAACTCGGGGACCCTACGCGTACTCCGCCGCGCCGTGCCGCACATCAATTCCCTTAACCATGAAAATCACGTCCTCCGCGATATTCGTGGCATGGTCGCCAATGCGCTCTAATCTCCGGGCGATCAGAAGATAATCCAGCGCACGCTCTGTGACAGACGGGTCGCTCTTGATTCGTTCGATCATCTGCTTCGCCACGTGGTTCCGCAGCTTATCCACGGCATCGTCCGAGTCGATCACGGTTCGCGCCATTTTCGCATCTCTCTGCACAAACGCTTCGAGGCTCGTAAGCACCATCGACTCCACCAGGTTCGCGATTTCCGTGATCATCCCGTCCGTCGGAAGCTCCGGATGACGCATCACTGCAAGCGAGCGCTCCACAATCCCGACCGCCAGATCCCCCATCCGCTCGAGATCCGTATTGATCTTGATCGCGACCACCGCGAATCGCATATCGCGCGCGACCGGCGCCTCTCGTGCGATCAGACTCGTCACCAGATCGTCGATTTGAATCTCGAGCTGATCGATTCGCGCCTCGTCGCGCAGCACCTCGTGCGCGTAGTCCTCGTTCTTCTCGAGAAGCGACAGCACGCTCCGATGGACCGACTGCGCCACCAGCGCGCCCATCTCCTGCAGGGCGCTGTTGAGGTGATTGAGTTCTTCTTCGAATTGACGTGCCGCCATGTAAGTTATCCGAACCGCCCGGTGATGTAGTCTTCTGTCTCCTTACGGTGTGGATTCTTGAAAATCACATCCGTCTTGTCATGCTCGATCAGCTTGCCCAGCAGGAAGAATCCTGTCGTATCCGCCACGCGCGCCGCCTGCTGCATGTTATGCGTCACGATCACGATCGTGCACTGATCCTTCAACCCGAACAGCAGGTCTTCGATCTTGGCCGTCGCGATCGGATCCAGCGCCGAACACGGCTCGTCCAGCAGAAGCACTTCCGGATTCACCGCCAGCGCGCGCGCAATGCAAAGGCGTTGCTGCTGCCCGCCCGAAAGCGCGTAGGCGGAATCGTGCAGCTTATCTTTCACTTCGTCCCAAAGGGCCGCGCGCCGCAGGCTCTGCTCCACAATCTCCATCGCGTGTCTGCGCCTCACCATCCCATTGATGCGCGGTCCGTAGATGATGTTGTCGAAAATCGACTTGGGAAACGGGTTCGGCCTCTGGAACACCATACCGATCCGCCGCCGGACCTCCGTCACTTCCTTACCGAGGATATCCTCTCCGTCGAGCAGAATTTCGCCCTCGAGGCGCGTATCCCTCAGCGTCTCGTTTATCCGGTTCAGGTTTCTCAGAAATGTCGATTTCCCGCATCCTGAAGGCCCAATCAACGCAGTAATTTTGTTCGTCGCGAAGTCGAGCGAAATGTCGTGCAGCGCTTTGAATTGCCCGTAATAAAAGTTCAGGTGAGACGTCCGGATCTTGGGTGGCGCCGGGCCAACGGCGGTTGGGGCTTCAGTGGTGGTGGGAGTCATCGGCGTCAGTTTTGTCTGCGATTCGGGGTGGATTTGCGGGGTGCCCATTCAGGATCCTTGCTATTTCGGTAGCGCCGCGCCGCGGTTGACGATCATGCGCGCGGCGATGTTCGCCGTCAGCACCAGCCCGAGCAGTACCAGACCAGCGGCCCATGCCTGTTGATGCCAGTCGTCGTAGGGAGACGTAGCGTAATTGAAAATCACCACGGGCAGGGAAGCCGTGGGCTCGGTAAGACTCGTGTTCCAGAACTGATTTCCCAGCGCGGTGAACAGCAGCGGCGCCGTTTCGCCCGAAATACGAGCCACGCCCAGAATGATTCCGGTCATGATCCCTCTCCGCGCCGCGGGGACGATCACAGACGCGATCGTGCGCCACTTACTGGCGCCCAGCGCCAGCGCTCCCTCGCGCATGGTACGCGGAACTTCCTGCAGGAACTGCTCCGTATTACGCGCGGTGATCGGGATCAGCATGAGGCTTAGCGCAATACCCCCGGCGAGCGCCGAGAAACCATGCATCGGAGACACAACCATTCCCCACGCGAAGATGCCGATCACGATCGACGGGACGCCGTTCAGCAAATCGGCCGTATACCGCACGGCGAATCCCAGTACTTTTCCGCTGAACTCCGAAAGATAAATACCCGCCATGAAGCCGATCGGAATGCCGATCAGCGCTGCGATCAACACAATTTCCGCGCTCCCTACTATGGCATTCGCGATTCCGCCCCCGGTTTCGCCGTGCGGCGCAGGCAGGCGCGTGAAGAAATTGGGGTTCAGCGACTTTGCGCCGTTATAGAGCAGGTACGCCAGGATTAGAAACAGCGTGGAGACCGTTACGAACGCGAACACGCCCGTAAGCGTCAGCATTACATTGTTTACGGCTACGCGCCGCTTGTTTCGCGCGGTCATGATCTCAGCCCCGTCTCGAGCCCTTCTTCGTCGTTACCGCGATCAGCACCTGCGCCAAGGCATTAATCACTATCGTGAGCAGGAACAGCACCAAACCAAGTTCCACAAGCGCCGAAGAATACAGCTTCCCGCTGGCTTCCGCGAATTCATTGGCGATCACCGCCGCAATCGTGTAACCGGAGGAGAGCAAAGAGGCTTTGATCGTCGGGCTGTTGCCGATCACCATGGTAACGGCCATGGTTTCGCCAAGTGCTCGCGCCAGTCCCAGAAAAATGGCCCCGATGATTCCCAGTTTCGCGAATGGCACCACGATTTGCCAGGTCGATTCCCACTTTGTCGCGCCCAGCGCCAGCGCCGCCTCGCGCTGTTCTCGCGGCACCGCCATCAGCGCCTCGCGCGACACCGAGATGATGAATGGAAACGTCATCACCGACAGAATCAGTCCCGCCGAGAGATACCCCACGCCGAACACCGGGCCACTGAAGAACGGAGTCCATCCCAGCACGCTCTTGAGCCCCGGCCCGATGCTCGAGCGCATCATCGGCACCAGCGTGAAGATCGCGATCAATCCGTAAATCACGCTCGGCACTGCCGCCAACAATTCAACAAGAAACGTCAGCGCATTCGAAACTTTCGGCGGAGCAAGCTCGGAAAGGTAAATCGCCGCCCCTACGCCCAGCGGCACCGAAATCAGCAGCGCCAGAAAAGATGTCAGCACGGTGCCGTAGATGAACGGCAGCGCGCCATATTCGTCGGTCACCGGGTTCCATAAGCTCGAAAACAGGAACCCGATCCCGAACTTGTCACGCGCGGGACCCGCGTATCGCCACAACTCGAAAATAAGCAGGGCGGTGACGGCGAAGATCGCCGCTCCGAAGAGGAAGGTCACCGCCCATGCGACTTCATCGCCGCCGCGCAGCCGTCCTGAAACACGTTTGATATTTGGAGTGACCGCTGCGGCCGCCATGCTATTTGATCTCGGCGATCTGCTTCTTCTCGAGATCCGTGATCTTCTTCGGCAGCGGCGCGTAGCTCAGCCCTTGCGCTTCTTTCTGCCCCGGTCCGATCATCCAGGTCAGGAAGTCCGTGAGGGCCTTCTTCTTCGCCGCGTCGCTGATCTGGCTGGGAATCAGCAGCCACGTGTAGGTCGAGATCGGATAGCTTCCCGGTCCCGCCGCGTTCGTGATCGATCCCCGGAAGTCGGGCGCAAGATCCTTCGAGTTGGCCGCGGCCTGCGTCACGCTGTCAAAGCTCGCCGTGACGTACTTGCCCGCCGCGTTCTTCACCTGCGCATAAGACATCTTGTTTTCCACCGCGTAGATCAGCTCGACGTAACCAATCGCGCCCGGCGTCTGCTTCACGAAACCCGCCACTCCATCGTTCTTCGGCTGTCCCACGCCGGTCGGCCAGCTAATGGAAGTGTTTGCTCCGACCTTGCTCTTCCATGTCGGGCTGACCTTCGAAAGGTAGTCCGCGAAAACGAACGTCGTTCCGCTTCCGTCCGAACGGTGCACGATCACGATATCGTCGCCCGGCAGTTTCACGCCGGGGTTGTCGGCTGCGATTTTCGCATCGTTCCATTTCTTGATTTCGCCGAGATACATCCCAGCAATTACATCCCCCGAGAACTTCAGGGGCGCCGAAATTCCTGCAACGTTGTACGTCAGCACGACGCCACCGAGCACCGTCGGAAAGTGCAGGGGCTTCACCTTCACAGCAGCGATCTGTTCGTTGGTCATCGGCATGTCCGACGCGCCGAAATCCACCGTACCGTCGGTGAGCGCCTTGATTCCGCCCGCCGAACCGTTCGGCTGATAGTTGATCTGAACGTCCGGATGGGC
>Ga0126381_100007804_pt1 | contig 11927 bp, 8 predicted proteins | sample PanSoiMetPlot_28_FD_96465 | JGI IMG/M metagenome (GOLD analysis project Ga0126381, IMG submission 96465) | Tropical forest soil microbial communities from Panama - MetaG Plot_28 | ecosystem: Environmental > Terrestrial > Soil > Tropical forest > Bulk soil | place: Panama | collected 2016-02-17
AGCGTGTAGCCTTCGGCATCCATGAAATTGCGCGCTGCGCGAACCACCTCGGCGCGAATGCGGAGGATGGCAGCTTGACGCGGTGTGCGAATCCAGAGATGGCGGTGGTCGAGAAGAAAATCGACGCCGTGATCTTTTAGCTGAATTGGATAGGGAGTCTCTTCGGAGACTTTTTGCTGCACCTCGACCGCGGTCGCGCCCATTTCATAGCCGCCGGGCGCGCGCTGCTCGGCGCGAATTTTACCCGTGACGATCACGCTCGATTCCTGCGTCAGCCCTTTTAATGCGGCGAAAGCTTCGGGATTCTCTTTCAACGAAACGACGCCCTGGATGATGCCGGTACCGTCGCGAAAAATGGGGAAAAGCAGCTTGCCGGACTCGCGCAAATTGTAAAGCCAGCCCTGGATGGTGACTTCCTGGCCGTCGTGCTTGCCTGCCTGTTCGATGGTGATAGTGGTCATGGTGTGATGGGTTGGTCTGTCGCCAAATCGCCAGTTTATCAGATTCGCGGCATGACTCGCGGGTACACCAAACACCTAGTACCCGGATGGCGCTTTGCAACGTCGCAAGTACAGGACCTGTGGTGCACGGTCGCCGCTGGTGGCTCGCGCCGGCACTGTTCACACCAAAACAACCGAGGTAGGAATGAGTGACCGGCCTGCCCTCAGTCGGCTGCGAGCTTCTCTTAGCGATTCGCCGGGATTCGAATCGTGCCTGGCCAAAGGGGCTTTTCATCTGCGGCGATCCAGGTTAATTCGAGTGCCTGCGCCGTGGCGGCAAGGAAGCGGCCAGCTGGATCGCGGTGCAATTGAATTTGCACCGTTGCGCGAGCAATGTCGTCGGTCAGCGGTGCTTCTCGGATTCCTGTGTTGCCCGAGTCAGCCGCGTTTCCCGTGCGCTTGGCCTCAATTGGGAAACGGCTACTTTCTTCATAAACGACTCCTGACGATATCGCTCAGTGAGGCACGATGGCGTAGCTGACGAAGGCAAGTCTCTTGCTATCGGGAGACCATGACGGCACGTTGTTGGTTCCCTGGCCGCCGAAAAGTCTGGCAAGCACTCGGATTTTGTTGTCGGAGAGCGAAAGCAGGCGCAGCATCACGTCTTTGTTTTCCGGATGGCCGGCGACGGATTTGTCGAAGCTGAGAAAGACCATGATCTTGCCGTCCGGCGAGATGTGCGGGAACCAATTGTTGTAGTCGTCGGAAAAGACCTGGGTCTGATCGCTGCCATCGGCTTTCATGCGCCAGATCTGCATGTGGCCGGTGCGCTCGGAATTGAAGTAGATGTACTGTCCGTCCGGCGAATATTCCGGTCCATCATCAAGGCCAGGTGCTGTCGTCAGGCGTGTCTCTTCGCCACCTGTGACCGGGATCGTGTAAATGTCGAACTCACCGTTACGCTGACCGACGAAGGCCAGCGTCTTTCCGTCGGGCGACCAGCCATGCCAATAGGAAGGAGAGTTTTTGGTGATGCGCCGAGGCACACCTCCTTTGAGTGGAAGCACATAGACAAGCGACTGGTGGTCTTCTTGCGACTGATCGCTGGTGGCCAGCAGAGAACTGTCCGGAGAAATTCCGTGGTCATTGTTGCAGCGGATTGCGAAGCCAGTGTCGATGGTTTCCGGCGTGCCGCCATTCACCGCAAGCTTTACAATGCGGCCGTCGCGATTGAAGAGAAACGCCTTGCCGTCGCGCGTCCAGTTGGGCGCTTCAAAACGTCCCGGCGAAATATAAACGGCAGTTCGGTCACCGGAATCGACGTGAACCGTTTCTAGAATGCTGTACAGCGTGGCGGGAGCCGATTTTGCAGCATAGTTCACCGCTACCGACTGCAGCTGCACATTGGAGAAGACCGCTTTTTCGACGACCTGCGGGTCGTGGCTGCAGACGCCGATGCCGATGTAGAACGGTTCCTTTAGTTCGATTTTCGGCGAGGCGCCTGACATTGTGAGTTCGCCATTTGCTCCCGAGAGCCACATGGTGAAATATGCGCCGTGTTTTTCGATGCCTATCCTTTTTGGAGCAGCAATCATTGATTGCACTTCTTGCGTGAGGCCGCCGGGTTCATCGCGAAATTGCAGAGCGGTCAAGCCGTTGCCGTGCAACGCGATGTCCGCATAGACAGAGTCGGCGTCCAGGCTCTGGCGAATCATTAGCGCAGCTTTGCGATGGGCATTTCCGCCAGTGCCGAGGAAAGAGATATCGGCGCTCAGCGTGGCGTCGCCCGAAACTTTTTTCCAAACGAAATGGAAGGCGTCCGCGCCGAACCACATGTTTTCGCCGCTACCGGAAATTGTGTAAGTCCCCTCCGCTGCCCTATACTCCACCGATCCGCTGCGCCGCACGCTCCCCACATCGCCGTGCGCGTCAAAGATCCCTAGGCCCGCAGCTTTCTCCTGTGCGGCGCCGCGAATCAAAACACCGAGCAACAAAATGGACCAGGCCAAAAGGGAATGTTTGCTCGCAAATCCCATGAGCGACTCCTCTAGTTTCCTCGCATTGGACGCGCGCTCTATCAGATGCCGGGATTTAAGCTTCAGGAATTCCAGGCGCTTTCGAATTTGTCGAAGGACGAGCGGGCGACGGCGAGCTGTTCGGCCGCGGAAGGCGCCTCGGTTCCGAATTTTTCCTTGAGTTCGAGAACGACGGGAAGATTTTCGGCCGGCGTGGATTTCAGCAATGGGATGGCCGCGTTCCAGTCGATGGAGCCCTCATACGGCGGGAGATGCTCGTCTTTGTCGCCGTGGTTGTCGTGCAGGTGGATGGAGACAGCCAGATCGCGGAGGGGCGCAAGACTCTTCGCGAGGCGCTCTTCGGCGGGGCCGTCGGCGAGATGCGCGTGGCCGACATCAAAATTGAAACGCAAACCGGTCAGGCGGGTTTCGTCCGCGAAGGCGCGCATATAAGAAGGATCACCCATTTCACTGGTGGTATTTTCCATAGCCAGTGTGACGCCGGCGTGATGCGCGTGTAGCACCAGGTGCTCGAGAGAACTCAGAGCCGCGTCGCGCTTACGCGGATCGGCCGTTTCCCGCGAACCGCCCATGTGCAGCACCATTCGAGCGAAGCGCAAATCCTCGGCGACGTCAATGGCGCGTTTGAATTCGTCCATGGCTTCAATGCGCCGCACACGTTCGATTTCACAAATGGAAAGAGGAGTGCCACTTTCGCGCGTGGCGCTGAGGTCGCGGCTGGTTGGCGCGTGCAGGGAACTCAGAGTCATGCGACTGGCTTCCAGGGCGGACTTCAGCGCCTGAATTTCCGGCTTCGAGCCGTAATCAAAATGCGCACGCGAACAGAAAACCTCGACCGCATCAAATCCGTGCTCACGAATTTGCGCCAGCAGCTCCGGCGTCAGTCTGCGTGAAACGAATAAATAGGTGGACAGAATTTTCTGCATGGTGGCACCGGCTCGCCGGCTTGAGTCTACCTTCGCGCCTGGAGTGCGCCGTTAGTATCCCACGGCTGAGCCTTCATCGCGAGGGTCGGCAGCCCCTAATCTTTCGCCGGTTTGCGAATCAATACCTATGGCGTTGACCAGACCGATATGGCCGCGGCGCTTGGTAGCATGACCCAGGGCGTTCAAACCTTGTTCGAGCCAAGCAGGGAACTGCTGCTCCATGAAGATTCGGTCCGGCATCCATTGATGATGAAAACGCGGGGCGTTGATGGCCGCTTGCGCGTCCATCCCCAGGCGCATCCAGTTGATGACCGTAAGCAGCACGGCGGAAATGATGGTTGGACCGCCGGGGGAACCCGTGACGAAGCTCAACTTACCGTCGCGCAAGAGAATAGTCGGGGTCATGGAACTGAGCGGGCGATGGCCGGGAGCGATGGCGTTGGCGTCGGACTGAATCAATCCGAACAGCGCGTTGGGTACGCCAGGCTGAGTCGTAAAATCGTCCATTTCGTCGTTTAGCAGGAATCCGGCACTTGAGGTTACGTGCGAACCGTAACTGTCATTGAGCGTCGTTGTGCTCGCTACGGCATTGCCGGCCGCGTCCACCACGGAGAAGTGCGTGGTATGAGGGCCATCATTCAGGCTGATTTCGGCCGGCACGGCGTTGTTGGCTTCTTCGCCGCAGACATGTGGTTCGCCGGCATGAATCGTGGCGCTGGAAGACGCGTGTCTGGCATCGATCGTTGCCGCGCGCTCGTTGGCGTAGCAGCCGCTGATCAATCCATTGACCGGCACTTCGGAGAAATCGGGATCGGCGAGATAAGCGGCGCGATCGGCAAAGACGCGGCGCATAGTTTCGGAAACCACATGGACGCTTTGGACGTCGTCCCAACCTTTCAGCGGCACATTTTTTAACATGTTGAGCGCTTCGATCATGGCGACACCGCCTGAGCTGGGCGGCGGAGAGGACAAGACCTCCCAGTCGTGGCCATCGAGCGAATATTTCGCGCGAAGCACTTCTCGCACTTTGGGTTGGTATTGCGCGAGGTCATCGAGAGTGATTAGGCCGCCGAGCGCAGCCATGTCCCGCGCTAGCACACGAGCCGTCTCGCCGCGATAGAATTCCGCCGCGCCATTTTTTGCAATTCGTTTTAGCGTAGCGGCTAGTTCCGGCTGGCGCAACGTTTCGCCGGGTTTGTACATTTCCCCGTTCTTCAAAAAGACTCTGCTGCTGACGGAAAATCTCTGCAGGTCTTTCCTTTCTTGTGTGAACTCGCGCGCCAGTTTTTCGCTGACCGGATAACCTTGCTCGGCCAGGCGAATCGCGGGCCCCGTTACGTCGGCCAGTTTCATGCTGCCGTAGGTCTTCAGCGCGAGTTCGAGGCCTGCCACGGTTCCCGGAACGGCGACAGACTTGTAGCCAATCACCGAAAGTTCCGGATCAAGTTTCCCGTCGGGCCGAATGTACATGTCGCCAGCCGCTTTGCCGGGAGCGACTTCACGGTAATCGAGAAAACTGGTGCGGCCATCGGCCATGCGAACCAGCATGAAACCGCCGCCGCCGATATTTCCCGCCGCCGGTTCCACAACGGCCAGTGCAAATGCAGTGGCCACCGCGGCATCGACAGCGTTGCCGCCTTTTTGAAGAATTTCCACGCCAGCTCGTGATGCCAGCTGTTCATCGGTGGCTACCATGCCGTGTGCGCCGCGAACGGCTTCCTTAGGCCAGGACTTCTCAGATTCGGCACGTTGTTTGTATTCCGTGGCGGTCTGCGCCGGTAGCGGAAAGGCGCAAGCAAGAATCGCTGTTACCGAGAGCGCCGTTTTGCAGATTGCGGGAATTTTCATAATGGAGAATGACACTACGAAATTCGATTGGAAGGGTCAAGCCAGCAGAGCTGTAGGCAGTGGGTCGATTCGTGTGACGCAATTTTTCAGGTGCTGTGGAAACCTAACCTCCTCGCGCAGCGAGCGCGATCAAGCCGATGTTTATAACCTACCGAATGTTTTTTCCTATCCTTCGCCCTAAGAGCAAGTAAATTCGGTATCTTATTCACTGAGGAATTCGACGGTGTCCGGCCCAGGGATGATGCCGGCGCGAGTGCCGCGGGTGATGAGTTCCTGCACGGCGTGTTTGCCTTTTTCTCCGTAGCCAAGCGTCCATTTATTGACGTACATACCGACGAACTGGTCAGCGAGTTCGGTTTCCATGTCGCGGGCGAATTGCATGGCGTATTTCAGAGCGTCTTCACGGTGTCCCAAACCGTATGCGACGCTCTGGCGAATGGTTTTGGAAATCAGGCGACCGCGATCGGGGCCAAGCGCTTTGCGCACGGCGTTGCCGCCGAGGGGAAGGGGCAATCCCGTTTGTTCTTGCCACCAGATGCCCAGATCGAGAACCTTGTGCAGGCCCATCTTTCCGTACAACAGCTGACCTTCGTGGATCAAAAGTCCGGCATCGACCAGTTCATCCCGCACGGCATCGAGAATTTTGTCGAACGGCATGACCACAGCCTCAAAATCCGGCTCGTAGAGCTTCAGGGAAAGATAAGCGGAAGTTTTCAGGCCGGGGACGGCGATGCGCTTGCCCTTGATATCTTCCTTCTTCATCGATTTGGCGGCGACGACGACGGGGCCGTAACCTTCGCCGAAGCTGGCGCCGCAATCCACAAGAACATACTTATCGTGGATGGAAGGATAAGCGGCAAAGCTGACGGCTGTAACGTCGTAGGTTTCGGTGAGCGCGGCCTCGTTCAAGGTCTGAATGTCAGCGAGTACGTGGGTGTACTTGTAGCCAGGCGTGGGAAGCTTGTGGGTGGCCAAGGCGTAAAACATGAAAGCGTCATCCGAGTCCGGAGAGTGGGCGAGCTTGATTTCAACGGTTTGTTCGCCGGTTTTCAGAATAGCTGTATGTGCAGGCATTTTCTTGAAGCGTCCTTTTGTCCCGGCAGCCACAGAGTGAAAAGACGGCTCTCCCTGAGGAGCGAGCGAGCAACGGGAGGGAGGGCCAGGGCGACGTCGGGAACGAGCGTGGCACAGTGCCGGGTTTTTGGCTACGCAAAAAAGGGTAGCATAAAACGCGTGAATGGTGAGTAGCGAGCGACGGCTCTCGCGCGGCGGAAGGGTCGGCAGTCTTCTGAAAGTGGTTGAAGGCTATTTGTGGGCGGAAACCGTGGCTGCGGGCGAGTTCGCTAGTTGTTTCTCGGCTTGAGCGCGAAGTTCTTTCGCGCGTAGGCCCGCTGGGCTGTCGGGATCGAGTCGCAAATAGGCATCCAGGTCGGCCCTCAGCGCCGGATAATTTTGCTGGCGTAGATGGATCACCGCTAATAGCCGGTAAACGACGGGCTGGGCGGGCGCAAGTCTTGCTGCCTGCTCAGCCGCCGCCAGCGCGGGTTCCAGGCGGCCGCGCGCGACTTCCAGTTCCCCAAGCGCAAATTGGACGAGGGCCGGCTTGGTGGAAAGAATAATCCGGCTGCGAGAACGAGCATCAACACACCGGAGGCGTAGGCAATTGCGGCGCGCGCCGGGAGCCAGGCGGGGACGGGTTGCCAGACCAAGGCGAACAATGAGGCTATCTGGATTTGCTTGCCGAAGCGTCGAAAACGATGCGGCCGCGGAGGAGGGTAAGTTCACAGCGGATATTTTTGATGTCGTCGGAGGGAATGGAATAAAGGTTGCGGTCCCAGACTGCGATGTCGGCGTCTTTGCCGACTTCGAGCGAGCCGATACGGTCTTCGAGAAACAGTTGATGGGCGGCCCAGATGGTGTAGGACTTGAGCGCAGTGTGAATGTCCACGGATTCAGCGGTGCCAAAGGGTTGCGAGCCGTACGTGCCACTTAAAGTTCTGCGAACGACGGAGGACCACAGGCCATAACGAGCAGGAAAGGGCGTTACGGAAAAGTCGGAACCGCCGGCCCAAATAATGTTTTTCTGCGTGTAGGTCTTGTAAGGCATGAGGCGCTGTTCACGTTTTGTGCCGAAGGATGCGGCGTAGATATCGCCGATCCACCACATAAAAGGAGCCTGCGTTTCCGGATAGCCAGAGTCGTAATCGCGCTGCAGGCGGGCCATGGTGTCGATAGCGTGGTCGGTCGGAATGTTGCAGTGGATGATTCCGTGGCGCAGTCCCTTGGTGGGTTTTTCTTTTAGAAGCGCGTCATAGGTATCCACAACCCAATCGATGGCGCGATCGCCGACGGCGTGAGTGCTGACGTGAACGCCGGCTTCATGGAATAGTTTGACCATTTGCCGATACTCGGCGGGTTCAATGTTCGGATAACCGGTGTTGCCGGCATCGAGTTCGGTGCGCTTCTTAAACCACGGATCGTAAACCCAAGCGGTGCGTCCGCCGCCGCTGCCATCCATGAACAGTTTGACGCCGCCGGAAAGCAACATGCCGTCACCGAAAGATTGCGGCGGCTTGGGCTGGGCCTGCAGACGAGCGAGAGTAGCACGAGCGGAGTCCAGCGTGCGGCCTCCGTACAGCAGGGCAAAAATTCGGACCGTGGATTTGTTTTCTTTCAGAAGCTCCTGGTACAGGTTCCAGCGAATGCCTTCGGTTCCGGGATCTTTGGCGGCGGTCATGCCTTCGGCGCCAAAATCCGCCATCATTTTGAGCAAGCCGTTGCGCTGCTGGTCCCTGGTGAAATCGGGGATGAGATTGGTGAGGGGGTCCATGGCGCGCTCCTTGAGAACGCCAGTAGGAAGGCTAGCGGCGTCGCGATCGATGGTGCCGCCTGGCGGGTCTTTTGTTTCGCGCGAGATTTTGGCGAGGCGCAGGGCGTAGGAATTGGCCACTCCATAGTGGCTGGTGGTGTGATTAAGCCAGACGGGATTGTCTGGAGCGACCTTATCGAGATCGGCGGCGGTGATGTAGCGGCGCTCGGCAAGTTTGCCTTCGTCCCAGCCGGAGCCGCGAATCCATTCGCCGGGCTTGCTGGCGGCGACTTTTTGGCGGACCAGTTCGACGGCTTCGCTGATTTTGGCAATGTTGCTGAGTTCGATGCCGTAGAGCTTAGCCGTTTCGTCGAAGTGGCAGTGCGTGTCAATCAGGCCGGGAGTGGCGGTGCGGCCGTGGAGATCGATGATGGCAGCATTTTTTCTAGCGTGTCTGCGGATTTCTTGGTTGGAGCCGACGGCGACGATTTTTCCGTTGTGAATAGCGAGAGCCTGGGCAATGGAGTCCTGAGCGTCCACGGTGATAATTTTGCCGTTGATCAGAAGGATGTCGGCAGCGGCGTTTGGCGAGGACTGGGCATTGCAGTTGGAGACTGGCCCAAAGAGTGCGGCCAGGACGGAACAAGCAAAGAGCGGAGCAAAGGATTTGAAATGCCGAGCTGCTGGCACGCCGCGGAAAGGAGCGAGGGGCGTATACGCCCGGCTCGTTCTCGCAAGAGTGGCTGATAAGGGACTTACGGGTCTAAGAATCAGAAAGAGCGAAGAATAGTGCAGGCGTTTGATGGAAAGCATTGCAGTTAGGGTATCACTCTTTTTGGAGCGAAGACGAAACGATGCGCTCAGGGCAGGGTGAGTACAGCGGGAGGTGTCGGAGCGCCAGGCATGAAATTCTGCGAAATGCTCGCGGGTGGCCGTGGTCGGCGCAAGCTAGACCGCAAGGTTGGTTGAGTTGGTTGGGCGCTCTCGCCCCGGTGAAAGCTGGGATTTGGATAGAAGAATACACAGATGAAGTTGAGGCCAATCGGCGCTGACGGAGCAGTAGCGATGTGAGCGGTTGCGCCGCGAATTGAACAAGGAAAAGCCCGCCTGTGAAGAGGGCGGCTACAGGGCCGAGACCATGTGGGCTACCGCGTCGTCAAACGAGACGTTGCCGTCGAGATAGGGTTGCCAGTATTGGATGAGGATGCGGAGGTAGTTTTCCCAGCCGCGTTTGTAAAGGTCTTCGCGGACGGCGTAGGGAACATAGCCGGAGGCCGGCCCGGAGCTGCCAGTGCCGGCATTGAGCGCCACCGGCCGGATGACTTCGCCGGTGGTGTAGAAGAGCAAAGCGTGCCAGAGGTCGCGGGGGATGGGTTTTTCGCGCTGGCGGCATTCGCGAAGGATGGCGTCCTCGACCGAACCGGCGATGCCGTGGGAGGCCTCGTGAAAAAGAACTTCGAGGGCTTCCGGGCCCTGATTGCGCGGGTCGGAGTTGGAGACAGTTACGCGGATCGGATCGAGGGTGGTGTAGGCGCCAGTGGAGCTGGCATAGGAAGTGACGTCCACGCGGATGCGATCCTTGGGCCAGTTGGTCTGATAGATTTCGGCGAGACGGTGGGCCAGGTCGAGTCCATTGCGGCGGACGAGCGGGGCGACGGCGGAGATCCAACGGCGATTGGCGTGGTCGTGTTCCTGCCAGAGATGCGCGCGATAGACAGGAGCGGCGGCATCGAGCACTTCGGTGAGCTTGGTTGGGAGACCGGCATCGCAGGATTTTTTCTTCAGGCCAGCGAGGTCTTCGCAGGTTTCGAAATCGCCGAGCTGATTTTTGATCAGAATCATTTCCAGACTGACGGTGATGTCTTGGTTGGAGTAGGTCCTGGAATAATACGAGAGCGCGGCGGACCACACCCGCTGCTCGGCGGGCGAAAGATTGGCGATGCCAGCGTTGGCCGCCTGCGAATTCACTGAAGAGCTTGCGGAGCGTTGCGAGCGAGCGATGCGGTAGAGAGTGTGGTGGAGATTGAGCCAGAAGCCGCTGTGAAATTCGAACACCGGAAGCGGAACGACGGGAGTTTCCTCTTGCGCGGACGAGAAGGGTGGACAAAGCAGCGCCAGCAGGCATACCAATGGGAGCGACGCGTGGCGAATGGAGGTGCCCAGTAGACGCATGAGAAGAAGAAAGATGGTAGCGCCAAATGAATGGAGCGGCAAATGAAGGCGACGCTCAACGGTGGCCAGTTTGATCGTGAAATGGGTTTATTTCGCGCCTGTTAACCAACGGTCAAGAACGGAAACCTGCGCTGGCGTCAGGTTTTCGTCGAAACGGATGCCCATGCCCAGGCCGGGACTTGTGTAAACCACTCTCCCGGGGAGTTCGAGTTCCTCGCTGCCGTTTGTCAAGTGAACGCGCACCACGGTTTTTGAGGGGGTGGGATTGAGAGTGTCGATGTAGCAGCCGGAACGGCTGAGGTCGCTGGTGCGCGCGGAGAGATGGGTCCCCGTGGCAACTTCGGTGACCTGCACGGCGGCAATCAGCGGGACTCGCGGATCGTGACGTTTGTCTTGCATCGCGTCTGACATAATCGACTCCAGATCCAATAGAAAAGCGGCCAACGTTCTCGCCCCAGGGAGTTTTGCGAACAGCAAGATTGCGGTTGACCTGCGACTGGAAAGCACGACACGGATTGATTGTGCGAAGGCCGGAAAAGGAAAACAAGGAAGAATGGCCGCATCGTATCGTAAAGGTGACGCGGCGTCAGGCGGGCCTTAATCGACGACCGGATCGAGCGAATGACCTACGGCTCCCTGATGGTCGGCTGCATGGAGCCGGCCTTGGCCATCGCGGAAGAAGGAAAGTTTGCCGGTGCGGCCGTAGGTGAGGGGAGTAGCGGAGAGTTCGTATTGCGCGGGAGCACCAAGGTCATTCGCTCCGACAATCACCATGCGAAAGACGTAGCCATTGCGCTGGCCGGAAGTCAGATCGGCTTCCAGAAGTCTGGCGGCGTCGGGCGATGGTTTGGCGGCACGACCAAGCCTGGCGAGGGTTTCCGGTAGCCGGGAGTAGGTTTTGCGATAGGTTTCGATGGCGGCGGCGATGGTCTTGAGATCGGCAAGGGCGTCTTGTTCATTGCTGCCGATGGATGCCTGGTCCCACTCGACTTCGAGCGACGGAAGATCGAGAAACAACATGCCGATGGAGAGAATTTTCCAAGAGGAATTCTCGCGCACCAGGCCCATGAGAATGTGGTGAGGGTCGCCGCCACCGAGTTCGGAAACGTCGCGGATGTCCAGCGGAAGCAGGGCGATGTTTTCCCGCAAGTCTGGTCCGCCGAGCTGAATGTCGGCCGCCCCGTCGGCAGTGGCGCAACGAATTTCCGGCCGGCCAGAGGAGCTGGCCAAGAGCGAGGGTTTGCCGGCGCCATCGAGCAGAACGAAGCGCTTCATCAGTTCCGTTCGCGCGGCCGGCGCGAGGTGAGAGAAGGACTCCGCGTTGCGCGCGGTCAGAAATTTTGCGAATTGCGTTTCGTCATGAGCACAAGCGGCAGAAAGGAGATCACGGAGCGCGGCAGAGGGCGCGTCGGGAGGACTGGGTTTGGCGGCAACTTCCGCCGGCGAAGCGGCCGGACGGGGAGGCGAGTTATTTTCCGGACGCGAACTGGATTCCTGTGCGTGGGCGCCGAACGCTGCGGCTAGGGACAGGAGAAATCCGGCGGCGACAAGAGAATACCTGTTACTCATGCTGCGCCAGCGCGGAGGCCAGAATGTCGGGCAGGTGCGTGGAGAATTTCGAGCGCGGCATGACTTCATCGAAGCCCACCGATTTGGCCTCTTCGGCAAGGGCGGTCTGCACGTGAGAAAGGAATCC